>Ga0335079_10000505_pt1 | contig 44478 bp, 39 predicted proteins | sample Lox_Sample_33_FD_206719 | JGI IMG/M metagenome (GOLD analysis project Ga0335079, IMG submission 206719) | Soil microbial communities from Loxahatchee National Wildlife Refuge, Florida, United States - Lox_Sample_3.3 | ecosystem: Environmental > Terrestrial > Soil > Wetlands | place: USA...
GCGTCCGCGAGCAGGAACAGCACCGCCCGCGCGACATCCTCGGGCGCGCCCTCTCGCTTGAGCGGCGTGTGGGAGATGATCCGCTGCCGCGAGAGCTCGTCGAAGGACTCGTCGTCCGGCCAGAGGATGGGACCCGGGGCGACTGCGTTCACGCGCACCTCGGGCGCGAGCTCGCGGGCGAGCGAGCGCGTCAACCCCACGAGCCCCGCTTTCGCGATGCTGTAGAGGACGTAGTTCTTGAGCGGCCGCTCGGCGTGGATGTCGGTGATGTTGACGATCGCGCCCTGCGTCTTTTTGAGCGCGGCCGCCGCGGCCTGCGAGACGAACAGCGGCGCGCGCAGGTCCGCGCCGATCAGACTGTCCCAGTCTTCCGCGGTGATTTCGCCGACGGGCGTCGGATAGAAGCTCGCGGCGTTGTTGACCAGCGCATCGAGCCGGCCGAAGGACTGGACGGTCTGGTCGATCAGCGAAGGGATCTTTGCGAGATCCAGTAGATCGGCCTGGATCAGCGCGACCGAATCCTTGCGCTGATGATTGAGCTCGGCCTGAAGCAGCCGCGCCTCGCCCGCGGAGGCGCGATAGTGCAGCATCAGGCTCGCGCCGGCGGCGTGGAGTCGGCGGCAGATCGCGGCGCCGACGCGCTTGGCGCCTCCCGTGATCAACACGACTTTGCCCTGCACGCGCCGCTCCGGCTACACTCCCCTCGGGAACAAGGCAATCTAGCACATCGATGTTTCCGGCTCCACCGGACGACGGTTCCGCGCTCCCCGCACTGTCTGCCGACGAGCGCGCGCACGCAGCGCGAATGCTCGCCCACCTCAAGCGCACGATCGCCGAAGAGGACGGCTGGATCTCGTTCGCCGACTACATGAGCGCGGTGCTCTATGCGCCCGGCCTCGGCTACTACGCCTCAGGCACGCACAAGCTCGGTCCCGGCGGCGATTTCGTGACCGCGCCGGAGTTGACGCCGCTATTCGGCCGAGCCGTCGCCGTGCAGATCGAGCAAGCGCTGGGCCGGCTCGAGCGCCGCGAAGTGATCGAGCTCGGTCCGGGCTCCGGCCGGCTGTGCGCCGACATCCTCGCCGCGCTGGCCGAGCGCGATGCCCTTCCCGCGCGCTACTGGTTGCTCGAGGTCTCCCCGGATCTGCGCGAGCGGCAGCGCGCTCACCTCGAGAAGGCGGTCCCGGAGCAGCTTCCGCGCGTCGGCTGGATCGACATGCTGCCCGACCGATGGGAGGGGGCGATTCTCGCCAACGAGGTGCTCGATGCCGTCCCCGTGCACCTGATCGTGCGCGGCGCCGACGAGTGGCTCGAGCGCGGCGTTGTGATCGATTCGGACGGCCGGCTCGGCTTCGCGGATCGAGCGCTCGTCTCGCCGGCGCTGCGCGAACGCGCTCTCGCTCGCGTCCCGCCCGTCCGCGACTACCTCTCGGAGCTCAACCCCGGAGGCGAGGCGCTGCTGTCGAGCCTGGCGCAACGCTGCGAGCGGGGCCTCATGCTGATCCTCGACTACGGTTTCCCCGCCGCGGAGTACTACCACCCGCAACGCGATCGCGGAACGCTGATGACGCACTATCGCCAACACGTCCTCGCCGACCCCTTTTTCCGGCCGGGCCTCGCGGATTTGACGGCGCATGTAGACTTCAGCGCGATGGCGCGCGCCGGTGCGGGCGCAGGCATGACCGTGGCGGGATTCACCACGCAGGCGCGGTTCCTGATCAATTGCGGCATCCTGGACGCGCTGGCTCGCTGCGGCGATCCGGGCTCGAGTGCGTACCTTCGCGCGGCCAGCGTGGTCCAGAAGCTCACCTCGCCGGCCGAGATGGGCGAGCTCGTCAAGGTGCTCGCCCTCACGCGCGGCATCGCCCCGGAGCTCGCGGGCTTTCGCGACGGCGACCGCGCGCATCGGCTCTAGCGAAGCGCCCGAGCCGGCCGGCCGTCCCCGCCGCGCCGCCTCCGGCGCCCCGCAGGGTTGCGCTCACACCGCGATTTGCGTCAGTATGCAACTTGTTGCCTCGGCTGATCTGTAGCCTACGGCCCTGCCAACCTCGGCAGCCGGCCGACGCGCTCCCCCCGGGGAGGGGAACGCGATGCTTCTGCAGGACGCACCTGGGAGGGGGAGTCCAGCCGTTGAGACCGTCGTGCCCGACTGTGGGATCGCCTCGATGCGCGGCTGAGCGCCGGCGTCTTCGCGGCCGGCGGGTGCCGGCCGTAGACGCTTCGCGGTGCACGCATCGCGAGTTCGCATGGCGGTGACGCCTTCGCTTTCCCTGGTTCCTGCGGCGCGTCCCGCGCCCCGGGTCGACTTCGAGCGCACCGCCGTCGCGGTCGAGGTCCTAGCGCATCGCGCCGATGCGCTGCTCCAGGCCTACCGCTGGCACGGTCACCGCGCGGCGGCGATCGATCCGTTGAGCGAGCCGCCGGATCCTTTCAACATCCACGAGCTCGATCCGCGTCATCACGGGCTTGCGCTCGACGACTCCGTCGCCTTCGACATGGCTTTCGGAGGCGTAGTCGAGAACCTCACGCTCTCGCAACTGGTTTCGCGTTTGCGGGCGAGCTACTGCGGCCCGATCGCGCTCGAATGTGCACACGTGCGCTCCGAAGAGCAGCGCCGCTGGCTCTGCGCGCGGATCGAGGCGATCGGCGATGCCCCGCCGCTCGCCTCCCCCGAGGCGCTGCGGCTGCTCGAGCGCCTCGTGGCCGTGGAAGCCTTCGAGCACCGCCGCCGGGTCGCCTATCCGCAGTACAAGCAGTTCAATCTCGAGGGCAGCGAAAGCTTCGTGCCGCTGCTGCGCGCGGTGATCGAGCAGGCGATCCGCGAAGGTGCGGAGAACCTGGTGCTCGCGATGCCGCACCGCGGCCGATTGAACGCGATGCTCAATGCGCTCGAGGTGCCCCGGGAGCGGCTCCTGTCGCTGCTCTCGCCGAATCCGGACGCGTCGCTCTCGCAGCGGGATCTGCGGGACCACGCGGGGCTCGCGGGCCGGATCGACACCGCGCAGGGCAGCCTCGAGGTCGTGCTCCTGCACAACCCGTCCCATCTCGAGAGCGTCACGCCGGTGGCCTGCGGCGTGGCGCGCGCGCTGCAGGACCGCAAGGCGGGAGGCTCGGTCCGGAAAGTCCTGCCGGTGATCGTGCATGGCGACGGGTCGTTCTGCGGCCAGGGCGTGGTCGCCGAGACCTTCAATCTCGCGCAGACGCGCGGCTACGGCATCGGCGGAACGCTGCACCTCATTCTCAACAACCACGTCGGCTCGACGATATCGCACCCGCGCGACCAGCGCTCGACGCTCTACTGCGCCGACCTGGCGCGCGCCTTCGACGCCCCGGTCCTGCACGTCAACGCCGATCAACCCGAAGCCGTCGTCGTCACCGCGGCCATCGCGACCGAGTTTCGGATGAAGTTCGGCGCCGACGTCGTGGTCGACCACGTCGGCTACCGGCGCTACGGACACTGGGTCGGCGACGACCCGACGCTGACGCGCCCCGCGACGCAGAGGCGAATCGACGCTCATCCCGCCGTCGTGAGCCTGTACGCCGCGACGCTCGCGCGCCGCGGGGTGACGGGCGAGCACGACGCGGAACGGCTGCGCGCCGAAGCGCTGGCGAGGCTCGCCGCGGCGAACGAAGCGGCGGCGGGCGACCGCGCCCGGCCGGCGCACGCCGACGCGGCCGCGCAAGGCCCCGCGCAGCCGATCCATACCGCCGTGCCGGTCGATCAGTTGCGCGCGCTGGCGATGCGGCTGGCCACGCCTCCGGAAGGCTTCGCCACGCATCCCGCCATCGACAAGATGCGCGCCGATTGGCGCGCGATCGCGCAGCGCGAGGACCGGCCGGTCGACTGGCGCTTCGCCGAGAACCTCGCCTACGCCACGCTGCTCGCGAACGGCTTCAACATCCGGCTCACCGGGCTCGACGTCGGTCGCGGCAGCTTCTGCCACCGCCAGCACCTCTGGCACGACCAGGCCGTCGACGTCGACTGGCGCGAGATCCACGTGCCGCTGCGTCGCATCGCGGAGCGCCAGGGAAGCTTCGCGATCTTCGAGACGCCGCTGTCCGAGGAAGCGGTGCTCGGCTTCGAGTACGGCTACTCGCTGCGCTGCGGGCGCGACCTCGTCGTCTGGGAAGGGCAGTTCGGCGACTTCGTGAACAATGCGCAGGTGATCATCGATCAGTTCATCGCGACCGGCGCGGCGAAGTGGGGCTACGAAAGCGGGCTCGTGATGCTGCTGCCGCACGGCGACGACGGCCTCGGGCCCGAGCACTCCTGCGCCTTCCTCGGCCGCTTCCTTCAGCTCTGCGCCGGCGGCAACATCGAGGTCGCGATGCCGTCTTCGGCCGCGCAGGCCTATCACCTGCTCCGCCGTCAGGCCCTGCGGCGCGACCGCAGGCCCTTGGTGGTGATGACGCCCAAGCCGTGGCTGTACGGCCACGCGCCGTCGTACTCGCGCCTCGAGGAGCTCGCCGAAGGAGAATTCCGTCCCGTGCTGGGCGAGGAGCCGGCGACCGATCCCGAGGCGGTTCGGCGAGTCGTCGTCACCAGCGGCAAGTTCTACTACGACCTCGCGAGCGCGCGCGCGGCGCCGGGCCTTGCCGTCGTGCCGATACTTCGCGCCGAGCAGCTCCATCCATTCCCGGTCGCTGCGCTTGCGAGCGCGCTGTCGGCGTATCCGCGTCTTGCCGAGGTGGTGTGGGCCCAGGAAGAGCCGAAGAACCACGGCTCGTGGCATGTCCTGCGCGAGGAGCTCGAAGCCGCGCTGCCCGCAGGCGTCGCGCTCGCGTACTCGGGCCGGCCGCCGATGGCTCCCACGGCGAGCGCCGACGCGGCGGCCCACCCCGGCGAGCAGCGCGCGCTCGCTCGGGCGGCGCTCGGCATCGCAGCCTCGTAGAGCGGGCCCGCCCGCCTCAGCGCGAGGTTCCGCCGAGACGCTCGGGCTCTTCGTTGCGGTAGAGCAGGTAGGTGTGCGATGCCAGCGCGAAGGACAGGAACGCGTCGGCATCCATCGGCCGCGCGAACAGGAAGCCCTGGAGAACGTCGCAGCCGTGCTTGGCGAGGAAATCGGCCTGGGCGCGGGTCTCGACCCCCTCGGCGACCGTGCGCAGATGCAGCCCGCGCGCGAGGCCGATCGTCGCCCGCACGATCGACGCGTTGGTCTGGCTCGTGAGGAGCTCGCTGGTGAAGGTGCGATCGATCTTCAGCGTATCGAGCTGGAAGCCCCTCAGGTAGCTGAGCGAGGAGTATCCGGTCCCGAAGTCGTCGAGGGCGATCGAGACGCCGAGGGACTTCAGTTCGGCGACGATCGTCTTGCTGCGCTCGACCTCGTCCATCAGCAGCGATTCGGTGAGCTCGAGCTCGAGCAGGTTCGGGTCGAATCCGGTCTCGTCGAGCACGTTCTTGATCGTGTGCGCGAGGCTGTCCTGGCGGAACTGGCGGCTGGAGACGTTCACCGAGACGGCGATGCGGGGCAGCCCTTTGGCGTACCACGCGTGCATCTGCCGGCAAGCCGTGCGCAGCGCCCATTCGCCGATCTCCCCGATCAGACCGGTTTCCTCGGCGATCGGAATGAACTCTCCGGGCGCCACGAGCCCGCGCTCCGGATGCTTCCAGCGGATGAGCGCTTCGACGCCCGCGAGACGCCCCGTCCGCGCCGAGATGAGCGGCTGGTAGTGCAGCGTGAGCTCGTTGCGCTCGATCGCGTGGAACAGCGCGTTCTCCATCGACAGGCGACTGCGCGCGCCAGCGCTCATGTCGACCGTGTACACGATCAGGCAGTCGCCGCCGCGGGCCTTGGCGCGATACATCGCGACGTCGGCGTTGCGCAGCAGCATCTCCGCCTCGGGGCTCGAGTCGGTCGACACGCTGACGCCGATCGACGCGGTCACGTGCAGGCTCTGGCCTTCGAGCACCAGCGGCTGCTTGAGCGCGGCGAGGCAGCGCTGCGCGACCGTCACTGCCATGTCCGCGTCGCGGACGCCGGGGAGCAGCACCGTGAATTCGTCGCCGCCCCAGCGCGCGAGCGTGTCGCACTCGCGGATGCACGAGCGCAGCCGCGTCGCCACGAGCTTGAGCAGCGCGTCGCCCATGCCGTGGCCGAGCGAGTCGTTGATGTTCTTGAAGCGGTCGACGTCGATCATCAGCATCGCCAGCAGCGAGCCTTCGCGGCGCGCCTGCGAGAGGCCGCTCGCGAAGCGCTCCGCGAGCAGCACGCGGTTCGGGATGTTGGTGAGGTGGTCGGTGCGGGCGAGCTCGTGCAGCCGCTCCTCCATCCGCCGGCGCTCGCTGATGTCGCGCGAGATGCACAGGATCTCCGCCGTTTCCTCCCCGGCGGCGCCCTTCATGAGCCGCAGCGTGGTCTCGAACCAGATGTAGCGCTGGTCGAGATGCCGCGCGCGATAGACGACCGTCGGCGGCGACTTGTCCTGGGCGGCGACTCCCATCGCGACGCGGACGACTTCGTAGTCCTCCGGATGGACGAACTCGAGCAGCGAATGCCCCGTGAGCTGGTCCGGCGCGAATCCCAGGACGCTGTGCGCGACCGGCGAGGCGTAGGTGATGCCGCCGTCGAGCCGGAGCTTGGTGATGAGGTCGGTGGAGTTCTCCGTGATGAGCTGGAAGCTGCGCATCGTCTCGATCAGCGCGTCCTCGCGCTGGCACAGGCGCGCCGCGAGCTGATTGAAAGCGCTGGTGAGCGCGCGGATGTCGCCGCTCCCGCGATTGGAATCGCCGGCGAGCGGCGCGAGGCGCTCCTCGTTGTTCGTGTAGCGACTCAGGTGCCGGGTGAGCGAGACGAGCGGACGCATCAGGAACTTCGTGAGCAGCCACACCGAGGCGACGACGCCGATGCAGGCGACCAGCAGAAAGGCGACGAAGCGCCAGATCAGCTCGTTGATGGCTGCGAAGGCCTCGTCCTTCGGATAGACGGCGGCCACGATCCAGTTCGACGCGGGAACGCGCTTGTAGGTGACGAACGCCTCGCGGCCGTCGGCGCCGACGCTCTCGCCCGTGCCCTCGAAGCCGTTGAGGGCGCGGTCGAACAGCGGATTGGTCCCCGGAGCGAACGCGAGCTGCGAGAGCCGCGCGCGGTCGGGATGCATGATGAGCTTGCCATCGGCGGTGACGACGAACAGGTAGCCCGTCTTGCCGATCGAGGTCTTGGCGACGTTGCCGAGCATCCCGGGATTGGTGAGACCGAGACTGCCGGTCAGGATGGCGATGAAGCTGCCGTCCTTGCCGAATACCGGGGTGGTCAGCACGAGCACCATGTTGCCGTCGCCGACGTTGGTGACGAACGGCTCCGAGATCACCGGCCGCTGCGTACGGATCGTGTCCTTGATATAGGGGCGGAACGACCCGTCGAGGCCGCGTCGATTCGGACGGAAGGGGCGCTCGGCGAGCTCGATGCCCCGGGCATCGAACAGGAAGGTCGAGCGATCGACCGCGGCGTACAGGCCGGTATTGCGGTCCAGGTAGCGCTGCGCGGCGTCGCCCGAAGCGACGTCCGGATCGTGAATGTCGCGCGCGCTCTCGGTGAGCGCCTTCTGCAGACCGAGGAGCTTCTGGTTGAGGTTGTCCGCTACGCGCTCGAGCAGCCTGTTCTGGTCCGCGATCATCACGTCGGTGATCTGGCTGCGGAACGAATAGAGCGCCGCGGTTCCGACCGCGAGCATCGCGGTCAGGAACAGGACCGACGTCGCGCTGGAGGTCCTCGTCGCGAGCGTCGAGCGTGCGGCACGCTGGGCCCACGTCTGCAGGTTCAGTTCGCCCTTCAAGCTGTCTCCGCCCGGAAAAAAGCCGTGATCGAGGTCCGCACCTCACAGCAAGAGACATGCCCGAAATCGGCGCTGCGGCGCAGCGAACGGGCGGTTCGTCAGGGAAGCGTGGGAACGGCGCCTCGGAGAACCGACCGCCGGCCCGAGTTGTAGTGCACTCGTCGACGTCGAAGGGCGTGCTCCTCCCTGCAGCGTCGCGCCTGGCGACGACGCGCTCCGCAGTCGATCTGCCGCGCGGCGACACTTGACGGCGCTTTTGCGCGCCGGGCCGCCGGAGGCCGGAGACCGGCCCTCCTGGGCCTACGCCGAGCTTGCCTCCTCGGGCGGCCGCACCGCGCGAAACGTGGCCAGAAGCAGGAAGTCGTAGACGATCTTGAGGCCGCCTGCGACGATCAGCGGCCAGCCGAAGGGCGACAGCCCGAGCAGATAGCCGGCGAGCAGCGGGCCGAGCGCCGAGGCGAGGCTGCGCGGTACCGAGGTGATGCTCGCGGCGGCCGGGCGCTCGGCCGGCGACACTACCGCCATCACGTACGAGCTGCGGGTGGGAACGTCCATCTGGGAGAGCGCGCTTCGCGCGAGCAGCAAGGCGATGACCCAGCCGAGATCGGACGCGAAAGGCAGGAGCAGGAGCAGCAGGTTCGCGGGCAGGTGAGTGAACACCATCGTGTTCACGAGGCCGATGCGCCGCGCGATGCGGGCCGCGACCAGATAGGACAGCGCCGACAGGAGGCCCGTCCAGAAGAAGATCGTTCCCGCGGCGGCCACCGAGAGCTGGAACCTCTCGAAGAGCCACAGGGCCAGCAGCGACTGCACGATGAAGCCGCCGCCGAATGCGTCGAGGCCGAACAGCGCGGCGAGCGTGTACACGACGCGCCTGGACTGCTCGAGCGGGGCCGTCGGCCCGGCCTGAGCTGCGCCGGCAGCGGGCAGCCGCCGATAGATGACGCCCGCGAGCAGGCCGAGCGTGGCATAGAGGACGAACATCCACGGATAGAGCACACGCGGCGCGACGCCGAGCCACTGATGCGCGAGCTCGGGCGCGCCGGCGGCGAGCGCACCCAGTGCCGCGGCCAGCGCGCCGACGAGGCTGTAGCGCGCGAACGCGCCGGTGCGCTCGCGATCGGTGACCACGCGCGCGAGCACCGCGTGCTCGAGCGGCAGGAAGACGCTGACGTCGCCGCTCGAAGGATTGAGCGTGCCGACGACCGCGACGACCAGCAGGGGCCAGAACGAGGTGATGGCCGCGAAGCCCAGGCCGGTCGCGCACATGAGCCCGGCGGCGGCCGTGAGCAGCGTGCGCGTGCCGATCCGATTCGCGCGGAGCCCCACGCAGAGCGTGAGCGCGCCGGAGCCGAGCAGCGTTCCCGTGGCGATCGCGCCCACCTGGAGCGGCGAGAGTCCCAGCCCCAGCAGGTGCGCGGGCAGCAGCAGGCTCACGAAGCCGTCGGCGAAGGCGCGCAGGCCTCGCGCGAGCAGCAACCGGCGCACGGCGGACGAAAGCGTCCGGCTGTCGAGCGAAGAAGGGATTCGCGTGTCGCCAGCCAAGGCATCACTCCTTCGGGGATCGGCCCGAATCATGGAGCAGAGCTTGGACGCCACGGCGTCTTCGAGCAGGGAGTCTGCCGGCCCCCCGGAAATCACTGGCGATCATAGCGGCGCCGAACCGCCGATTCAAGGCGGCCGCGCGCCGCTTCGCGCGGCGGCATTAACCGCCGTTAATGCGCCGTCCATCCGCCGGTAATCCGGGCGGCTTCATAGTGGTGGCGAGCGAGCGTTGGGCTCGCCTGCATACCGAAAGGAGAATCTCATGAAACGGTCGTTCCTCATGCGGATGAAGGGCGCTGCGCTCACCGCGGCGCTGGCCGCCGCCTCCTCGAGCGTCGCCTACGCCCACGACAGCAGCCTCAATCCGTTCACCGGAGAGTCGTACGCGGCCTTCAACGGGGCGAATCTTCCGGGCACCGGCAACCCGAGCTTCGGCGCCGCGCCGTCGGCGTGGCGCCAGGCGAACCCGGGCGGCCTCTCCGAGCGCGAGCTGCAGTCGGACGCCTCGTCCGGCGACGCCTGGCAGATCGCGAGCCCGACCGAAGCGCCGGCGCCGGCCGTCGCGAGCTTCGCGCAGAGCCATCCCCACGGTCTGACCGAGCGCGAGCTGCAGGCTCTGTCGTCGGACAGCGATGCGTGGCGGCTCGCCCCCGCACCGGGAAGCTCGGGCTAGAGGCGCGAGAGGCACGGCTCGGCGCGGCGTGACCGGGGAGTTTCCGCCGACGCGCCGCGTGAACTTAGGCTGCGCCTCGCCTGTCCGATCCAGCGGGTCCCGGCGCACCGCGCCGAGGGCCCGCGATTTCCGAACCCGGCGATGAAGCTGCTGCTGGTCGAAGACAACGAGCGCGTCTCGCGCTTCGTGATCAAGGGTCTGGTCGAGGCGGGCCACACCATCGATCATGCCGACAACGGCCGCGACGGCATGTTTCTCGCGGCAGGCGAGGCCTACGACGCGATCGTCCTCGACAGGATGCTTCCCGGCGAGATCGACGGACTCGGAATCATCGCCGCGCTGCGCAGCAACGGCAGCCGGACGCCGATCCTCATCCTGAGCGCCTTGTCCGACGTCGACGAACGCATCCGCGGGCTGAAAGCCGGTGGCGACGACTATCTCGTCAAGCCGTTCGCCTTCGGCGAGCTGCTCGCCAGGCTCGACGCGCTGGTGCGCAGAACGCGCGCGGGCGATTCGACGACGCTCGCCGTCGGCGATCTCAAGATGGATCTGCTGTCGCGCAAGGTCACGCGCGGGGCGCGGGCGGTCGCGCTGCAGCCGCGCGAATTCAAGCTGCTCGAGTACCTGATGCGCCACGCCGATCAGGTCGTCACCCGCACGATGCTCCTCGAAGGCGTGTGGGACTATCGATTCGACCCGCAGACCAACGTCGTCGACGTTCACGTGAGCAAGCTCCGCCAGAAGATCGAGCCCGGCGGAGAGCGGCCCCTGCTGCGGACCATCCGCAACGCGGGCTACATGCTGACGGCGAATGCGTAGGCTGCCGCGCTCGACGGCGTTCCGGTTTGCGCTCGGCTACGTCGCGCTGGGCATCGCCGTGCTGGCGCTCTTCGCGGGGCCGCTGTGGTACACGTGGCGCGAGAACGTCGAGGAGGTGCGCACGGAGCTCCTGCGCGAGGACGTGCAGAGCCTCACCGACATCTTCCACAGCGAGGGTCCCGACGTGCTCGCCGCGGTGATCGCCGCCCGCGTCAATCGCCAGCACGTCGCCAACAGCATCATCCTCTTCGCCGATCAAAGCCTGCGGCCGCTCGCGGGCAACCTCGACGCCTGGCCGGGCCAAGCGCCTCGGGCCCCGGGCGTGCACAGGCTTACGATCACCCAGGATGGACGGTCGATCCGCGCTCTGCTCGTGCGCACGGAGCTCCCCGGCGGCTACAACCTGCTGGTCGGGCGCGACAGCTCGCGCTTCAGGCCGCTCGAGATCCTGTTCCTGTACGGCCTCGCAGGGGCGAGCGCCGTCCTCGCGCTCGCCGGCGTTCTCGGCGGATGGCTCATCCGGCGGGCGCTCCTCTCCGAGGTCCATCGTATCCGGCAGACTGCGCTCGCGATCGTCGAGGGAGATTTCTCGCGCCGCCTGCCGGTACGGGGCGGCGGCGACGAGCTCGATCTGCTCGCCCAGACCGTCAACCGGATGCTCGATCAGATCGAGCAGCTGTTCCACGGCGTGCGCGACGTATCGAACGCGATCGCGCACGACTTGCGCACGCCGCTCGCGGAGCTGCGCTCGCGCCTCGAGGAGCTTTCACTCGTGCGGCCCGGCGCGGAACGGGTCTATGCGGAAATCGAGGCAGCCGTGACCGACGTCGACCGCGTGATCGGGATCTTCAACGCGCTGCTGCGGCTGGCGGAGATCGACACCGGTGTGCGGCGCTCCGGCTTCGTCCCCGTGGACGTGGCTGCGCTGGCCGGCGACGTCGCCGACTTCTATCAGCCGGTCGCCGAGCTCGAGGGCGTGAATCTCGCCCTCGACGCCGCCGGCGCGCCGACGGTCGCGGGCGACCCGCTGCTGCTCTCGCAGGCGCTCGCCAATCTCGTGGAAAACGCGCTCAAGTACGGCGACGGCAGCATCGCGATCACGGTGCGCCGGGACGCGAGCGTCGTCGAAATGGCGGTCTCCGATCATGGACCGGGCATCGCCGATGCGGAGAGGGCCAGGGTCGTCGAGCGCTTCTATCGCGGCGATGCGAGCCGCGGAACGCCGGGCGTGGGCCTGGGCTTGAGCCTCGTCGCCGCGGTCGCGCGCCTCCACGGTGGCCGCCTCGAGCTCGCCGACAACGCTCCCGGCCTGCGGGCGACGTTGCTTCTTCCGCCGGCGCTCGAGCCGACGCGCCTGCGGCCTGGCGCGGGGCTGTCCGCGCGGCACGAGCTCGCGCCGGAGCTTCTGGCCGACTGAAGGATCGGCTGGGCCGTGCGCCCGCTTGTGCCGCGTTCGTGCCGCCTTTGTGTTACTGTCGGCCGCGCCGGAAATCGATGGACGGCGACCGGCGAGCGAAGACGGGCAGGGCACATGGCGATGGATCACGAACCGGCAGCGATCGCCGAGCGGCTGGCCCGCGTGGCGAGCCGGCTCGCCGACCGGACAGCCGTCGTCGAGCGCGACGCCCGATTGACCTACGGCGCGCTCGACGCGCGCGCCGACGCGATCGCCGCGCGGATCCAGGCCGCGCAGGGGGCGGCGCGGGGATTCGTGGCACTGCTCTTCGAGGACAAGATCCCCGCGATCGAGTCGATCTTCGGCGCGGCGCGTTCCGGCCGCGCCTACGTTCCGCTCGACGCGGGCGATCCCGACGATCGCCTGAGGCTCATCGTTCGCGACAGCGACCCGGCGGTGCTGCTCACCGCGCGCGGCCAGCTCGGGCGCGCCCGCGCGCTCGTGCCCGCGGCCTGCACGGTGATCGCGCTCGAGGACATCGGACCGGCGCCGGCGGCGATGGCGCGTCCCGGCGTCGATCCGGACACGCTCGCCAATCTCTATTACACGTCCGGCTCGACGGGGCAGCCCAAGGGCGTGTCGCAGACCCATCGCAACGTGACCTTCTTCGCCGACGCCTACGCGCGCACGCTTTCGATCGGCGAAGCCGACCGCGTCTCGCTTCTCTACACGATGAGCTTCAGCGCGTCGATGATGGACGTCTTCGGCGCGCTCTTCAACGGCGCGACCCTGTGCGCCTACGACGTGCGCCGCGACGGCGTCGCCGCGCTCGCCGAATGGCTCGACCGCGAGCGGATCGGCGTCCTGCATGCCGTGCCCACGGTGTTTCGCGGCCTGCTCGCTGGGCTCGATCCGGCGCGCAGGCTCGAGCGTCTGCGCGCCGTGGACCTCGGCGGCGAAACGGTGTTCGAGAGCGACGTCGAGCTGCTGCGGCGGCACGCCCGCCCCGAGTGCGTCCTGGTCAACCACCTCGCCGCCACCGAGGCCAACGTCATCGCGCAGTACGTGGTGCGCCACGACGACCCTCACGCCGGCGGGGGGATACTCCCCGTCGGGCGAAGCCCGCAAGGAGTGTCGGTGCGCGTGCTGCGCGAGGACGGAACCGGCGCGGCGGTCGACGAGGTAGGCGATCTCGTCGTCGAGAGCGCGCACCTGAGCCCCGGCTACTGGCGCCGTCCCGACCTCGATGCCGCCGCATTTCCGCCCGCTCCGCCCGGCGCTGCGAGGCGCTACGCGGCCGGCGACCTCGCGCGCATCGACGGCGAGGGGAACCTGCACTTCCTCGGGCGCAAGGGCAGCCGCGTGAAGATCCGCGGGCAGTCGATCGACTTGTCGGAAGTCGAAGCGGCGCTGGCCGCCTGTCCCGAGGTCGAGAAATCGGCGGTGATCGCATCGCGCGACGAAGGCAATCCCGAGGCCGACCGGCTCGTCGCCTACCTCGTCGCCGCACCGGGCGCGCAGCGCGATCCCCTGGCGGTTCGCCGCCGGATCGCGAAGCGCCTGCCTTCCTACATGCTGCCCGGCGCGTACGTCTTCCTGGACGCGTTGCCGCTGACCGCTACGGGGAAGATCGATCGGCAGAGGCTCGTCGCGATCGAGCCGCCGCGCATCGATCCGTCGCGCAACGTGGTTCCTCCCGCGGGCGAGCTCGAGAAGACGATCGCGTCGATGTTCGAGCAGCTCCTGCAGCAGACGCCGATCGGCCGCGACGACGACTTCTTCCTGCTCGGGGGCGATTCGCTCTCGGCGGTCGAGCTCCAGAGCCGGGTGCTCGACCGCTTCGGCGTGAGCCTCGCGAAGTTCTACGAGGACGCGACCGTCGCCGGGATCGCCGCGAGAATCGAGCGCAGCCGCACGGCCGCGGCGGACTCGATCCCGGTCCTGCTTCCGATTCGCCAGCCCGGCAGCCTGCCGCCGCTCCTGCTCGTCCACGGGCGCCTGGGCCAGGCCTTCATCAGCCCGCATTTCCTGGGCCTGCTGCCGGACGATCTCCCGGTCTGGGCGTTTCAGGCGCGCGGTCTCGACGGGCTGGGCGAGCCGCACGCGACGATCGAGGCGATGGCCGCCGACTACCTGAGCGAAATTCGCCAGCGCCGCTTCGCGGGGCCGTACTTTCTCGCGGCGCTCTGTGCCGGGGCGCTGATCGCCGTGGTCATGGCGCGGGCGCTGCGCGCGGCGGGAGAGCGCGTGCTCCCGCTGCTGCTGTTCGATCCGCCCGAGCAGCGCGTTCTGGGCTCCCTGCGCGAATGGGATCTGCTCTTCAGGATTCGATCGAGAAAGAGCGAAGGCCGGTTCGTGACGCCGATCGACGACCCGAAGTACGCGACCGCGGCGGTGCGCACGGCTCGTGCGCTGGAGGAAGCGATCTGGAAGCACGAGCCGGAACCCTACGACGGACCCGTCTACATGCTGTCGAGCCGCCAGCGCATGGCGAGCGCCCAGCAGGAGTACCTGAAAAGGATTTTCACCGGGCCCGTCGAGCGCATCGAGGTCGGCACGACGCACGACGACGCGCTCGACCCACGCAACCCGGCGTTCGTGGAGCAGCTCGCGCGCTGCCTCGAGCAGATCCTCGCCGGGGCCGACATGCCCGCGGCGGCCGGGGAGAGAAAGGCTAGCCCGGCGCGGCCCGCCGCCACGTAGCCGGCGGCATGCCGAACTCGCGCTTGAACGCGCGATTGAACGCGGCCTCCGACTCGTAGCCGCTGCGCTCGGCGACGCGCACTACCGTTTCCCGGCCGGCACGGAGCATCTGCGCCGCGAGCGCGAGGCGCCAGCGCATCAGGTACTGCATCGGCGGCTCGCCGACCAGCGTCGTGAAGCGGTCCGCGAGCGCGGAGCGCGACAGCGCGACCGCGCAGGCGAGCTCGTCGACCGTCCACGCCTTCGACGGCTCTCCATGCATCAGCGCCAGCGCGCGCCCGACCTGGGCATCGCGCAGTCCCGCGAGCCAGCCCATGCCCTGCGGCGGCAGATTCTCCACGTAGCGCCGGAGCGCTTCGACGAACATCAGCTCGGAGAGCTTGGCGAGCAGCGATCCCGCGCCGGGGGTAAGCACCGACGACTCACGCACGCCCACGCGCAGCAGGTCGCGCAGCAGGATCGACGTCGGGCCGTCGCCGATGGGGATGCGCAGCACGCGCGGAAGCGCCTCCAGCAGCGGCCGGCAGACGCTGCGGCTGCACGCGAGGTAGCCGCAGACGAAGCGCGTCGTGGCTCCTCCCCCGCCGTGGCGGAGCTGAACGATGTCGCCGTCGAGGTCGAGCTGCAGGCTGTCTCCTCCCATGGGCGAGAGCGAGACGTCGCTGCCGAGAAGGTGCCTGTCGTCCTGAGGGATCAGGATCAGCTCTCCGGCAGAGACCTCGTGCACATCCTCGGAATCGTCGAGTCGGACCTTGCAGCGGCCCTCGGTGAGGAAGTGGAAGAACACGACGTGCTCGGCGCCTGCCAGGCGCTGCCGCACGCTCGCGACGCTGCATTCGCCGCGGATGCACCAGGGGGCGGTGAACTCCGCGTTCAGGTAGAGCGCTCCCTCGAGGCGAACCGATTTCAAGACGTCCGACAGCGCATCCATGGGGTTTCGGGCAAGAACCGCGGCGTTCCGGCGAATACGGGAGGGTCGGCGACGTGGATACTAGCAGCGCCTGGAGGACAGAACAATTTGTGCCGCGGAGCGCGGGCTCCGGGCCATTCACCGAAGGGAGCACCGGCATGGCAAGCGTCAAGAGTCCCGAAGCGGCCGCGCAGGCGGTCGAAGGCAAGACGTACCACGGCAGCTGCTTCTGCGGCGCCGTGCAGTTCACGGTCACGGGCGAGCCCGCGGCGATGGGCTACTGCCACTGCGAATCCTGCCGCCACTGGTCCGCGGGGCCGGTGAACGCGTTCACGCTGTGGAAGCCGGATGCCGTCCGGGTCACCAAGGGCGCGGACAGCATCGGCACGTATCACAAGACGCCGAAGAGCTTTCGCAAGTGGTGCAAGAGCTGCGGAGGCCACCTCTACACCGAGCACCCGATGTGGAACCTCACCGACGTGTACGCCGCGGTGATTCCCGATTTCGCGTACCGGCCGGGCGTGCACGTGAACTACCAGGAGACGAACCTCCACATCCACGACGGGCTGCCCAAGCTCAGGGACCTGCCCAAGGAGATGGGCGGCTCGGGCATGGCCGTAGCGGAATAGGTTTCGAAGCCGCGGCGCCTCCGGGCGCCGCGGCCGGCGGTCACCCGGCCGCAGGCCGGGCCGCGTGCGCACGCGAGCCGCCGATCCGCGAGGCCGCCGGATGCTCGCTATGGGAGCGCTGGGCCTCTAGAATTTGCGCATGACCGCAAGCTCGCATCGGCTCTGTGTCGCTCCGATGATGGACTGTACCGACCGGCATTGCCGGTATTTCCTGCGGCTGGTCGCGCCGCGCGTGCGCCTCTACACCGAGATGATCACGACCGGCGCGCTGCGGTTCGGCAACGTCCCGCGGCACCTCGACTTCGATCCCGCCGAGCATCCGGTGGCGCTGCAGCTCGGAGGCAGCGACCCGCAGGCGCTCGCGTACTGCGCGCGCCTGGGCGAAGCCTGGGGCTACGACGAGATCAACCTGAACGTCGGCTGCCCGTCGGAGCGCGTGCAGACGGGGGCCTTCGGAGCCTGCCTCATGGCGGAGCCGGCGCTGGTTGCCGACTGCGTGCGCGCCATGCGCGACGCCGTGGCGCTCCCGGTGACCGTCAAGCATCGCATCGGCATCGACGCGGTCGAGGACTATGCCTTCGTGCGGGACTTCGTGGGCACCGTGGCGGAAGGCGGCGCCAGCGTCTTCCTGGTCCACGCGCGCAACGCCATTCTCAAGGGGCTTTCGCCGAAGCAGAACCGCGAGGTCCCGCCCTTGAAGTACGACTACGTGCACCGGCTCAAGCGCGATTTTCCGGAGCTGACGATCGTCATCAACGGCGGCCTCGCCACGCACGAGGCCACCGCCGCCGAGCTCGAGCGCGTCGACGGCGTCATGCTCGGGCGCGCGGCGTACCACAACCCGTATCTGCTCGCCGAAGCGGAGGGCTATGCCTTCGGCGTCCCGGCGCCGACGCGCACCCGCGCGCAGATCGTCGAGCGCCTCGTGCCCTACGCCGCCGAGCAGCTCGCCCGCGGGGTGAGCCTGCGCGCCATCGCCCGACACGTGCTGGGCCTCTACCACGGCGCATCCGGTGCGCGCACCTGGCGGCGAATGCTCTCCGACGCGAGCCTGCTCCAGGGCGCGGGACCAGAGCTCTTCCTCGCCGCGCTCCGCGAGGTCGAGCCGCTCGCCGTCGCCGCCGCGGCGTGAGGCTCGCGTCAGCCCGCGCGATCGTCCGCGATGTACGCCCGCACGATGCTGTCGAAATCCGGGTCGGCGCGCATGCCGAGCTTCGGTCCGAGCACGGGGGCGAAGCGCGCGGGCCAGGTCTGCACGATGCGGTCGATCACCGGATCGAGGCGCCACTGCACGCGCTCCGCCGTCGCGTCTCCGGCGATGCGGTGCAACGCCGCGACCATCTCGGCGACGCTCACTTCGATCCCCGGAACATTGACCGAGCGCGTGTGCGCGAAGCTCGCGGCCGGGGCCTCGTGACCGACGATCAGGCTCGCGACCACCGAGCGCGGCGACACGACCCAGACGCGAGTGTCGCGCGCCACCGGGCAGACGAAATCGACGCCCGAGAGCGGCTCGCGGATGATCGCGCTCGCGAACGACGAGGCTGCCCGGTTCGGCTTGCCGGGACGCACCGTCACCGTCGGCAGCCGCAGGCTGCGTCCGTCGATGTAGCCCTTGCGCGTCATGTCGTAGACGAGGAGCTCGCCGATCGCCTTCTGCGTCCCGTAGGAGGTCTGCGGCGTGAGCTGCGCGTCATCGGGCACCGGATCGGGGAGCGACCCGCCGAACACGGCGAGCGAGCTCGTGAACACGAGCTTGGGCGGCGCGGCGAGCTTCCGGCAGCGCTCGAGCAGGGCGCGCGTCGCGTCGACGTTCACCCGCATGCCGGTATCGAACTCGGCCTCGGCCTGTCCGCTCACCACCGCCGCGAGGTGAAACACCGAATCGGTGTCGGGAGTGAGCGTGCTCTCGATCAGCGCGGGATCGGCGAGGTCGCCGGTGACCACCGACACGCGGGCGTCGGCGACCGGCGCGGCTGCGACGTCGACGAGCACGAGCTCCCGCAGCTCGCGCTTGCGTCCGCGAGCGTCGGTCAGCGAGCCGCGCTCGAGCAGCGCCTTGGCGAGGCGCCGGCCGAGAAAACCCGCGCCCCCGGTGATCACGACGCGCATGAGCAAAGCCTCCTGGCGAGAGGAACGGCGCCGGCCGCGACCACGGCCGAGCGCCCCCGGATTATAGGACGGCCGCGAGTCCCGACGCCGGCGCCGCGATGCCGCATCTGAGCGAGACTTCGGTCGGCCGGGCGTCGCTTGCCCGCGTGTGCTCCGGCATCGCCGAGGACGGGTTCGCGATCGTCTCCGGCTTCGCCGGAGCGGGCTTGACCCGAACCCTCGCGAGCGAGGCGCGACGGCGCGATGCCGCGGAAGAATTCCATCCCTCCGGCGTCGGTCGCGGCGCCGCACGCGTCGAGCGGGCCGACGTCCGCGGCGATCGCGTCTGCTGGCTGGACGCCTCCGCGCTCGCCTCGCCCGAGGAGGCCTGGTTCGAGGCGCTGGAGGCGCTCCGCGTCGAACTCAACCAACGCACCCTGCTCGGCCTCTTTTCGCTCGAAGCCCATTACGCGATCTATCCGCCGGGCGCCTTCTACCGGCGCCATCGCGATCGCTTCCGTGACGACGACGCCCGCGTGCTCTCGTGGGTGCTGTACCTGAACGAGGCGTGGACCGTAGCGGACGGCGGCGCGCTGCGGCTGCATCTGGCGTGGGACGATGCCCGAGACGTTCTCCCGCTTGGCGGAACGCTCGCGTGCTTCCTCGCCGATCGCTTCGAGCACGAGGTGCTGCCGTGCAGGCGCGAGCGCGTGTCGCTGACCGGATGGTTCCGGCGCCGGGCGGATGCTCCGTAGCCCGGGGTGAGGGAGCGAGCCGCGGGAGCACCCTGCGTCCGCGATGGCCGCCCTGCGCGCACAGCTTACTCGCCGCGGGATTCGCGCAGCGCGATCGTCCCGGGCTACAATCCGTGGCCGCCGGAATCGCGTGCCCATCCGGGGCATCCTCCAGCAGTTCATGCCCGATCCCGAACGCCTCGTCATCGCCACGCGCCAGTCCGCGCTCGCGCTGTGGCAGGCGGAGCACGTGCGCGAGCGACTCCTCGCGCTCTATCCTTCGTGCCGGGTGGAGATCCTCGGGCTCACGACGCAGGGCGATCGCAGGCTCGATCTGCCGCTCGCCGACATCGGCGGCAAGGGGCTTTTCATCAAGGAGCTCGAGCAGGCGATGGCCGAAGGCCGCGCCGACCTCGCCACGCATTCGCTCAAGGACGTGCCGATGGAGCTGCCGTCCGGCTTCGCGCTGGCGGCGATCCTCGCTCGCGAGGACGCCCGCGATGCCTTCGTGTCCAACCGCTACGGCCGGCTCGCGGAGCTGCCGCCCGGCAGCGTGGTGGGTACGTCGAGCCTGCGCCGCGAAGCGCAGCTGCGCGAGCGCTACCCGCAGCTCGAGGTGCAGCCGCTGCGCGGCAACGTGAACACCCGCCTGCATCGGCTCGACGAGGGCAATCAGGCCGCGATCATCCTTGCGGCGATCGGACTCAAGCGCCTCGGCTTCGCCGATCGCATCGCCTCGCTGCTCGAGCCGGAGGACAGCCTGCCCGCGGTCGGCCAGGGAGCGCTCGCGCTCGAGTGCCGCGCGGACCGGGCCGACGTCGTCGCGGCGCTCGCGCCGCTCGCGGACCGCACGACCACGCTCGCCACCGCCGCCGAGCGCGCCTTCGGCAGGACGCTCGCCGGAAGCTGCCGCACGCCGCTCGCCGCCTACGCGGTGGCGCGCGACGGCGAGCTGTGGCTGCGAGGGCTGGTCGCGAGCCGGGACGGGCGAGCGGTGCTGCGCGGCGAGCGCGCTGCGAGGCTCGCCACGCTGCACGACGCGCAAGCGCTCGGCGAGGTCCTCGGAGCGGAGCTTCTCGCCCGCGGCGCGGCTGCCGTACTCGCCGGCGCATCATGAACAGGTCGCTTCGGGGCGCGGGCATCGTCGTCACCCGGCCCGCGCGGCAGGCGGCGGGGCTCGCGCGCGAGATCGCCGCGCTCGGCGGACAGCCGCTCGTCTTTCCCGCGATCGTGATCCTGCCGCCCGCCGATCCGGCGGCGCTGCGCGAGGTGCAATGGCAACTCGCGCGCTACGACATCGCGGTGTTCGTGAGCGCCAATGCCGCCGAGTACGGCGTCGCCGATCCGGCGAGCTGGCCGCCGGGCCTTCTCACGCTCGCGCCGGGCCCCGGCACGGCCGCGGCGCTGGCGACGGTCGGCGTCGGCAACGTGCGCATCCCGGCGACGACGATGGACAGCGAAGGCCTGCTCGCCCTGCCCGAGCTGCAAAGCGTCGCCGGCAAGCGCGTCGTGATCTTCCGCGGAGACACGGGCCGAGAGCTCCTGAAGAGCGCGCTCGAAGCGCGCGGCGCGCAGGTGACGCAGGTGGAATGCTATCGCCGCGCCCGGCCGCAGGCGGGCGCCGCCGGACTGATCGAGGCCTGGCGCGAGAAGCGTATCGACGCCGTGACGCTCACCTCGTCCGAGGGCCTCGACAACCTGTGGGCGATCCTCGATTCCGAGGGACGCCGCTACCTCGCCGCGACGCCGGCATTCGTTCCGCATCCGCGCATCGCGGAGCACGGCCAGTCGATGGGCCTGCGCGAGACGATTGTGACTCCGCCGGCGGACGCGGGCCTGCTTGCCTCGTTGCTAGAATATTTCGCCCGCCACCGGGAGAGCTGACGCCATGCAACCCGACATCCTCGTCACCGCGCCGCTGCCGCCGTTCCTCGACGAGCCGCTCAAGGCCGACTATCGCTGCCACGACTACTACGCGTCGAGCCACAAGCCGGGATTGCTCGCGGCCGAAGGCGCGCGCGTTCGCGGGCTGGTGCAGAGCGGCGGCTCGATGACGCCCACGACGCTGCTCGACCAGCTGCCGAAGCTCGAGATCATCTCGGTGTTCGGCGTCGGCTACGACGGCGTGCCGGTCGCCTACTGCAGGGGGCGCGGCATCAAGGTGACCAACACCCCCGACGTCCTGACCGACGACGTCGCCGACGTGGCGCTGGGCCTGGTGCTCATGACCGGCCGCGGCTTCGCGCGGCTCAATCGCTTCGCGCGCAGCGGCGAATGGGAGAAGCGCGGACCGGAGCTCACCACCAAGCTCGGCGGGAAGCGGGCCGGCATCCTCGGCCTGGGGCGCATCGGCAAGGCGATCGCGCAGCGGCTCTCCGCGATGGGCATGAAGATCTCGTACACCGGCCGCAGGCCGCAGAGCGTGCCCTACGAGTACGTGCCGGACCTCGCGACGCTCGCCGCCGGCGTGGAGTTCCTGATCGTCGCCTGCCCGGGCGGCGAAGCGACGAAGCACATCGTCGATGCCAAGGTGCTCACCGCACTCGGCAAGAAGGGAACGCTCGTCAACATCGCCCGCGGCTCGATCGTCGACGAGGCGGCGCTGGTCGCGGCGCTCGAGGGCGGCGTCATCAAGGGCGCGGGGCTCGACGTCTTCGCCGACGAGCCGCACATCCCCGCGCCGCTGCTCGCGATGGACAGCGTGGTTGTGCTGCCCCACGTCGGCAGCGCCACCCGCGAGACACGGCAGGCGATGGGCGACCTGTGCAAGGCGAACCTCGACGCGTACTTCGCGGGGAAGGGCGTGCTGACGCTCATTCCGGAGCTCGCCTAGGGCCGGTCAGGCGACGTAGCACCGGCTGAGCCGCTGCCCGGGATGCCGGGAATCGAAAACATCCGTCCCGGGGTTCGCTCCGCTCAGCGCCCGGCCACGCGCGCACCCCGCACCGGCCACATCACGCAGGCCACCGAGGCGAGCACGAGTCCGAGCGCGACGAACTCGCTCGCCCCCGGCCGCTCGCCCAGGAACAGCATGCCGGAGAACACGCCGATCACCGGCACCAGCAGCGAGGAGAGCGAGCTCACCGCCACGGGGAGCGTGCGGGCCATGCGGAACCACGTCCAGTTCGCGATCACGCCGGACAGGAAGATGTTGTAGAAGATCGCGAACCACGCGGCCCCCGACAGGCCCGAGAGCGAGCGGAGCTGCGGGTCGAATGCCGGCGCGGCCAGCGCCACCGGGATCCAGCCGACGAGCATCATCCAGCCCGTGAGCGCGTTATGCGGCAGCGGCAGGTGCCAGCGCCGCAGCAGCACGGTCCCCAGGCCCCAGGCGAGCGCCGCGCCGAGAATGAGCAGCGTGCCCGTCGGCGCGCGCCGCACGTCGAGCGCCTCGTCGCCGAGCAGCACCGCCATGCCGGCGATCCCGAGGACGAGTCCCGCGATCTTGCGCCCCGACAGCGGCTCGTGCAGCAGCCACAGCGAGAACAGGACGCTCCAGATCGGCAGCGTGTAGGCGATGATCGCGGAGCGGCCGGCAGGCATCTGCTGCACGCCGAAGACGATGAGCACGTTCCACGCGGTGATGTTGAGGAAGGCGAGGGCGGCGAAGCGTCCCCACGATTCGCGCGGGATGCGCAGCGATTCCCCGGAGAGCCTGGCGATCGCGAGCAAAGCGAGCGCCGCGAAAGGCAGCGTCGTCGTTCGGAAGGTGAGCGGCGCGAGCGCGGTGACACCGACCTTGAGCACCGGCCAGTTGCAACCCCAGGTGAGCCCGAGGACCGCGACCAGGGCGAGGCTCGACGCCACGCCGGCGCGCGGCGCCGCGGATTCAGCGCTCATCCGCCCGCTGGCGCTCCGGTCGCGCTCTGCCCGTACTTGGACCGGTGCAGCGCGCGGGCCTGCGTCACCCACTGATCGCGCTGAATGCGCCCCGGGAATTCGGGGAGCCGAGCGTCGAACTCGGAAACCTCCCGGTCCGTCCAGCGGGCGATCTGCCGGAAGGTCGTGATGCCCAGGTTGTGAAGCATGCGCTCGAGCACCGGGCCGACGCCGACGATCAGCTTCAGGTCGTCGGGCTCGCCGACGCCGGCGAGAATCGGCGGCGGTGCGTTGTTCTCGATGTCGACGATCACCTGGCGATAGCGCGCGGCGTCGGTGCGCGCGTCGGCGAGGTCGTGGAACAGCCGCTCGCGCTCGTGGGCGAGCTCGGCGAGCTGCCCGAGCGGCGCGTCGCGCGCGGCGATCGCCGGCGGGGAATCCCCGCCGACCGCGGGCGGAGGCGCCGTCGCGGACCCCGAGCCGCGGCGCGAGCCCACGACGTAGCCGACGAGCGCCGCGAGCACGGCGACGATCGCAAGCAGTACGAAAGTCATGGAAGCGTGGAAGCCAGATAGTGCGCAGTCCCCGAAGCGCCGCGCCGGGTCATTCTACTGAAGTCTCTCGGCAGAGGGTTAGGCTCCTCCTGCTACAATCGACACGAGTTCGCCCAACCGCCGCGCGCCCCTCGCGAGGGCCGCATTCCATCATGCCGGATTCCCAGGACGAAGTCCGCTTGCCGAGCTCGGCGCCGCAAGCCTCGGTGCCGGCACGCCGGGAGCCTCGCCGCTGGGCCTGGCTCGGCATCGTGGCCGTGCTCGGGCTCGCCATCGCGCTCGCCGCGGCCTGGATGGATGCGCGCAACCGCGACCGCGAGCTGCGACTCGAGGTGGCGCAGCGCCTGGCGCGCCTCGAGGTGACCGACAAGGTCACGCAGGAAACGCTCAAGGTCGCGCAGGACGACCTCCGCGACGCGCAGGCGAAGATCACGCTTCTCGAGAACCGCCTCGCCGAGTCGCAGTCGCAGCAGGCCGCGCTCGAGGCGCTCTACCGGGAGCTCGCGCCGTCGCGCGACGAGTGGGCGCTCACCGAAGTCGAACAGGTGCTGCTGCTCGCGAGCCAGCAGCTGCAGCTCGCGGGCAACGTCTCCAGCGCGCTCGCCGCGCTGCAGGTCGCCGACCAGAAGCTGCAGCGCCTCGATCGGCCGCAGTTCGTGCCGCTGCGGCGGGCGATCGGCCGCGACATCGACCGGCTCAAGGCGGTGCCCTTCGTCGACGTGCCGGGGCTCTCGCTGCGCCTCGACCAGGCGATCGCGGCCGTCGACACGCTGCCCTTCGCGCTCGAGGAGCGGCTGCCCGCGCCCGAAGAGGAAGCCGCGCCCAAGGACGAGCCGGGGTGGCGACGCTTCCTGCGCGAGGCCTGGGGCGAGTTGCGCGGGCTCGTGCGGGTCGAGAACCTCGACCGCCCCGAAGCGCCCCTGCTCACTCCGCCGCAGCAGTACTTCCTGCGGGAGAACCTGAAGCTCCGGCTGCTCGCGGCGCGATTCGATCTGCTGTTCCGCGACCAGCCGAACTTCCGCGCCGACCTCGGCGCCGCAGACGCGTGGCTCAAGAAATACTTCGACACGCGCGCGAAGAGCGTCCAGCTGGTGCAGACGCTCGTGCGAGAGCTGCGCAAGACCGACATGACCATCGAGCTGCCCGCGCTCGCGGGAAGCCTGGACGCGGTGCGCGTGCTGCAGCTCCAGCGCGAGAAGCGCTCCCGCTAGCGGTCGCGAGCCCGAGGCCCGCAATGCGTGCGCTGTTCTGGTTCCTGCTGCTCGCCGTCGCGGCCGTCGTCGCGGCGCTGGCGGCGAAGCTCAACAACGGCTACGCGCTGCTGGTCGCGGCGCCGTATCGCATCGAGCTCTCGCTCAATCTGTTCCTGTTCATCATCGCGGCCGGGTTCGTCACGCTCTACCTCGTGCTCCGCATGATCGTGCACACGGCGCGGCTCCCGGCGCAGGTGCGGGCGTGGCGGCGCAGGCAGCGCGAGGCGCGCTCGCGGACGAAGCAGGACGCCGCCACCGTGGCGCTCCTCGAAGGCCGCTACGTCAAGGCGCAGCAGCAGGCGAGCGAGGCGCTGTCGTTTCCCGGCGCGTCGGGGCTCGCGGCGCTGATCGGCGCGCGGGCCGCGATCGACGTGCGCCAATATGGCGCGGCCGAGGAGCTGCTGGGACGGCCCGAGGCGCAGGCGCGCAGCCTCGCCGTATCGAGGCTCACGCTCTCGGCGGAAAGCGCGCTGGAGCAGGGTCAGCCCCAGGAGGCCTTGCGCATCCTGAGCGAGCTCAAGCGCGAGGCGGGACTGCACACCGCGGCGCTGCGGCTGGAGCTTCGCGCCACGCAGGCGGCGCGCCGCTTCGCCGACATTCCGACGCTGGTCGATCAGCTCGTCAAGCGGGGCGTGTTCGACGCCGCACAGGGGGCGGAGGTCAGGTTCGCCGCGCAGCGCGAGCAGCTGCGCGCGCTGGCCACCGATCCGGTCGGCTTGCGCGAAGCATGGAGCCGGCTTCCCGAGGCGACGCGCACCGAGCCGCGGATCGCGCGGGCGGCGGCGAGGAGCTACCTTCAGCTCGGCGGCGATCGCGAAGCGGCGGACATCGTCGTGCGCAGCCTCGAGCGCGAATGGGATTCGGACCTGGTCGAGGTCTACGGCGCATGCCGCCTCGGCGATGCGACGCGCCAGCTCGAGCAGGCCGAAGCCTGGCTCGTCGCGCACAACGACGACGCCGCGCTGCTGCAGGTGCTCGGCGTGCTCTGCGAGCGCGCCCAGCTCTGGGGGAAGGCGCAGACCTATCTCGAGGCGAGCCTCGCGCTGGACAACCGCTGGCGCACGCATCTCACGCTGGGCGAGATGCTCGGCAGGCTCGGGCGAGGCGACGAGGCCAACGCGCATTTCGTCGCCGCGCTCAAGCTCGCGACCGACGAGCTGAAGGCGGGATGATCCAGGCCGAAGCCTGGGGGAAGGCCGGCGATCAGCGCGCCCGCTTCAGGTCGAACACGACGATCTGATCGTCGCCGTAGACGGGCGGACCCAGCTTCCACTCGATGCCCGGCAGGCACGCCGCGACGTCGGGCCATTCGACCTCCGCGTCCGGCGGGGTCTTCCATGGCTTGAGGTGCATCACGAGGTAGTCGGCGCCGTAGGATTTTCCGGCCAGGATCTCCGAGAGGTGCACCAGCTCGCGCATGCGCAGCGCGCGCACGGTGGCCGGATACTCGCCGAAGTCGCGCACCCCGCAGACCGGCGTCACGAGCCCGATCTTCACGTACTGCCGATGGATCTGCTGGTACCAGGGCTGCGGGTTGAAGTTCGAATCGAGCCGCCACGGCGCCTCGACGAGCGTCAGCGAGCGCGGCGCCCGCTTCGCGAGCTCCCGGTAGAACTCCGGAATCGGATCGCGGGGAATTTCCAGGACGTAGGGGTTGTGCCCGGGGTCGTAGTCGTACTGGAAGCGCAGGTGGCCCATGAACTGGTTGGGCCGGTAAAGGTAGTCCGGCATCGGCCCCGCCCACCACAGGAGCGCCGCCGCGACGAGCACGGTCGGCGCGCGCCAGGCGGGCGCGCGCAGCGTCTCGACGCATGCGAGCGCCCCTTCGGCGAGGAACATCAGCAGGAACGGCAGCGCGGGCAGGAGGTAGCGCGCGTACACGCCCTGGTGATGGATCCACTGCGGCCTTGCGAGCGCGATGGCCGCCGCTGCGCCGAGCGTGACCGTCGCGAGATAGACGACGAAGTCGGGATCGCGCCGCCAGGTGCGCTGCACGCCGATCGCGGTCAGCGCGACCAGCGCGACGAGGAGCGGTGGCTGCGAGATGCCGTAGAGCATGAGGAGCGTCCGGTAGACGCTCTCCGGCGTGACCGCGTCCGTCCCGGCCTTCGCCGCGAACCTCGACCAGTCGTTCACGAGCGGAGGCACCAGCGCCGCGGCGAGCAGCAGCGCGGTGATCCCCCCGAGCAGCACGAGGCGCCCGAGCGGGGCTCGCAGCCCGCTCGCGTCTCGACGCAAGGACAGCAGCGCGCGCGCTCCGTAGTACGCGAACGGCAGGAGCGTGAAGGGCAGCGTGATCGGGTGCAGCCAGCCGGCAAGGAACGTCGTAAGCGCATACGCCGCCCCCCAGGCCGCGGCGCCGCGCTCCCGCCGCCACCAGCGGCGAAAGGCGACGATGGCGACGAAGCAGAGCAGGCAGGTGAGCGCGTAGGGACGTGCGGTCCGGCTCAGGTAGACGCAGAGCGGCGAGATCGCGAGCAGCGTCACCCAGGTCGCGCGGGTCGCCGCGCCGGTCTCGCGCAGTGACAGCGCGGCGAACAGCAGCGCGATGCCGGCGATCAGCAGCGGCACGTGCATCACCCATTCGGTCAGCCCGCCGTGCAGCGCGAGGAAGCGGTAGTAGAGCGTGAGCGGGATGCTATGGTCGGCGAAGCCGAACGTGGTCGCGATGCCGGGTGCATCGGAATGGATGACCTTGTGCAGCGCGTGCCACTCGTCGTCGACGAGTACCTGGTCGCCGAGCTGGTAGCAGCGCAGCCACAGGCCGGCGAGCACTGCGGCCGCGGCGAGGACCGTCCACGGCCACCGCCAGCCGCGCGCCGCGATCATGTCGCCGCGGGCCGCGCGTCGGTGGCCGGGCCGAGCTTCAACTGCGGCTCGGTCGAGAAGATGCGCGGCCGCGCGAGGCCCCAGCGCCACAGCCGGTATTGCAGGCTGGTCCAGAGCACGCCGCAGCCGTAGACGATCGAGCGGGCGAAGCTGATCTCGCTCGCTTCCTCGAAATAGCGCGTCGGGCAGGAGATCTCGCCGATGCGCATGCCGAAGGCGTGCGCCTGGATCAGCATCTGGTTGTCGAACAGGAAATCCTGCGAGTTCGCGGCCAGGGGCAGCGTCTCGATGACCCTGCGGGCGAAGGCCCGGTAGCCGGTGTGGAACTCGGAGAGCTTCGAGCCCACGACGAGGTTCTGCAGCGCCGTGAGTGCACGGTTGGCGACGTACTTGTAGAGCGGCATGCCGCCGGCGATGGCGGTATTGCCGAGGATGCGCGAGCCGATCACGACGTCGTAGACGCCCGAGGCGACCATCGCCGCCATCGGCGTGATGAGCCGCGGGTCGTACTGGTAGTCGGGGTGGAGCATCACCACGATATCGGCGCCGCGCTCCAGCGCGAGCGCGTAGCAGGTCTTCTGGTTCGCGCCGTAGCCGCGGTTCTCGGGATGCCGGTAGGCCGCGATGCCGAGGCGCTTCGCCACCGCGAGCGTCGCGTCGTCGCTCGCGTCGTCGACGAGAAGCACGACGTCGACCACGTCGCCCGGGATCGCGCGAAAGCATTCCTCGAGCGTCTTCTCCGCCCGGTAGGCGGGCATCACGACGGCGATCCTCTTTCCGTGCAGCATCGTGGCGAGGTGCGTGAAGGCGCGGTGTCCGGAAGCGGCGACGCGGCAGATGATACACGCCGGGCCCGCCGAGGATGCTTGCCGGGCCGGCGATTCCCGTGTTCAATCTCGCGGGATTGCGAGAGCGCGAGACGCGATGCTCTTCAACAGCTACGACTACCTGATCTACTTCCTGCCGCTCGCGCTCGCGGCGTTCTTCCTGCTCGGTCGCGTCCGGGCCGGCCTCGCGGTCGGAGCGCTGGTCGCGGCCTCGCTCTTCTTCTACGGGTGGTGGAATCCGAGGTACCTGCCGCTGATCGCCGGCAGCATCGGCTTCAACTTCGCGGTCGGCTCGCTCCTGCGCTCGCGCCCGAGGCACGCGAAAGCGCTGCTCGCCGCGGGTATCGCCGCCAACCTGCTGCTCCTCGGCGTGTTCAAGTACGCCGACTTCGCCGTGCGCAACTTCGCCGCCGCCACCGGGCTCCCGCTCGCGCTGCCGCACATCGTGCTGCCGCTCGGCATCAGCTTCTTCACCTTCACCCAGATCGCGTACCTGGTCGACGTCCACCGCGGCCGCGCGACCGAGCCGAGCCTGTGCAACTACGCGCTGTTCGTGAGCTTCTTCCCGCACCTGCTCGCCGGACCGATCCTGCACCACAGCGAGATGATGCCGCAGTTCGCCTCGCCGTCGAACAAGCGGCCGCAGCCCTGGCACATCGCCGCCGGGCTCTTCCTGTTGGCGATCGGGCTGGTGAAGAAGGTTTGCATCGCCGATCCGCTGGCGCCGGTCGTGGCGGCAGGCTTCGACCATCCGGAGAGCCTGTCCGCGCTGACGGCGTGGCTGGCGGTGCTCGCGTACACCCTGGAGATCTACTTCGACTTCAGCGGCTATACCGACATGGCGCTGGGCGCGGCGCGCATGTTCAACATTCAGATGCCGATCAACTTCGACTCGCCGTACCACTCGACCGACATCCGCGAGTTCTGGCGGCGCTGGCACATGACGCTGTCGCGCTTCCTGCGCGAATACCTCTACATTCCGCTGGGCGGCAACCGCCGCGGCGAAGCGCGCGCGGCGCTCAACGTCCTGATCACCTTCCTGCTGGGCGGCCTGTGGCACGGCGCGGCGTGGACGTTCGTCGCCTGGGGAGCGATGCACGGCGTCGGTCTCGTCTGCCTCCGCGCGTGGGAGCGCACCGGGATGAGGCTTCCGCGCGCGCTGGCCTGGGCGCTCACCTTCGCGTTCGTGATGGTCGCCTGGGTGTTCTTCCGCGCGGGCTCGCTCGAAGGCGCCGGGGCGATGCTCCGCGCGATGGCCGGGATGAATGCCGCAACAGAGCGCTGGCGGGACATGCTCGCCCACGCGCTCGCGCCCGACGCGCAGAGCCCGCTCGGGGTCACGGGCGCCGCGCTCGTCGCCGGGATGCTGGTCGTCGGGCTGCGGCGCAACTCCAACGCGCTCGTGCGCGATTTCCGGCCGACCTGGCCGCGCGGGGCCGCAGTCGCGGTCGCCCTCGTCTGGTCGATCCTGCAGCTCGGCAAGGTGACGCCCTTCCTCTATTTCAATTTCTGATGGAGCTGCCCCCCTCTCCGAGCGTGACGGTGGAGCGGTCGAGCGCACGGTGGCTCGCCGCCGTGCTCGCGCTCGCCGTGGCGGCGCTGTGCGCGGTCGGCGCATTCATCGTATGGGTCGATCCGTTCCAGCAGTACCACCTCGCCTCGCGCTATCCGCCGCGCTTCTACTTCCTGCATCACCGCTACATCAACCCGGGGCTCGCCCGGAACCAGGCCTACGACACGATCGTCTCGGGCTCCTCGATCATGGAGAACACGCGCAACGACTTCGTGGCGCTGGCCTGCGGCGGGAGCGCGGTGAATCTCTCGATGCCGGCGATGAGCGCGTCGGAGCAGCGGCTGATGATCGAGACCGCGTTCGCCAACCGGCCGCTGAAGCGGGTCATCGCCGTGCTCGACTTCAACGAGTTCGCGGGCTCGGTCGACGAGCGGCAGGACGTCGCCGGGCCGCTGCCGCGGTATCTCTACGACCACGACCCCTTCAACGACCTGCCCTACCTGCTGTCCTGGGACGTGCTCGTGAAGGCCTGGCGCATCGTCAGGGGAGACACGACCGAGCGCTTCACCTCCGATCCCAACGCGGCGTGGTTCTGGGGCAACGTGGTCAAGTTCGGCCGCGACAAGGTGCTGCGGGGCCTCGATCTCGAGCACCTCAACGCCCGCTACCAGCAGCCGCAGCGCACGCTTTCTGGCATGCGTGCGAGCTTCGAGCACAACCTGCTGCCGATCCTGCGCCGGCACCCCGAGACGGAATTCGATCTCGTCTGGCCGCCGTACTCGATCCTGGTCTGGGTCGACTTCGCGCAACGCGACCAGCTCGACGTCACCTTCGCGTTCAAGCGCTACGTCTTCAAGGTCACACGTGCGCTATCCAACGTCCGTATCGTGGATCTGCAGCCTGATGCATCGGTCACCCACGACCTCGACCGCTACGACGACATCTACCACTTCGATCCCGCAGTCAATGAGCTAATAATCGAAGCGACTTGCCGTGGGACGTGGAACGTTGACGATGCGAGTGTCAATGAATTCGAGCGACAGCTCAGAGAGCAGATTGCCTTGGTAAGCACGCCCAGCGGGCTGAAGGCGCTAACCGGTCAACGCCGACCGCCTTAGGCGTGCGGATGACCCTAGAACGTATCTAGCCCTACTAAGGTAAATATTGCCATACGCTAAATCCGTTAAAATGCGCTCCGAAGGCGGCTTGGTCCTTGTTAGGATCGTTTGGTATCCAACTCGTTGGCGAAGCATCGTAGTGATCATTCGCCAAGGAAACCTCCGACGCTACCCCAGCGTATTGGAGCACGTAGTTACGCGGATCCGTCGAGTAACCCTTCGCTGGGCAGTTCGGTGGACCTAGGCAGGCGCTGGAGTTGATGGCATTTATCATTGCCACGACGTTAGACTGGGTGATATGAGCCCTATAGAAGAGCATCGGAGGGTTACTGTTGTTCCCGTAGGGTATCGAGCTATCAACTCCCTGCGTATACCGCGTCGTGATGTAGGGATTCGTGTTTGTGGACGCGGTGCTTATCGGTCCCGAGGCGAACCAGACTCCGTTGCCTGTCTGCCCGGGCGCGAACCAAGTCGGATACTGCGCAGCCGCGGTCTGCGTCATTGAGTCACTGTAGTCGTAGCCGACGAAGCCGTCTCGGTAGTAGCAGGGGCCGCTTGGCGGGCACGTGGTGTCTACGTTTACTGATCCGGCTCGCGCGATTATCGCGATCGGATGCAGAGAGGGATGAGTAGTGTCCAGAATGTATGCGAAGAACGTCAGATCGACCCTCATATTGTTGATGTTGGATCCGGGTGCCGCGACAGGTAGCCACGTCGCAACACCGAGGTTGGACTGCAGCACGAGCTCGGCGGCTTTGCCCGTGCTATCTACGAACGGGTGTGGCTGCGAACTCATGCCCCAGGCGTAACCCCACATATCGTTGTAGGCTCCTCCGACAATAGGGCGATGGGGCGTGTCCCACGTATTGATCAAAACCCCTGCATCCTGGCAATTCACCTGAACGCCTGGTGACCCATTGGGGTCCTCAGGTTGCCGTCCCCTCTGGTAGGGGCTGTGAAATCCAGTGAGGTGCCCCATGTCGTACGACACGGAGTTGGTCACCATATCGTTGCCCTGCCAGCGAACGAGCATCGAATATTGGTTCTGCAAGACGCCATTGTTTGGATCCATATACTGACCGCCAACGGTCCAACCGGTGAAGAACGCACCGTTTAGGCATTCTGCGTCCTTCAGGGCGACGAAAGAGCTCGCGAGCGCGACTGGGGCGAGCGAGCAATAGAAAAAACCCGATAATAGGATGCTGCGGAATACAGCTGATATATTCATGGATCACCCTCAAGGTCAGTGTTCGTGTTACCGGCTCGAATCTCGTTGAAAGCAGTTTCAAGCCGTACCGAAACTGGACATCCTGGACACCATCCATGGGGCGCGTGCCACCGCGTCGCGACCCCCATTGAGGGCGAGAAATATCGTGGCGACGCCGAGGCGACCGGCCCTTCGCTTGCTGCAATCGCGTTATTGTTCGTACTTGGTACACCACCCAGCATTGCACTGAGTGTGCTTCGTCACGCTACTTGCGTCAGTGAGCGGATCTCCAGTTGCGCGAATATTATAGTCCGCGGGGCGCTTCGGCGTCAACAGTTGTGGAGTTTTCATGCGCGCGCATGTGTTGACATATCACTCGCACCACGTCGTAGGCGAAACGTACAGTCGAAATGACCATGTCGCCCTAAAGGTTGATCTCGATCTGATCACCGATCTTGGGTGCGAGATCGTTTCGCTAAGCGAGGTGGTCGATGAGCTAACCCAGGGGGCGAGAGGCGGCCACGACGAGAGCGTGAAGGTGGCCATTACCTTTGACGATGGTCCCATCTACGACGTTGACGCATTCACACATCCAACATTTGGCCCGCAACGTGGGTTCCTGGGAATCATGCGCGACTTTGTCGCCAAGCGTGGGGTGCGCACGCAACCCAGTCTTTGCGCAACGAGCTTCGTAATCGCGTCGCCAGACGCGCGGCGCGTGATTGAGTCGACTTACGACGCAGAGTATACGTTTGTCGGTCCCGGGGCGATGACGGACGATTGGTGGAATCGTGCAATCGACAGCGGGCTAATATCTATAGCTAACCACAGCTGGGACCATCTCCATCCTGCGTTGCGAACGGTAGCCCACTCGCGACAGGCGAAGGGCGACTTCCGTCAGGTCACCACCGCCGAGGACGCGGACGCACAGATCCGCAACGCCGGTATTGCGATCGCGGCTCGTACGAATGGGCGCCACGCCCCTTACTTTGCGTTCCCATTTGGTCAGTACAACGCGTTCCTCGTAGGGGAATATTTGCCATCGAACTCGGAACGAATCGGTTTGCGTGCAGCGTTTACTGACGAACCGAAGATGATCACCGGCCACGAGAGCCAATGGTGCTTACCTCGCTACATTTGCGGCCACCACTGGAAGAGTCCGAGTGCCCTAGCATCGATACTGGAGACGTAGCAGCGTTGCGATCGAAGCCTCATGGAAGGGTATGCGGGTGATACGCTGTCACCGGTTCTCTGCGAGCAGGCAACGGATCCTAGAAAGGACCGATAGCCGCTAGCCGGTCCTCGAGCGCCCTTTGCCCGGTCGCGTCCAGAGACGCGTTCCACTTCACGATCAGGTACCGATGCCGCGTGGGCTGGTAGCCGGCGCGAATGTCGACGATGTACGCCTTGCGGTCGCCGCAATAGCCGAACCACGCCACGCAGTCGGTAAGTGTGCTGAACGCCGTTTCGAGAACGATCTGGGCGACGCCTCCGCGGGCCCGGCAGGCGACCCAGTGCTCCCTCGGCAGGCGGCGATAGAAGCTGCTTCGAACGCACATGCCGCCGCATAGGTAGCAGTCGGCATGGCGAATCCAGTTGCAGAAGCCGACCACCTCGATATGCTCGTCCGGCCACTTGTAGAACGCGACCTCCTGCTTCCAGCTCTCGGGCGGCGTGGGGATCGACAGGCCCGCGTGCTCGCGCGGGACAGGAAACGGAGTCCGGAAGGACTCGTAGAACAGGTCAGCGGCGAAAAACTCCGCATTGGGAAAGAAAGAAACGTTGAAGGACGATTCGAAGGCGGTCATTGCACAGCCCGGGTCGCCCGGTCGACGCAGCTCACGCCGGCGCCTCCGCCTGCACCGCGTAGGTGAACGAATCGGCGAAGAACTCGTTCTCCGGCAGCCTGCACAGCGCCGTGAAATCGTGGCGCGCCGCGTCGATCATTCCGGGGCCGCCGCAGGCATAAACCTGGTAGCCGGAGAGATCAGGAAAGTCGGTCATCACCGCCTTGTGCACGAGGCCCGTGCGGCCGGGCCAGCCGTCTTCCGGCAGCGGATCGGAGAGCACCGGGATGAAGCGGAAGTCGGGCCGGCGCGCCTGCCAGGTGCCCGGAAGGTCGGGCAGGTAGAGGTCGCGCAGGGCCCGCGCACCCCAGTAGAGCACCATCGGCCGCTGCACGTCGTGGTTGAGCGCGTGCTCGATCAGCGCCTTGATCGGCGCGAAGCCCGTGCCTCCGGCGACGAGCACGATCGGCTTGTCGGAATCGTCGCGCAGGAAGAACGTGCCGAGCGGCCCCTCGAGGCGAAGGATCTCGCGGCCCTTGAACTCGTTGAAGAGCTGCCCGCTGAAGTAGCCGCCGGGCACGTGCCGGACGTGCAGCTCGAGCAGCGCGTCGTCCTCGGGCGGCGTGGCGATCGAGAAGCTCCGGCGCCGGCCGTCCTTGAGCAGCAGGTCGATATACTGTCCGGCGAGGTATTGCAGGCGCTCGTTCGCCGGCAGCTTGAGCGAAACGACCGCGACGTCGGGCGCGACCTTGTCGATCTTCTCGACCCGGCAGGGAAGCCTGCGGACCTGGATGTCCCCCGCCCGGCGCACCTCGCGCACCTCGATCGCGAGCGGCGTCTTCGGCCGCGCCACGCAGAACAGTGCGAGCCCTGCTCTCCTCTCGCCATCGGTAAGCGTGCCGGCCTGGTGCACGCCGTAGTCGACCTCGCCCTCGAGGATCCTGCCCTTGCAGGTGCCGCAGGCGCCGTTGCGGCAGCCGTAGGGAATCATGAGGTCGGCGCGCATCGCCGCGGCGAGCACGCTCTCGCCTTCGTCGCATGCAAAGGCGTGGCCGCTTGGTTTTATAATGATCTCGAACGGCATCGGTGCCGCGTCGCTCGTGTCAGGACGCCAGGTGAGAGAGTGATCCGGGTATTGCTGATTGGTTGCGGCGACATCGCCCTGCGAACCGCGGCCTTGCTGCGCGGCAAGGTTCGCCTCTACGGGCTTACCCGCCGGCCGGCGGACGTCGCGCGGCTCGCGGGCGCCGGCATCGTTCCGATCATCGGCGATCTCGACCGCTACCAGAGCCTCGATCGCCTGCGCGCCGCGCCGTTCGCCGTGCTGCACTTTGCGCCGCCGCCGAGCGAAGGCCGCGATGATCCGCGCACTGCGCACCTCGTCGCGGCGCTGACGAAGGCGCGGATTATACCGCAGCGCTTCGTCTACATCAGCACGAGCGGCGTGTACGGCGATTGCGCCGGTGCGCGCGTCGCCGAGGCCCGCCCGCGTCGCGGCGAGACGCCGCGAGCGCGGCGGCGAGTCGCCGCGGAGGAGCGCCTGCGCCGCTGGGCAAGACGCTACGGCGTGCGCCTTTCCATCCTGCGCGCGCCGGGCATCTACGCGGCGACGCGGCTGCCGCTCGAGCGGCTGCGGCAGGGCACGCCCGTGCTCAACGCCGAGGACGACGTGTTCACCAACCACATCCATGCCGACGATCTCGCACGGGCCTGCGTGGCGGCGCTGTTCCGCGGCAAGCCGAACCGCGCCTACAACGTCGCCGACGACGCCGAGCTCAAGATGGGCGACTGGTTCGACGCGGTGGCCGATGCCTATCGCCTGCCGCGTCCGCCGCGCGTCTCCTGGGAGGAGGCCGAGAGCCGCATCGCACCGCTGCTGCTCTCGTTCATGAGCGAGTCGCGGCGGCTGTCGAACGCGCGCATGAAGCGCGAGCTCCGGCTGCAGCTGCGCTATCCGACGCCGGCGACCCTGCTGGCCCAGATCGCGGCGCGCGAGCCCAGGAAGCAGATTCCGCTGCCGCTGTGAGCCGCGACTCGGCCGCGCTGCCAAGGAGCCGCTGGGCGAGGATCGCCGCGCGGCTGGACGCCTACGAGCGTCTGATCCGCCTCGACCGGCCGATCGGCACGCTGCTGCTCCTCTGGCCGACGCTCACCGCGCTGTGGATCGCCACCTCCGGCTCCCCGTCGGTGGTCGTCGTCGTGATCTTCGTCCTCGGCACGCTGCTCATGCGCTCCGCCGGCTGCGCAATGAACGACTACGCCGACCGGAACTTCGACGCCTTCGTCGAGCGCACGCGCAACCGTCCGCTCGCGCGCCGCGAGATCGAGCCCTGGGAGGCGCTCGCGCTGGCCGCGGTCCTGGCGCTCGCCGCATTCCTGCTGATCGTGCGCTTCAACCGCTTCACCGCCCTCCTTTCGATCCCCGCGCTCGCCATCGCGATCGCGTACCCGTTCTTCAAGCGCTTCTTCGTGCTGCCGCAGGCGTTCCTGGGCATCGCCTTCTCCTTCGGGATTCCGATGGCGTTCGCCGCGGTGTACGGCGGGGTTCCGGCCGGCGGCTGGTGGCTGTTTGCCGCGAATTTCTTCTGGGTCTTCGCCTACGATACCGAGTACGCGATGGTCGATCGCGACGACGACCTCAAGCTGGGCCTGCGCACTTCGGCGATCGCGCTGGGCCGCTTCGACGTGCCGGCGGTGATGGCCTGCTACGCCATCTACCTCGGCATGCTGCTGCTCGTCGGGCGCATGCAGTCCCTCGGCCCGTTCTTCTACGCCGGCGTGCTCGTCGCGACGCTGCTCGCGCTGTGGCACTACGTCTTGATCCGCAAGCGCGAGCGCGCGGGCTGCTTCCGTGCCTTCCTGGGGAACCACTGGCTCGGGCTGGCGATCTTCGCCGGGACTGTCGCCGACTACGCGATGCGCGCGCCGCAGTGGCCGCCGCGCTGGCTCGCGCTGTGAGGCTTAGGCGCGGCGGCGATCCCGCCGGAGCGCGGCCGCGCCGAGCGCCAGGACGAGCGCTGCGGTCGCCGCGAGCGCCCAATCGGAAAGCGCCGGAACGCCGATCGCGAGCTCGGCCGTCGGCGACGCGAGGACGACGCCGGTGGTGCAGTTGAAGCTGAGCGAGCTCACCGAGTTGACGGCGCCGGTCAGGTTCGCGCCGGTGTAGGTCGTCACGGTGATGGTGATCGGCGTATTCGGCGGCAGCCCGCCTCCGAAGCCGAGAATGTGAAAGGCCGGGAACTTGGCGTGGTAGGGACCGATGTTGGCGCCGGTCTGGTCGGTGAATTCCTCGATCAGGCCGACGCCCGGCGCCGTGACCTTCACGTCCGCCGATGCGGTCGCATCGACGCTGATGAACGTGTTGACGTTGAACGCGCTGCCGCCGCAGGTCGACGCGAGGGTGTTCTGGTCGAGAAGCAGGCGGATCTGGGGCGCCTTCTTGTTGAGCAGCACGCTGTGCGCTACGACCGCGGCCTGCGTGCCCGCCTGCTGGGCAGCGCCGGGCGGCGCCCACGCGAGGGCGACGACTCCCAGACAGGCCATGATTGCGGCCGCAATGCTGCGCAAGCGGTGAACTCCTCGAGGTCGGTGCGGGCTCGTCGAGCCCTTGTAAAGCAGCATAGCGACCGGCTGCTGCGACGGTCCAGCCGCGGGCTCGAATAATACCGTCCGGGCAACGGGCTGTGGCAACGATGCGACGGCAACTGTCGCCGCCGCCCGACACATTGCCTGTTTTTTGGGCAAAGTGGGGCCGAAAGCCGCCTTTTCCGACGTTCCTGACGAAGCGGCGCGCTTTGATAAGATGCTTCGCGGCTGCAGCGCTTGCGCCCTTCGATCATGAAATACAGCGACCTTCGCGACTTCATTTCGCAGCTCGAGCGCCGCGCTGAGCTGCGGCGCATCCCGGCGCAGGTCGATCCGCGGCTCGAGATGACCGAGATCTGCGATCGCGTGCTCAAGTCGAACGGCCCCGCGCTGCTGTTCGAGAAGCCGAAGGGCCACGCGATCCCCGTGCTGGGCAATCTGTTCGGAACGCCGCTGCGCGTGGCCCTCGCGCTGGGCGAGGAATCGGTCGCGAGCCTGCGCGAGGTCGGCAAGCTGCTCGCGTTTCTGAAGGAGCCCGAGCCGCCGAAGGGTTTGCTCGACGCCTGGCGCAACACGCGGCCCGTCTTCATGCAGGTGATGCACATGGCGCCGAAGGAGCGCGGCTCGGCGCCGTGCCACGAGGTGGTGTGGGAGGGCGCCGACGTCGATCTCGCGCGCCTGCCGATTCAGACCTGCTGGCCGGGCGACGTGGCGCCGCTCATTACCTGGGGGCTCACGGTAACCCGCGGCCCGCACAAGGAGCGCCAGAATCTCGGCATCTACCGGCAGCAGGTGCTCGGCCGCAACCGGGTGATCATGCGCTGGCTGCCGCATCGCGGCGGCGCGCTCGATTTCCGAGATCACGCCGTTGCGTTACCGGGAAAGGCCTTTCCGGTGGCGGTCGCCCTCGGCGCCGACCCGGCGACCATCCTGGGCGCCGTCACGCCGGTCCCGGACACGCTGTCCGAGTATCAGTTCGCGGGACTGCTGCGCGGCGCGCGGACCGAGATCGTCAAGTGCGTGACGCACGATCTGCGCGTGCCCGCCTCGGCCGAGATCGTGCTCGAGGGCTTCATCCACCCTGATCCCGCGGATCCGACCGGCTACGAGACCGCGCTCGAAGGCCCGTTCGGCGATCACACCGGCTACTACAACGAAGCCGAGCGCTTCCCGGTGCTCACCATCGAGCGCATCACGCTGCGGCGCGAGCCCATTTACCACAGCACCTACACCGGCAAGCCGCCGGACGAGCCCGCGGTCCTCGGCGTGGCGCTGAACGAGGTGTTCGTGCCGCTGCTGCAGAAGCAGTTTCCCGAGATCGTCGATTTCTACCTGCCGCCGGAAGCCTGCTCGTACCGCGTCGCGGTGGTGAGCATGAAAAAGCAGTATCCCGGGCACCCCAAGCGCGTCATGCTCGGCGTGTGGAGCTTCCTCCGGCAGTTCATGTACACCAAGTTCGTGATCGTGATCGACGACGACGTCGATGCCCGGGACTGGAAGGAGGTGGTCTGGGCGATCTCGACGCGGGTCGACGCCGCGCGCGACGCGCTGATCGTCGAGAACACGCCGATCGACTACCTCGATTTCGCTTCGCCCGTGGCCGGCCTGGGCAGCAAGATGGGGATCGACGCGACCTCCAAGTGGCCGGCGGAGACGCAGCGCCGCTGGGGGCGCCCGATCGCCATGGACGAAGCGGTCAAGCGCCGCGTCGACGCGCTCTGGAGCGAGCTGGGGTTGTAGCCCGGGTAAGCTCGAGCGAACCCGGGCCCTACCGGGCTTAGGAGGGCTAAGCCGGCGGCGGTGGACCCGGCGTGCGCGAGCGCCACACGCGCGCGATCCGGTACGCGGCAAGCGCGAGCGCGGCGAGCCGCACGACCCGCGCCAGGCGGGTGAATCCGAACAGCGGCGCGACCGCGTCGACGAGCGCGATGGTGGCGGCCGGGCGCGCGATCGCTCCGCCCAGCATGCCGGCGGGACGAAGCGCAGCGCGCGCCTGGCCCGCGTGCAGGCTCATCTGCATGCGCTGCAGATCGAGCTCGGCGACGAGGAGCTGCTTGCGGGCGGCAAGCTCGGCGAAGGAGCTCACGATTTCCTCCGCAGCGCTTCGGCATCGCGCTCTAGCTCGCGCAGCGTGGCCGCGAACGGGCGCGGGAACGAGTTCTGCTTGAGCGCGTAGATGGCGATGCCGGCGATGATCGCGTAGGTCACCGCGACGCCCAGGAGCGCCCCGACCGGCGAGCGCTCCCAGAACAGCGTGACGACGAGCGCGGAGAGAGCGATCAGCGTGAAGCAGGCGAAGACCGTCGCGACCACGGCCAGGATGAGCATCATCTTGGTCCGCTCGCGCTGCTCCTCGAACTCGAGGGTGGCGAGCTCCATGCGCGTGCGCAGCATCGCGACCGCGCTCGCGGCCAGGCCGGAGAGCGCGTCGCCGAGTCCGACGACCGTCCGCCCTTCGCGGGAGTCGGGCACGGGATTACCGGCGGCTGACGACGAGCCCGACCAGGAAGCCGACCGCGGCCGCGACGCCGATCGCCTGCCACGGATTATCGCGGACGTAGTCGTCGGTGGCGCTGGCTGCCGCCTTGGCGCTGTCCATCGCGTCCTCGTGCATGTCGGCCAGACGCAGCTTCGCCGACCGCAGCTTGTTCTCGACCTGCGAGCGCAGATCGGTGGCCCGGTCGCCGGACTCCTTCGCGGCCTGCTTGAGGAGGGTCTCGGCCTCCGCGAGCACGTCGGCGAAGTCCTTCACCAGCGCGTCGCGGCTGCGTTCGAATCGTGCGGCGTTCATGGCTTTCTCCCTTGGGGATGGGGGCCGGTGCAGTCGAGCCATCGCGCACCGGATGACGTATTATGTACCATCGCCGCACGGCCGCAATCGGCCGTCGTCCGACGGCCTTTCGATACATGCCCCGACTCGCGCTCCCCGCCCTGGATCCCGCCGATGTCCCCGAGCGGCGCGGCTCCCTCTACCCCGAGCCGTTTCGCTCGCGCATGGGCGATCGCGTGAAGCGTCGGCTGGGCGACGCCTGCGGCCTCACGCGCTTCGGCGTCAACCTCGTGACGCTGGGCCCCGGCGGGCAGTCGGCGCTGCGCCACTGGCATACCCTCGAGGACGAATTCGTCTACGTGCTCGAAGGCGAGGTCGTGCTCGTCACCGAAGGCGGCGAGCAGACGCTCCACGCCGGCATGTGCGCGGGCTATCCCGGGGGCAAGCAGGACGCCCACCACTTCGTCAACCGAAGCTCGGCGCCCGCGAAATATCTCGAGGTCGGCAACCGCATCGACGGCGACAACGCGTTCTATCCCGACGACGACCTGATGTGGGGCTTCGACGAGAAGGGCGGATACGCGGCGCACAAGGACGGCAGCCGCTACGCGAAATAGGCCGCGGAGCCGCTGCTGGCGGGCGGAGCCGCGGGGAAATCGACAACAAGGGGGGATGCTCGAATGGCCGATCTGCCCGTCACGCCCGCGCCGGACGCGCCGAGCCCGTCGCTCGTTTCGACGACGCTGGTCGTCTACCTGCTCTTCGGGATCGCCGCGGTCGTCCCTCTGCTCGCCCACGGCTTTCCCCTCGTGCTGCCGCTGTTCGGCGTTCTGGGCATCGTGGCCGTCGTCATCGCCTATGTGAAGCGCTCCGATGCCGCGGGTACCTGGCTCGCGTCGCACTACCGCTGGTTGATCCGCACGTTCTGGTTCTCGCTGCTTTGGGGCGTGATCGGCGGGATCATCGCCGCGCTGCTGTGGTGGCTGCTCCTGCTGGGCGTGCTGATCGGCTACGGGATCTGGATCGCGACGACGATCTGGGTCCTCTATCGGCTGATCCGCGGCTACCTGCTGTTCAAGGAAAACCGGCCCGTTCCCGGGATGTGACGCCGCGCTAGCGCGCGAAGCGCTCGTAGAACCGAAGGTCGTCGGCAAACAGGTCGCGCAGCCGCGCCATCATCCGCGGGTCGTTGAGGATTTCCGATCTCTTCGCGTCGTATTCGGCGAGGAGGTCGACCGTGCGATTGAGCTCGAGGCGCGGTGGCGCCGGGGCGACGCCGAGGCGGGCCAGCGTCGGCGCCCAGTCCTGCGAGAGCCTCTCGTAGGTTCCGACGAAGTCGAACTGGGCCATGTCAACATCGCGAAAATACACCGATGTGTACAACGCGTTGATGCGCGGAATCCTCGCGAATTCCGCAAAGGACAGGCGGTTGGCGAGGACGTACTGATGCAGGGCGTTATTGGCATTTCGCGTCGCGGGCCAGAAGAAGAACTGGGATATCGCGCGGGCGATCGGCTCCCTCAGGATGGTCGCGCGGATCTCGGCGGCAACCCCTTCGTATTTCGAGATCCAGAAGTGGCCGATGACGGCGGCCTTGTTCGGCAAGGCGAGGGCATGGTTCCGCCGGCACCGGTCGAGGAATCCGCAGGGGTCGATGTTCATCGGCGAAGCGGGATCGTTGGGCCGATCGCCGTAGTCCTCGACGACGAGATCGGCCGAGAAGAACTCTCTCACCGCCGCGCGTATCGAAGTCCCGCCCGATTTCGGGGTGTGGACGAAGATCAGCTTGAGCGGTCCCACGCGGCGCGCCTCTAGCGCGGCCGCCCGGCCGCGGCGTCGGCGCCGAAGCCGCCGGCGTACACGCCCTCGACGAGGAGGTCCAGTGCCCGCTGGGCGCGGGAGGCGTTGGCGTGGTTGACGAAGCACACGACGACATAGCGTCGGCCGTCGCGGGCCAGAACGTAGCCGGCGAGCGCGCGCACGCCTTCCAGCGTGCCGGTCTTGAGCAGTGCCTGGTCGGCGACGTTCTCGTCGAGGAAGCGCTTGCGCATCGTGCCGTCGGCACCGGCGACCGCGAGCGAGCTGACGTAGTCGCCGCGCACGGCGCTCCCGTCGGCGGCCAGGAGCAGCGCGGCCATGCTCTTCGCGGCGATGCGCTCGCGCCGCGACAGCCCCGAGCCGTTCTCCATGACGAGCTCGGGAAAGCGCAGCCTGCGCCTGGCCAGCCAATGCCGTACCGCGGCGACGGCGTGCTCGGTCGTGGCGGGCGGCGGATAGGCGGAGATCGCGAGCGTGAGGAAGAGCTGCCGGGCCATCACGTTGTTGGACAGCTTGTTGATGTCCCGGATGGCGTCGTACAGTGGCGTCGACTGCAGCGTGGCGAGAGGCTTCGCGTGTTCGGGAGCACGCCCGTCGCGCACGCCGCCGGCAAAGCTGCCGCCGGCCTCCTTCCAGTAGTGCGCGAACATGGCGTGGACGTAGTGGCGATGGTCGAGCAGCGCGACGTACCAGTCGCGCTCGCCGCACGCCGCGGCATAGCGGCCGGTGAACCGCGCCTCCGCGCGCTCCGGGCCGTTGACGAAGCTCGCGCCCAGCGCGCCACGCCAGTCGCCGCAGTCGCCGGCGACGAGCTGCGGCGAGCCGGAAAGCGCGACGCTCTCGAGCGGCGGCTCCGCGCGGACGTCGGTCGCGTTGCCCGCCGCGTTCGGAGCGAAGACGAAGCGCAGGCTCTTGAAATTCACGAGCAGCGCGTCGGGGCCGACGTTGTACGGCTTGAGCGGCTCGCTGTCGAAGGCGGCCGGATCGTGCGGGGAGAGCGCGAAGTAGCTCCGGTCGAGGACGAGATCGCCCCGGATGGCGGAGAGCCCTGTCGCGCGCAGCGCCGCGATGAAGGCCTGGAACTGCTCGATGGTGATCTTGGGGTCGCCGTAGCCCTTGAGCACCAGGTCGCCGTCGAGCACGCCGTCCGCGATGGGACCGGCTGCGTAGGCCTCGGTCTTCCAGCGGAAGTCGGAACCGAGAAGCTCCAGCGCGGCGAAGGTCGTCACGAGCTTCATCGTCGACGCGGGATTCATCGGCCTCGCGGGCTGGTGAGAGATCAGCGGCTGCCGCGCGCCGACCTCCTGAACGACCGCGCCGATCGAGGCGAGCGGGATGTGCTCGTCCAGGAATGCTCGCGCGACCGCGCGCGGCAGGGCCGCGCCCGCGGACGCCGCGGCGATCGAAACCGCGAGCGCCAGGACCGCGCGCGGCACGGCCCGGGTCATTGCGGACGCCCGAGGAAGAGGTAGAAGCTCGAGTTGCCGTTGGTCGCGTGGCCGTAAGCGAGGTAGAAGGGCCCGAGATAGCTGTCCGCGGCGAAGAACACGCTCGCTGCGCCCGTCAGGCCCGTGACCGATACGTCGCTGCGATTGCCCCAGGTATCGCCGAGCTCGAGCGAGCCGCCGACGTAGATCCCCTTGCCGATCGCGCTCGAGCGGCCAATCTCGTGCAGGTAAACCACGCGCCCGAAGCCGAGGTAGTTGCCGCGCAGCTGGTCGGTGCGCAGGCCGGACAACTGGAGGAATCCGCCGAGGGTGAAGTCCGTCGCGACGTCGAGGCTGCCCTTCGATTCGCCGAAGCGCACGGCGGGCACGAGCGTGTCCTTCGCTCCGAGGGCAATCGGAAGCTGCGCGTTGAGCAGCGCCCGGCTCGAGCTGCCGTCGCCCCCGAGCTCCGGCATTCCGACGAAGTACTCGAGCGTGGCCCTCGCTCCGTGTCTCGGGAAGTACGGGTCGTCGAGCCGGTCGTAGCGCGCGAGCAGGTTGATCCCGCCCTCGTCCGACTTGCCAGTTGGAAACCCGGGGAGCGCGATCAGCGGATCGGCGCGATAGTGCGCGAACCGGTATCCCAGGCGAAGCTCGCCGTAGCTGCCGAAGGGCGTGCCCAGATCGACCCCGGTCTG
>Ga0335079_10000506_pt1 | contig 44466 bp, 36 predicted proteins | sample Lox_Sample_33_FD_206719 | JGI IMG/M metagenome (GOLD analysis project Ga0335079, IMG submission 206719) | Soil microbial communities from Loxahatchee National Wildlife Refuge, Florida, United States - Lox_Sample_3.3 | ecosystem: Environmental > Terrestrial > Soil > Wetlands | place: USA...
GCATTCTTCGCTAACGAGGCGTAGCCCTCGATCATCGCGACCAGGAAGCTGGCGGTCTCGTCCGGATTCAGGCTGCGGCGAACTGTTCCCTGAGACTGCCCTTTCCGCAGAAGCGCAGCGACGCCTCCCTGCCATGCAAGAAATAACCTCTCCAGCCGCTTGCGAAATTGCTCGTCCAGCGGAGACATCTCCTGGGACAAATTGAGAAGCGGACAACTTTGCCGAACTTCTTCGGGCTGAGCCGGTATCCGCTGGACAATGCCAATCAGAATGTCGATGGGTTCCCCCTGGCTGAGCAGAGGACGCAACCACCGGTCGCGAACTTGTTTCGCAATGACCTCGTCGACGATGGCATATCCGAGGGCTTCCTTGCTGTCGAAATGGTGATAGAGCGCTCCCTTGGTGACCTTGGTAGCAGCGAGAATCGTGTCGATCCCAGTGCTCTGGAAGCCTGATCTGCGGACCTCCCGGAAAGCTGCTTGCAATAAGCGTTCCCTTGTGCGCTCCGGGTCCCGAACTCTTCGTTTTCTTCCTAACATACCGACAAGTATGTATGTTAGGCATTTTTGAAGTCAACTAAAATTCATCTCGCCAGAAACCTGGCTGCTCGATGTTCTCGAATTTCGTAATTTGCTGGAGAAGCGTGTATGAGAAATGGGAGAAACAAACCGTGCGGTCGGTTTCGGTTTACCCCAGGGCGTTGTTCGTTCGTCACTCTCTTGCCTGATCCGGAATATCCGGGCTGTAGAGTCGCGTAATTTTCCTGCGGGTGGAACAGCACATGCTTTTGCTGTGGATTGAACGTTGCATTGTTAGAACGACGTCGTCAGGTGCGTCACGATCGGGATCTTGTAGCTGGCTTATGCATTCATGTCTCGACTTCGACATTGCGTTGAGTGCCCGAAATGCCGCACTCGATATCTGCCCAGTTTCAGTCCGTATCGCAATGGATCGTATCTAATCCCGCTCAGCGCGGACGGTATCTCGGGGTGGGTGCTGTACTGTTCTTGCAATGTGCCGGCTGCATCCAGTCAGTGGAGCTCGACTGACTTGAAGCCGTACGAAATCTGCGGGCAAGCTTATCGGCGCGGTTACGGCTCACCGGACGAAGTGTGGGATGTGACTCGAGAAAATCGCGTCGACCCTTACTGACGGATGACGACCGCGTGGACGACTTGTTGGCTCATCCGAGGGCGACGCGCCGCTATTTCCCGCATGACTTTTCTCGGTCTCCGCGATACGCTTGCGGTTCAATTTTCATTGCGAGCCAGCCGTGAGCAGCCCTTCAGCCACTCCCAAACCGCGTTCAGTTTTGTGGCGCCGCGTGTTCCAGATCGAGCTGGCGATCGTGTTCGTCGCGTTCGTCGTTTTTGCCCTCCTAGTCTCGATCAACCAGCAGGCTTCCCTGTCCATCATCTTGATTGCCACCCTCACGGTGGGCAACCTTGTCACGCCTCTCGTCTTCGCCAGCCGCCGCTTGTTCGTGGGACGAGCGTTTCCGTGGAACTGGATCGTGTTTTTCCCCGTCCAGATCACTTTCGGGCTGATCTGCGCGGTGGCGTCGGTGCTTTTTCTGCAGATAACCAAAATCGAACGCGAGCCATTCTCGGTTCTCTTTTCCCGAGTCGGCTACTTCTGCATCGTCGTCGTGGTGATCGCCAATGTCATTGGGTACGGGATCGAGGAACTGCAAAAAAGTCTGAGGCAACGGAATCAACTGCTGGAGCAGACGGTCGAGAAAGGGACTATCGCGCTGCAGGCGCAGGAAGAAGAACTCAAGCGGGCCCGCGAGATCCAACAAATGCTGCTTCCCAGCCAACTCCCGCAGCTAGCAGGAGCCCAGATCGCGGGAGCATGGCAGCCTGCGCGCGAAGTTGGCGGGGACTACTTCGATGTCATTCAACTGGATGAAAAACGCATCGGCATCTGCGTCGGCGACGTGGCCGGAAAAGGCATTACCGCCGCTTTGCTGATGGCAAATCTCCAGGCATCATTTCGCGCCTTCGCCACCGCGGATGCCTCGCCCCAGGTGGTTTGCACCAAGCTGAACAAGTTTCTTTGCGCGAATACCGCTCCAGGGAAATTTGTGACCTTCTTTTATGCGGTACTCGACGCCGAAGGACACACGCTCACCTATGAGAATGCCGGACACTCGCCCGGACTTCTGTTGCGCAGCAACGGCACAACGGAATCCTTACAAGGAGGAGGAGCGGTACTCGGCGCATTGCCGGATTGGACCTATGGTGACTACGTCGCGAAACTACAACCCGGCGACAAGCTCCTGCTCTCAACCGACGGGATCACCGAAGCGGAAAACACCCAACTTGAAGAGTTCGGCGAGCAGCGCCTGGTGGAGGCCGCGCGCGGCCGGGATGGAAGCGCGCTCGACATTCAGCGCGCCATCATGCAGCAGGTCACTACGTTCTGCGGCGGAAATTTCCGCGACGACGCGACGTTGCTGGTTTTGCGAATGAGTTGAGTTGTTAGTCGTTGGTCGCTGGTCCCCAGCTTTTCATCAACCTGCAATTTCTATTTCACTCTTCCCCCGGCTCCCAGAGCTCGATCTTGTTGCCGTCCGGATCTTTGACCCACGCAAACTTCCCGTAGCCGGGATAGTCCTGCGTCTTGTCGATGGCCACGCCTTTGCTCTTCAGATGGTCGAGGACTTCTGCCATGTTTTTCACTCGATAGTTAATCTGACCGGTGCGCGGCTTGTCTTTGATGTCTTGATCCGTCGGCATAATCGCCCACGCCATCGTTCTCTTGATCTCCGGATGTTCAAGATCCCGAGAATCAAACGTTGCATAGACTGAATTGCATTCGGCATCCTGGCCCGCAGCATTGATTCCGAGGCAGTCGCGGTACCAGGCTGCCAATCGCTTGGTGTCGTTGGAAAACAAGAAAACGCCGCCAATTCCGTCGATCATGAAGTTTCTCCGTTAATGAGGTTCGACTAAGTTCAGGACGAGCAAAAGCAGATTTCTCGACTTCGCTCGGAATGACAAGGATCGAACGCGTTCAATTCGACGCGTATTCTCCCCAGATACTAATTTCGTTTCCGTCCGGATCGTGGAAGTGCGCAAACCGACCTTCCGATGGATCTTTTTCGGTTGAATCGGGTACGAGTCCCTTCGCTTTCATGGCCGACAAACTCCCGTCGTAATTCTCGACACGAAATACGACGGAAACACTCGGGGAACATTTCGCCGGAGCATTCGCTTTTCTAGGATGGATGCCAAAGGCAAACAGGCCGGAGGCGGTGTTGAGTTTGCCGTAGTATCCCCCATGAAATTCCTTGGTCTCGATTCCAAACCGCGTGTACCAGTCGGCAAGGACCTTCGCATCCTGGCATGGATTGATCGAGACCGCGCCGACGTACAGAATTTTCGCGGAAGGCTCTTGGGCAAACACCGCCGCGGATAGGAAGATCAGCGGAAATACGAGATACATGTCTCTGATCGCCTTAGTTGGCAACATGAAAATTGAACTCCTGTTAACCGCTCATCTCTGCCGGGTTCCGAACCGGCAGGCATAGATCTAATTCGCAGTGCGACCAATCCAAGGCGCGTTCTTTGTCGAGGAAGACCTCGAGTGCCGGCGCGTGTTCTGGCTCGTAGGCACTGCGGAGGAGCCAATCTCTGTAGAGATAGTCCCAAGCCGTCGCTACCTTGTCGAGATCGCCGGAAACCTTGATGGCGGCGTAGCGCATGGCCGGCATCTTCAACTTCGACATTCCTTCCCCGCACTTGAAAGGAAGGGACGACGCAAAACAGACCTCATATCGATATAAGTGGGCTGGAGTCACGTGCGGATCGTCGACCGTCATTCCGAAAAGAGTTCCTTGCGAAAAAATATGCTGGGACTTGGCCCATTCGATGACGGTCTGCAAGGCGGCAAGCACTCTGTCCATTTCGAAGGCATTCGTCACCCGAATGTAGGCGACTTGCCTTTCGGGAATGTCGATCAATCGCACCGGGAACGCGGCTTTCTTTTCGTCCGCGCTCATGGGGAGACCATAGGCATCCTGCGGGAAGAGTTCTTTGCAAATCTTGCTCTTTTTGATCTCGCCACTTTTTCGGAACTGGCTCGGCGATGTCTCGTAGCCGGATCGGAATGCGCGTGAAAAGGTGGCCGATGACGAGAAGCCGCAGTCGAGGGCGATATCGGTGAGGCTTTGGTCGGAATAACGAAGAAGACGAGCGGCCTTTTCCAGACGGAGACGGTTCGTGAAGTTATTCAGGGTCTCGCCGGAAACCGCGGTAAAGATCCGATGGAAATGAAATTCGGAGAAGCAGGCGACATTCGCAAGCTCAGCCAGCTTCACTGGGCGATGCAGATTCCCGCGAAGATAGTCGATGACCCGGTCGATTCTTTGGGCATATGCGCCGTTGGATTGGGTCTTTGCGCCGGGCACGGGGTGACATTGTGCCACAGACCATAGGCCATCATCATCATCCGAGTGTTTGTCCGTCGTTGGTCGTTCGTCGTTTGTCGTTTGGCGCCTCGGCCTGCCCCCGGTTCGGCACGAAATCTGCCGGGCGTTTTTTCGCGAGGCGGTCTGTGGACTTGGAAAAACAAGTTCGTTCCGCTGTCGATTTTCCCCTTGGACGCCGACTACAGGATGAAGGGCAAGAAAAACGAGATCCAGCACGCGCGGCTATGCTGGTTCTCATTGGGAGGAAAAGAACCTTGAAATACATCTGTTTCGGATACTACGACAAGGGCAAGTTCGAGGCTATGACCGAGAGCGAACGCAATGGGATGTTCGACGCTTGCTTGGAATACGACGACCACCTTCGGGCCAACGGGCATTGGGCTGGTGGAGAAGCTCTTCAGCCTGAAGAAACGGCGTTGACCCTCCATTGGAAAAACGGCAAGGTGGCCACTACGGACGGTCCCTACGCAGAGACAAAGGAGCAACTCGGCGGCATTCTCGTTCTTGAGGCGCGGGATATGAATCATGCGGTGCAGCTCATCGGGCAGCATCCGTCGCTGAGGTACGGCAACCTGTGGGAGATACGGCCAGCGGGAGATATAAACGAAATCATCAAGGCAAGTGAGCAGAGGCGGCAGAAGGCGGCAGGCTGAGGGCTGACTAGTTCATCTCAGGGGCTAAAGCCCGAGTGTTTCCGACGAGCTTAGCGGCACGACTGAAGTCGTGCCCTTCCCAAACCCGGTGCGCGCAGACTTCCGTCTAATTCTGACTCTTGAAATCTGATCGGGTGGGGATACGACTCAGGCGTGGGCGGCTAGACCTTGTGGATCTTGCGGGACGGGTGCTCCGCGCTGCTTCCGCAGGGCGTCGTGGAATTCGTCGGCGCTCAGAGAATCGCCGTAGAACAGCTGCAAGAGAGGATCTTCGGACTCGGATGGCGTGGGTTTTGCGTTCCGCGAATCCGATTCCAGGCCCTCTGGCTCGACGAGCATCTCCGGCGTCAGTCCGCGATTTTCTGTCAGCACCGCCAGAAACTTTTCCAGCGATTCGCGATGCTGCGGCGTAGCTTGGGTGAACTCCACGCCCATACCTTTGTCGGGATGCATCACTCGGACTACGCCCTGCACGCGAGCTTCAACATCCGCAGCGCGCATCGAGAGCGTCACGCGCGTCGATGATGGGAACGGAGATGAGATTTCCAGGTAGCATCCGCCCAGGCTGAGGTCCGTGAGCTGGCAGCGAATCGGAGGATCGTCCTGCTCGACTTCAGGAGAATTCTGCTTCAGCCACTCGCGCAGTTGCCGCGTCACTTCGACGGAGGTGTGGCGGAAGCGTAGTCCGGCCTGTTTCTTTGATCCTTCCCACGCGAACTCGGCGGGGATCTCGATCGCGGACGACATCCCGGGCAATGTGAAAGCAATCTGCCATTCGCCGCGAGGCTTGCCGCGATCTGGCAACGACACTGCCATTCCACCTTCGCTGAGATCGATGGTCGTCACCTTGAGGTTGCCGCCTGCGCCAGTGGTGCGCATGATGACCGGGATTTCTACCGCTACTCTTGCATTGCGACGGCGCTCGCTCTTCATTAAAGCTCGTGCCGCGCGGAAACTTGACTTGGCGCGCTCGCTCGAAACCGGCTTATACAAAACAAAGTGGGCACCGATCTCGAATACCGCCTTCAGGCCGACCACAGGATCCACGATCGCCACCGCGACGGCATGCTTGTTGCAGGGAGCGCTGCGAGCGCTTCGCAGTACGTCGAATGCGCCATCATCCCCGCAATCGGCAATAATCGCCTCGAAGCGGGAGCGAGTGAGCTTGCGGAGAGCCGCCTCTGCGCTCGCGCACAGGTCAACCTCGATATCGAGATCGCCTAACACGCGGCGCAATACCCGCACGATCTTCTCGTCCGAGCACAATACCAGGGATTTCAAGCTCATCCGGAACCCTTATCTCGATCTGCTGGCTGGATATCCGCACGAAATCGGCCGGGTGGACCCCCGACTGACTTCCCTTCTGAACTCTATGTCTATCGGCGGGAGGCCGCAATATCCGGCGATTCGAACCTGATTACGGCCGTAACCGCCGCAAACAGCGGGAGGTTATCTTCCAGTTCTGGCGCAAGCCTTGGCGGAATGGTCGTTCTAACGACGGAATCCATTGGAAACGACGGCCGTTCCGATGTAAGTTGCTGTCCGACAGTGGGTTGCGTGGAGAACAGTACTGCCGTAATGGAAGATTTCCATTGACTTTCTAGTTAAATGGACAGTAGGATATTGAGTCTCCGATCAGCTTCAGGACCCTGTAAGGATCAGCACGTTCCTGGTTTGCCTATGCGAGGGCGTGAGACTGTACAGGTTCGTGAATCGTGAGCGCAAGTTCCGGAATCCTATTGAATAGGCGAGTTTAAGGAAGTTTCATCCCCTTGAGTGGAAAGGCAATAGTTCATGGCCAAGCGACGCGGAAATCCTAACTGGGGAAAGCCCGAACCGATCGGGCCGATCACCCCGACCATTACCGAATTTGAGCAGGTTGTGCGCGAGTACAAACTGTCTCCCGATCAGTACCTGCGGTCGACCCGGCTGCGCGAGTGGGCGCGGCGTAATAAGAACTCGAAATACATCCCTGAGCCTCTTCTGGAAGCGTGGGGCTTCGAGATTGAATCGACCCTGTAAGCTCAAGCCAGATCAAGGCATTGAGGGCCGCTCTTTGGAGCGGCCCTTTGTGTTTCCATCGGGCAATATTGATATCGAAGGGGTAAGATAGCGAAATCATCTACGCTTGGATTGGACCGGAGTTGAGGGTTGGCAGCCGATGCTCGATGTCCTGAAAATCCCGACTAGCGAACTGTTCGCATTGCTAACCGCGGTCGGTTTCGCAGCGGGCTTGAATCTCTACGCGACTGTTGCGGTCTTGGGTCTGGCGGCCCGCTTCGGACATCTACCACTTCCTCCAGGCGTCGAACTGTTACAAAGCTGGCCTGTGATCATCGTGAGTGTGGTCTTGTTTGGCGTCGAGTTCTTCGCGGATAAGATTCCGGCCTTCGATCTCATCTGGAATGCGCTTCATACTTTTATTCGAGTTCCAGTCGCAGGTCTGCTTGCTTACCGTGCCACGAGCCAGCTTTCTCCCGAGCATCAGTTGCTGGCGACTTTGATTGGAGGAGGAGTCGCCCTGATTGCGCACAGCGGGAAGACCGCGGCGCGCGCTGCTGTCACTCCATCTCCGGAGCCTTTTTCCAACATCGCGTTGAGTGCGGGCGAAGATGTGCTCGCGATTGGGCTCACTTGGCTGGCGACGAAGCATCCGTACATCGCGGGAGTTTTGGCTACAGCGTTCGTCTTCGTGATCTTTGTGATGATCCGTTGGGTGATCCGCGCGATGCGCTGGCTATTCCAGGGAGCGGAGCAGGAACTGCACGCCTGACAAAGTTCACGAGATTCCGAGGAAGGCTCGGACTCTCTGCAACTCTGCGGCGAGCTCTGGTTCGAACTCCGAATCTTGCGGTGGATTGGCGTCCACGTAGCCGAGATCGGCTTTTAGTTCTCCATCTTTCACGGACAAATTTCCCCAGCCAACTACGCGGTCGCGCCAGAGCAGCGGAAGAGCGTAATATCCTCGGACACGCTTGGCTACGGGCGTGTAGGCTTCAAACCGATAAGTCCAGTTCCAGAGCTTCTCGAAGCGCGCACGGTCCCATACGACCGGATCGAAGGGTGCAAGCAGGCGAACTTTGGAATCTACTTTGGCTCTCGCTGGATTTTCATCGGCGGGCCAATACCATTCAACGCCATCGATGGTCGCGTGCGCGAGCCGCTGTTGTGCTCGCTGAAATGTTTTGGTGATGTACTTCTCCCACTGCGGCGCGGCGTATCGAAGTCGGCGGAGCAGCACAACCAGGCCCGACTTCGGCATGGGCGCATAGACATTCACGGCGGCATCCGCGAGCGCGTCGAGGCGCGCTTCCCTTTCGGCCTTGCTCAACGGTCCAGGTCCGTGCTCATGGACGCTGTAAAGCCTGATTCCACCCTGGCGTTTCACGACGCGCAGCAGTCCTTGATAGTGCAGTTGGTCGAGCAGATGCGTCGTGGCGTTCGAGTTTCCTCCCCAATAGTTCTCGACTTTGCCGCGCGCGAAGCGCTCGTCGACTTCCTGCGGATGAACCACTCCGCGCTCGCGCACGAAATCCCAGAGCGCTTGAGCGGTCTTGCCGCGAACGCGATTCCACGGAGAACGGTAGGTTCCGCGTGGATGCATCAGGGCTTGCAGTTCCTGAGTAACGAATCCGTAGTTAATGAAGAAATCTTCGTGGACGGCGAGTTGCGCGTAACGGCGTTCGAGATCTCCGGCGCGATAGTTGTTGACGCGATGACGAAGGATCAAGTCTTGAGCTCGAGCGGGCGAACGAATGGGATCGGCCTGCACAAACGCCATGCGGTGCAGAGCGCGATTGAGGGTCGTGGGCGGAAACAGGCTACGGGCGACTGCGTAGCGGCGCAGGTCGTCGAGCGTGATCGGCATTGGGGCATATTACCGGAAGTTGAGGACTGAAACTGTCCTCAGGAGAGGCTGGAGATTAGGGCTTAATTCTCTTGACCGCGAGGGCTCGAGCTGGGACACGGGCCCTAAAGGGCCTGGGTTTCTTCGCGTCCGAACGCGGCCCTGAAGGGCCGCTCTTCCACGGAGATGCATGCATTTTTCGGGAGCAAAATGCCCACTTCTCGCGCACAAATCGCGCGAGAAATGGGGCACCCGCCCGCGTCGGGCCTTACTTCTTTCGTGACATAACTGAGACAACTCTGGGAATGCCTCCCTGATAAAATCCGGCGTATGAGCCTCCAGCCTCCTTTTACTGATGTTCCGGATGCGATTGAAGAGATTCGGGCCGGGCGGATGATCGTCGTTGTCGACGACGAGGATCGCGAGAACGAAGGCGATCTGACGCTCGCGGCTGAGAAAGTCACGCCTGAGTTGATCAACTTCATGGCCAAGCACGGACGCGGCCTGATCTGCCTCGCGATGACCGAGGAGCGGCTCGAGTACCTGAACATCGGTGCGATGACCAACGAGAACACTTCGCAGTACGGAACGGCATTCTGCGAGGCGATTGACGCGCGGCAGGGCGTGACTACTGGGATTTCGGCGCACGACCGTGCACGAACGATTCAGGTGGCGATTGATCCGACGACGAAGCCTTCGGACCTGGCGCGCCCTGGGCATATGTTCCCGCTGCGCGCGCGCAAAGGTGGTGTACTGGTACGTGCGGGACAGACGGAAGCGTCTGTTGATCTTGCGCGTCTTGCCGGGATGATTCCAGCCGGTGTCATCTGCGAAATCATGAAGGACGACGGCAGCATGGCGCGCGTGCCGGATCTGACCGAGTTCTGCCGCGAGCACAAGATGAAGATGCTCACCGTGGCAGAGTTGATCCGCTACCGGATGGCGCACGAACGCTACATCAACCGCGTGGGCGAGGTGCTAATCGAGACGCGCTTCGGCGAGTTCCGGCTGATTGCATATGCCAGCGAAGTCGATGGAGGCGAGTCGCACGTGGCTCTCATTCGCGGCGACGTGGAGCATGCGACAAAACCGGTTCTGGTGCGCATGCATGCGCATTGCCTGATGGGGGACGTGTTTGGGGCTACGGGCTGCGAATGCCACGCTACGCTCGAGGGAGCGCTCCGCCAGATTTCGCAGGAAGGCCTGGGTGCGCTCATTTATTTGCACCAGACATCACAGGGATTCTCCGTCGAGAGAGTGGGAGAGCGCAATGCGCTCAGCTTCCACGGAGGGCGGACCCTCCCGTCTCTTTATGACAATTCCAAGCACATCCAGCGCGAGATCGGCATCGGCGCGCAGATTCTGTCGGATCTCAATCTGCGGAGGGTCCGTCTGCTGACGAATCGTCCGAAGAAAGTGGCGGCGCTGGAAGGATTTGGAATCGAGATTGTCGAGCAAGTTCCGGTGGCACTGAAAGAAACCAAGACTGTGTGAGTCAACTTTAGCTGGCCGGCTCGCTGGGGACGTCATGGTCACTTCTCCGGTTTCATCACAACGCGACATTCCCGTGGGCATGATCGACGATGCCCGCAAGCACGTCTATGACGCGGCGATTCGCACGCCGCTGATACGGCTCAACTATGACGGCCCGGCGGAGATCTATCTCAAGCTGGAGTGCCTGCAGCCCATCGGATCGTTCAAGATCCGTGGCGCGTACAACGCGGTTCGGCTGCTGCCCGAAGAACAACGGCGGAGGGGTGTCTGGACGGTGAGCGCTGGAAATGCGGCGCAGGGCGTCGCGTTGGCGGCAAAGCGGGCAGGCGTTCCGTGCAAGGTGCTGGTGATCGATGCGGCACCGGCGGCGAAGCTCGATGCGGCGCGAAGGCTCGGCGCGGAGATTGTTCCGGCAAGTTATGACGATTGCTGGAAGGCGCTCGCGGACCGCGCGCATCCGGCGATGGATGGCGCGTTTGTGCATCCGTTTGAGGACGATGCATTCATCGCGGGCAATGCGTCGGCGGGGCTGGAAATTCTCGAAGATCTGCCGGAGGTCGATGCTGTCATCGCGGGATTTGGTGGGGGCGGATTATCGTGCGGGATCGCGGCGGGACTGAAGGAACGCGGGAGCAAAGCGAAAGTGTTTGCGGCAGAACCTGAGACGGCAGCGCCGCTCGCTTATTCATTGGAACGCGGATCGGCGCAGTATTTTCCCAACTGGAAAGCGAGTTTTGTGGATGGATGCGGAGGGAAATCGGTGTTTCCCCGCATGTGGGACATCGCGCATCATCTGCTGGCTGGATCGATCGTGTGCTCGCTGGAAGAAGTGCGGCGGGCGATGAAGATTCTGGCCGAACGGAATCATGTGATTGCGGAAGGTGCCGGGGCTTGCGCTGTGGCGGCCGGATTGAGTGGAAAGTGCGGGTCCGGAAAAGTGGTTTGCGTGGTGAGTGGCGGGAATATTGATTTGTCCGTGTTTGCGAAGTTGATGGAGGGGTGAACGTCTCGGATTGTCATCCTGAGATCCGCTGTTTTGCGGAGCTCAGGATCTGTGCAGTTTGTTTTATCGGCTTCGACCTTGCGCGGGCAAAATGCAGAGATCCTGCGTCGGCAAAACAGCCGCCGCAGGATGACAAACTTTCGAGAGATTTCGGGAAGCGAGAAGCCTCTACTAGAACGGCTTTCTTACGATCACTTCGCTGTCGCGGATGAAGAATTGGGCGGAACAGCTTTCGGAGCCGCAGATGACCGGTAGCAGTCCGTTGATTTGCTTGCGGGTGATCAGGCCCAGCATGCCGCAAGAGGGGCAGGAGAGCACGGCCCAATAGGGATCTTCTTTTTCGCCGATCTCGCCGGCATTTTCGAGCACAAAGACGGTACCCGGCTGCATCTGTTCCGGAATCCACTCATTCAGGAGCTCCAGCTCAGCGACCATGTAATCCCTCCTTGTTTCGACCGTCCCTTGCTACAGACGTTTCTAACACCTTCGAGGTAATCGGGCGACGTTACCGAAGTATCCGGGGCCCAAACCTGGTGCACCGAAGTTTGTGCAGCAAGTTTCAGCCATTCTAGGCATGAGTGCCTGTGGATCAAGCAAAGAAAAGGAAGGGGTTAGTGACTAAGGGAGTTCCTTTTACCGCAGGGGTTAAAGCCCCTTTTCTTCGGGGCGCTAACGCGGCCCTGAAGGGCCGCTCTTCCACGGTGACGGGTAGGTTCCTCGAGAAGGGGATGGGCCTCTATAGAAGATGGGTCCTGGTAGAAGATGGGGTCCTCCAGAAGAAGAGTGAGGTGATCTCGGCAAGAGACCTTGCCAGCAACCTCTCTACAAGAGGCCGCCGCCTACGAAATGGACTACCTCTAAATGGTCGCCGTCTTTTAGCTGGGTTTCGGACCAACGATCCCTTGGGACGATGTCGCGATTCAGTTCTACAGCTACACGATCTGATTTCATGCCCAAGTTTTCGACAAGGCCTGCGACGGTCAGCGAGGGTTCGCCGGCGGCGTACTCTCCTTCAGTGCCATTGATGTGGAGTTTCATGCTCTATCAGTATGGCAGCGAGAGGCAATTTGAGGTAGCGGCCGGGATGATCAGGGCTGGTATTCCCAGAGGTCGTTCAGGTATCCGAGTTTTCCGGCAGAGTCGAGACCGTTCCCACCAAACAGCCAGAGATTACCGGATGAATCGATCCACGCCGCGCCCCCGAGGCGCGCTCCCGGCGTGTTGCTTGCAGCGGGCGTTCCCATGGTTCCGTAAGTTCCGGGTTGTCCGGCGACGTTCGCGCCGCCTATCCAGGTCCAGTTCGTGCCATCGAACTTCCAGAGGTCATTCAGTACACCGAGACCTCCCATGGAATCATGACCATCTCCGCCGAAGAGCCATAGATTCCCGGAACGGTCGAGCCAGATCATGGGAGAAACGCGTGAGCTCGGGATATTGCTACTTGAAGCTATTCCTTGGGTGCCGTAGTTGCCGTCCTGATCTGTTGTGTTCGGGCCGCCCACCCAAGTCCACTGGTTGGAAGAGAATTTCCAGAGATCATTGAAGGCGTGGAACTGGCCGTCGGGTCCAGTCGCGCCGCCGAAGAGCCAGAAGTTTCCGGAGGAATCGGCCCATCCGGCCGACTCAAGGCGAGAACCCGGAACATTGGAAGGGGAGGCGGTGCCCTGCGTTCCATACGATCCGGGCTGATCAACGACATTTGAGCCGGAGATCCAGACCCATTGGCCCCCGGTGTATTCCCAAAGATCGTTAAGATAATCCTGCGTTCCTGCGGAGTCGTAACCGAGTCCGCCAAAGAGCCAGAAGTTGCCGTTCGAGTCTTGCCAGTTGGCTTCTATCTGTCGCGATCCTGGAATGTTGGTGACAGAGGGCACGCCGATTGTTCCGTATACCCCGGCCCCCGCGCCCATGTTGGAGCCGCTGACCCAAGTCCACTGACCGTTGCTGTACTCCCAGAGATCATTGAGCAGCTCGCCCATTCCGATGGCATTAAGGCCGAGCCCGCCAAAGAGCCAGAAGTTGCCGGACTTGTCGATCCAACTGGCGCCGCCCTGACGAGGACTCGGGACGTTGGCAGGATCGGCTACGCCCTGCGTGCCCCAGACTCCGGGCTGGTTGGGCGTGGAAGGGCCTCCGACCCAAGTCCACTGGCCCCCGCTGTATTTCCAGAGATCGCTGAGATAGATGTCGGAGGACTGCGTGGGTACTTGCGAGCCCCCGAAAAGCCAGAACGTGCCGGAGGAGTCTACCCAGGTGTAGGACTGTCCGCGGGGAGGAGGGACGTTGCTGGCTGAGGCGACCCCTTGAAGTCCGTAATTGCCAGTAGGGTTGGCCAGGTTGGATCCGCCAATCCATGTCCATTGATTCGTGGTGGGAGGCGGAGGTGGTTGCTGAATGAACTTTGCGTTGCCGCTTCCACAAGCCAGAAGAGACGACGCGGCGGCAAGTACAGCCAAGCACGTGCAGAACTTCATGACTTCCTTGCAGTCCTGCGCTATTCGGCCTTGCGCAGGACGAACTTTCTTGTGGCGGTGCGGCCTTCGAAGTTGGCCTGGACCAGCAACGAGGCATCGGGCAGGGCGGACTCCTCGACTTCAATCTTGATCTCGGCACCGCCGCCAGAATCGGCAACCGCCTGCGTATAGAACGGCGCCGCACCCGGTCTTGCAAAGCGAAATGTGAGTTTCGCGCCGGAAGCTGCTGTTCCGCCCTCGGTTACGCGCAACTGCATGGTGAGATTGCGGTCGGCGTGAACGGATTCGGCGTTGAGCCACTGCACGTCAAGTTCTTTGACGGCGGCGAGCGTTTCCGGCTCGGGCCGGTCGAGAACGCTGTCGAGCTTGCCTTCGCGGATCGCGTCGAGAACCAGGCGATGCTGCTCGCGCAGAAGTTGCTCTTTCTGGGCGTCGCCGAACTGGGCTTCGGAGGCTTTGGCTGCATATGAGGTCGCGCGCTTGCCGATGCAACGTCCGCGGACGAAGACTTGTGTCTGCAAGAGAAGATCGCCTTCGCGTGCCTCACTCTGAACGTGGTAAATCGTGTCCACGTGTTTCACGTCGGTATTGAAGCCGAAAATCATAGGATTGAGTGATTTTGAGATTGGGCGACTTGACGATTGGAAGCCGCATGCGTTGCAGTTGTCATGGATTTCTCAATCGCTCGATGACGCAATCGCACAATCACAAAATCTTCTTTCGTTTTCCTCAAAATGTGGGCCTCGTTCCCTTGACACTCCTGAGTGCAAGCCCATAATCTAGAACGTTTAAGCAATCATTGGCGCGAATTATATATACCCCGGACTATGCCCGACAATTACTTCGCACGCTACCTCCCGTTTCTGATCCACATGGTAATCGCGGGCGGCATTGCGGGCGCAATCGTCACCCTGTCGTGGATTATCGGGCAGCGTAAACCCACCCGCGCCAAAATGTCCCCGTATGAATGCGGAATGACCCCAGTGGGCGACTCACGGCAGAGGTTCTCCGTGAAGTTCTACCTGGTCGCCATGCTATTTATTCTGTTCGACGTGGAAGCGGTTTTCATCTATCCATGGGCCGTGATCTTGCGTGACCTGAAGCGCTTCGGACTGTGGGAAATGCTGGTGTATATCGGCATCTTCCTGGTCGGATTCTTCTATGTATGGAAGAAGGGCGTGCTCGATTGGGGCGAAACTGGCTCAGGAGGCAATCGAAGCTGATGCCCTTGGCTCCGGCAATCACCGATATTGAGGAACTCAAGAACCACCCGGCGGTGGCTCGGCTGCTTGGCTGGAAAAACGACGCCATTCAGAGCGTGAAATACGACCGCGACGAGATGACAATCGTCGTGGACCGAAGCGATATCCGCGAGGCGTGTGTTCTGCTGAAAGAAGATCCGGCCTGCCCGTTTAACTTCTTGTCGGACATCACTTGCGTGGATTGGTACCCTTCGGAGCCGCGCTTTCACATCATCTACCATCTTCTTTCTATCTCGAACAAAGAGCGGGTACGCTTAAAGGTTCACTTGAACAGTGCCAGCCCGGTGGTCGAGTCGATCACATCGGTGTGGCCGGGTGCGAATTACTTCGAGCGAGAAGTGTTCGACCTATTTGGGATTCGGTTCACGGGCCATCCTCATTTACGGCGGATTCTGATGCCGGAAGACTGGGAAGGCCATCCTCTCCGCAAAGACTACCCGGTGGAGGGTTACCGCTAGTGGCGCACCTGACTCCTACTCCAGTTCTGGAGCCCGCGCAGGATCGAACGATGATCCTGAATATGGGTCCGCAGCACCCGTCGACCCACGGCGTGCTTCGAGTATTACTTGAGATCGACGGCGAGACTGTTGTGCGCCTTATGCCGGATATCGGCTATCTGCATACCGGTATCGAGAAGACCTGTGAGGCTAAGTTTTATCAGCAGGTTGTACCGCTGACGGACCGCATCGATTATCTGTGCCCGCTTACCAACAATCTTTGTTATGTGCTGGCAGTCGAGAAGTTGCTAGGGCTGGAGATTCCTCCGAAGGCGCAATGGCTGCGTGTGCTGCTGAATGAATTGACGCGCATCAATTCGCATCTGGTTTGGCTGGGGACGCACGCCATGGATATCGGCGCGCTGACCGTGTTTCTCTACTGCTTCCGCGAGCGCGAGGAAGTGCTGAAGATGTTCGAGATGGTCAGCGGACAGCGCATGATGACCTCGTACTTCCGCGTGGGTGGCGTTGCGCTGGAACCGCCGCTGGGATTCTTTGACCGGGTGCGCGATTTTGCCGGGTACTTCCCCGACAAGGTCGATGAGTACGAGAACCTGCTGACCGGGAATCCGATCTGGCTGATGCGAACCAAAGGCGTCGCCAAGATGACGGCCGAAGACGCGATTGCTCTCGGAGCGACTGGTCCAACCCTGCGTGGCAGTGGTATCGATATCGATCTGCGGCGCGACATGCCGTATTCGAGTTACGAGAAGTTCCAGTTCAAGGTGCCGGTTTCGCAGGAAGGCGACGTGTTCGCGCGGTATATGTGTCGCGTTCAGGAATTGCGGGAGTCGATCGGGATTGTGCGGCAGGCCTTGGATGGGATGCCGGAAGGTCCGGTAAAGGCGGATGCTCCGGGTATCGTGCTGCCGGATCGAGAAAAGATGAAGACCCAGATGGAGTCGCTCATCTATCACTTCAAGATTATTACCGAAGGCTTTGCGGTTCCGGCGGGTGAGGTCTACCAGGCGGTGGAGTCGCCCCGCGGAGAGATGGGCTACTACATCGTGAGCGATGGGACCGCGAAACCGTATCGAGTTCACATGCGGTCGGCATGTTTCGCGAATCTGCAGACACTAGCGAAGATGTGCGAAGGAAAACTGATTGCGGATGTCGTGGCGGCCATTGGGTCGATTGACATCGTGCTAGGGGAGATAGATCGATGACTCTGTGGTCCTCTGTGTTCTCTGTAGTGAGAAAAACCTATAACCACAGAGGACACAGAGATTCACAGAGAAATTCTTCATTATGAGATTCTCGGAAGAGTTCGAGACGCGGTTTGCCGAGATGGTGCCGCACTATCCGACGAAGAGGTCGGCGTTGGTGCCTACTCTTCTCTATGCACAAGATGAGGTTGGATATCTTTCGGACGAAGTGATCGCTGAGATCGCCGGACGGCTCGATCTGACTGAGCTCGAAGTGCGCAACGTGATCAGCTACTACTCGATGCTGACCACGAAGCCGCGAGGCAAGTATAACGTGCAGGTCTGTACGAATATCAGCTGCATGGTGCGCGGGGGCGAAGAGATTCTGCATCACTGCGCGAAGAAACTGGGCATCGGGCACAAGCAGACGACTCCGGACGGCATGTTCAGCCTGGAAGAAGTGGAATGCATCGGGGCGTGCAGCTGGGCTCCAGCGGCGCAGGTGAACTACGACTTTCACGAGAATCTGACGCCGGAGAAGATGGACAAGGTTTTGGACGGGTACAAGAAAAAGGGAACGCAGTAGATTTAGCGATTGAGTGATCGGGTGATTGAGCGATTGAATAACAACTAATTTTTCAATCGCCCGATGACTCAATCACTCAGTGACTCAATTTTCATGGCGGATCTGGTTTCACATCCCGACGAGGTAAAAGTCGTATCCCGGCGCTTTGGCATGGGAGCGACCAACATTGATCGCTACCTCGAACTGGACGGCTATAAGGCCGTGCAGAAGGCGTTGGCCATGGAGCCGGACGCCATCATCAATGAGGTCAAGAACTCCGGGTTGCGGGGACGCGGCGGGGCGGGATTTTCGACCGGAATGAAGTGGTCGTTTGTGCCGAAGCAGGCCGCCAAGCCGAAGTACGTCCTGTGTAATGGTGATGAGAGCGAGCCCGGGACCTGTAAAGATCGGCTGATTTTCGAGCACGATCCGCACTCGGTCATCGAGGGTGTGATGATTGCCGGGCTGTCTATAGGAGCGAAATCCGGATACATCTACCTGCGCGGCGAATACCGGTATCTGTCGATCATCATGCAGAAGGCGCTCAAAGATGCCTATGCCAAGGGATTTCTGGGCAAAAACATTTTTGGCAGCGGAAAAGATTTCGACGTGTACTGGCATGGCGGCGCCGGAGCCTACGAAGTCGGCGAAGAGTCGGCGCTGATGGAGTCTCTTGAGGGCAAGCGCGGAGTGCCGCGCATCCGGCCTCCCTTCCCTGCCGTGGTGGGACTCTGGGGCGGACCCACCATCATTAATAATGCCGAAACCCTCGCGAACGTTCCGCACATTATGCTGGGCGGAGCGGACTGGTACGCGAAGTTAGGCACACCGAAAAACGGCGGCACGCGGTTGTTCTGCCTGAGCGGCAACATTGCGCGGCCCGGCGTCTATGAACTGCCGATGGGCTACAACCTGAAGAAGATGATTTACGACGTCGGCGGCGGAATCCCGAATAGCAGGAACCTCAAAGCGATTGTCCCCGGTGGGTCGTCGTGCCCGGTCCTCACCGCGGACGAGATCGACGTCGCAATGGATTTCGATTCCGTGCAGAAGGCTGGATCGATGCTGGGTTCCGGCGGCGTGGTGGTGATCGACGATGCGCAGTGCATCGTGAAATTCGCGCTTCGCACGATGAAGTTCTATCAACACGAAAGCTGCGGGTGGTGCATACCGTGCCGCGAAGGAACCGATTGGCTGAAGAAGACGCTAATCCGCTTCCACAATGGCGGCGGCATGAAGAAAGACATCGACAACATGCAGTACCTGGCGGAAAACATGCTGGGCCGGACCTTTTGCCCTCTGGGAGATGCGGCGGCGATGCCGACCATTGGGTTCGTGAAGAAATTCAGGAAGGAATTCGAAGATCACCTCGACGGGAAACCGTGCCCTTACGAGAAGGAAGGCGCGGTCGAACTGGCGGAGATGGCGCATTAAAACCGTCTTTGGTCGTTAGTCGTTGGCGACCCGCAATGATTTTGGCGAACGACAAACGACTAAAGACGAACGACTGTTTTTATGGCTGATGTAAATCTCATAGTCGACGGCAAGAAGCTCACGGCTCCCGCGGGGACGCTGCTCATTGACGCTTGCAAGTCCGTGGGCATTGAAGTGCCCTCGTTCTGCTACTACCCCAATCTCTCTTTGCAGGGCGCTTGCCGCATGTGCCTGGTGAAGATCGAGAAGATGCCCAAGTTGCAGACTGCGTGTACAACCGTGGTGAGTGAGGGCATGAGCGTTACGACGGACAGCCCGGAGATCAAGCAGGCGCGCAAGTCGATGCTCGAACTCCTGCTGGGGAACCATCCGCTGGATTGTCCGGTTTGCGACGCAGGTGGCGAGTGCGAACTGCAGGACATGACGTTCTCCTACGGCGCTGCCGAATCGAAATTCATGGAAGCGAAGAATCATCGCGAGGAGCAGCAGTGGTCTCCGGTGGTGTTCTTCGACCGTCCACGATGCATTCTGTGTTACCGCTGCGTGCGTGTTTGCGGCGAGGGCATGGACGTATGGGCTCTCGGCGTTCAGAACCGCGGCGTGAGTTCGATCATCGCGCCGAATAAAGAAGATCATCTGGAGTGCGAAGAGTGCGGCATGTGCATCGACATCTGTCCGGTCGGCGCACTGACCTCGGGCGCCTATCGGTACAAGACCCGGCCCTGGGAAATGAAGCACGTCGGCACTACGTGCACGCATTGCGGTGATGGCTGCAAGACGACGTTGGGAGTACGGCGGTCTGATACCGGCATGGAGATCGTTCGCGGCGACAACCGCGACAAGAGCGGAACCAACGGCGACTTCCTCTGCATCAAGGGACGTTACGGGTTTGACTTTGCGAGCAACGAAGAGCGGCTGAAGCAACCGCTGATCCGCAAGGGCGGCAAGCTGACTCCCGCGTCGTGGGAAGAAGCGTTTGAACTGGTCGGCAAGAAGTTCGCCGCGATTCGCGACAAAGATGGCGGCGCGTCGATCGGCGTGATCGGCTCGAACCGCACAACGAACGAAGAGGCGTATCTGCTTTCGAAGTTTGCGCGCTCGGTACTGAAAACGAACAACGTCGATCATCACCGCACCGCGGACTTCACGGCATTCGCTGCGGCAATACGCGGGAAAAATGATGCGACCGCCAGCATGGCCGACGTCTTTTCTGCACCGGCGATCCTGCTGATCGGGAACGATCCGACGGAACAGCATCCGCTGCTGGCGTGGCAGATCCGCAACAATGTTCGCCTGCACCGGGCGAAGCTGTATGTGATCAATTCGCAGTCGATCAAGCTGCGGCGGCAAGCGACCAGCTTCATGCAGATTCCGGAAGGCGCGGAAGGAAAAGTTGCAGCATTTTTCTCGGGAAGCGATGCCGCGGCCGACGGGCTCGGAAGTTCGAAAGACGCGTGGACCGCACTGCGCGACCAACTCCGCGCCGAGCAAAACCTCGTCATCATTTTCGGATCCGAGATTCGCGGCAACGACATTGCCAGTCTTGTCGCTTTCGGCTCAGCAGTTCAGGGAGCGAAATTCGTTTGCCTCGCCGACTACGCGAATTCGCATGGTGCGGCGGATATGGGACTGTATCCCGATCTGCTGCCCGGCTACCACTCCGTCGCAGGAAGCAGCGAATTCCATGAGGAGTGGGGCGAAGTTCCGCAGGCCGCCGGACTTGATCAGGCGGGCATGTTCGAGGCTGCAAAGGCCGGCAAGTTGAAGGCGCTTTATGTGGTCGGATCGAATCCGGTCGGGCGTTTGGGTGTGGATCCGTTCGTCCTGTCGAAGAGCTTCGTCGTCGTGCAGGATATGTTCCTGACCGAAACTGCTTTGATCGCCGACGTGGTGCTGCCTGCAGCGAATGCCTATGAAAAGGCCGGCAGCATGACCAATACCTGCGGCGATGTGCAACTGGTAAAGAAGGCAGGTGACGTGATCGGGACGAAGCCGGATTTTGAAATGATCGTCCGGATCGCCGACGCGATGGGTCACGACATTCACAAACTGGTACCGTTCGGCGGCGGGGTCCGCGCCGACATGGGCCAGTCGCGCGGCGCCCAGTCCGGCGAAGCGGATCGTCATTCGGTGTGGCTTGAAAATCAAGGACTGGAGCCGAAACTCAGCCCGCTTGATCCGATCGCGATTCTGGATGAGATCCAGCGCCTAGTCCCTGGCTATGACGTTTCGCGCATGAATCTGCTGGCGGGCAACAGCGAGCACACATCGCTGGCCAAGAGCGCACCGGGCGCGGCGCAGAAGCCGGAATTGATCGCCCCGGCGAACGACAGTCTCTTCACCTCAGGCACGCTGGGACGCTATTCGCGTGCGCTGAGTTCCGTCACCGAAGCTCACGAAGTCAAACCCGCAGAAGTCGCAGCGGACTAGTCAACCTAGCATTCAACCGGGCAGTTTGCAGTTGGTGGATTCGAGAGAGGAAGCAGGGTCTTGCCAATCTGGGTTTACATACTGGCGTCCGTCATCAAGTCGGTCGTTGTGCTGGTTGTGCTGCTGACCGCGGTCGCCTATACGGTGTGGCTGGAGCGCAAAGTTGTGGGCCATATGCAGAACCGATGGGGACCCACGCGCGTCGGTCCGTTCGGCCTGTTGCAGCCTGCGGCAGATGGAATCAAGTTTCTCTTTAAAGAAGACCTGACGCCGCCGCACGTGTATAAGCCGTTGTTCCTGGCGGCGCCGCTGATCGCGGTGATCTTTGCGCTGACGTCGATTTCGGTGATTCCGTTCGGGAATCCCGTGATCATTGGCAATTACGTGATCCCGCTGCAGATCACTACCGACGTGAACACCGGACTGCTGCTGATTCTCGGCGTCACCTCGATTGGCGTGTATGGTGTCGCTCTGGCCGGGTGGTCATCAAACAACAAGTATTCCCTGCTCGGCGGGTTGCGCGCCAGCGCGCAGATGGTGAGCTACGAAATCTCGCTGGGGCTGTCACTGGTCGGCGTGCTGATCATGGCGGGCAGTTTCAGCCTGACGGATATCGTCCACGCACAGCAAGGACATTTCTGGGGATTCATTCCGCGCTGGAATATTTTCACCGGACAGATCATCGGGTTCTTCTGCTACCTGATGGCGGCGTATGCGGAGACGAACCGCATTCCGTTTGATCTCCCGGAAGCCGAGACGGAACTCGTCGCGGGATACCACACCGAGTACAGCGCGATGAAGTTTGCCATGTTCTTTATGGCGGAATACGCAAACATGATCACGGTGGCCTGCCTGGCGACTCTGCTGTTTTTCGGTGGATGGAATGGACCGATTTTTGGCCCGGTGATCCTGCGGGCGATCCTGCCGGTGTTCTGGTTCGCGGCCAAAGTTTTCTGCTTTCTGTTTTTGTACATTTGGGTGCGCGGGACGTTGCCGCGCTTCCGTTATGACCAGTTGATGGCATTCGGCTGGAAATTCTTGCTGCCGCTGGCGCTGATCAATTTGATCGGCACGGCGATCGCAGTGGCGTTGTAGGGAAGAAAGTTCTCAGTTCCCGGTCCTCAGTTCTCAGTTTGCCCAAGGTCGGCTGAGAACATGCGATTTTGGCTTCGCTGAGAACTGACAACTGAGAACTGATAACTAATTTCATGTTCAGCATTCACTTAATTTTGTTCTTGGCGTTCGGGGCGGTATGCGTGGCAGGGGCAGTGAACCTGCTGGTGCAGCGGCATCCGATTAACAGCGCGCTCTCGCTGATTGCGGTGATGGCGGCGCTGGCCGGGGAATACCTGCTGCTCGGCGCCGAGTTCGTCGCGGCGGTGCAGGTGATCGTGTATGCCGGCGCCATCATGGTGCTGTTCGTGTTCACGATCATGCTGCTGAACGCCGGGGTCGAAGAACACACCAAGGGGAGCAAGGTCGCGATTCTATTTGGAATCCCGGGGATGTTGCTGGGAAGTTTGCTGCTGGCATGGGTTCTGCTGAGGCACTCTGGGACGGAAGCGGTCGCCGCCGGAGCACTGCCGGGTGATCCCAAAACGATCGGCGAACTGCTGTTTCACGAATTCCTGCTGCCGTTCGAAATTACGTCAATTCTGATTCTGATCGCCATCATGGGCGCTGTAGTGCTGGCCAGCAAGCCTACCGTGCCCGGCAAGAAGGTGAGCGACTGATGGTCCCGCTTTCGTACTATCTCGTGCTGAGTGGAATCCTGTTCGCGTGCGGCGTAACCGGATTTCTCATCAAGCGCAACATCATCACGATCTTCATGTCGATTGAATTGATGCTCAATGGCGTAAATCTGTCGTTTGTTGCGTTCGCAGCTCACTGGCATGTGCTGGCGGGACAGGTTTTCGTGTTTTTCGTGATGGTCGTAGCTGCGGCTGAAGCGGCGGTGGGGCTGGCGATCATCATCGCCGTGTACCGCACGCGCGAAACATTGAATGTCGACCAGGTGAATTTGCTCAAGCTATGAACCCCGACGTCCGACTCAATCTCTGGCTGATCCCGATCCTGCCGCTGGCAGGCGCCGCCATTAACGGCTTCTTCGGGAAGAAGTCGTCTCGCACGGCGGTCAGCGCGATTGCGCTGTTCTTCTCGGGCGCGGCGTTGGCGTGGGCGCTTTCGGTCGCATTCCGCTTCGCGTCACTCGACCTTCCCTACCAGGAATATCTGGCGCACTGGCTGCGTTCGGGAAATTTCTCGGTCGATTTCGCTTTCTACCTCGATCAGCTTTCGTTAGTGATGTTGTTGGTGGTCACGGGAGTTGGATTTCTGATTCATGTCTATTCCGTCGGGTACATGTGGGAGGACCCGAGTTACTACCGCTTCTTCACTTACCTGAACCTGTTCATGTTCTTCATGCTGACGCTGATCCTGGCGAACAACTATCTGATGATGTTCATCGGGTGGGAAGGTGTCGGACTCGCGTCTTATTTGTTGATCGGATTCTGGTTCACGAAAGATTCGGCGGCGGCGGCGGGAAAGAAAGCGTTCATTGTTAACCGCATTGGCGACTTCGGATTCCTGATCGCGCTATTCCTGATCATCCAGCACTTCCACTCGCTGAACTTTTCGGCGGTGTTCAACCAGGTAAAGCCGCTTGAGGCAGAAGCCGGGGCCGGAATGCTTACCGCAATCGGAATTCTGCTGATGGTGGGAGCATGCGGCAAGTCGGCGCAGATTCCGCTGTATGTATGGCTCCCCGATGCGATGGAAGGCCCGACGCCAGTATCGGCGCTGATTCACGCAGCGACGATGGTAACGGCCGGGGTGTACATGGTGTCGCGCTCGCACATGATCTTCGAGCGTGCGCCGATTGCGATGACTGTCGTCGCGATTATCGGAACGCTGACTGCATTCTTTGCGGCGACGATTGGCATCACGCAAACCGATATCAAAAAAGTCCTGGCGTACTCCACTGTGTCGCAGCTTGGATATATGTTCATGGCTTGCGGAGCCGGTGCGTTTTCGGCGGGAATCTTCCACCTGATGACGCATGCATTCTTCAAGGGCCTGCTCTTCCTCGGCGCGGGGTCCGTGATCCACGCGGTTGGCGGCGAGCAGGACATGCGCAAGATGGGCGGGCTGAAAACCTACATCCCGACCACGTTCGCGACGATGCTGATTGCCACGTGCGCGATCGCTGGAATCCCGCCACTGGCGGGCTTCTGGAGTAAAGACGAAATTCTCTGGAAAGCGTATCAGGCGAACCCGGCGTACTGGGTCTTCGGCGCGATTACGGCGTTCATCACATCCTTTTATATGTTCCGCCTGTTGTTCATGACGTTCTGGGGCGACTACAAAGGGATCAAGGTGGACGATCACGGCCACGCGCACGCGACGCACGGCCACGGCGATCACGGGCACGGAGAACCGCATGAGAGCCCGATGGTCATGCTCGTGCCGCTGATGATTCTTGCGTTGCTCTCGCTGATTGGTGGCTTTGTCGGATATCACAACGGCTTCGAGCACTTCCTTGAGCCGGTATTCGGCTCTGAGTTGGGCAAGGCAGCGGCTGAGGGATCGTCGAGCACAGAGTGGCTGCTCATGGGTGTGTCGGTGTTGTTTGCGTTCGCGGGGCTGATCGTCGCCTGGGTGCTCTATGTGAGCAAGCCATACTTGCCGGAAAAGATCGCTGCGTCACTGGGATCGTTCTACGACGCCGTGGTGAATAAGTATTACGTGGATGAGATCTACGCCAAGATTTTCGTGAAGCCGCTGGTGGATGGATCGACGGCGATTCTTTGGCAAGGCATCGATCGCAAGGTGATCGACGACACGGTGAACAACGCAGCGGACGGGGCGAAGCATGTATCCGATGAAGTGCGGCATATGCAGTCCGGCAACCTGCGGTCGTATGCAGGATGGATCGCTGCCGGGGCTGCCGTGGTGATTACCTACATGATCTGGCGGGGGGTGGGACGATGAACTTCCTCGACCAGAACATCCTAACGTTCGTTACGTTTGCACCGCTCGCTGGGGCCTTGCTACTGGTTATGTTTCCGCGGCGCGATCGCGAGATTCGCGTGTTCGCGCTCATCATGTCGCTGCTGGCTTTCCTGCTTTCCCTGCATCTGCCGGTGCACTTCCATCGCATGCAGGCGGGCTTCCAGTACGAGATCGACAAGGTATGGATCTCCAGCCCGAGCATTCACTACCACATGGGAATCGACGGCATTTCCCTGTGGCTGGTGGTGCTGACCACGTTCCTCACGCCGTTGTGCGTGCTGATTTCGTGGAAGTCGGTGCATGATCGGGTGAAGGAATTCTTCATCCTGCTGCTGATCCTTGAGACTGCGCTGATCGGCGTTTTCACCTCGCTCGACCTCTTCCTTTTCTACTTCTTCTGGGAGGCAACGCTGATCCCGATGGCGCTGCTGATCGGTGTTTTCGGGCACGAGCGCAAGGTTTACGCAGCGGTAAAGTTCTTCATGTACACCATGATCGCCTCCGTGTTCATGCTGGCGGCGATCCTGTGGCTGTATGCGCAGACGCATAGCTTCGATTTCATCGTGATTCGCGACCAGATTGCACGTGGCCAGGTGGCCAACTTCCCTGCCGCGGCGCAATGGCTCTTCCTTGCGTTCTTCATCGCGTTCGCGGTGAAAGTTCCGCTGTTCCCGTTCCACACATGGCTGCCCGATGCGCACGTCGAGGCACCAACCGCTGGTTCCGTTTTGCTGGCGGGCGTCCTGCTGAAGATGGGTACCTACGGCATGCTGCGCTTCAATCTTGGATTGTTCCCAGAGCAGGCGCGGCAAAATGCCTGGTGGATCATGGTTCTCGCGCTCATTGGCATCATTTACGGAGCGCTGGTTGCCATGGTGCAGCCGAACATGAAGAAGCTGATCGCTTACTCCTCGGTCAGTCACTTGGGATTCGTCGTCTTAGGTATCTTCAGTTTCACCACGGCTGGACTGAACGGAGCGATGTTCGTGATGCTGGCGCACGGAATTTCGACCGGCGGACTGTTCATGCTGGCGGGTATTTTGCACGAGCGGCGGCATACCTATGAGATATCCGAGTTCGGCGGACTGGCCTCGCCGATGCCGGTATACGCAACGTCGTACCTGATTATCGTGTTGGCTTCGGTTGGCCTACCGCTGTTGAACGGCTTTATCGGCGAGTTCCTCGTGCTGACCGGGGCGTTTCAAGACCGGCCGATTTACGGCATTCTCGGCGCGACGGGCGTGATCTGGAGCGCCTGCTACCTGCTTTGGATGTTCCAGCGAGTGTTCTACGGGAAGGTAACGCATCCGGTGAACAATTCCCTCTCTGACATGTTCGGATTTGAAAAAGCGGCCGTATGGCCCTGCGCGGTTGCGGCTCTAGTGATGGGCGTTGCTCCGATTTTGTGGCTGGCGGCAATCGATCCGGCGGTGCAGGCCGCGCTGAATCCGGCAATGGGAATGCTGACGAAGGTGGTGGGACAATGATCCCACTGCTCGCACAGATGGCCGTTCCACAGAGCGCAGACTACGTGCGGATCCTTCCGGTGCTGGTGCTTTCGATCTTCGGCATCGTGGTAATGGTGCTCGATCCATTGGTGGATGAGGAAAAGAGCCAGAAAACTCTTGGCCTGATCGGGTTCATAGGAACTCTCGCGGCGCTGATCTCAACCTGGTATATGGCACAGTCGCCGGGGCTTGCGTTCTGGAACACGGTGCGCGTCGACAGTTTTTCGATTTTCTTTACGTTCCTCGTCATTGCGATTGCCGCGGTTGTCATCCTGAGTTCGTTCGAATACATGGCGACGCAGCGCATCCGCGCCGGCGAATACTACGCCCTGATTCTCTTCGGTGCGGTTGGCATGACGCTGATGTCATCGGCAATCGAGCTGGTGATGATCTTCATCGGGCTGGAGATCTCTTCGATCTCGACCTACATCCTTGCTGGATTCCGGCGCAACGAAGCCTCGAGCGCAGAATCGTCGCTGAAGTATTTCCTGCTCGGCTCGTTCGCCACTGCATTCTTCCTGTACGGAGTTGCGCTGATGTTCGGCGCAACCGGATCGACCAACATCGACACAATCGCGCAAAAGCTGCAATCTGGAAACGTTGAATTGCTGGTTTACGTTGCGATGGCATTGATGTTTGTCGGGCTGGGATTCAAAGTCGCTGCCGCGCCATTTCACGTCTGGACGCCCGATGTTTACGAAGGAGCGCCCGCTCCGGTTGTCGGCTTCATGTCGACCGCGCCGAAGGCGGCGGCGTTTGCCGTTCTGCTGCGTGTCGTGTTCGCGATCAACGCGCCCGGACGCTTCTGGTTCTTGTGGGTTGCAGCCGCTTTGTCGATGACTATTGGCAATATCGGAGCGCTGGTTCAAACCAACGTAAAGCGACTGTTGGCCTACTCGTCGATTGCGCACGCCGGATATTTACTGGTGGCCTTCGCGATGACCAGCCAGGATACGTCGGTGAACGGGATCTCGGCCGCGATGTTCTATACGGCCGCCTACGCGGCAATGAACGTTGGAGCCTTCGCGGTGGTGAGCCACTTCGCCAACGCCGGCGAACGCTATGTCACGTTGGAAGATTACGAGGGCCTGGGACGCAGTTCCCCGCTGCTCGCGGCGACGCTGACCATCTTCCTGTTATCTCTCATTGGAATTCCGATGACAGGCGGCTTCTTCGCAAAGTTCTATGTTTTCAGCGCCGCATTACGATCAAACCTGATCTGGCTGACATTGATCGGCGTGGTGAACAGCGCGATCGGCTCGTATTACTACCTGCGGATCATTGTCGTGATGTACATGCGCGAAGCCCGCAAGGAAGTGCCAGTAGCGCCGGTATCTTTCGGCCTGGCAACTGCTCTGGCCATTAGCATTGTGGCTACCTTCTATCTGGGAATACTACCCAACCGCGTTTTGCAGATTGCACAACACTCCGCGCAAGACCTTGTGCCTCCGGCCCAGGCTGCCGCGGTCCCGGAAACCCCACAAACGGCAGCACTTCCGAACCACTGATTTAGCTTTAACAAAGTAAAAATCCTCATTTGACAAGCCCCGCTACTGGCGTGCATCATGGGTGTCAATCCAGTTAATTTCAGTTCCTCCACTTAGGAACTGAGACCCGGGCGTGGAGGGAGCAAATGTCCAAACTTATGCGGAAGCTTTGGTCCGAAGAGCAAGGCCAGGACATCGCAGAGTATGCAGTCATGCTGGCTGTAATTCTGGTTTTGGTCGTCGGGACCGTGCGATTGATCGGTTCGAATGCCAATAATGCGTTTTCCAGCGTTGCCAGCTCGCTGCAATAAGTGCGCACCGCTGTCGAGTAGCACAACAAGATTCGATAACGTACGAAGATGACGCGATTTACTCCAACGTTCCGATTTAGTGGCTACTACCGATTTACCTGGGTAGCGGCTGCGGAACAGCTTGGAGCGAGGGGTCAGCGTTAGAAATACCCTAGAAGCAACAAGATCTGAACCGCAGGCCGCGATGACAATCGCGGCCTTTGCATTTGTGGCAAAAATCAACCAGGAGACCAGTCCCATGATTGTCAACATGTCGGAGAAGGCCACGGAGCAGGAAATACAGCACGTGATCGACCGCATCCGCGAAGCCGGATATAACCCTCACGTCACGCGCGGCACCGAGCGGACGATCGTCGCCGCAGTGGGTAGCGGACGCCGCCACGAGATTGAAGCCCTGCAAGTCGCCCCCGGCGTCGACAACGTTGTGGCCATCGCACAACCTTTCAAGCTTGTCAGCAAGCAGGTGAAGCCGCACCGCACGGTCGTGCAGATTGATGGCGTCGCGATCGGCGGTGACGAGGTGGTGGTGATTGCCGGCCCCTGCTCCGTCGAATCCCGCGAGCAACTACTTGATACAGCGCATGCCGTGAAGCGGGCCGGGGCATCCATGTTGCGCGGTGGCGCGTACAAGCCGCGTACTTCTCCGTATGACTTCCAAGGGCTGGGAATCGAAGCGCTGAAGATTTTGCGCCAGGCGAAAGATGAGACCGGACTTCCGGTCGTCACCGAAGTGATGAGCACGGAAGACGTGGACGTCATTTGCGAGTACGTCGACATGCTGCAGATCGGCGCGCGCAATATGCAGAATTTCGCGCTGCTGCGGCGGCTCGCGACGGTCAAGAAGCCGGTGCTCCTGAAGCGCGGCCCGTCGGCCACGGTGAAGGAATGGCTTCTGGCCGCTGAGTATTTGCTTTCGGGCGGAAATCACGATGTGGTGCTCTGCGAGCGCGGAATCAAGACGTTCGAAACGGAAATGCGCAACACGATGGATTTGGCCGCGATTGCTCTGGCAAGAGATTTGTCGCACTTGCCCGTGATCGCAGATCCCTCTCACGGAACCGGCAAGCAAAGCCTGATTGCGGCTGTGTCGCGGGCCGCGGTTGCGATTGGAGCGGATGGGCTGATTATCGAAGTGCATCCATGCCCGGAGCGCGCGCTGTCCGATGGGCCACAATCGCTCGACTTCGCAGGGTTCGAAAAAGTGATGCGGGCGTTGACTGAACCGCTGCGCAAGACAGCAAGCGCGCCAGCGACTGTGCAGGCGGCATCGCTGTAATCGCTACTTGGAAAAACAGAGCCAGCCTTCGCGGCTGGCTTTTGTTTTTGGAGCACCATTTATTTCGCAGACGTCGGTGCGGCTGCCGGCTGTTTCACCTGCATCGCCGGATCGCCGAGCAGAATGTAGGTCTTCCGTACGTCCTGGTCGGTGATACCCGCTTTCGCCTTCACAACCGCATCGCCCAGAACTGGGTTCGAGCTATTGAAGGCTCCCTGAACAACGAGGGAGTCGAGCGTGGTCTGCGGCGCGGGTTGGTTGAGTCCGCTGGAGGAGAGCACGGCCACTGCGCCGCCCTGCGGCGCCAGGAGCAGCGTTACGCCCAACGGCTGCGCATAGACGTCCTGGAAGAATCCGTTCAGGCAATCCATGATGAGGAATACCGGAAGCTGGGAGGAATTCGTCAAGGAAGGCACAGTGCTGGTGTCGAAGATGTCGGAACCGCTCCACTGCTCTTCCGAACCGTGGCCAAGGTAGTTCACCAGAGACTGGCCGGAGTTGATGGCATTGGTGATATCCGTACGAGCGGCGGAGGTGCCTGTCGTGTCGACGAGGATGTTGGTCACCTGCATCGATGCGGGCAGACTCGCCTGCACGGACTGGCTGTCCTGGGTAAAGCTCTCGGTGTCGTTTTTGTCGGCGACCATGAGGGCGTTCGAGGTCCACGAACCGTTCGTAGATTGGCTCTCATAAGCCGCGATCTTGCCTGTTACGGTGTTAGCGTCGTCCACAGTGCTAACCGGCAGGCGGCCAGTCGCGATCGTGGGCAGACCGACATTGGAGAAGTCGGAGAACCAGTCGTCAGAGGCGGTCATCAGGCTGGCCGTCGGCACGATTCGCGTAGGAACCATGTCGAGATTGCCGAAGCCCAGATAGTTGCGTGGGTCGAAGGATGCGCGTCCGTTGAGGAGCAAGTAGCTCGGTGGACGCTTCCAGTTCTTCGTAGCGGTCTGGAGGAAGCGCTTGATGGCGTACGGGCTGTGCTCGCCGAAGTTGAATTCGTCGTAAAGCTGCCCGATCGGGATGATGACCGAGTTCTTGCCTTCGGATTGATGAGCACGCACGATCGGCGCCAACGCAGCGGCGAAGTCACCATGCGAAACCATAGCGATGTCTGCGCCGGGCTGCGGACTATGCCAATGAGAGGGATGAGTCGGCCATATGCCGGCGGCGGTGGCGATCCGCGAATCAGCAACGGCCAGGACCGTGTGCTGACTTCTCGCAGTGCGACCCGTAGCGCCAAACGGCACCTGCAGCGTGATGTCGTACGTTCCGTTATTGGAGTTGACCTGCGGCGTCAAGAGCACCGGCCCGTTGGGATCGGTGATATCGAGCACAGTGGGAGCGCTGGTAAAGCCGTGGACCGATACTTCGTCTCCGGGACGCGCGGTGAACTTCAGTTGATCGTCATCGGCCACAAAGAGGTGCGGATAGGTGATCCGGATGTAGTTCACCAGGCTGGTGTCGAAATCACCGTTCTGCGAAGTGAGAGTGACCGTGTTGTTCCAAGGCTGCAGGATGCCGGCCGGGATGGTGAAGCTCAACTTGCCCAGATCCTGGCCTGTGAAGGTGAGATTGCCTAGCGAAGTTCCGTTCAAGACAACGGAGACGTCGTGCGGGAATCCTGCGATGATGCCCTGCAGCGAGACCTCGAGAGTCGAGCCTTGCATGGCATTCGTGTCGAGATGCGGAACGGTGATCGTCTGGTCCACCGGAGTGGTAGAGACGAGCGCCCCGAAGAAGTTTTGCCCGTTCTGCGTAATTAACGCCGAGAAGTAGACCAGGTGTTGCTGCAGCTGCACCGTCGTCTGATAGCTGGACTGCGGCTGGTTCGATCCCGAGGAGGGCTGCAGCCGCGGAATACGGATCGCTGGACTCCATTCTTCAGCAAGCCAGTAAACGCGAGTGCCGGTGAACTCCGTGTCGATTCCGGTTCCGTAGAAGCGGATTGCGGCCTGCGGACCGAATCCTCCGCGGCCCGGGGTGGCGCTAGTGATCTCGACCGGCTGTTCGATCGCTTCCGCATAGAGATGCAGAGTCGACGGGTCAACGTTGGGATCGAGGCCGGCTTTCACGAGATCGGGCTGCGTTACGCGATACCAGCCTTCGTGGCGCACATCGATTTTGACGGCAGGACGCCCGGCGAGTTCGAACTGCTTCTGGAATTGCCTTGGGCTAGCCGCACCGACAGGGAATCCTTCGACCACATGGCTTTCCTGGCTTCCCGCAACCGGAGGCATGGCCTGATTCATCTGGCTCAGCATACGAGCTTCGGAGACGGGGACATCACTCGACAGAAGATCGCTACCCGCCGGACTGACGGGACCATGCATGGTGCGCGTACCGTTCACGTCGATGTCTTCCAGCCAGAACGCCGCACTTGCAGTTGCCGCAGAAGGATCGATCCAGGCGTAGCTTCTGCCAGCGTGCCGCGGTAGAGATCCGCTCATGGTTAGGGCGGATCCTGCGATCGGCGAAGGATTCATGCGGACACGATTGCCGTTCTGCTCGCGGTAGACGTTGAAGCCGAGGTTGTGGGATTCACTGCCGGACTTCCATGTCAGGATGACGCGGCTGGCTCCGTTTTTATCGGTGCCGAAATGCGCGGAGAAACCACGCAGGGTTACGCGGGTCGGCGCCACGACCGTTTCCTGTTGCGACGCAGAATTGTTGCCCGGGTTCGGATCCGATTGAGCGGCGCTCACGGTGGCGTTGTTTACGATGACTCCCGGCTGCAGTGGAATAGTCAGGATCGTAATCGTTACAGCAGTCGCACCGCTATTCATCGTTCCCAACAGGCAGGTGACTACGGCATTCGCCGCGGAACATGTCCCCTGTGTCGAAGTTTGATTGAGGATCGTCAACGTTGAAGGTAGCGTGTCGATGACCGTCACATTTGTCGCCGTAGCGGGCCCGGCGTTGGTCACCGTGAGGGTGTACGTCAGCGGGTTGCCCTGAAGCACATTGGGGCTCGGCGTAGCCGTCTTGGTGATGCCGACGTCCGCGCTACTGCCGCTAGCGACGACGATGTTTGCACTCGCCGTATTCGTGGTCAGGCCTGGAACGATATTCGTGGCTGTTGCGCTTACCGTGTCGGTGACGTTTGTTCCGGAGGGTGTCGCGGAATTTACCTGCAAGACCACAGTGAAGGTAACTGCGTTGCCGGCACCGGTTGCGAGACTGGTGCTGTCATTGCAGACGATATTGCCCGAGCCGCCTATGGCAGGCAGGGTGGGGCAGGTCCATCCCGTTGGAATCGTGATGGACTGGAAGTTCATATTCGGAGGAACGGTTTCGGTGAAGCTGGGACTCGTTGCGGCCGAAGGACCATTATTCGTAACCGTCTGCGTGTAGGTAACGTTGGCTCCGGCTGCGACTGTGGTCGGAGAAGCAACGTTGGTCGTAACTAGGTCCGCCTGGGCAGCAGTCGCGACAACATCGGAAGCAACGGCTGTGTTATTCGCCAGATTCGGGTCGGCGCTTGCGGACGAAACGTTCGCCGTCTCGTTAATCGCCGTTCCAGCCGCGGTCCCGCCCGTCACCGTAACAACGTAGGTGATCGTGGCTGATCCGGCGGCAAAGCTCGGATTGGTGCAGGTCAAGGTGCCCAATGTGCAGGTCCATCCCGCTGGACCTGACAATGAAACGCCGGTTGTATTCGCGGGAGCCGTTTCCGTAAGGGAAACGCTGGCCGCATTGGTCGGCCCGGCATTCGTGACCACTTGAGTATAGGTAATGTTGTTTCCCGCGATGACGGGAACCGGACTTGGGACGTTCGTTACCGAGAGATCCGCGGAGTTGCCCACCGTAACACTCGCGCTCGCGCTGTTATTGGTGCTGTTGGGGTCTCCGGTCGTGGAGGAAACCGAGTCCGTCTGGGTGATCGTGGTTCCGGACGCCACGTTTGTATTCACCTTGACGACGAAAGTGAAGTTGGCCGTGGTGGTTGCGGCCATCGTCGTGGTGTCGGTGCAGTTCAAACTGGCAAGGACGCAGGTCCATCCGGCCGGACCAGTCAAAGAAACGGCAGTCGTGTTGGCGGGCAGCGTCTCGGTGAACACCGGCGCTGCCGCGGTTGCCGGACCCGCGTTGCTCAACGTTTGCGTATAGGTGATGTTATTGCCCGCGCTAACCGGATTCGGGCTGGCAGAATTCGTGACGCTCAGATCGGCCTGCGTGCCCGAGGCCACGGCAATTTGCAAGGTAGCCGAATTATTGGCGGGATTCGAATCGCGCGAACTCGAGGACGAAGTGATTGTGTCAGTGATTAGTGTTCCAGCAGCAACTCCGACGTTGACTTTGTAAGTCGCAGTAACGGTCGCGACTGATCCTGGAGGAACACTTGCATTGGCGCAAGAGACCGGAGCGAAGTTTGGACAAGTCCAGGTTCCACCGCCAGTCGTCACCACCGCGACCGAAACGAACGTCGTGTTCGCGGGCGTGCCTTCACTGAAGGTAGACCCTGTGCAATATGAAGGACCATTGTTCGTGATGGTCTGCGTATACGTGATGTTGGATCCCGCAGTGACCGGACTGGGAGTGCCGGAATCGGTGACGGCCAGATCGCAGGCCACACCCACCGCGGTCGTGACGCTGGTGCTGTTATTGGCGGAATTGGGATCGGAAGTTGTGGCCGATACCGATGAGGCAGCCGTAATGGAACTCGCGGTCACGGTCGAAGGCACACCCAGCACAACAATAATGTCGGCCGACGTGCTTGCCGCCATGCTGGGGTTTGTGCAGGTGATTGTACCGGTCGCACCGACGGCAGGTGTCGTACAGGTCCATCCTGCCGGGGCCGAAACCGACTGGAACGTGGTGTTCGTCGGCGTCACTTGCGTGAAAGTAGCACCTGTCGCCGCTGCAGGACCGTTGTTGGATACGGTCTGCGTGTAGGTGATGGCATTGCCAGCCAGAACCGTTAACGGTGTGGCGACTGTACTCAGAGCAAGATCGGCCTGAGTCGCCGAAGCGACCACATCAGTGGCGGTGGCGGAATTCGCGCCAAAAGACTGGTTGGTACCGTTAACCGTGGCAGTGTCTGTGATAACCGTGCCAGCGGCAGTTCCGGCCAGGACTTTGAATACGACGGTGAATGTTCCCGTCGCGCCGGCCCCCACGCTCGGATTCGTGCATGGGCTCGCCGGGAAGCCCGTGCAGGTCCATCCCGCGGGCGGCGTGATGGAAACGAATGAAGTATTGGCAGGCGTAGCTTCGGTGAATGTCGCGCCGGTCACGGCGGATGACCCGGTATTCGTCACGACCTGCGTATAGGTGATATTGTTTCCCGCCTGCACCGGGTTCGGTGACGCCGAGTTGGTGACCGAGAGATTCGGCCCAGTACCACCCACGATTGTGGTAGCAGTCGCCGTGTTGTTCGCTGCATTCGGATCGGTGGCCGACGAGGAGACCGTCGTCGAGTTGCTGATCACCGTCCCATTGGCGACGCCAGTGTTGACCTTCACGACCATCGAGAACGTACCAGCAGTTCCACCGGCCATACTGGTGTCTGTACACACGACGTTGCCCGTGCCGCCGAGGCCAGGTGTCGCGCACGTCCAACCCGCGGGAGCGCTCATGGACACAAACGTGGTGTTGGCAGGAACTGCCGTGGCCAGCGTTGCGTTGTCCGCCGCGCTTGGGCCGGCGTTGGTGACGACTTGCGTGTATGTGATGTTTGCACCGGCAGCAACGGGATTGGGAGACGCTGCGTCCGTTACCGAGATATCTGCGCTCGAGCCCACGGCCGCGATGTCGGTCGCAAGGTCATTGAGCAGATTCGCTTCGTTCCCGCCGCTGATCGTTGCTGTGTTTGTGAGAGTGGCCGGAGCCGATTGAGAGACATTTACGGTCAGAGTAATTGCCGGATAGCTGCCCGCCGCCGACAGCACGTCGGACCTCTGACAGCTCACGGTTTGCCCGGAAGTTCCACACGACCATCCTGTCCCGGTCGCGCTCACAGGAGTGACGCCGATCGGCAGCGTATCGTTCATCAACACTGTGCCAGCAGTCGCACCGTAAAGGCTGACGTTCGAAACATTGATCGTCCAGTTTGCGTTCTGGCCGCGCGTGAAGTTGCCCGCATGAGACTTGGTCAGCGTGACGTCGGAAGCGCAGAGCGAAGACGACTGGATGCCGGTAACCTGAGACATCGTGGCTGAGGTCGACGTGATTCCGCTGTTACCGGGAGTGGCCCCATAAGAGACGCCGGGATTCAGCGTGGTACCGTTCGTACCGCCGGCGACACTCATGCCAGCGGGCGAGCCCGAGACATATATGACACCGCCTCCCCCGCCTCCTCCTGGTCCGTGACGTTGGTCGAGACTGAAGGCTTGGCTATGCCATGCGTTACCTCCGGTTCCACCATTGGCCGACAAGGATAAGCCGCCTTCGCCACCGTTGGCGGAGATCACGATGATGGTGCCGCCGGCGCCGGCACCGCCGCCCGCGTCATTGGCCGTATTGTTATAAGCAGCTCCTCCATTGGCGGTCAGTGTGGCCGCGCCGGTCAGACTGTCCGCGCGAATGAAAATGATTCCGCCGCCGGCGGAACCACTGCTGGCCTGATTGTCGCCATCCGAGTTGTTTCGCGTTCCTGCGCCACCGCCGCCGCCCATCGAGATTCGATCGATCGTCGCGGGAAATGCAGAGCCGCCTTCACCGCCGCTACTGAGATTCGTATTCCAGGAATCACCACCGAATCCGCCGGAGCCACCGTTGGCGCCGCCACCTCCACCTGCGTTCTCATCGTTTCCACCCGGGTTTGCGCCGTTGGGATCACCGTCCGTTCCGCCGCCCCCGGCATTGGCTGGCGCGCCGTGCGCCATGCTGCCGTCGGCGGCTGCTCCGCTGGGATACTTCGATGTCGTCGCAAGATACGATCCGCCGGACTCTACGTATGCCGGCGTTCCTGCTACGCCTTCGCCTTTCGGAGCCTGGCCACCAGCTTCTGCGGTGCCTCCGTAAGTTGCAGGAGCGTTGCGTACATAGTCTGTGTTCGTGCCTGTTCCGCCCTGTAGCTGCATTCCCGCGCCGCCGCGGAATCCAAGTCCATCGACAGAAACGGTTGCGCTGCCCAGATCCAGTTGGCCCGCGATATCCAGCGCGAGAATGCCACCGGTCGATCCATTCCACGCTGCGGCCGTTGCTGCGCCCAACGTAGCGGACAAATATTGTGGAACCAGAACCACCTGGAATGTGCTTCGGCCCTTTGTGTTCGATGCGGCCGCAACGGTGTAACCGAACACGAGCCCACCACTGGGTCCCGCTCCGGCGATCGGCACGGACCCGCCACTCAGTGGACCGGTCGCGGTGACGTACTCGTAGTTTCCTGAATTGTTGATGGTGGTAAAGCCCGTTCCAGTGCTGCCGTTGCCGTAGGCCACCGTGTTCGTTGTGCTGATGCTGGCGTCCTGCATCTGAATCACTAGCAGTTCGCTCCCAGCAGCAATCGTTCCACCGGCGCCTGTTCCGGCGCCAATTGGAATGGATGTCGCTCCTGCGGCGACACTCGCTGTCCCGGGATAATAAGTGTTCAAAACGCCACTCAGGGTTCCACCTGCAGTCAGAATTCCTGTGGAGCACACAATGCTCACCACCGGAGCGAGTGCTACGTAAGTGTTGTTTCCGGTATTCGGATCGGTAGGGCTGGTATCGGCAATCGTCGCGGTATTCGGATAGAAACCAGCTGTCGTGGTCGAAACGACCACCGCAATTGTGACGGACGACCCACTGGCCAACGGAGTTGGCAAGGTGCAGTTGATGGTGGCTCCAGTGGTGCAGGTCCCCGCACTTGGAGTAACCGAGACAACCGACAGTCCAGTGGACGCGTAGGTGTCGGTCAGCGTGACTCCAGTTGCTGCAGTCGGGCCGTTATTCGTTACCGTGATGTTGTACGTGGAATTCTGCCCGAGTGCGACTGCGCTGACGCTGGTGGAAACGGCAATGTCGGCGGTCGAGGGATTGATCGATACCGCCCCGTAGGACCAGTTCGATGGGCCGGGGAAAGTTTCCGAGATTGGAACGCTCGGAGCACCCGTCCGTGTCGATGCCGTGCCGGTAACTCCCGGATTCGTGTTTGCTCCCCGGGTTACATCCCAGCGAGATACCTGAGGGCCGGGAACTGTAACGTTCTGCGTTCCGTCGACCGCCACTGTGTCGAGGATCATGCCATTGACGACGCTGGGCACATCCAACGATGCAGCAGCGCCGCCTGCGCCATCCGCGGAGACGAACGAACCCAAGGGCACCGTCTGATCAACACCGGTAAAAGTAATAGCGCCGGCAACGACGCCCTCTTGCACGCTAGTGGTGTTGACCGTTACGACGATATTCTTGTTTGTCCCCGTGGCGGGATTCAGCTGATACCACATTTCGACACGGCGCGTGCCACCGGCATCATTGTGAGCCCCGAGCAGGGCCAGCGCTGATCCGTTCCAAGTCACGCTTGTAACGGAGGCGGTCGGCCCATTTGTGATGTTGATCGAAACGCCCACCAGCATGAGGCGATTGGTGCCCGCGGTAGTGTGGGTGAACGTAAGGGTCGCGGCTGTGCCGTTCAGGGTATTCGAACTGGACGTCACGGAATCGACCGCAACCTGGGCGGCTGCAAGGGCAGAGAAAAGAAAGATCAATGCAAAAAGAGACAGACCAACGCCTGCCCGCTGCTTGAAAGCTTTCCCGGCAAGATACTGCCCGCGCGCTGCACATCGCAGCGCCCACCCACGCACGCTTTTGAACCTGGCTTGCACGATTTTTCGTCCTATCCGCACGTCCTTGGATCGAGCCATTCCAAGAATCTGGGCTCCCGTCAGTGCCGGATCATCCTGCTGACCGCAATCGCCGCGAGTTACAAATTCATCGCGCGCCGCGTCTGCCCGAACAATCCTGTGCAGGCGAAAGCCGTACGTACCTTTAGCAAGAACGATATCGTCCTTTCGTAATTTGCTCACGATTACGGGAGTAACCTGAACAAACTCCCCGTCCCGGATCGCCGGGGACATGCTCGCGCCGCGGGCTTGGAACCGGACGCTCAGGCCCTGCCCCAGCAGTTCGCGGATTACATCATCAAACAGCTTCGAATCCGCTTCGCTTCTAATCATGCAAATTACGAATCGTATGGACCGCCCGCTCGTCGGGTTCAAACTCGAAGCGATACACCGGGACCGCCTCGACGAGCTCCTGCAAAAACTGAAGTGCAGAATCCACGTATTCGTGCCGGTGGAATGGCACAAAACTTCGCGCAAATAGCTCCGCAACGGCCTCGCTAGCGGAAAGGCGCGTGAGCCTATTTCCTTTGCCATGCTGCAGGATCATGATTCGCGCTAGGAGCGCACTCCCGGGCAGTGCATACATGGCCTCACCGTGCCACGGGGTACCGTACATGCGCATGCGTGACGGATCGGACTGATCTCTCCGCACAATAATGCGGTCGTCGCTGAGAACTTCCACATCTTCAAGGTGCGTCCATAACCGCGTCGTTGTGCTCTTTCCCGCACCCGAATGCCCGACAAATAAGTTGCCAATGCCGTCGGCTCGCACGATCCCGGCGCTGTGCAATTCAATGGCTTTCTCCTGCGTGAGCCGGTGCATGATCAGCAACTCGTCGAGCGGATACTCGAGGGGCTCCGATTCGCAGGGGAATTCCTCAAAGGCGGCGCGGTTCATCTGCAAGGTCGCGTTGCGGAAGCCTCGGTCGATAAACAAGCGCTTGTAAGGCTGCTGTCCAAACACTGGAGCGTTGAAATCGAAGCTGAAGCCACCGGAGTCTTCGTAAAGCCGCCAGGTCGTGCCGGAATCGAAGAGCTTGCGACTGGGCAACAATTCAAGAGCGGATGACCATTCCACCCGGATGCTCACATCGGACGGGCCAGCTTCGACGCGGAACGGCTCCAGTGAAGGGACCAGTCTCGAATCCTGGCCGCTCGAACTCAACACTTCAACGGAAACGCCTCCGATTGAAAATCGGCTTCGGAAGACACCGTCCGGTTCAGTGGAGGGAACAACCGGCAGTGCGAGATTCTGATTCATGGGACCTATGCACGTGTTTCAGGAACCTACGTTGGAACACACGAATGCCGTGCAGGGAAAGCCGGGGAAGCTCGAACCGGAAGTCTTGCAGTGGCCAAGGACGGCCTCTTCCGGGCGCAGGCTGATGGTTGTCAGCTTCGGCGCTTCGTACGGCTTTTTGTTTTCGATCTCGTTCCTCTGGTTATCCATTCGAGATCCACCCTTCATCGTGCGTCAGTGATTCCCGCAACTCCCGCATCCGCCTGCGGCGATGCTGGAATTATTCAGGATCGAAAAGACCTGCTGGGGGCCAGTCCAGCTTTCAACATCAACTTCCTTCCGCGCAATGCGACCTGCCGATTCCAGCAAGGCTTCATGCTCGCTGCCACCGGCGCAGAACTCACAGTCGCCATGGGCCGGAATCTGCACGCCAATTGCAGCCGCCCGCAAATGAGCGACGTGACAAAGAAACTCGACCGGGCTCTCGCGATCGCCGTTTTCAAGTTCGCCATTGGCGGGACACATTCCGCACAACGATTGAATGCGGCATTGGACGCATTTCGTTACGCGGGTGCGCTTTCGCAGCCGCAACTCGCGCACCGTGTCTTGCCACACCTCGTTGACGGAGCGGCCCTGGATGCCGAACGTCTCCTGCTGCGAAATCACGCAGATCCCCATCTCACCGTAGGGATTGATCGAGAACGAATTCATGCCGCCGCCACAGAAATAGACGCTCTGATTGTCCGCGAGATTTGGAGGATTCTCCTGATCCCGCTTCGCAAGCCGGCGATACTCCGCGATCTCTTTCGGCGAATGCAAGTCGAGAGCTACGACTTCTTCCGGCGTGAGGCGCACCGCAAGAGGACTTTGCGAACAATCGATCCGCGGATTGATTTGGCCATCCACCTTGAATTCAACGCCGAGTTCTTCTTCGGCAAACTGCCGCATCGAGAGAATCTCGTGCTTGTTGACGCTGGTCGCGACCGTCTTCAACTTCAACGGCAGTCCGCGCTCCTTCAGCATCTTGATGCCACGGATACAACGGTCATACGAACCCGGAATGGCGGTCAGAGTTTCATAGGTTTCGCGGGTGCGCCCATAGAGCGTTATCTCGATTGCAAATGGTGGCCACTCGGCGAGGTAGTCGGCGATCTCCTCCGTCATGATCGTTCCGTTGGTAAACAGCGTGATCAGGAATCCCTTTTTCTTGGCGTAGGTATAAATCTCAAGGAAATCTTTGCGGGCGAAGATCTCACCGCCGGTATAGAGAATCCAGAAGCAGCCCATTTCGACGAGTTCGTCGAGAACGCGGAAGTGATCTTCCTTTGTCATCTCGCGACGCCGGGCATCGCCATCGGACATAGGCAGATTGTTGTAGCAGTGTAGACATTCCAGAGGACACCGGCGCGTCACTTCAATCGAAACTTGCAGGGGCACACGTTCGCCCGTATGGCGCTGGTGCACGTCCGCACTGAATGCACCGTAACTAACCTGCTCCACCTGGCCTCCATCGGAAAAGCAGCGGACGCCACTCACGGCGCCCGCCACTCTCTCATTCGTCCCGCCCCACTGGTCTTCAGTCGCCAGCCATTGGCAAGGCTGCGGGCATCTCGACCAGACCGACGCCCTTCATTTCGTCCACGAAACTCATTACATCCCGCTCGGCCTGTGCCAGATCCACTTCATAGTGCGCGGCTACCTCAGTTGCGACTTCCGAAATGGTGCGTGGCACATCGAGCAACTTCCAGATCAACGTGCCGGTGCCATTGAACTTGTAGATCGAAGACAGATCGCCAACCTTGGCACGAACCGGGACGATGAGCGTCTCGCCCACCACCACTCGCGCGACGACAGCTTGCGATTGCACGAACTTTATGATGTCGGCCATGAAAGTCGCTCCCCACAATTCCGGATTTCGTAAAAAACGCTCGTTTCGAAACCGGATAGACTTTCGTCCCAAATTGAGATTACGGCAAATGCACCGTTTTCGGGCACTCGACTTTGGTGGCAGGTATTGACTTGGTTATCATCGCAGGTGGTTCCAACTAAGTGCGTAAATTGGACTTAGAATCCGCTGGCAATCGCATCCGGCGGTCGGGTTCGGCGGAGGCGAGTGTCGCTTACCCGACATTCCTGCCAATTTATTTCTGGTGGACAAACGAAAGAAAACGCTATAAAAAGAAATCGCCGATCTAACATTCCAGTTACGACTGAACCGCTCGCACCGTGCTTAACGAAGAACGTCGCCGCGCCATTCTCGATCTGGTGAACAATCACGGACGCGTGTTGGTCACCGAACTCGCCCGGCAATTCGAAACCTCGCAAGTTACGATTCGCAAGGATCTCGAGATCCTGCACGCGCACGGGCTTGTCCATCGAACGCACGGCGGCGCTCTTCCCTCCCGCGAAGGAGCTTTGGAAGATCCCACGCTGCGAGAAAAAGAGAAGCTGCATCACCAGGAGAAGCTGAGAATCGCCGAGTGCGCCATCGGGAAGGTAAAGGAAGGCCAAGTCCTCATTCTCGACTCGGGTACGACAACGACATCCATTGCACGAGCGCTGCGCACATTCCAGAGCCTTACGATCATCACGAATGCGGTCAACATCGCGGCGGAACTTGCCGGAACGAATGTAGAGGTGATTCTGACCGGCGGCACGTTGCGAAAGAATTCGTTTTCGCTGGTCGGCCCGATCGCTGAGGAAACACTCCGACGGCTGAGCGCGGATATTCTGTTCCTGGGAGTGGACGGCTTTGATGTCCACTTCGGTCTGAGCACACCGAACTTGCTTGAAGCGAAAGTAAACCGCGTGATGGTCGAAGTGGCGAAGCGCACCGTCGCCGTTTGCGACTCCAGCAAATTCGGGCGCCGCAGTCTGTCGCTGATTGTTCCAACATCAGGAGTTCACGAAGTTATCTCCGACCGCGGGGCTCCGAAATCGGACCTGCGCGTTTTGAAACAGGCCGGAATTGAAGTAACACTCGTGTAAAGCCTCCCCAGACATGCCCCGATTCGACGTTACCATCGCCGGAGAACTGAACCTCGACCTCATTCTTTACGGGCTGCCGGAGCAACTACCTCCGGAGCGTGAACTGCTCGCCGATCGAATGATGTTGACCCTGGGCTCATCATCCGCGATCGTCGCCCACAATCTGAGTGCACTCGGAAGCCGCGTTGGATTTCAGTCGCGGATCGGCAACGATCCGCTCGGCCGAATCGCGCTCGAACGGTTAAGAGAAGGAACGGTGGACGTTGAGAAAGTCCGCGTAGTTACCGGCGCAACGACAACTGGGCTGACGGTGATTCTGCATCACCCACAGTGGCGCAATATCCTCACTTACTCCGGCACGATTGCGGAGTTGAATTGGGAAGATCTTGACCTCGACTATCTCGCCGACTCGCGCCACTTTCATCTCTCGTCGTACTACCTGCACAAGGCGTTACTGCCGCGCATTCCGGAACTGTTTCAATATTTGAAATCAAAAGGGCTAACAATTTCGCTTGATACCAATGATGACCCTGACGATCGTTGGGAAGGCGGCTTGCAACAGATTCTGCAGTACGTCGACGTATTTCTTCCCAACGAGCGCGAAGCCTGCAAAGCGGCGAGCACGGAAGATCTCGAAGAGGCGATCGGCAAACTCGCAAAGCTGGTGCCGCTGGTAGTCGTGAAGGTGGGAAAGAAAGGCGCACTGGCTCAGAAGGCTTCGGAACGCTTCACATCACCGTCGAAAGAAGTTGTTCCGGTCGATACGGTTGGGGCCGGTGACAGCTTCGATGCCGGATTTCTGCATGAATTTCTTCGCGGATCTGATCTTCAGAAATGTCTAGCAAGTGGTAATGCGGCGGGCGCGCTCAGCACCACGCGGCCTGGTGGCACCGAGGCCTTCCGCGATGTTGAGCACCGAAAGGGATTCCTCGGAGCGAATACACAGATCCTGCGCCGCTAAAACATGCAGCGCAGGATGACAATGCCGGGGAAGATAACGCTATTCTCCACTTACTTCCAGTAGCAAGTGCTCGTTGAACTGCGTCTTCAAATGGGGAGATTGCCCTTCGGAGGCTTGCACTGACCCTAGATCTTTTCCATCGGCGTAGTCGACGACGTGATACTTGCCGGGCTTCAGTCCGCGCAACTCAACTTCTCCGGAGTACGGCTTGCCGGGATCGGTGAAGAATGCGTAGTACATCTTGCCATCTTTCGATATCGCGTAGGCCTCAGGAAGATCGTAGCCGTACGTGTAGAGGTCGAGGAACTCGCCCTTCGAGAGCATCTTCTGGTTGTAAAGTCCGATCCACTTCTTCCAGTGTTCCTCTTTGTCTGTCGTGAGGTTCACAGGCTTGTACTTCGGACCCGGATCAGGCCACACGAACTTCGTTCCCGGCACGCCACCTGCTCCGAGCGTGGAAGCGAAGTCTGCGCCGTGCTCGCTCCAACCATCCTTGCCGACGCGCGACATCGCCGAAAGCTCGACATGGTCTCCGTACACGGCGGATTCAGGCCCGAGCAGTGCTTTGTACATCTTGATGCGCCGCCGTACCTGAACGGCGCCGACCGGATCGGCAGTCACTGCCTGATCGATGTAGGGCAGCCACGCCAGCGATGGCGGCGTGCCGCACGGACACG
>Ga0335079_10000507_pt1 | contig 44420 bp, 30 predicted proteins | sample Lox_Sample_33_FD_206719 | JGI IMG/M metagenome (GOLD analysis project Ga0335079, IMG submission 206719) | Soil microbial communities from Loxahatchee National Wildlife Refuge, Florida, United States - Lox_Sample_3.3 | ecosystem: Environmental > Terrestrial > Soil > Wetlands | place: USA...
CTACCCTCAATACTCCATCGTTTTCCCAAAATGAAACGCTGAAAAGGCGACAGCGAACTGCTGTCGCCTGAAAATTTTTTATGCGGATTTCCACACTTCTGAAGGCCCAGTCTGATCCCTGCACCCTGACCTCTGACCCCTGATTTATTTCAGTCGATACCCTGGATCTTCATGCTTACTAGTTGTTCGATGCTCAGGTTCTTGATTCCGCGGCCACGCATATCGCTGATGTATTCCGGTGTGACATTGTGAATGCGCATTGCGATCAGTTCGTCCGGATCGGGATGCGCATATCCCAGCGACTGGACCTTCTCGATGAATTCCGGTGAAACCCCGTGAATGCGGAACGCAATCAGCTTTTCGAGATCGACGTGATCGTAACCGCGCTTTTTGATTTGGTCCATCCATTCTGGAGTCGCGCCATGAATGCGCATCGCGATCAGCATGTCTTCATCCGGATTGTAGCCAGCCTGATGAAGACTGCGGATCATCTGCGGTGTGACACCGTGGATGCGGAAGGCGACCAGTTTGTCGCTGTCCGAGATCTTTAAGCCTTCCGCGCGTATCGCCTCGATGAAGGCTGAGTCGACTCTGAATATGCGGAAGGCAACCAGCTTGTCGGTGTCGAGGTCGGTCAGATGCTCGCCTTTGATCTGCTTCGCGAAATCGAGGCTGACATCCTGCACGGCCATTGCGAACTGCTTCTCTTCATCGAGAGGGAAACCGAGAGACTCCATCTGTTTCGGATAGCTCGCATCAGGCTGAAAGTGAAAGATGCCTGCGCCTTCACCATCCTTAAGAAAGCCCTCACACTCGATCTTCCCGGCATCGCGCGTAATCGTGAAGTGAACGTCTTGCCGTCCCGCCTTGGAGAAATCGACTCCCTGAAACGAACTCATCGACCAGTCGGATTCGTGACTCGACACTCCGCCGTGACGATGCTCGATCAGGGAGAATTCGACTTTTCCCGGCTCATCGGACTTGCTGATGGTCCAGTCCCCGCCGCGAACTTCCGCCGCGCGATTCTTGACCACAAACACAACGATGCAGGATGCGAATACGAGGTAGGTGAGCGTTCGACGGATTCTCATAAATCTCTCCTCAATGAATTGCAATTCCTATGAGCGCACTATTCCTGTCCGTTCCTGTAAACGGCGTGCGCAGCCTTTAGCTCTGAAGCGATTGCTCCCTAAAGATCGGCCTGCGAATCTAGAATTCCCAACTGCCTTAGCCGAATGAGTTTTTCCAGCGTCAGATCCTTGAAACCGTGTTGCTTGGCGCGGTTGATGAACTCCGGCGTCAAATCCTGAACCTTCGCGCCGATAATCTCATCGATACTTGGGTTGAATCCGGCCGATTGCAGAGCCTTGATGTATTCCGGCGTAACATCCTGCACCTTCATTCCGATCAGTTGGTTCACCGACGGCTTGAGCCCAAGGGCTTGAATGCCGCGTACCCATTCTGGAGTTACGTCTTGCACTCTCATTCCAATCAGGGTGTCCGCCTTTGGTTGCAATCCGAGATCGCGTAGCGCCTTGACATATTCCGGAGTGATGTCCTGCACCTTCATCCCAATGACCTGGTCTGCGTTCACGTCAAAGCCTGCTGCGTGAAGCTGTCGGACGTATTCAGGAGTTACATCTTGCACTTTGAGCGCAACCAGGCGGTCGATGTCCGGATTGATTCCCGCTTCTTTCATTCCGCGATAGTAAGCAGCATCCGCACCTTGCACTTTCAGCGCAATCAACTGGTTCTGGTCCGGATTCAATCCAGCGTCATGGAACTCCTTCACGTATTCCGGAGTGACATCTTGCACGCGCATCGCAACCAAGCTGTTGACGTCCGGATGCAAGCCTTGCTCCTGGAGTCCGCGAACGTATTCGGGAGTGATGTCCTGGGTCTTGAGAGCGATCAGTTCGTCGACTGTGAGATTGTCGAGTCCAGCCGACTTCAGTCCATCAATATAGGAACTGCTCGACGGCGTCGCTTCGCTCCGCGGCCGAGTCGCAGAAGGCTTCGGAGTGGTGTTCTTTGTCGAGGTCTCTTGAACAGGATCCGGGTCCGTAGCCCGCGGTCCGATTTGAAAGATCGGCGACGATGTTGCAGCCCGCGAATGTGCGATGCCCAATAACGCATTGCCGGCGATGATGGCAGCGGTGAGACAGAGCACGCTTCCCGTCAGGCCAATGCTCCGCATCCCGGAACGAAGAGTGTTGAGGCCGAGGACGCGCAGGATGCGCTCGGTGAGCGGACCGCGGTTCGCAGCCATGGCGAACGTTGGAGCGCTACGCCACTCTTCCATCAAGGTCAGCGCGCGAGCGTATTCCACGGCGTTACCGCACGTTTTGACAGCGGCCTCATCGCAGCAGTGCTCGCGCTCGGCGCGGATGCGCTTGTTGAGCCACCAGATCGCAGGATGGTAGAAGAGCAGCGTCTCAACGCAGACTTGAAAAACATTCACAAAGGGATCGAAGCGCTTGATGTGGGCGAGTTCGTGCGCGACGACAGCATGAAGTTGTTCTTCTGATAGTCCGGTCAGAGCACTGACGGGCAGGAAAACGACGGGTCGAAACCAGCCGATCACTGCTGGTGCCTGCAGCCATGCGCACTCGCAATATCGAATGGCGCGAGTAATACCGAGTTGATCCTGCAGCGAATAGCAGATCTCGAGAATCCGCTCTTCCACGACGCTCGATTGCCGTCTACGTTCGCGCTCGAGTAGAAGAAATCCGCCAGCCGAACGAAGGCTGAAGAACGCGACTCCAATCAGCCACGCTTCCACCAGCCACGGAAGAGAATCGAGGGAAGTAGCGGCCGAACGTGCTGGCGTCGCAATGACGGCTGAGAGCGACGTCAACTTCGTTCTTGCAGCCGCGAGAGCGGGAGCAGTTTGCGAGACTCGCACCGGAGCGTCGTCCTGCTGCAGATAAAAGACGAAGGTTGCCGCGGGAGCGAGCAGCATCAAGACGAGCGCAGCGACTCCCATCAGGTACCGGGCCTGCGTGCGCCGGCTTAGCGCCATCGCAACTGCAGCGAATGCCGCCAACGCGGTTCCTTGCCACACAAAGTGCAACAGCGCCCATCCCAGCGCATGCATCGCGCTCGGAGATATCCAGTTCACCAGGCCAGTCATCATTTGTGTGGTCATCGGCGGTTCCTTTCGTATTCGTCAAGCAGGTGTCGCAGCTCTTCGATCTCTTCCTTGGAGGCCTTGCGCCCGGCAAGGGCGTGCATCATTAACTGGCTGGCAGATCCCTCAAAGACCCTCTGCAACATGTCGCCGGCAAGCTGCCGCTTGGTCTGCTCGGCGGGGAGCCCTGCCTCATAGACGTGCGCACGCTGTGTTTCGTTTCGCTGCACGAGGCCTTTTGTGGTCATAATTTGGAGAAGCTTGAGCACGGTTGTGTATCCCGAGGATTTCTTCTCGCTCAGCGCTTCGTGGACTTCCCTCACGGTTGACGGGCCGCGCGACCACAGGACTCGAAGAATCTCGAGCTCAGAAGTGGTGGGTTTTTGCGGGGAACTTGTCATGCGGAGCACATTACTACGAAGATATTCGTAGTGTCAACGAAAATCTTCGTAGATCATATGCACTTCGCCCTTGCATTAGTCCTCCTCTTTGCCGCTAACCTCTTCTTGGCAAGCGCGTCAACTACCGAGTAGAGTAGCGGGGTCTCGTTTCAAGCCTTTTAGTCCCACATCACAGGAGTGCGCATTGATGCGTCACGCAGGAATTCTGCTGGCAGCTGTTTCATGCCTGTCTGTCGTCATGCAGGCACAAACCGCCGACGAACTGGTTCAAAAGAACATCCAGGCCAAAGGCGGAATCGAAAAGATCAAAGCGATCAAGTCGGTCCGGATTACCGGAAAACTGAATGGCGGAGGCGGCTTTACCGCATCCACTGTGCAGGAAAATCAACGCCCGAATCTAGTGCGCGAAACGTTTGCGCTTCAAGGAATGACGGCCATTACGGCCTATGACGGATCGACGGGTTGGCAGATTCAACCGTTTGGCGGACACAAGGATCCAGAGTTCATGGGCGAAGATGATCTTCGCGACCTGCTGCTGGACGCCGACTTCGACGGCCCGCTTGTCGATTACAAGGACAAGGGGAACACCGTCGAGTTCCTCGGCCACGATGTCGTCGACGGTGACGACGCGCTACGCCTGAAGGTCACACTGAAAGATGGCGACATTATTTACTACTTCCTCGACCCGGACACGTATCTCGAGATCCGCAAAGAGGTGCAGGAGTTCATTCGCGGATCGGTACGGGAGAGTGTCGTCGAGATGGGCTCTTACAAGCCCGTTGACGGAGTGATGTATCCCTATTCGGTTTCGACAGGATCAAAGGCAAATCCTTCGGCGCAAACCGTGACGGTAGAGAAAATTGAGGTCAACAAGACGATCGACGGCGCCGATTTTGCCGTCCCGGCGTCGTTGAAACAGGCTCCCAAGGCGGACACCGCTAAGAAATAATCTCGGCCCAAATCCATCGGCAGATATCCGATTGAACTTCGAGGACTTTTACTCATGATTGCTCGCGCTGCGAATCGTTGTGCGTCGCTCATCGCGTTCCTGAGCTGTTCCCTTGTTGTTTCTGCCCAGAGTTACAAGTTTGATTCGGCTACTGTCTCCGGCCTTCCAGCTCGGAACATTGGATCCGCCACAATGAGCGGGCGCATCGCGGCGATTGATGCTGTGGAGCAGGATGGCCGCATCACAGTGTTCGTCGGCTCCGCGAGCGGTGGCGTCTGGAAGTCCGTCAATGGTGGTACGACCTACAAGTCTGTGTTCGACCGCGAGAGCGTGCAGTCCATCGGCGCGGTCACGATCGATCCTTCGAATCCTAAGACCGTCTGGGTTGGTACGGGAGAAGCCTGGGTGCGCAACAGCGTGTCGGTCGGCGATGGCGTGTACAAATCCACCGACGGCGGAGAGAACTGGACCAATGTCGGTCTGAAAGACAGCGAGCATATCGCAAAGATCCTGGTTGATCCCAAGAACGGAAACAACGTTGTGGTCTGCGCGATGGGACATCTCTGGGACGACAACGATGAGCGCGGCGTCTACAAGACCAGCGACGGCGGAAAGACCTGGAATAAGGTACTAGCCGGCGCTAACGGAGCGTCTGGGTGCGCGTTACTCGCGCAAAGCCGGCAAGACCCGAATACGATTTATGCCTCCATGTGGGATTTCCGTCGCCAAGGATGGACGTTCCGATCCGGTGGAACTGGAAGCGGTGTGTTCAAGTCGACCGACGGCGGAGATCACTGGACCGAAATCAAAGATGACAACGCCAAGGGACTTCCTCCCAAGCCGTGGGGACGCGTTGCGATTGCGGTAGCGCCATCGAAGCCTCAGGTGGTGTACGCCAACATTGAAGCCGAGAAAGGACGAGGACTGTATCGCTCCGACGACGCCGGCGCGAACTGGACGAAACTTGATTCCAGCAACTACATGGTGTGGCGCCCGTTTTACTTCGGCAATTTGATCGTCGATCCCAAGAACGAAAATAAGATTTTCAAGCCCGACCTAATCCTTCTTTACAGCACCGATGGCGGCAAAACGTTCAACGTGGTGTCTGGTGGAGCGCATGGCGACTTCCACGACGTCTGGATCAATCCGAACAATCCCAACATAGTGATTGCCGGTGACGACGGCGGATTGTGGCGCAGCGAAGACGGCGGTACCCGCTGGAAGCACCAGATGAATCTTCCCGTTTCGCAGTTCTACCACGTGAGCACCGATGGCTCTGATCCGTATCACGTGTACGGCGGATTGCAGGACAACAGTTCGTGGGTAGGCGATTCTTCGTATCCCGGCGGAATTTCGAATTCCCGCTGGGAAAACATGTACGGTGGCGACGGTTTCTGGATGTTCGAAGACACCTCGGACCCGACTTATCTCTACGCGGAAGCGCAGGGCGGAGAAATCGGGCGCGTGAACCGTGTAACGCACGAGATCCGTGGAATCAAGCCGCTACCGAACTATGGCGAGAAGAAGCTTCGCTTCAACTGGAACACACCGATTCATATGAGCCCCAATGAAAAAGGCACGCTCTATATCGGTGCCCAGTTCCTGTTCCGCTCGCGCGATCATGGTCAGTCATGGGACCGCATCTCGCCCGATCTGACGACCAATGATCCGGAGAAGCAGAAGCAGGAAGAGTCCGGCGGCGTGACGGTCGACAATTCGTCGGCGGAAATGTTCACGACTATCTATTCGATTTCGGAGTCCCCGAAGAATGGACAGGTCATCTGGGTCGGAACCGACGATGGCAACGTGCAGGTCACGCGCGATGGGGCGAAGACGTGGACAAACGTCGCGGCGAATGTATCGGGAATTCAGAAGGGATTTTGGGTATCGACGATTGAAGCCAGCCGTTATGACGAAGCGACGGCTTATGGAACCTTTGATCGCCACACCTTCGGCGATATGAAGCCGTATGCCTACAAGACGACAGACTACGGCAAGACGTGGACGGCGCTCCCTCTTCAAGAAAGTGGCGTGAAGGGTTACACGCACGTCATTAAGGAAGACTCCGTCAACCCGAATTTGTTGTTCCTGGGAACGGAATTTGGCCTTTGGATTTCCGTGGATGGCGGGCAGCACTGGGCGCAGTACAAGGGCAGCAACTTCCCGGCGGTCGCTGTGCGGGACATTGCTGTTCAAGCACGCGAGAGCGACTTAGTTCTCGCTACCCATGGTCGCGGCATCTGGATTATCGACGACATTTCAGCCTACCGCGCGTTGACGCCCGAGATGATGACGAAAGAAGCCACACTGATTCCGGGACGCGCGATCCAGTATCTGGAAACATTCGGAGGTTGGGCGGAAGGCGACGAAAGCTTCACCGGGCGGAATCGTCCGTCAGAAGCGCAGATCACCTACTACCAGAAGGGTCGACACATCTTCGGCGATCTGAAGATCGAGATACTTGATCAGGACGGGAAACTCGTCGATACCGTTCCCGGAAGCAAGCACCGCGGCTTAAATCGTGCCAGTTGGGCGATGCGGGTAAAGGCTCCGGCGGTGCCCCCTGCAGCGACGGCGCTGTTCGAAGCGGCGCAGGGACCACGTGTACTGCCCGGAACTTATACAGTGAAAATGACAAAGGGCGACAACGTCTATACGGAGCAGATCAACGTGGCGCTCGATCCGCGGGTGAAGTTCACGCCAGAAGACCGCAAGTCACAGTTCGATCTGACGATGAAGATCTATCACACGATCGAGCATATGACGTACGGCGTGACTGCCATTGAAGGCGTGCGCGACGCGGCGAAAGCTCGGGCAGCGAAACTCGCGGAAAAGGATCCGCTCAAGAAGCAGTTGCAGGATCTGTCTACGAAGTGTGACGACCTGCGGTCCAAGATCGTGGCTACCAAAGAAGGTGGGATGATCACGGGCGAAGAGCGCATCCGCGAACTGCTCGGACAACTGTACGGGACGGTCAACGGATACGAGGGGCGTCCGGCAGATTACCAGGCCGCCCGGGAGGATTCGCTGGCGCATGAACTGCAGGATGTGCTCGATGATTTCCAGAAAGTGACCCAGAAGGATCTACCGGGCATCAATTCGTCTCTGAAAAAGAAAAAGGCGGAGCCGATCAACATTCTCACCGAAGCGGACTGGCAGAAGAAGCGGGATGCGGAGGGAAGTTCGGGTGCGGCTGCAGGGGCCCTTCGTGGCACTGAGACCTTCGAGCGGGACATGGATTAAGTATCGTTTTACGACTCATTTGTGCGAAATCGGCGCCTCGCCTTCGGTGAGGCGCTTTTTGTTTGGTCGCAAATTACGTAGTTCAACGGGCCGGGACTGGGGGCTGGGAGTCCCGATTGATTCCAGACGCGGGTGCGAGTAGATTGGTCTGTCTCATGACAGACGGGCAGAACACCTCAGGAGATTTCCCATGTTCAAACGATTTAGTGTAGGGCTTCTTGTGCTTGCTTGTTTCATAACGCTCGCGTTTGCTGCCGACGAAAATCAAAATGCGTGCAAGGGCGATCCCGGCAAATGGCAGCAGTTGTTCAACGGAAAAGATCTGACGGGATGGAAGCATGTTGGCCCGGGCGGTGACACGGTCGAAGAGGGTCTCATTCGCACTCACGGTGGTATGGGGTTGCTCTACTGGACCGGAGGCAAGATCGCGAACTGTGAGATTCACGTTGTGTTCAAGATGCGCGACGAAAATGACAACTCCGGCGTATTTGTCCGCATTCCTGTTGAACCCCGCGAAGAGTGGATGCCTGTCCACTATGGCTACGAGGTGCAGATCGACAATCATCCGGAGAAGTCGAATGAGGATGAATATCACCAGACGGGCATGCTCTACTCCCTCACCAAGCCGCTCGTCAATAATGCCTGGAAGCCGGGCCCTGAGTGGAACACCATGGACATCACGCTGGATGGAGTCAGGACGATCGTCACTCTGAACGGGAAGAAGGTTACCGATTTCAAAGAGGGAGATCCGGTTCCCGAGAAGAAGTTTGATTTCGAACCGCAGCGCGGGCCGCGTCCAATGTTTGGCTGGTTCGGACTGCAGAATCACAGCGACAACGACATTGTGTTTTTCAAGGAAGTTGCAATCAAGCCATTGAAAAAGTAGAGAAGGTGCCCGTCGCAGAGGTTGTCCTCCACATCTCGCAAAGGCCGCGAGACGTGGTCTACCAAACCAGGTTCTTCGTTCGCGAAAAAGGTCCATTCAGGATGACAACGTAGTTTCAAGGAGGGATTCGCATGAAACGCATTCTTTCGCGCCGTGCATTTCTGCAGGGAAGTGCGGCCGCCGCAGGTGGCGTGCTGGTCGCAAAGACAATCATGTTGGAAGGCAAGCCCATGCCGCGAGCGGTAGCCCCGAGCGATCGCGTCCGTTTCGGCATGATCGGAATCGGTATGCAGGGTTCTGGATTGCTGGGACAAGCCATTACGATCCCGGGAATCGAATGCGTCGGAGCGGCCGACTTGTATGATGGCCGGCACACGCTGGCGCGGGAGATCACAGGGAATTCGAGTCTGCCGGTCACGCGCAAATATCAGGAACTGCTTGACCGCAAGGATATCGACTGCATCGTGGCTGCAGTTCCGGATCACTGGCACCGGCGCGTCGTTGTAGATGCCTGCAACGCGGGCAAGGATATTTATTGCGAAAAGCCGATGTCGCACAACGTCGCCGATGGACTGGCGATGGTCGAAGCGGCGCACAAGAACAACCGCACCGTCCAGATCGGCTCGCAGCGCGTAAGTTCTGTTCTGTGCGACACCGCGAAGGACCTGTATCAGAAGGGCGCGATCGGCGAGATCGAGATGGTCGAACTGACGCTGGGCCGCAATGATCCTACGGGCGCGTGGGAGTATCCTCCGCCGTTTGATCTTTCTCCGCAGACTCTCGATTGGGACACTTGGCTCAACGATGCGCCCAAGGTTCCATTCAACCCGCTGCATTTCGCGCGATGGCGTTGCTGGAGGGCTTATGGCACAGGCGTGGCGGGAGATCTGATGGTGCACCTAATCAGCGGCATGATGGTCACGCTGGGATGGAACGAGATTCCGCGTTCGGCAACATCGATGGGCGGCATCTTCCGCTTCAAAGATGGCCGGGATATGCCCGACTTCCACACCGTGCTGTTTGACTATCACGGAATTCCTGTCTACGTCCGGTTGGACCTGGGTTGCGAAACGACAGAGCTAGCGCGGTTTATGGGCCCGAAGGGTCTGATGGATGCGGGAGAGTTCGAGTTGCGGCACTCTCCGCAGACTGGCGTGGACCAGGACCCGAGCTACTACACGTTCAGCTTCCCGGCAAAGATGCGCGAGGAGTACGTCAAGCAGTGGCATGCTGAGCACGACCCGCAACTGGGACACGAGCCGACGCACGAAGACACCTTGTACAAAGGGCACGATTGGGACGATATGAAGCCGCACCTGAATGTGTTCTTCCAGTCAGTGAAGTCTCGCAAGCCAGTCACCGAGGACGCAGTGTTTGGAAACAACGCCGCGATCGCATGCCATATGGCGAACGAGTCCTACTTCCGGCAAAAACCGGTTACGTGGGATGCGGCGTCCAAGACCATCAAGTCCTAAGGCATGGGAAGAAGCATGCGCTTTGCGATTTGCGCCGAGCGGCACCGGAAGACGGTTCTGCTCGGCTTCTTCCTTTAAGCGTGCACCCAAGAAAGGCTTGCCGCTGGATGGTGAGGCCTTGAGGTTCTTATTCAACAATCAACATTCATCAATCAACAATTCCTGACATGGGTATATCATCCTTTTAAGGCAGTACATCACCACCCCTCACTCGGTCTCCGTTCGGGAGTTTGGCATGTCCACGATTCAACTCGCGATTAACGGGAAGTCGTATTCCGTCGATGCCGATCCGCAAAGCAGTTTGTTGACAGTCCTCCGCGAATCTCTGGATTTGACCGGAAGCAAGTACGGATGCGGAGAAGGCATGTGCGGCGCCTGCACGGTTCTGATTGACGGCAAGGCACAACGGTCATGCATTACGAAGGTCGGTTCCGTAACGCAGAAGAAAATCACAACCATCGAAGGGCTCGCGAGCGGAGAGCATCTGCATCCGGTGCAGGAGGCGTTCCTCGAGGTGGGCGCGATGCAGTGCGGCTATTGCACCTCGGGGATGATCATGTCAGCTGTGGCTTTGCTGCAGAAGAATCCGAATCCGCAAGAAAAAGACATCGTCAATTTCATGGACGGCAACGTCTGCCGCTGCGGGACCTATGGACGAATTATCGCTGCGATCCAGAAGGCTGCAAAGGCCAGCCAGTCGGCCTCAGCGAAAGGAGCCGGACGATGAGCGATTCGACTTTCGTGTCCGTTCCTCTGGAGCCAGAGCGGTATGAACTCCGAGCTGCCGCTCCGTACCGATTTGATCTAGGGCGACGGGAGTTCTTCAAGTTTCTCGGCGCGGGGGTCCTGGTTGTTTCGGTTCTCAAGCCTGTCGCTGTTGCTCAGGAGTCGGGTGCACGGCAACGCCGCGGCGATGCGCTGCCAAAAGAGATCGACGCATGGCTCCACATAAACGAGGATGGCAAAGTCACGGCTTACACAGGCAAGGTCGAAATCGGGCAGAACATTCGGACTTCTTTAAGCCAAGCTGTATCCGAAGAGCTTCATGTTTCCATTGAGAAGATCGAACTTGTGATGGGAGACACGAAACTTACCCCGTTCGACATGGGTACATTCGGAAGCCGGACGACTCCTACGATGAATTTGCAGCTTCGGAAAGTCGCTGCTGCGGCGCGCGACGTATTGCTCGGTCTGGCCGCAGCGGAGTGGAAGACGGACGCAGCTCATCTCACTGTTGCGGATGGAAAAATCACAGATCCGCGGAACAAGCGATCTTTGGATTACGCCGCACTCACGAAAGGGCAGCAGATCGCACAGACGGTGCCGTCCGAAGATCCGCTGATTCCTGCGACGAATTGGAAGGTTGCCGGGAGAATAGCACCCAAGGTTGAGGGGCGCGACTTCGTAACCGGTAAGCACCGTTATCCGTCGGATCAGAAGCTGCCTGGGATGATGCACGGAAAAGTTCTCAGGCCGGCAGCGTTCGATGCGACGCTTACATCCGTGGACACGAGCAAAGCAGAGCAGATGGGAGCAGTCGTTGTGCGGGATGGAAATTTTATTGGCGTGGCGGCACTGACGTCGGATCTAGCGATGGCGGCCGTACAAGCCATTCACGCGGAGTGGAAATCCGATCCTCAGCCTTCGAACAAGGATCTGTTTGATTACCTCCGGAAGAATACGACCGAAGGAAAAGATCCGACTGGCGACGGTGACAAGTTCGAGCAGGGATCAGTGGATCAGGCATTTGCGGTAGCCGATCACAAACTGCAACAGACGTATACCGTCCAGTACATCGCACACGTGCCTTTGGAACCGCGCGCGGCGCTGGCGAAGTGGGACGGCGATCAGCTCACGGTTTGGACGGGAACGCAGCGGCCGTTCGGCGTGCGTGGGCAGCTTGCCGAAGCATTTCGCATTCCCGAAGAGAACGTTCGCGTGCTGATGCCCGACATGGGGTCAGGATACGGCGGCAAGCACACGGGGGAGACCGCAATCGAGGCTGCACGGCTGGCGCGGGCGGCGAAGCGCCCGGTGAAAGTTGTATGGACGCGCGACGAAGAATTCACCTGGGCCTATTTCCGTCCGGCAGGCGTGATTGACGTGGTCAGCGGTGTCCGAAATGACGGAACGATTACGGCCTGGGAGTTTCACAACTACAACTCAGGTTCAGCTGGGATCAAAACGTATTATGAGGTTCCGAATCAGCGCATTGTGTTTCACGAAGTGAAGACTCCGTTGCGGCAGGGATCGTATCGGGCTCTGGCAGCCACGGCGAACCACTTCGCGCGTGAATCGCATATGGATGAACTGGCGCACTCGGTGAAGATGGATTCCCTGGAATTCCGCCTGAAGAATCTAAAGAACGAGCGCCTCCGCGCAGTCTTCCAAGCTGCGGCGAAACAGTTTGGCTGGGGCAAAAGCAAGGCCAGCCCCGGCCAGGGCTTCGGCATGGGCGGCGGCTACGAAAAGCTGGGGAACATCGCGACATTCGCCGAAGTGAATGTTGACCGGAAAACGGGCGATGTGAAGGTTGTTCGTGTCGTTTCGGCATTCGAGTGCGGTGCTATCGTGAACCCGGATGGCCTCAAGAATCAGGTTGAAGGCTCGAATGTGCAAGGCTTGGGCGGAGCCCTGTTTGAGGCGATTGAATTCGACAACGGCAAAATTCTGAACGGCAGGTTGTCGCAATATCGGGTGCCGCGTTTCAGCGACATGCCGCGGGTCGAGACCGTCCTGCTCGATCGCAAGGACATTCCTTCCGTCGGAGCGGGAGAGTGTCCAATGATCGGGCTCGCGCCGGCGATTGCAAACGCGATATTCGACGCGACTGGGGTGAGACTGCGCGCTTTGCCACTTGTTCCGAATGGGCTCAAGACGAGTTAGCTGAACCTGTTCTCTTGCATTCAAGAGCTGCGTCGTTACAACGCGGTTAGTCTATTTCTTGCGTACGGAGATGCTGATGAGCGATTCCTCTGAGATGAACCGCCGTGATTTCCTAGGAAAGTCCGCTGCTGCAATAGCCGGAAGCGTGGTCCTTCCGTCCACAGCATTGTCGTATGAGCGCATTGTTGGATCGAACGATCGCATCCGGCTCGGTCATGTCGGCATCGGAAACCGCGGCGGCGACCTCGACCAGATCGCATCCAAGCTCAAGTCAAGTCACAACGTGGAAATGATTGCGTCCTGCGATCTGTGGACAGTGAATCGCGCCAAAGCAGTCGCGACGAATACTTCCTACTACGGCCGGGCTCCTCGAGGCGTTCAGCACGTAGAGGAGTTGCTGGCGATGAAAGATGTGGACGGAGTGCTGATCTCGACCCCCGAGCACACGCATTCGCCAATCCTGAAAATTGCGGCCCAAGCAGGTAAGGACGCCTACGTGGAAAAGCCCATGGGCAATGCGCTCGATGAAGTAAGGGCAGCGCGTGATGCGGTGATCAATGCCAAGACGATCGTGCAAGTGGGAACACAGCATCGCAGCGAGCCTTATCAAGTGGCTGCTCATCAAGTCGCCAGGAGTGGCGCACTGGGCGACGTCAGCAAGGTGGAAATTGTCTGGAACTATCACGGTCCGCGCTGGAGGGGGCGACCGGAGGTAAAACAAATCCGCGAACAGGATACGGACTGGAAGGCGTGGCTTATGACGAAGCCGGCGCAGCCGTTCGATCCGCAGCGCTATTTCGAGTTTCGGCTCTACCGGGAATTTTCCAGCGGCATCCCGGATCAGTGGATGAGTCACGCGATCGACCTGGTGCACTGGTTCCTGGACGATCACTACCCGGTTTCGGTGATGTCGCATGGGGGCGTGTTTGCCTGGCATGATGGGCGCGAGAACGCTGATACGTTCCAGACACTGCTTGAATATCCGAAAGGATTTCTGGTGAGCTATTCCACCAGCTTCGGCAACGATGCTCCGAGCTTTACGCGGTACATGGGCAAGAAGGCGACTCTTATCAACGTTGGCGGTGAAGGAAGCCCACGATATCAAGTCATCGAGGAGAAGGGCACCCACGAAGACGATGCCGATATCGATGAAAAGCGCGCATCGAAATTCATCTCACTACCCGGCGAAACGAAGATGCCTCCGATGGGCATCGACGATCTGACGCTCGAACACATGGGGAACTGGTTCGACTGCATGCGTTCACGCCAGCAGCCAAACGCCACGGTCCACGCAGGATTTGCGCATTCTGTCGCGTGCATGATGGCCGCCGAGTCCTACTGGACCGGACGGAAGATCTTCTGGGACGCCAAGACCGAGACATTTTCGGACCGGAATCCGAAATCAGTCTAGCCCGCAGGCGCGGCGGTTGCCCTTGCACTGCCCGACAACGCGCGCATAGTCGGCAATGGCAATTTCCGGATCGGCGAGATCGGGATGCCATACCTTTTCCCACTCGAAACAAAAGAAGCCCTTGTAGTCGATCGATTCAAGCGCCTTGATCTGACGCTCGATGGGTACAGCGCCACGCCCAGTGAGAACGTATGTGCGGTCCTCTCCAGTGCCAATCGAATCCTTGAGATGTGTGTGGCGGATCCACTTGCCTAATTGCTTCACGGTGGATTCCGGATCTTCATTCGAGGTGGCAAACGTGTGGTGTGCATCCCAAAGCAGGCCAACATGATCGGATCCCGCGGCCTGCATGACATCTTTCAGGGTTGCGGACGAAGTGAAGTGGTCGTGCGACTCGATGATGACAGTCACGCCGTGAGCCCCGCCATAATTGCCGAGTTCGCGGAGACCGCTGGCCACGCGAGCCTTTACGGCCTCTGATGGAACAGCATCCTTATCGGCGGAAGACTTTCCTCCAAAGACGCGAACGTACGGTGCGCCGAGTGCAGAGGCGAGATCGATGAAGCGACGCGCATCCGAGAGTTCCTTGGAGCGCTTCTCGGGCTCTTCGTAGTAAAGATTTGCGGAACTGCTGACGCAGGCGATGCGAAGCTTGTGCGCGCTGATCTCTGCTTTCGTCTGCGCCATTCGATCTGGGGCAAAGATCGGAACCGAAGGAAGATCCATGTTTCCCATGTAGCCGCGCAGTTCGATCGCCGAAAATCCGTGTTGTTGAGCAAACTCGAGGATCTTGGGCCACTCCCACGCCGGACAGCCCAAGGTAGAGAACGCAAGGGGAAGTTGAGTGCCATTCGATTTCGCAAATAACGAAGCCGGCGCGAACTGCGCCAGAGTCGCTGCCGATGCCAATTTCAGGAACTCACGCCGGTCAGTCACGATCACAACTCTCCCTTCTTCATCTGGTTGACCGCATAGTCGCAGGCTCGCGCTGTGAGAGCCATATAAGTCAATGAGGGATTCACGCAAGAAGATGAGACCATCGCGCCTCCATCCGTGACGAACAGATTCTTCACGTCGTGCGATTGGTTAAATGCATTGAGCACCGACGTTTTTGGATCGCGTCCCATGCGAGCCGTGCCCATTTCGTGAATCGCGAAACCCGGAGGGTCCTCCTGAGCGCCGGCTTCGATATTCCGGGCGCCTGCAGCAGCGAGCATCTCGGCTGCCGCGATAGCCATATCCTTTCGAATGGCCTCTTCGTTCTCACCCCACGCGCAGCTGATTCTTAGCGTAGGGATGCCCCAGGCATCGAGGTTTTGCTTATCGAGTTCGACATGGTTATTGTGATTCGGCAGGCATTCCCCGAATCCGTAAAGGCTGAAACGCCACGGTCCGGGACGGCTGATCGAGTTCTTGAATTCAGGGCCGAAACTCACCATCGCGACGCCGCGCTCCCAACCTTGGCGGTAGGCTCCTCCCTGGTATCCGTATCCCCGCAGGAAATCCGGATGCTTGGACTTCACGTTGCGGAAGCGCGGCATGTAGATACCGTTTGGCCTTCGGCCGATTTCAGACTTGTCTTCGTTCCCCGGAATATAGCCTTCGGCGCCCGAGCCCATGAGATGATCCATCAGGTTATGTCCGAGTTCGCCGCTGGAGTTCGCCAGGCCATTCGGAAATTCTGTTGTCGACGAATTCAATAGAATCCGGGTGGACTCGAGAGTTGAGGCACACAGGAAGACAACCTTGGCGCGGAATTCGATGGCGGCGCGAGTGCGGGAATCGATGACTCGAACTCCGTTCGCCCGGCGAGTCTTCGAATCGAAGCTAATGCCGTGAACGACGCTGAACGGCCGAATTGTGATGCGCCCGGTCTTTTCTGCGGCGGGAAGAGTCGCGTTAAGGCTGCTGAAGTAGGAGCGCGTGATGCATCCTCGCTCGCAGGGCCCGCAGTAGTGGCACGCGGAGCGTTCGCCGTGCTGCTGTGTAAGAATCGCCGCACGACCAATCGTGAGAACGCGTTCGCCGGAGAAGTGCTTCGAGATCCGTTCGCGAACCAGTTTTTCTGTGCAGTTCATCTCCATCGGAGGCAGGAACTTGCTGTCGGGGAGTTGCGGCAGGCCAAGAGCTTCTCCGGAGATTCCGGCGAACTGTTCAACATAGTCGTACCAGGGAGCGATGTCCTTGTAGCGAATCGGCCAATCGACGGCGATGCCGTCGCGCGAATTCGCTTCGAAATCCAGATCGCTCCAGCGATAGCTTTGGCGGCCCCAGGTGATCGAGCGCCCACCAACCTGCCGTCCGCGAATCCAGCGGAACGGCTTATCGGGAGGAGTCGTGTAGGGCAGTTCTTTATCTTTTATGAAGAATTTTGAAGACCACTCGTCGCATGCGTAACAGGTGCTCTGGATGGGCTGATCCGCGAGAAGTTGCTTGCGGTCGCCCAGGCCGCGGAACTTTACTTCCCATGTGGGGACGTGTTCGATGTAATCCTGCTCGGGGACGATGGGCCGTCCGGCTTCGAGAACGAGGGTCTTGAGGCCTTTCTCCGTAAGTTCTTTTGCGGCCCAGCCCCCTGTGATACCCGAACCAACAACAATGGCATCGTACGTGGTCTGTTCGCTCACTTTTGTTCAGAAACTCCCTTCGCGGGCGTGATGGTGTGGCAACCGTCGTACATGCCGGGGACGATTTCAAAATGAAGCTGTTCGGTAGCGCCTTTCTCCGAGGTGAAATATGCGGTCAGAGTGAGCCGGCGCAGCATGGCGTAGAAATTCGTTTCGGTAAACGAGGTCTCGAATTGAGGCCTCGGATGTTCGGTGGCATCTTCGATCATGTGATCGCCGAGCGCAGCAAGAATCTCGGACTGCTGTGACGCAGAGCAGTCAACGAACTCCTTGCTAAAAAGAGCCTTGGAGCGCGAATCTACGTCTGCCAATCCGTTCATGAATAGCGTTTGTTCAGGCTGCGAGTACCATTCGGTCAGCAGCAGATCAATGAACTCGGTAGCGCCGACGTCCGCTGCACCTGGCGTGTCGGTGCGAGGAAGAATCAGATCGGTTATGGTCCGGACGGTTGCTGCCTGGTGAGGATTCAGCGTTCGCAGTGTGCTTTGATCGCTTAGTAATCTGCGTGCTTCGGCGAGGGTTACGAGTAGTCCGCGGGGAGCGAGTTGAAGAGCGGTACCCGTGGCGAGCAGTCGGAGGACATCGCGTCTGTGCATAGGATCTGGAGGTAGGTCTATGTTACAGAATCTGACGTTTCTGTGCTGCCTGCCCTAAGCCTAGAGCGAAGCGGATTGGTCAGTTCTGGTTGCTCTCCGGGCTTAATGGCTGGGCGATACAACGATGGTTGTGTTGGGGAAATAATGATCCAGGATCTGGCGGAACCCCGCGCCCTCCTCGGCCATTGATTTGGCGCCTGCCTGGCACAACCCGATGCCGTGTCCCCGCCCGATGCCTCGCAACACGACATATCCATTTTGCGTTGACTCCGTGAAGTCGTCACTCGGAACTGTGTTCCAGCCGATGCGGCGTACCAAGCCCAGGCGAGATGATTCGTCGGACTGCCGGAGTGCTTTCGCATCCTGAGTGGAGATCCGGCTGGTCCAGCGAGCAGGGTGCGAGAGACAGTATCGGCACTCGACTGAGTAATAGGGATAAGCGATCGCGGTCATGCCGATTTGAGATGGGGTATGCGTATGACCGTTGCAACTGCGCGTATACATCGCCGCGAACGGTCGGGAGTTATAGGACAGCACCAGGCCTTGGGTTCCCTCAGCCGCACGGGCGAAGACACTGGTAGCTGCGGGCGGCTCTCGCAAGAACTGACAGTGAGTGGTATCGCAGAAGTCGAAATCGAGGTGGCGTCCGCGTCCGGAAACGAAATAGGAGCGGATTGCGATCGCCTGCGCCTTCAATGCTTCAAACGGAGTTTCCGAATCCCCTTCCGAAGCAAGTACCGAGGCAACGGCGGTCTCCAGATCCATGCTGACAATGGCGACCAGCTCGCGCCCGGAGGGCTTGATCTCGAGAATGCCCCTATAATGACGGCCGATCTTTCCAGGAACCTCCAGAGTGAAATCTACAGGTGATCCGTCTCGTCCACTGGCGACGAAACTGGAGGTTTGCAAGTGCCGGTTGCCCGCCGCTACTACCATGTTTGCGCCCGACAATTGAATAGTCGCCGAGGCGAAACCAGAACTTGGCTCGAGAACAGTTGATGCTGAATCATCTTTCAAACGAACGGCTGCTCCGTTGGCGGCTGTGACTGACAGGCGAGCAGGATGAAACAACCCGAAGACCCCGATTCGAACCCGTAATGACTCTTTTGCCGGCGCGGGAGCGTTTTCCTCTGGCCTCGCGAACGGCGAACTGGAAATGCAGCAGAGGGCTAACGTGAGTGCGAGCCAGATTTGGCCATCGTGGAATCGCATCGTCTAATTCTCGATCCGGCGGAGCATCTTGCCTGCTGTTTTCGCGGCCTCAGCCCCAGGGACTCCATGCACGCGCACGAGCAGCACGACTCGCGGAGCATCAGCCGGAAACATCGCCAGCGTGAAGCCATCCCCGGGGGCGTGGCTGGAATGCGTGCACGGAGCCGTGCCCGTCTTTGCGAGCGCGTATTTGAATGAAAGCGCGCGGTCCACCTCGGCGGCCGTTCCCAGCCTGGCTGAGGCGGCCATCCCATCCAGGATCTGCGCGATGGTTGGGTCATCACGATGGCGCAGCAGTCCGACATATGCCATGGCCATGTGCTCGGGAGATGTTCGCCAATCTCCCCCCAAACCAGCAAGAGCAGGCCCAGACGTTCCATCGTCCGGTGATTCCAGCCCAAACCGCGAGGCCGTTGCCGACACTTCTTCACGATCGAGATTCGCAGCGAGAGCACGAAAATATGAATTGCATGAGTAGGTGATGGCGGATGTCAGGTTCAGCGTGCCATGGCCTTGAGGGCGCCAGCATCCACTTGCAGTCCCATGGCAAGTGTGCGTCGGGAATCGATATCCGTGGTGCTCGCCATAGGCCAAGGCAGTGAATGGCTTCGCCAGCGATCCCATCGGAATCGGAATTTCCGGGTGCTCCCACCGGGACGCGACTAGCTGGCCAGTGTGCGCATCGAGCAGCAGAAATGAAACGCCGGGAGCGGAAAATTCGCGATTGAGCGTCTCCACGATCGATTGCGAGAATAGCGAATCGGCAGACGGAGTGGCCCCTCGTGCTTGATCAATGCAAGGCGCGATCCATGCCACGGCAAGCATCGTGAGGGCGAGATTTCTTAGCGTGACCATTCGTAGGTAACCGTCTCTCGAATCTTCGCTCCTTCATCGTGAGTCTCCAGTCTTTCAGAAGAGACGTCAGCGAGGGTGCGGCTCAAGCTTGCCATATTGTCGGAGAAGAATTGCGGCTGATGTTCTATCGCCGCGCCGCCTGGACGATCGACAAGAGTCGTTAGCCGAACGAACGGTGAATGTTCCTGGCCATGATTGAAGCCAGCGAACAGACTCAGCGGATCGTGGTTGGCCGGTCGCGAAAAGCGGGTTCCAATCGCAGTCATTAGCGACGCATCGTCACTTACGACAAGTTCTCTCCCATGCACCGAGACAAGGATCGGCAAGAGTCCATCGAGTTGCTCATGGCTGGCGTTCTGCCGCCAGCCGATGCCGAGTTCGCTGGCAGTCAAGGTTGGCCCGACGAATCCTGCGATCGAGGCGCGAACTTCCGATTCGTTCCACTCGGAGTTCGCGGCCAGTACAACGGCGGAATGAATTCTGACGAACACTCCAGCTGGATCCGTCTCGGTACTTTGAACCAGTAGGGAGGCAGTGGGCACGTTCTTCGTCAGTAATGTTTTCAACGCAGACCCCAATTCCGACCGAGCTTGAGACTGTGAAGGCGCCTGGTCGATGCGAGTTTCAAGATCGGACCCTCCGCCTGACTCTCCGGATGTGAGTTGTACTTGAGGGGCGTACAGGGATACCGGTTGCGGACCGACATGCGGATCGAGCAGTTTGGTCTCGAGCAGAGAGAAGGCAGCGTCGGGCGATGGATTGGCTGTTGCGATGTAAACACCGGCTTCGTCCGGAATTAAACGCGAAAGGCTTGCCACAGCAGCCGCGCGATCAGGCGAAGGCTCGACTTCCTTCTTACGAACCAGCACTCGCTCTTCGCGGTATTCCTTGCTGCTTCGATAAAGATCAGAAACAGCCGCGGAATACTGCGACAGGTCAGTGATGTTCTGCTGCGCCCAATAGGTACGGAAGTATCCGTTCGGTACCAGCGTTTGCATGTCGAGCACCATGCGGAGATCACCCTTTTGTCCAGCTGCGCTGGTAGCTTGTGACCACCATGAGTCAGATTCGACTGTTCGGCCCGGTTTGCCTGCAATCAGCTGCAGAGCACCGGCTATGAGATCTTCACGCGTGGCCAGCAAGAGGTAGTCGCCCGAAACGGCAAACGCAACTTCGCGCTGCGATTGCGGATCGCGACGAAAATAGAAATCTGTGCCTGCCGCGTTGCGGGTTTCGAAGCTCGATCGCGTTTGCCAGAGGCGTGTCTGCATGGAACGAGCCGAAGGCAGGTAGGTGATGTAAAGGAATTGCAGCTTGCCGATGTCGTAGATGGCGAGAACACTCTGTCCGCCGGAAACCTGCGAGAGAAAATCCATGTCAGGAGGCAGCCCTGCTGCTGCGGCAAACTGATCTCCTGCTCCCTTCAAGCGAAGGAAGAGGCGAGAACGCGAGAACACTTCGTAATTGTCGCTTTTCAACCACAACTTCTTCTGCGACGAAGAATTCCAATCCCGTACAAGGGAAGAGAAATCCTTGGCTTCCAGGTAGAGGAGCGGGCCCGAGGGAACGTACTTCGAAAGCGCAGCCTCAGCCGGAGAGGACGCACGATAAGCGGCTCGCCCGATTGCGGCAAAGGCGAGAGCAACAACGAGGAGAAGGGTCAGGCGCTTCACTGTGCACCTCCTTGTGCTTTGGAGGAAGGATTGACTCGAGCCACGAGTCGTGGGCGAACGACGCGATCCTGTTCCAAGGCTTCGTGAAGCAGAGGCTGCCGCGCGGCGTTATCCCGCTGGATTCGCAATTTCTCTTTCATGTCGCTGATTTTGCGGGCCAAGCTTTGGCGAGAAGCCGTAACCAGTTCCCGGCTGCGGGCGGCCTGATAGTACGAGAGCGCATCGGAGAAGCGCCCTACCCGCTGCATGGTATCTCCGATCTGCTGGGCTACGCGGGCCTGCTCCGAGCGAGAAAGCTGAGCGCTCGAAGCGCGAACTGTATCCAGTTCGTCTCCGGCCTCTCCCTCTTCTTCGTCGGAGCTTGCGATCTGAGAGTCGGCGTCAGAGGGTTCGGCGGAATAGCTCTTCAGGAACTGCGTCGAGAACAATGGTTCCAGCACTCCAAGCGCGTATTCGTCCGTATGCATCTGAATGGCCGCCTGAAAAAGAGGTACGCGGGCCGGGGTTAGGCGCGGGAAATCGATGATGCAGTGGCTCAGGAGTTGGACCTTTGCCTGCACGTCGGAAACATGAATCGCGGCCTTGATGCGAGCGTTGTAATAGTAGAACTTGTCCACGGCCGCAACAGTGATCTCGGCTGGACCGGATGCGAGCAGATCGAGTTCACCGCTCCCAAACGAGGTATGAGGCTTTCCTTCGAGAGCGCTGGCTGCTTCCATACGAGTCTCGTAGGTGGCCGCCGATGCAGACGCGATCGCCTGCAGGGAGCTCTGGGCCTTGGTTACATCGTCGCTGGCCGCAAGTCTTGCCTTCGCAAGGCGGACGCCATACGAAGGCTCCCAGGGCACGGCTTTCACGAGTTGATCGAGAAACTCGATTGCTTCCGCATTGTGATGCGTTTTTTCTAACAGGGCGGCTGCTGGATCGAGATTTTCGAAAGGGCTTCCGACAGCCACGACTAACCGGTGCAAGAGATCGAGCGCGCCGCTTGTGTCTCCGGAAGCCAGACGAATTTCAGCCAGTCCAAGAAAGTTTGCAGCAACCAGCTTGTGCTCCTCGATCTCGCGAGCGAAAACAAGCTCAAGGATCTTGCGGGCAGATTGCTTGTCTCCGGATTCGAAGAGTTGATGGGCGGCGTCACGAAGGACTTCCGCCGTCGGCGCATTCACTGGTTCCGTCTTGTATGCCGTCAGAATCGAATCCAACGTTCCCAACTGCGCTGCGATGTGCAATTGGAGTGGGACAAGCGATGTTTTCTGGGATTCTCGCGTCACCTCTGGCAGCGCGGCAATGGCATCCGCAGCGGCGGAATATTGCTTCGTATCGACCAAGTAGCGAATCCAACGCTCCTGCCAGAAATCCAGATCCTGTTGTGCGGTTTGACGTTCGAAACCGCTTAGCTTGGCAAGCGCATCTTGTTTCAGAGCGAGGATTCGTCGATAGATTGCGCCGCGTTGCGCTTTGGGAATCCAGGAAGCATCGGACACATCGGCCAGGATCCGAGCAGGATCGGGGGCCGAAGATGCGACCTCCAGCAACCATGCAGTGGCTGCGGTCGCGTTGACTTGGGCTGCGTATGCGGAATGAAGCACGGCATTCGACCGCCAAGTCCCGTTGTGTCGCAAGTATGTGCGTACGATGGAGTCGGTATCCGGCTGCAGTTCCGCAAACAAGTGCCGGCTGCTGAGTTGGTCGCAGGTGCGGCCAAAGTCTTGCCAGAAACTTTCCGGGACGTGAGAACTGTTCAACTGTCGGGAAAGCACGGCCAACGCATGCTTCCACTGCGCCAAGGCTGCCGCTCGGTCACCTTGTTTGTAGTAGGCGACTGCAAGCTTGTCGTCGATATCGGGGCGCTCGGGAGAAAGTTCGAGCATATGGTCGTAGTCCTCGATTGCGCGTTTGGTGTCGCCCGTACTGGCGTAGTAGTCGCCAAGAGTGAGATATCCGGATGACGTTGCAGGACTTTCCTCAAGAATCGCCGGGAGGAAATCTTCCGCATTGCCGAGCTTGGTTGTTCCGAGGTATTCGCCGTAGCGGGATCCGTAGTAAAACCAGACGTTGCCCGCGAGCTGTTGGGCGCGATCCACGGGCTTCGCCAGCCGCAAACCGATCGGGTCATCACCCAACGCGCCAAGAAAGGCGTTATTAACGTCTGACGTTGGCTCGGCAAGATATAGGCCGACGAGGGCGTTGTAAGCCTTGTTCCACACTGCAGGCCGGGGCTTGCTTCGCGATTGTACGACGGCATGTGCGAGTGCGGGGCTGGCATGAGCCACGGCGTAGTTAGCAGCCTGTTCGCCCCAGGGGTTCGGCCACACTGACGCGATGCGAATCAATTCCTGCGGTTGTTTCTCGATCAGAAGCTGGAAGTAACGCTCCTGACGATTTGTGTCGAGTCCATTCCACGAGAAGACGCTTGAGAGGACGCGTAATTCGCCGTCCTTGTCTCCGGCAGAGTGATAGGCATCGGCGGCATCGGTGAGAGGCGTGCTGCGTTCTGTCCGCGGGACAGCTGCAGCAATCTGTTCCATTTGCGCGCCAAGTTCGGCGAAGCGGCCGCGGCGCCGTTGGAGATCAGCCAGCGGTTGGATCGCGAGATAGTGGTTCGGCAACGAGGCTCTCTGGAGAATCAATTCCAAACGCCAATGCGACTCCTGATCCGCCAAGGCGGCGCTCATCGCCAACGGGATGGCGAACTTCTCCAAATCTTCCAAGTCCATCCCTTTGCGTTTGGATTCGGCGAATTGGGCGAAGGAGAGGCGCTCCTCTGGGGTGAAGTAGGTATTTACGGTGCTGCCCATCATTTCAAGGGCAGAGCCCATTCCACTGCGCGCAGTTTCCACACGGTTGCGCCGCATCTGATCGCGCCATTGGGCATCGGTGATACCAGTGATCCCCTTCCGCTGTAGCTGTTCTTTCAGAATCGGTAGGCTGGTGGTGGCATCAGCGAGAGCCTTTTGTAGCGCCTGATATACGGCTTCGTGCTGCCTGAGCCGCGTCATGAGGCGCACATAGAGTTTTGCTCCATCTTGATACTCGGCTTCCGCCAGCAGATCGGGACCTGCTTTCGACACGCCCTGCTCGGAAAAGGTGCGTGCTTGTTCCAACATGCCCCAAGTCTCGAGACGTCGCGCGACCTCGAAATAGTTGCGCGCATTTTCCGGGCGGCCATCAATCAGGGCAGCCTTGAGCGCTGCAACGACTTCGGGAATCTTGCCTTGGCGCGCGCGAACGGTAGCGAGTTTCTCCATCCATTGCGGATTTCGATATGCCAATTCGTAGATGTGCTGGTAATCGGTGGCTGCATCGTCGAAACGCACCAGGCGTTCTTCAAGCTCTGCTCGGGCGATGTACAGGTCCGTGCGGTCGGGGCGAATGCCAATCGCCTTCCCATAAGTGTCGACGGCGGCAGGATAGTCTTCGAGGTTCGTTTGCGTGCGAGCCAGAACCATCGACCATCGGTAGTCACGGGGGGACTGGGCGACCGTCTTGGCGTAAAAGCCGACGAGTTGTTGCTGGCGTCCGTAGCGCAGCGCATATAGAGAGGCCTCGGTGACCAGTCCATCATCTTCCGGAAAACTGTTGATCAGTTCGATGTACTGATCAACCGCGCCCGGGTAGTCCTTCATGCGCGTTAAGGAGGGAATCAAGCCCCGACGCAACGTGGCAATCTGCGCCTTGCGTGCCTCGGCTGGAAGCTGAGCACTGCGGAATGCTGCGATTTCATCCCGGTAGAATTTCTCGAGGCCACGATCATCACCGGCTTGGGCGTAAGTGTCGGCAATCGCGGCGAGATATTCGCCGTTGTACGGAGAATCTTTGAGCAGGGCAGCAAGCAGGTCGCGTGCCGGCCCGTACTGCTTTGCGTCGGTAGACTTACGGGCCGCCTCAAAGGTGAATTGCTTGGCCAGGTCCGGGTAGGCATCCTTGGACGCCTGGAGCAGGACGGAAATTGCCTGAGACTGCATCTTCATGCGCCAGTAGAAATCCACCGTCGAGCGCACGACGCCGAGAATCTTGGGATTCTCTCGATACAAAGCCTCGACGTTCTTCTGGGCAGACGCAAAGTCTTTGCGTCCTTCATACAGCGTGATGAGCGTATAACGGAGTTGAAGTCGCGTGACAGGATCGGTTGTCAGGGCAGCCTGCTTTTCAATGGCATGCTGGCGCACCGCTTCGAGCGACTTCTGCTGGGCCAATGTCTCGATCTCTTCGGCCTGTTCGATTGAGGTGGTGGCGGTTGCGATTGCATCGAGGAAGGACTCGAGTTCCGGTTTACGGTCCTGGGCTTCCAGAACCTTTACGCGCAGACCGACCGCGGTGATTGGGGGATTCGGTAGTGGGGCAATCTGTGCGGTGCTCTGATCAACCAGATCGCGCGTCTTAGGACGGCGAGCCAGTTGCAGAAGGCGTCCTTCAGCGGACGAATCGGGTGCGGCGAGCGCCCCCTTTACATATTCTGCGACTGCGTGGGGATAGTCTCTCTCGTTTTCGTAGATCGCTCCGGTTTCGTAGGAATAGAGGTTGGGATCAGAGAGTCGCCCGCGGCCCGCGGCGAGCAAGCGAAGAGCACTGTCAAAATCAAAGTAGTCCCAATAGATGGTGGCGGCGTCGAGGTATCCCGACGATTCTCCGGGACTGACCTTGGGAATTCTTTCCCAGTAAGGTGCAGCCTGCGCGAATTGCTCGCGGTCGGCATATATGTCGCCAATGCGTGCCAAGGTTTCAGAGTCGATCGGCCTGGACTGCAGAAAGTTATCTTCAATCTTCGCGGCGACGGCAGTATCGGCCGGGTCGAAGTAGGCAAGGGAGCGGTAGACGGAAGAAGCGGTGTGCGCAATTTCCGGCTCCGCGGGGTAGTGGGAGGCGAGCGACTTCAACACTGGAGCGCTGTCCTCGAAATGCGAGCGCCACAGATCGGCGTGAGCGATCAGCGTCGCGGCTGCCGGGTTTTTCTCCCAGGCTGCGGCGTCTGGATTGCTCTCGCGAATCTCGGCTAGCGTGGATTCAAGCTGGCCTCGGCTGGAGAGATAACTAAAATATCGGCCGCGCAAGTCTGCATCTTCGAACCAGTGCTGTTGGAGGAGGGCGCGCCATGCGGCCTCATCGTGAGTGACCGGCGATTGATAGGCCGACAGCAAGTTCCGCACAAATACCGGATTGTGTGGAAAACGCTGGTTGGCATACAGATTGAGGCGAAGGTAAAGTACCGGGCTTCCACCAACGACATTGCTGAAGTATCGCTCCAGTTCCGTGCCTTTAAACGTTGTAACCGCGTCACGGGTCAATTGCTCGAATTCCGCGTCCCGCTTGTGGCGGAGATAGAAACGGGCCAGCTTGTCGTACCAGGATTTGTCCGGAAATCGCGAGATGGCGAGCCGATAAACTTCTTCCTGCTGCGAGCCAAGTCGATTCTGGTCGAGAAAAACTGATAGCCGTTCATACAGGCCCGGATCGTCCGGATTGCGGTCGATCTCCTGGCGCAAAACAGCGAGAGCCGCAGGTACCTGCTTCATCTGCACGAGACGAGAGAGATAGCGCTCGAGCACACGCGAATATTCTGGCGAGCGAGGCCCGCTCTGCGTAGTGGGGGTTGGGGCTGCATTTACCTGGAACGATTGACTTGCTCGGGCTGAGCGGGAGCCATTGAGTCTGTCTGCTTGATCGGGCGCTGCTCCTTCTGCTTCCTCGTCGGCATCAGAATTCTGGAAATCCTGAGACGCCCCCTCATATCCGCTGGCGGCAAGTCCGAGAGGAACGTTCTGCGAATTCGCGGATAGCTCTTTCAGGACGCTTTCGTAAATAGCGAACTCGTCCTTGGAATTGCCTTTTCGCGCGTACGCATCGGCCATCAGGAGAGCGATCGTGGTGCGCTGAGGAGCGTTTGCAAAATTGATCAGGAACTCGCGCCCGCCTTGTATGACGGCGTCGCTCTCCCCGGAATTGGCATAGAACTCAAGCAACTGCGCGTGCAGTTCGGGACGTCGTGTGGCATTCGGAAACTGCTTGTCGAGAAGCGCCAGAAGTTCCACTGCCCGCGACCGTCGGAAGTACGGCTGAACCTTTTGTTCTTCTTCGGAATATTGCGACGCAGGCTGCGTCGTGTTGAGAATCAGGGACAGAATCCCGTTGAGATATCCCGGCCCTTGATCCAGGGTTGCAATATCCCGGTATATCGAAAGATCACCGCTGCCCAGCCGGATGGGGGTTTCGGGAGCAGTCAGCAGGAGGCCAGTCAGGCCTGCGATCGCCGTTTCCTGCGCACTCGCTAGATCTTTGCTGTTGTAAAGCGCGTAATAGTAGCGCGCGGATTCTGGATAGGAATGTATATCCTCCAGCAATCGCGCGAAGATGAAGAGATCCTGCGACTTCCACGCGGACTTCGCAGCTTCTTTGTGCAATCGGAAATCGGTGATCACCTGCTGGGCTGCCTCGGTCTTGCCCTGTTGCTGGTAGTAATAAAAGAGCCTAGCGGCTGCCTTGATATCCTCCGGATTGGCGACGAGCGCGGCGTGCGCATCATCGCGGAACTTGCGCAGGTTCTGGGTCTCGCGCAACAGATCGAAATAGCTTTTCACCAGGCGCGGATCCCACAAAGGTTCGAAGCTTTGCTCGTAGACCGATAACCCTTCGCGCACCGAGCCTTTCCGGTATTCCAACATCGCGCTCGCTTTCACCGGGAATACCTGGTCGCCGGGGAACTGTTTCCGGTAGTCGTCGATCAGTCGCCCGGCGGCGGAATATTCTTTCTGTTCGACGAGAAACTGCATGAATCGCGCGTATAACGACGATTCCGCGGGATAGCGGTTGATCCAGGCGTGGTACTGGGCGATAGAAATGTCTTTCGGAAGGCCTTGCGCCTGAATGACGCCGAAGATTCGTTCAAACGCTTGCCAGGACCGTTGCTGAGTAGTCGATGTCAGCTTTTCCGCGGCGATCGGAGGTGCCGTGGCAATCGCCGAAAGGATCTTGATCTCATCTTCTGGCCTGAGCCGGCGATGATAGAAGTCCGCGAGAGCGAGTTGAGCAGGCGCCTTGTCCGATGAGTTTTCGACGTACGCCTTCCAATCGGCCTCCGCGGCAGTAGCGTCCAATGCCTGCTCGTCTTCGAGGGCACGCAAAGAATATAGGTCCGCAGTGCGTGGTTGCGCCTTGATCAGTTCGCTCAGCGCCGGTCGTGTTTCCTGCGGCGGACGGCGAAAGGCAACCGCACCGTACGGCAAAGACATCATGCGAAAGAATGCGCCATCGAGAGCGGAGTTTGATTCGATGTTCCGAATCCAGGATGGAAGTTCTGCGAAAGCCGCGATCGCCGCGACGATTGCAACCAATCCTGCTACAGCAATGACGCGGAGGCGTTGCTTTGATGGTTCAAGGAAGTACTTCAATCTGCACCTCCTGCGTACCGATATTGTGCGCAATGTCTTCGGCAGTGACTTTCAGCTTGTATTTGCCGGGAATCATTTCGGTTGGAATCATTAGCGAGCCGGTGTTGGAGCGCGCAGTGGAATCCCATCGCAACGGCACGGGCAGCGCTCCGTCCATGCGTGCTACAAGAGTCCGCGTATTTTCTGAAGCCTTGACTTTGAGATCGATGGTCTGACCACGCTGAAAGCGGGTGCGGTCGAGCTTGACCACCACCACAGGCGACTTACTCGCAATCACAAAAGTCTTGGACTCGCGATAGGTGTGTCCAACTTGGTCCCGCAGGATCAGACGAACCGTATACGTCCCGTCCTGCATGTCGGAAGGCGCGAGGAAACGCGTCTGCCAGATATCTTCTGTCGAGAGATGCCGCAGCGGCTGTACCAACCCGAAGGGGAACAGAGCGACGACCGAAACGATCGATTCGTCTGTTCTCACGCGAAGGACTGGATCGCCGGGGCGAATCACTCGCGGCCTGAGCAGCGCACGCGGAACCGCGAGGAACGAAGTGTAGGGCGTAACGAATTTGTACTTCCGCGCCAGACGAATGATCTCATCGATCGATGCCTGATCTTCCCCGTCCCGCTCGATTTTCGCAAGGAGAGCATCGACACGGGCCCGCGCCCACAGCCGTGGAAGTTGCGGATGGTCGAGAGATTCACGCGGCAGGCTCGTTTTGCCTTTCAGTTCGAGGCTGCTGCCGTCCCTTACGCCTCGCACCGAGAAGCTCACATTTTCTTCGGGCTTGTCGTAACGGCCAATCCATGAGGCCAATGAGCCGGAAAAGGTCGCGGCCTGCAACGGGTAGACGGTGTTGACCGCGGAGTCAGGCGCAATGGTGAGATCCAGTTGTCCAACTGGACTGCGGCCAATCTTGGATAGAAATGAGTTCAGCTTAAAGTCGATCGGCTCGGTCGAAAGCACCTGCTCGAGTACGCCATCTTCTTCGGCCAGCATGCGAAAGAGGGGAAGATTGGCGTCATCACCGACAGCCAGGATGTATGTTCTTGGACGCTGCGTGTCAGGAAGCTGTTTCCATGCAGAGGCGTAGTTCGCGGCAAGTTTCCGGTTTTGGATAGGACCCCGAGTAGCACCGCCGTCGCTCAAGATGACGAGATATGTGTTGCTCGCCTCAGGAGCTGTAGATAGAAGCAATCCGGCTTGCAGGGCTTTCTGCATATCGGTGCCTCCCCGCAAGCGGCTCGAACGGACGCTATCGATCGCCTTTTGAACGTTTGCGGGTTGGGCCGCGGCCAGCGGTAGAACTTGCGTCTCAGTATTGAAAAGCACCAAAGCAAAGTGATCGGCGGGCTTCAAGGAGTGCAGAAGCGTTTCGAGGGCCTGATAGCTGCGCTCTAGTTTCTCCCACTGCATGGAAAGGGAGGTATCGAACAGCACAATCACCGTCTTCGGCTTCGTCTTTCCGCCCTGCACCCGGTCAGATGGTGCATTTCCGAATCCCAGAAGCGCTTCCGCTTCGAAAAATCCTGGTTCATTCGTGCTTCGTACCGGAGACATCTCTGTCGGGGAAGGCTGTGCGCCGGCCGGATTTCTGAAGGTCAGTAGCTGCAGAGTGTCCGACGCGGTTGGGTCGAGGTCATATGTCGCCACAAAGTCTTCGCCAAGATTGACGTTTTGTCCTTCGAAGTGGCCGATGACCAGGTGCGGCGTGTTCTTCTCGATCTGAAGTGGGAACGTCTTTGCCGGCGTTTGGAAATTCTGTATGACGTGTGCCGAGTGGAACTCAAAATTGATCCGGAAATGCGCGGCAGATTGAGCGGAGTACGCGTCCGGGCGCAATGGGATTGCGAAGTAGGATTTCAGATTCTCGACCGGAATCGCTTCGTGGTACTCAATCTCCAGACGCTTGGTTCCCCAGGAAGGAATCGGCACGATTCGGGCGCTGAAGACGGAGGTTCGCTTCGCCTCTTCTGAACCCCGTTCTCCCATCTGCAGCAATCCCGGGTCGACGGCCTGTTGCTTGAGCTGGTTGTACAGTTCCTCGGCGCGCTTGCGTTCCAGGATGACTGCTGGCAGCCGAACGGGACCATCCCAGGTGGCGAAATCGGAGATCGTCGCGTGGCTCGGAAGCGCGAAGATATAGTTGCCTTCTTCGATTCGGCCGGTATGGTTCGCGAATACTTGCCGCACGAAGACGCGGGCGTCTCCGTTATCAATCGTGATCGTGATTTCCATTTCTTCCAGCGACAGGATTGCTGGGTCCGGCTGTTGTTTGTCGCGTGGAATCAAAACCCCTGCGTCAGCAAGCGCTAGCGACGAAAAGAAGAGAAAGAAGAAAGCGCGAATGAAGACGTTTTTCATAGGTGCAGCTTCTGCTCTGGTATGCGGACCAGGCCGTTATCCGTACCGACGTAGATAAATCCATTGAGCTGGGTGAAGGCCGTGACGTTGAGGGAGGGAAGACCATCGCGAATGGAGGTCCAACGCTCAGATTGGCGGTTGTACAGGTAGAGACCATCTCCCAATGTTCCTGCGAGGACGACGTCATTTGTGACCAGCATTGCGTTCGGATTGATCACCACTGACCCTGAGGCGCCTTCAAACGAATGGAATCTTCCGCTTGCATCGAGTCCGAGAACTCCGGCGCCGTAGGTGCCGACCATCCATTCCGAACCGGCCGGTACGACCGCAGTAATCCAGTTGTGCTTAAGACTGGACGTAGCGGTTGTGTAATTGACGCGGACGTCGCCGCGGGTCAGGCGAGACAATCCGCCCAGCGTGCCAGCCATAAGGTCGTCACCTGACGCGCCAAGCGCATACACGTGATTGTTGACTAGCCCGTGAAAGGCATACATACTGTGCGCGCCGCCAGCGTCCAGAAATGTCAGACCGGCCGGAGTGGCTAAGGCGAGACCGTCGCCGTATCTGACAACATCTGTGACGTGATCGGCGATCAGACCATCCGCGCGCGTGAGAATCTGCTCCACACTTCCAGCTTCGTCAAAGCGAACCAGACCATTCGCTGTGGCGACATCGACAATGGCCGCCTTTGACTCGGGAAGAATACGGTTCACGCAGAAGACGTGTTCATCTTCGACGTGATGGACGGGGCGGTTGTCGGAGGAGAGCAGATCGAGCCCACGGTCGAAGTAGCCAACCCACAGTTGGCCGTTTCTGTCAGCGGCCAAAGCTGAAACGTTGCGGTCGCTGAGCACGGCACCCGAGCTCTGCAGCACGCGGTTCCAGCTACGCGCATGGGGGGCTAGACGGAAGATCCCGTCGCGTGCCACGGCATACGTATTTTCTCCCGACTGGAACAGCTGGCGGATTTCCGCTAACTCTGTAGTGTTCCCGGAGAGCGCGTTTCCGTGTCGCGCCTCCAAAACGATTGGGAGGACTCCTTGATCTTCTGATCCGACGTAGAGCACCGAAGGGGTAGCGAAGAGTGCGGTTGTCAGTACCCCTGCAGCCAAAACCCGCGAAAATTGTCCTCGATCGAATACGGCGACTCCGGTTGAAGTACCTACATAGGCCATGTCCCCTGAGAGCGCAAGGGAATGAACCTGGCGATCCGGAAGACCTTGCTGCTCCGAAAACTCATCCACGGCGCCAGCATGCAGGTGCAAGACCCCGCGATCGAGTGTGCCTACCCAAAGGTCCGACTCGGTACCTGCCAGAGCCGTGACGTAAATTCCATCGAGCAGGGGATGAAGGGCCTGAATGGTCTTTCCGTCATACGCCAGCACGCCTCGTTTTTTCGTGCCGAACAGAAGATGTCCCGAAGCGACGGGCAGCATCGATGTCACGCTTCTTGCTTCATCTTTCTCCGGCCGGATTTGGCGGAACGTGCTGCCGTTGAAAGCGAGCAAGCCGTCATTGGCTGTCGCGATGAGCAGCTCTGATTCGTGGGAATCAGAAAGTACGCCGGTTGCCAGGGCAATCAATGGCGAACTGGGCACCTCACCTCCGACCGTGTATTGATGGAGCAGTACGCCAGCCGGATCGTACTCCCACAATCCGCCCGGTCCGGCGACGTAGAGTCGATCCCGAAACAAAGCAGCCTGAGAGAATCTTTGAGGAGAGCTGACCGTCTCAAATCCGGGATTGACGGGCATCACTAAGGAGTGGCTGGCGAAGCGGAATTCGTGTGCTGACTGGACCTGCTCACTGGCCAATCGCAATGCCCGTGAGCTGCGCCACCCAACAACCACAGCGACCGCGATTGCCACCGCCAGGCCGCTAGCAGCAATCACACGGATTGAATCGAGCAACGTCCGCTTCATAAGCTTCTTTGGCCGGGACAGGGAACTATAAACCTCGAACCCGGCCCTGCCAATGACGAAGCAAACGCCGGACCGAATTGGGAACCTATGTTTCTAAAGGGGTTACGCACAATCAGCGAGACACGTCTTCGTGTAGATTTTCAGACGCTGTATCGTTGCGGACACGATCTGGTCCAGTCGCGATTTCAACGACAACTTAAGAGTTTGAACAACCAGGTCTTGGAACATCGCTAACACGCGAACTTGACTCTTGTCAAATTTGGAGTAAAATAACTCCATAAATGGAGGAAGCGCACGTGGCCACAATGCAGTCGGCAGTAGTTGGCTTCTCATGGGATCTGGCGGTCGATTTGTCCCGGAAAGAGAACCGTGCCCGCCTGAGTCCCGCGGCCATCAAAGGCCTGAAGCGCATTACTGAACATTGGGACGTTCGCGACGAAGACGCCCGCGTGTTGCTTGGCGGAATGTCCAATGGGAGCTTTTACACGCTCAAGAGCCGTGCCGGAAAAACGCTCGACGAAGATCAACTCACGCGGGTGTCGCTCTTGGTCGGTATTTACAAGGCTCTGAACATTCTCTACAGCCAGAAATTGGCCGATGCCTGGATGTCGTTGCCGAATACCAATCCGATGTTCGGCGGGGATACGCCGTTGAACTATGCAAAGAAGGGCGGCATCCCGGCGCTGCTGCGTGTCCGTCAACTTCTCGACGCACGTCGTGGTGGCCGATGAAGTTTCCCAAGCAGACGAGAATTCAGCGCGATTCCACTCATCGGCTCATTCCTTACCGGTACAGCGATCGCGGCAAGCCGATCCTGAATCGGGTTGCCGAGGACGACGATGACCTGCTCAGCGACCTGATCGAGCTTGAGGGGGCGACCAACGACCGCCTTCTGGGCGAGAGCGGCCGGTTGCCCGGAATCAGCACGATGGAGTTGGTTTCCGGGTTCCGCCTGGCCCACATCGTCAACGCCACTTTCACCCACGCCAACCCAATGGGGGGACGTTTCAACAATCGAGATCGGGGGGCGTGGTATGCCGGGTTTGAAATGCAAACTTCGCAAGCGGAGATCGCGTTTCACCGCGCCGCCGAATTGAAAGAGATTGAATGGACCGCGGAAGAAGTGTCTCCCTACATCGATTATTTAGCTGATTTTCGCTACGAGTTCCACGACATTCGCGGGGACGCCAGCTTCAAGGACTGTCTTGATCCGGATAGTTACGGAGTTTCTCAGGCTCTGGGATCGAGGCTGCTCAACTCAGGTTCAGGGGGACTGGTCTTTCCGAGCGTGAGGCGGAAAGGCGGAACATGCATTGCCTGTTTCAGGCCTCCCCTGGTTCTCGACGTTCGGGAAGGGAAGATGGTGACATTTACCTTCCGGAATGCCGAAGCAGTGGCAGTTCATGTGAGCGACTGATCTGCCTGCGAAAACAAAAAAGGCCCGCATCCATCCGGATGCGGGCCAATTCCTTTTCAGACTAGTTTGCGGTCAAGAAGATCGGCTTGTACCCGATCGCTACCGTCTTTCCGCTCAGCGTCTTCTTCACACCGGTAATATCCGTCGAGTTGTGATACGTCGTCGGATAGGTGTAATTCGACGTGGTGCACACGCTGTTCTTGCAGGATTGCGCCGTGTCCCACACAATCTGGCCGTTGTCGAGGTTACAGGTGTAGACGGTGTTAGCGGCCACACAAGGACTGATCGTGTGTCCGATGAGCCATCCCGCCACAACGTCCCACGCAGTTCCGGACTGATTTCCCTGCAGTCCCAATCCACTGCCCTGATCCCAGGTGTAAACGTATTGTCGTTGTACGCCGACTCCTGCGCGAAGCGCGATTGAACGGGCGACATATCCCGCCAGTTCGTCGGGATCGCTCATCTGTCCCTGCTTGATCCCATGCTCGTCGTCCCAAACGGGCAAGCTGGTGAGATTGCGCTTTGCCGTCTCAGCCGTTACGTCCGCCCACATCGTAAGGAATGCTTCTGGGGAGGAGTTGGTCGATCCATTGCCACGGAGGTGGGCATTCACTATGTCGAAGTTTGCCGCTCCTCCGGCTGCCACGTAACCATCGAACCATGTCGCCATGCTGGGTCCATGAGCCGAAGGGCTCAGGATTCTGGCGTTGGGATCGAGAGAGCGAATGATTCTGGCAGCGTCCTGGCCCATGCGCACGATTTGGGCGTTGGTGCCGCTCCAGTAACAGGTGCAGTCCGGCTCATTCCAGAGTTCGTAGAAGGCGATCTGCCCCTTGTAGCGCGTCACCAGAGCCGTGATGAAGTCGGAGAAGTAGGCGTCAGCTCCAGTTCCATCGGTGTTGATGTCCTTCGGCGAAGAGCAGCTGTAGGGGCCTTGCGGGCCGCACGGGCTCTTAGGAGGAATCGTACCTGCCCACTGGGGAGTGTTGCCGATTGTGTAGAGGACATCGGCATTCTGAGACAGGACCTTGCTGATGTGATTATCCAGTTCGCTCCAGTCGTAAACGCCCTTCGACGTTTCGATCTGCGCCCACTTCACATTGTCGTCCCACAGCCGGACGCTTCCGAGCGTGGCGATCTGATGTTGGCCGTCCGTGGGAGGCCAAACGCCGAAACCGTTGAAGTCGGCCCCAAAGAACGATTCCTTGATCGTAGCGCCTCCACCGCCACCTCCACCGGACCTCGATGGGGTGTGCGTATCCGGATTCTGGTCAGGGGCGCTGATCGCGATCGATGCCGTCGCAAACTTGCTGGCGTCAGCGGTGCTGGTTGCTCTGACCGTAACGACCGTATTGGAGGTGACTTTGGGCGCGGTGTACATGCCGGTGCTGGAAATTCTTCCGGCCGAGGCGGACCATTGCACTCCAACTCTTGAAGTGTTCTTGACGAGAGCGGTCAACTGGACAGTTTGGGCGGATTTGACTGTTGCTGATTCTGGCGAGACGTGGACTGCGATGGACGTAGCGGACTGTCCCAGGCAAAAGATGGGCGCGAATGCGAGCGCAGTGAGCGCGCACATAAGGGGGGAGTATTTCCTCATGACGAACGAACCTCCAAATTAATTCGGAACTGCGGGAAAGTGGCCAGAGGGCAACAACGCACTAACGGTTCAGACGAAGTACACGGTGAAGCTACCCGAAACAACGTGGATAAGTGTTTGTAGAGTAAATCAAAAATGGTTGCAATTGGGCGAACGCCCTAACTCAGAAGTGCATTACCTCCGGGTCGGGAGCCATTCATTTTTCGTGGGAAATAATCGAGGATTGTGCTTGGGTACGTCAAGGTCAGATGTCACAATTCGTCCACGGAATCTGTGAATTCTCCAGTTTTGGGACGAAAGGCGGCGGAAACACGGGAACTAAGAAACGGGCGGAGGCATTGTCGAGAAATCAGCGGCCTCCGCCCGAAGTGCCTAGTGAGTAAATGAGAGGTTCAGGCCCGTAGTGAAGATGACATCATTCTTCTTCGATCCGGTCGGCGGGTTCGAGACGTAAATGTCTCCAAACTGGTTCTGCCAGCCGAACCATTTGTTCAGCTTCGTGACCGTTCCGAGGTTGAACGTGAAGCGGTATTCGCCCGTCTGCTGAAGGTCGGGATAGAAATCCAGGTTCTGCGTCACCACCGTGCTCTTGCCCAGTTTCTTGTTCAATTCCTCGCCGAGGGTCAGCGCGATGAACCGGTTCGTCTTTCCGTAAGACTCGAAAATGCCGGGAGAGATCTCAGTCCCGTTGGAATAGGTTTCATGCGTGTAGTTCACGCCGCCGAGGAAATCCAGAATGGTTCGATCGTTATTTATGGCGTGATAGCCGAAGCCACCGCTGTACACCTGCCGCAGATCGAGGAACTGCAGCGCGTTGGACATGAAGTCGCCCGATCCAAACCAGAACAGCTTGGGATTCACGTTCCGGTCATAGCGGAATCCGCCCTGATTGAGATTCGCTACGGTGCTTGGAGTCGACAGGTTATTCGTGGTGTTGATCGAACTTGCGTAGAGGGTGATCTTGTCGTTCAGCGTGGGGTGAACCGCATTGAACGCTAGAGCCAGGTTTTCTGTCTCGCTGTTGCCGCGCGCCACCGAGAATCCGACATTCGCTCCGCCGTTCCATCCATGCATCAGGCCGGGGTGGAGAGACTTGTCGTATGCCTCCTGCTCCGCATCATTGCGGATCAAAGTGACCTCGTCCTTCGACGCCTCCACCGTGCCTGAGCTCTTGGTCGCGATTTCTACCTTGCCATCTGAGGTCGTGACAGGTCCAACCGCAGTCTTGCCGCCTTTCAGGCTGATGTGGAGTTCCGCATCGGTCTTGATGTCCTGAATCGCGTCGAACTTCAGCGTGACGTCTCCCGCAGCGTCCGTGTGAATCACGAGCGTCTTACCGTCGGACTTCACCACGGTTCCAGTGAGACGATCTCCATTTTTTAGGGTGACTTGATCCGCCAACAATGCGGACGAGAATACCAAAACCGCAATTAGGGTCAGAACATCGAATCTACGCAACACGGCCTACCTCCGGCTTGCAGAGTTGAATGTACGTAAAGCGAATGGGAGCCCAGGGAACTGTGTTAGACGAAACTATGGATGCAAAGACACGGACGTGGGGCGCGCGGCCGTCTACCCTTGGACATTCGTAGACGTTCAGGCCTTGGTTTCAGTCTTCTTGCTCTGGTCGGTAGAAGCCTGAGGCGGGTTGTCCTTCATGCCGTCCTTCAAGGCACGAATCCCCTCACCCAGACCCTTGCCCAGCTCGGGCAATTTCTTTGGACCGAACACCAGCAGCGCAATAAAGAAGATGACCAGCAGGTGCATCGGTTGAAATAGACCTTCAAACATCGGAGCCTCCGAGGGATATCAGCAAATTAGATCATACGCTATTCGACCGCCACGGGGAAGGTCAAGCGACCCTGCCGGGGGCTGGGATAGCCTTTTCAATCTTTTACAGGATATGCGCGGGTGGATTCGGTGAATCTCGCCACGATCTGGCGTGACTAGGATCACACCAGTTTCGCGCTCTCAAATGCAATCCTCAGAGCCTTGGTCCAGGTCCGGGTTACCTCCGTGACCTTACCTTTGGCTCTGCTACCGGGCTATGTTGCAGGTGGGCCGACTGCTGCTTTCCCGGGAGCAGGCGAGCCTGCCCGCAAGCCAATCCATGATTGGGGAGTCCGGTGAGAGTGAAGCCGTCGCTATCCGTGATACTGATGTTCTTCGTTGCTGTCGCGTCATCCTCTTACGCTCAGACGACCGACTCTCAACCGGTAACATCCACTCAGCTCGTTGCCTGGTTGACTGGTGAAATCCCGAGCGCTCGATTGGCCAGCATAGTCTCTGAGAGGCGCCTCTCGACTCTCCCAACTCACGCTGAATTGCGGGAATTGGAAGCAGCCGGCGCCGACAAAGACCTGATGAAGGTTCTCAACTCCGGGGAAGTCCAGTCTGCCGAGATTGGCCCTGACATCCCACCCGATCTTTTGAAGGCCTCAGCCGAGGCGAAGCAGCAGCATTTTCACGAAGCCGAGCTTCTTCTGCGCAAGGTCGTGGAGTCTCACCCTTCGGATTCAGCCGTTCATTTCGCTCTCGGAGTGATGCTGCGTCAGCAAGAACAATGGGACGACGCGTACGACGAGCTGACGGCCGCACTTCACCTGATGCCCGAGTTGTCGGAGAACCACGCAGCGTTGGCCTATCTTTTCTACCGGCTCGATGACGGCCCGAATGCGATCGCTGAAGCCCGTACGGCTCTGAGTCTCGATCCGAAAAACTTCGAGGCCTATCAGTATCTCGGCCTGGGGCACTACTCGCTCGGGCAATATCAAGCTGCAATCCATGCTTACGCCGAAGCTCTCACGCGCGATCGTGACAACGCAGACACCTACTACGACATGGGAATTGCGCTTCACGCCGCCGGCGATGTGTCGCGGGCGATCGGGGCCTATGAACAGGCAATCCGGTTACGTCCCGCATTCTGGGAAGCTCATTCGAACCTGGCTTTGATTCGGCATGAAGAAGGAAATCTGCCGGCTGCGGTCTCGGAATACAAAGTTGCCAAGCGGATCGCTCCGAACGAGCCCTCCGTGCGAAACAATCTCGGCAACACTTATTGCGATGAAGGCAATTTCGACGCAGCGATTCAGGAACTTCGGGAACTCTACCGCGAGCACCCCGAATGGCAGCAGGGGCATTCCTGCCTGGCCAGCGCCTACATGGCCAAGCAGAATTACGATGAAGCGGTAAGTGAACTGCGGCTGGCAGTTCGCCAGAACCCGTCCGGAGCGTCCGAGCACCGCATCCTTGGACAAGCGCTCATGTTGGCCAACCAGCAGGAAGAGGCGTTGCATGAGCTCCGTGTTGCTGTACAGCTCAACCCTGATTCCGATGCCGCCCACCATCTATTAGGAACGGTTTTGTTCCAGCAGCAACAGTTGGCGGCAGCCGAAAGGGAATTCCGCGAGGCTCTGCGCGTGAACGGTTCGGCGGACAACCACTACTCACTGGCTGCTTGCTTAATGAGCATGGATCGGTACGGAGAGGCCCTGTCGGAGTTGGAAACCGCGGCTCGTATCGATCCCGACCGAAAGCTCTACCGCGCGCGTCGCGAAGAATTGATGAAACTGATGAAGGAAACGAATTCGCGCTGACCGCCGGGCGAGCACACGATGTCCGGAGGGTCACTGCGAGTTGTAGTACCACGGTGAATAGGCGGACGTCGCAAGGCTTCGTAAACTGGCTGAATCAAGACGTAAGGGGATTCGAATGGGGACGAACCTGACTCATTCTCAAAACGCTACAGCGGCCGCGGTTCAAGCGGCTTTGGCACGCGAAGCAGGCGTGCGCCGCTCCGATGTCGCATCGCCTGCGGATGCTTCCCGCAAGCCCGCGGGTTACGGCCTACCCTGCGCCAAGTGTCACCTGTACTATCCCGCCGATCTCGACGCCTGCCCCACATGCAAGCACAAGGAACGCGTCTCGCCGGTCGTTCCGAAGATGCCGCCGAAGAAAGTTGAGACTGCTGCCGAGCCTATTCCGGATAGCTCCGTGTTGGAGCATGAACGCGAAGAATTCCTGAAGCAGTTCAAGGCGCAGATGCGCGAGGCTCATGCCGAGATCCTGGATTCTACGGAGACCGTTTGTAAGTTCGGAGATCACCACCCGGGTGAGCCGGCGGCCGCTGAAATCTGCCCTGGATGCTACGAGCGGCTACAGGAGCGCCTCGACGTTTGCGAGGCCGCGCTGCACATCGATCTGAAAGAAGCGGCCCAGATCGTTTACGACGCTGTCTGGGCCGATTCTTCGGATCCAAGCAAGACCTATCAGAATGCCGCCAGCGCGCTCTTGGGAGAGCTACGAAAGCGGGCCGGAATCACGGCCGTCCTCGGTCCTTTCCAGCCCCTGGCGCACTGATTTTATTCCCCTTTGATCGCCACCCACTTCCTGCCGGCGTAGAGCTTGTAGCCTGCGCCGTCCTCAACCAGCTTCAAAGGTACTGGGCGCTGCAGGGCCTGGTCGGACTGCGAAGCTTCCCCTAGAACATCGTCGTTAGCGACATCCATGACGACGAACTTTCCCTCGGATGTGAATCCAAATCCGTACTCTCCTGGATTCAGGGTCGAGCTTCCGATCGTCAGTTTCTTTTCCGTGATGAGAAGGCCCTGATACTTCTGCTGGATGGCGGTTGAATATCCGGAAGCGTCGACCAGTGCGGCCAACACCATTTTGCCGTCCGCCATCTGCGCACCAACGGCGTTGCGCATCTGTACCGGCGCTTTCTGTCCGCGGAAGAAGAATTCGCTGGGCACGACTTTCTTGACTTCGTCAGTGCTCAAGATATGCTTCGAGGCTTGTTGCGCCCCGGCCAGTCCAACCAGCATCAAAATCAAAGTGCCGAGCAGAACTCGGCGGGTATTTTTCATGGCTTTCGTCCTTGCTTTTGAGAATAAAAATGCTCGTGGAAACTGTAATCGTTCTGTAACAGCGGTGCAATTGCGGAATTTTGGTTTGAACGCAAGATTCGGATATTCGCTGCCGAGGCGCGGGGATAGGCTTTCCTTACTATGATGACCGATGCCATACTCACAGCGGAAAGCATGAAGCAAATCGCAGTCAACACAGCCGCAGTTGGAGCCGACGATCCGCGCTGGGATGCAGTCGTAGCGCGGGATGCAAGCCGGGATGGCCAATTTGTATTTGCCGTATCGACCACCGGTGTCTATTGCCGTCCGTCGTGTGCGGCGCGACGGCCTCGCCGCGAGAATGTCACCTTCTTCTCCGGCCCAGACGCCGCGGAGCAGAGGGGCTACCGCGCGTGCCTGCGCTGCCGCCCGAAGGCGTTCCATGGCAGCGCCGCGTCCGACGGCGTAAAGCAGATTTGCCGCTTCATCGAGCAGCATCTGGACGAACCGATCACGCTGCAGCGCCTTGGCAAGGAATTTCGCCAGAGTCCGTTTCACCTGCAGCGTCGATTCAAGGCCGTGCTGGGCATCACGCCGCGGGAATACGCCGACTCGTGCCGCCTCCGCATGCTCAAGAACAACCTGCAGGCCGGCGATTCCGTGACTCGGGCGATGTACGACGCCGGTTACGGCTCGAGCAGCCGCTTGTATGAAAAGACTGCGTCCCAGCTGGGCATGACGCCCGACAAATACCGCCGCGGCGCCATTGCGGCGACGATCCGCTACGCCTGCGTCAAGTCTCCGTTGGGCGAAATGCTCGTGGCCGCCACTGATCGCGGCATCTGTTCCATCAAATTCGGCCGCAGTGAAGGCGAATTGCTAGAGGGCCTCCGGCGTGAATTCCCATTTGCGACCCGCAAAGAGGATGAGGGCGGTATGCACGCCTGGGTGGATTCTCTTCTCGGTCGTTTACGGGGAGAAAAGGTAGATTCGTCTCTGCCGCTTGATATTCGCGCCACAGCCTTCCAGCGGCGGGTGTGGACGCACCTCCAGTCAATTCCGCTCGGATCGACAGAGTCCTATAGCCAAGTTGCGAAAGCGATTGGAAGACCGAAGGCGTGCCGGGCCGTCGCACGCGCCTGCGCCACGAATCCGGTTGCCATAGCGATTCCGTGCCATCGCGTCATCCGCGAAGATGGCAGCATGGGTGGCTATCGTTGGGGCATCCAGCGCAAGAAGTCTCTTCTGGAAATAGAACAGCGGTCGTAGAGACGTAGCTTGCTACGTCTCCGGGTCTTCGGGTGTTCAGGCGCTGAGATTTCCGGGCACGGGCTTTCTGCGAACGACCAGCCAGTTCGCGAGAGCCACCGCTACGGCTACAACCAGGATGATCGATTTGTTGTACTCGATCTGGGTCAGCAGGGCGGCGCAAATCAGAACTCCCACCACCGCAACGACGGTGCCTGCAGGGATCCTCACCAGAGCCGGCGAATTCGACTTTTTTCTCAACACAGGCACGGCTGCGCAGACAACACCGTAATAAAAGATGCGTGATCCCGCCGACAGCGTGGCATTTCCCGCGAAGCTTCCGAACAAAGCCAGCATCCACACAAGCACTGAAAAAACGAAGATCGAAAAATATGGCGTTCGAAACCGTGGGTGCAGCAGCGCGAATGGAGAAGGGAAGTCCCCGCGCTCCGCAAGAGCGAAGGTAATTCGTGGAGTAGCGAGGATATTGCCGCTGAGATATCCGTAGATGGATGTAAGAGCGCCAATCGAGATGACTGCCGCCGCCGCCCGGCCCATAGCGATCCGAGCAACATCCGCCAAAGGCCGAACACTATGTACGGGGTCTGGCAGGACGCCAACCACAACCCACTGAATCAGGCTGTAGATCACTGCGCACGTGATCAGAGCCGCAAGCAATGCGAAGGGCATATCACGGCGCGGATTCTTTGCCTCGCCCGCAGAAATCAGGGCTGCTTCAAATCCGCCGTAGGCGAAAATCAAAAGTACAATCGCTCGCGCCCAACTGTGGCTGTCATGCGTTTCGACGGCCAGAAAACTTGCCGGATGCCACTTCAAGAGATAAATCGCGCCTACCAGAATCACAATTCCAAGCGATGAGAGTTTCGCCGCGGTGAAAGCATTGCTGGCGTTTTTTCCGGCGCGGACCCCGGCGAGGTTGATGAGGGCCAGAATTCCAATCAGCAACGTGAGAATGCAGAGCGAGACTCCCGGCCGCACTGCACCCGGCCAGAATTCGCCCAGGTACGTAACGAACAAATTTGCATTCGCCGCGCACGAGGTCAGCCGCACGAACCATACAAGCCACGCGACCTGAATTCCCATGAACCGTCCAAAGGCGGCCTGCGCATATAGATAAGGTCCACCTGTCTCGCTGAATCGGGACGCAACTTCTGAGAAGCAGGCAATGATGCAAGCCATGACGAACGCTGCCACGATCACAGCGAAGATGCTGGTTCGTCCCAATAGCCCCGCCAGAATCGACGGCAGTCCGAAGACGCCGCTGCCGATGATGCAATTGACCGTCAGGGCGGCGAGGCTCCAGCGGCCAATGGCCCGTACCAACCCCTCTTCAGACGTGTGTTCGCGAACGGATTCTGTCACGGCGCGTTTGTATCACACTCGCAGAGTTCCTGGCATTTGCGGCGGGATGCCGACTACAATGCGGCCCATCCAAACGACAGCCTTGCGCGTATTAAGGAACGAGAGAAAGTCGGATGACCAAACAACCGCGCAACATCTTCGTAACAGGCGGGACCGGGTACATGGGGCGGATTCTCACCCCGCGGCTTGTGGAGCGCGGCCACACGGTGCGAGCCCTTGTGCGGCCTGGTTCGGAGAAGAAACTGCCCGCCGGATGCGAAGCTGTCTTGGGCAACGCTCTGGATGGAACAACCTACGCTTCTCGAATTGCGCCCTCCGACACGTTCGTCCAGTTGGTGGGAGTCGCCCATCCCAGCCCTGCCAAAGCGGCTGAGTTCCGCCAAATCGACTTGCCCTCGGGGTTGGGCGCGGTGGCAGCGGCCAAATCAGCAGCAATTCAGCATTTCGTCTACGTCAGCGTTGCCCATCCTGCGCCGATGATGCATGCCTATATTGCTGTCCGAAGCGAGTGCGAGGCTGCGATCGAAGCGGCGGGCTTGAACGCAACGATTCTGCGGCCCTGGTACGTGCTCGGCCCGGGGCACCGCTGGCCGTATTTGCTTGTGCCGATGTACAAGCTGGCAGAGTTGCTTCCTGCCACGCGGGAGGGCGCCATGCGGCTAGGGTTGGTTACTTTGGAGCAGATGATCAGTGCCTTGATCTTCTCAGTGGAGAACCCCGTTCAAGAAAGACGTATCTTGAGTGTGCCCGAAATCCGCAGCGCACGAACGTAATCTTTTCCGGAAGTGCGTGAAACCCCAGTGTTGGCGCGGCTTTTCGCGTGGTGACCTTCGCACACGCCCAGGGTAATACGCAGAATTACGAAAGCGCATGCACGTGGGACATCTACTCGCTTCAGGTTGCCGATGAGAT
>Ga0335079_10000508_pt1 | contig 44343 bp, 34 predicted proteins | sample Lox_Sample_33_FD_206719 | JGI IMG/M metagenome (GOLD analysis project Ga0335079, IMG submission 206719) | Soil microbial communities from Loxahatchee National Wildlife Refuge, Florida, United States - Lox_Sample_3.3 | ecosystem: Environmental > Terrestrial > Soil > Wetlands | place: USA...
TGTGGTGCGGCTTGCGGGCGGCGGGAGCTTTGGCGAGGATCCTCAGCGGTTCATCATCGGCGGTGTCGACAACTGGATCAACCGGGAGTTTTCGAACAACCGGATCCCCATCGACAAGCCCGAAGATTTTGTATTCCTGACGGCTGGTATCCCCCTTCGGGGCTACGATTACAATGCACGGCTTGGAACAAAATACGGGCTCATGAACCTTGAGCTGCGATTTCCTTTTGCGGGATATTTTTCGGCAGGGCCATTACCCGTATTTTTCCAGAGTCTCGGCGGCGTGATCTTTCTCGACATGGGAAGCACCTGGACGCTGGGAAGAGATGTCAAGCTCTTTGATCGCGACGCAGACGGAGTGTATATGCGCGATCTTCTGGCGGGAACGGGTTACGGGGTCCGGATGGTTTTCCTCGGCTTCCTTCTTAAACTCGATGTCGCCTGGTCGTTCGATCTCCAGCAGACATCAACACCGAAATACTACTTCTCCGTCGGCGAGGACATTTAAGCAACTCGCCCGGCACGGCTCTCAGCGCTTTCGGTCTGGAGCGGAAGCGTCACGGTAAACTTGCTCCCGCGAGCGGGCTCGCTTTCCACTTCAATTCGCCCTCGATGCAGCTCCGCGATCCATTTCGCAATTGAGAGACCGAGGCCACTTCCTCCCAGTTCCCGTGATCGCGCCTTATCAACACGGTAAAATCTGTCGAAGATATTTCGCTGTTCCTCCTTGGGGATTCCGATGCCGGTATCGTTTACCCTGATCACCGCATTACCATTCTGACGCTCCGAGATCAGCGTGATCCTGCCCCCCTCAGGAGTATACTTGATGGCGTTGTCGACAAGGTTCATCAGGAGCTGCCGGAGTTTGATGCGGTCTCCGGGAATGATGACGTCCTCATTCTTCGTCAGTTGAAGTGCGATATTCTTTTTCGTAGCAATTACTTCACAATCCTCATAGAGTTCGCTGACCAGATCGTGAAGATTGACCTGTTCCATCATGAGAATTTCGCCGCGTCCAAATTCAGCTTTCGACAAGGTGAGAAGGTTGTCGACGATTCGCGAGAGGCGCTGAATTTCCTCGAGGTTGCTGACAAGCACCCGTCGGTATTCATCCGGATCCTTTGGTCTCCGGAGGGCAAGTTCGACTTCCCCGCGCATGATGGTCAGCGGTGTCCGGAGTTCATGGGATGCGTCTCCGGAGAACTGCCGGATCTGGTCAAAAGAATTTCTCAGCCGCAGGATCATCTCGTTAAATGTTGAGACGAGCCGCCCGAACTCATCGTTAACCGGTCGCTCGGGGATCTTCCGGTCGAGGTTTTGTGCAGTAATTTCCTTCGCAGTCCGCGTGATTTCATCGACCGGCTTCAGTGATTTGTTTGCCAGCCACCATCCACCTCCCACCGAGATTGTCACCATGACAGGGATGAGGACAAGAAAGATCGCGTAGAGATCGTCGAGAACCTCACGGAGTTCGGAAAGCGGATAGGCCACATAAATGTCGAGATCACTCGTTCGCGTTGCTGCGACACGCAGATCTGTTCCCTTCGGATCGTTGACGGTCTGGATCTTGATCGTGTTCAAAGGTATTTCACCGATCCCGAGCGACTCGACCTCGACGGGAAACGAGCGGAAGACGATCGCCCCCCATTTGATGCTGGTGACCTCGATGATCGTTTTCTTCGGATTGACGAGGGCGTGTTCATAAATCTGATTCCAGAGGAGCTCGTCGGACTCGCTTGCCTCCTGGCTTGCCAGCGACGTATCAATACCGCCGGATGGAGGCGATTCGCCCTTCTTGCGCGCAAACCGCTGACTGGGCTTGGCAATCTTGAGCTTGCCCTCGATAAAGTTCTTCACCCACCGGACTTCATTCTGGAGTGAACGGTCCAGATTATTGGAAAGTTGCTGACTGGAATATGTATAGGAAATGAGTCCGAATGCAACCAGCGTCAGGAGGAAAATGAATGTGTACCAAAGAGTCAGCTTCGCGCGGATCGATCGGAAGGGACGGAACATTTTACTCTTCTTTCATGATGTACCCGACTCCCCGCACGGTGTGGAGGAGTTTCCGCTCGAATCCTTCATCAATCTTCGACCGGAGGTGATTGACATACACATCAACAATGTTCGTCCCGGTGTCGAAATTGTAATTCCAGATATGCTCGGAGATGAGCGTACGCGTGAGAACCCGGTTTGCGTTTCTCATGAAGTATTCGAGAAGCGCGTACTCCTTGCCGGTAAGTTCGATGACGCGCTCACCCCGGCGGGCGGTGTGTTTGACCATGTCGAGCTGTAAATCAGCGATTTTGATCGATGTGGCTTTTTCCGGACCACCCCTCCGCAGCAAGGATCGGATTCGTGCAAGAAGCTCTTCGAAGGCAAAGGGCTTTGCAAGATAATCGTCCGCCCCAGCGTCCAAGCCCTCCACACGGTTGTCGATCGAGCTCTTTGCCGTCAGCATGAGGACGGGGGTGGTGATCTGACGGGACCGCATCTCCTTCACGAGCGTAACACCGTCTTTCTTCGGCAGCAGGATGTCGAGGAGAATGAGATCGAACTGCTTCTGCTGGACGTTGAGAGATCCTTCCTCTCCATCGTACGCGACCTCGACTTCGAATCCTTCTTCCTGCAGTCCCTGCTGAAGAAAATTCGCCACTTTCCTTTCGTCCTCGACGACAAGAATTCTCATGAACAAATCCCCAGGATGTTGATAATCACCTTAAGGTAATTGTTTGCTCTGTCAATAAAAAATTAAAACATTTTAAGAGTCTCGAATTTACCCATTCACCATCTCCCGCACTCCCCCCTTTTTACTCTTGCGGGGTTTTCGTATATTCGTGTGCGCTATGCGAAAAGGACTCATCTTCCTTGCCGCGATTCTGGCAGTGCCTCTCTCGGGATGCCTGCAGCAGATCGCCGTAAGTTCCCTGGGCGGTATTATGGAGAACGGGTTCACTGTTCTGAACGAAGAACAGGATCTTGCTCTTGCCGAGCTAAGCGGTGCGTCCAACCTCAAACTCCTCGAAGCAGTCCTGAAAAGCGATCCGGACAACGAACACTATCTCCTTCTTGCTTCGGAAGGATACTCGAGTTACGCGCTCGCGTTCGCCGAGGATGACAGTGCAGATCGGGCGCGGCTCCTCTATTTGCGCGGAAAATCATACGGCATGAAAATTCTCCTTCACCACAAGGAATTCGCCGACGCAGCGTCGCGCAGTGTCGACGAGTTTTCAAACGCCCTTCACACGTTTTCCCGGGGCGATGTTCCGGCAGTATTCTGGACGGCAGTTGGCTGGGGGAGCGCGATAGGTCTCTCGCTCACCGACCCTTCGGCGATCGCCGACTTGCCGAAAGTGGAGGCGATGATGAAATTCGTTGCAGACAACGATTCGTCGTACTTCTACGGCGGCGGGTATTTTTTTCTCGGTACACTCGCCGGCAGCCGTCCTTCCCTTCTCGGCGGAGATACTGCCCGTTCACGTTCGTATTTCGATCGGTGCCTGGCGGTGAATAAGGGAAACTTCCTGATGACGTACGTGTATCTTGCGCGATCGTACGCGGTCCAGACGCAGAACCGGGGATTGTTCGAAGAGTGCCTGACCAGGGTAGATACGGCTTCGATCGATATTCTTCCTGAAGCCCGCCTCTCGAATGCCGTGGCAAAGAAGAAGGCGCACCTTCTGCGCGCAAGAATCGATCAATTGTTCTGATCTACGGAATCCGGCATATTTTTTTCACTGACCAGAAAGGCTCCCCTTTGAAACATCCGAACTGCGCGGCGCTCCTCATCGGCATGATCCTCGCTGTCTCCTCAGCGTACAGTCAGCAATACATCATAAAGTTTGCAACCCTTGCCCCGGAAGGCAGCACATGGATGAATGTCATGAGAGAATTTGACCAGGCCGTGCGAGCGGAAAGCAACGGAGCGCTCGGATTCAAAATCTACTCCGGCGGGGTCCAGGGAGACGAGGTTCAAGTCCTTCGCAAGATCAAGCTCGGCCAGCTTCACGGCGCGGGCATCACCGGCGTCGGGATCACCAGCATTGCCCCGGAGGCGCGGATACTTGATTCGCCGTTCCTCTTCAAGTCGTACGGTGAAGTTGATTATATTGCCGAAAAATATCGTAGCGAGCTCAACGCTGCCTTCGAAAAAGGCGGCTACGTGAATCTCGGTTGGGCTGAGGTTGGCTGGACATATCTGTTTACCAACACGCCGGTGAGATCACCTTCAGATTTGAAGAGCGTCAGGATGTGGATGTGGGAAGGCGACCCGGTGGCAGAAGCGATGTTTCAGGCAATGAGCATCAATCCAATTCCGCTCTCAGTGACGGATGTTCTCACATCGCTGCAGACAAAAATGATTGACGGGGTGTATTCACCGCCCCTTGCACTCATTGCGATGCAGTGGTTTTCGCGTGTGAAGTATATGCTGAATGCACCATTAGCCGATGCGACGGGTGCGGCCGTGATCTCCAAAAAGAAATTCGACGAGCTTCCACCCCGGCTCCAGGATATCCTCCTGCGTAACGGCAGGATGTATATGGCAAAATTGACGCAATTGAGCCGGCAGGATAACGCCAGAGCCCTGGAGACGCTGAAGCAGGGCGGCATGACGATTGTTGATCCTTCATCTGCAGAGTCGGTTCAACTGTACAACGAAATCGGCACCCGCGGCAGAACGCTCCTGATCGGTAAATTGTATTCAGAGGATCTTCTTCATCGTGTGGAAAACGACCTCGCAGAATATCGGGCTACGAACAAATCAAAATGATGTGAACCGGGGCGGTCACACGCCTTGATCGGACTGCTTCGCACATAAACTTCGTGGAGAATCAGCCATGCGAATAGCGTTCGTTCTTCTCTTCATTCCCCTTTCACTTGCCGCACAGGAAGGGCGTCTGATTCCAAATCCCATCCGGGATATACCCCGCTGGGCCCGCGACGAATTCCAGCGGACGATGGCGGACAAATACGCAATCACCTACAGTCTCTTTCCGCATACGCTGCTCGGCGATTTTGACGGCGATGGGAAAAAAGACGTCGTCATCCAGGTCGTGGAGAAACGGTCCAAAATGGCCGGGTTCATGATCATCCATGCGCGAAAGCCCCAGGCATTGTTCATTGGAAAAACCATCGTCGGAGCCGGAAGATCCATCGGCACGTCTGGCGATGATCTTTCCTGGGTGAATGAGTGGAGCGTCGTGTCGGCCAAAAGATTAGCCGCGGCCGATTATGGATCGATAATCGACGCAAAAGGGGATGCGCTCATTTTTGCCAAACGAGGAGCTCAAAAATTTCTTCTCTACTGGAACGGGAAGAGATACGAATGGCACCGCGTAGGAAAATAAGCGGTCAGAATGATCAGTTTCGGATCACCAGCGGCTTGCGGTCACTGAACTCACCAGCCACAAGACGGTAGGTGTAACGTCCCGATTTGAGACGCCCGGTATTCGCCGACGCGACATACCTTCCCGGCTTCTGGACAGCATCCACCACCGTAACAACCTCCCGACTCTGGTCATCCACGATTTTCAGGACGACTGCCGCCGACTCCCTGAGTTCATACGGAATTGACACCATTGATGATGCCGGACTCGGATACGCCAGACCCAGTCTGTTTGCCGGCATGAGACTCCGGACAAGTCCTGCCAGTTCCGGAATCTCGACTCCTTCCACAGCCGGGGAGCTCTCGTTATTCCCTTTGTCGAGTGCCGTTACCGCGTAATAGTATTTCAGTGATGCGACATTGGCAATAGTATCGGTCAGGGTGCTGGTTCCACCCGAAACGTTCGCTACCAGTTTCTCCGGATTATTCAAGTCGATTTTTGGAAAGCGCGACCGGTAAATGTTGAAGCGCTTCGCCTGATCGCCGTCAGGAGCACTGACCGGCTGCTGCCATGAGATCGAAAATACGCCGTCCTCGACATTTGCAACATGGACGTCGCGAGGCGGATCGGGAGGAATATGATCCTTCCACGCCATCGGGGGAATCAGCGATAAGAACCGGAACCGACCTCCAACGTCCAGATCCTTCTCGATGCTCGCGTACCGGAAGAACGAGATCCCCTCGCCACCTATGGCTCGGGACGTGTCGACCAGCGTGGCGATTTCATCAAACACTTCCGGCTTGTATGCGCCGATGCCAAAATAAATCTGACGGTTGTAGGAGTTCAGCGCCCAGTCTCTTGCCACCGTCACGAAATCCGGATTGGCAGGTTTGTCGCCCAGCGACCAGTAGATCTGCGGCGCAAGATAATCCACGAGACGATCCTGCAGCCATTTCCGGGAATCCTGATCCACATCGGAATAGCTCTGAAGGCCTCTCATTTTTCCGATATTCAGATAGACACCGATCGGCGCTGCGCCGATTTTCAGCATGGGCTTGAGCGGCAGGGCAGCATCCCGGAAGTCGCGAAGAAACTTGTTGATGTTTTCCCTTCGCCAGGTATCGCGCTGCATGCCTCCCCCATACCGGCGATAGGTCGCGTCGTCCTGGAGCAGTTTCTGCGGATACCGCAGGTAATCAAAATGAATCCCATCCACATCATAATGTTGGATGAGATCCATCGCGACATTGAGCGTGTATTGCCGGGCGGCAGGTATTCCCGGATCACACCAGTACTCGTCATCAACGGGCTGAACCCATTCCGGATGAGCGAGAACCATGTGCAGGGGAACCGACGGCGCTGGCCGCGGTCCCGATCTGACAAGGAACGTATTAAACCACGCGTGAACCTCCATACCCAGAGCATGCGCGATCGTGATCGCCGTATCGAGCGGATCCCATCCCGGATCAGCACCGAGCGTTCCCGTGAGCTGAACGGACCAGGGTTCATACCTGGAGCGGTACAGCGCATCGGCTCTTCCCCGAACCTGAAAAAAGATCGTGTTGAAATGTGCACGATGGAGCTTTTCAATCATCTCCCTCAGCGATTTCTGCTGCTCGGCGCGGTCAGTAGACTTGGGCCAGTCGAGACCCGAAACCGTCGTGATCCAGACGGCGCGCACTTCCCACTTCGGAGACCGCGGCTCAGCCGCATGGGACTGAAAAGTAACCACTGACAGAAAAAGAGAGAGAAGTACCAACCGCATGAATATGAGGCGTGTCAGGATGTGTGTTGGACGAAAGACAATCGAGCATCAATATATGCTCATGGACGACGAGAATCAAGAAAAAAGAGTGGGCAGGACATGATAACGGGGCATCGGGTGGGTCTGTTAAATGGATTGACTTTCAGAAAAATTTGCATTATATTTTTAGCTCGAAACGAAGAAACTGACCTCAATTTCATCACCTTTTAGAGTTAGGAGTTGAACGACCTCACGTGAAGAAAAATCGCGGCAAACTCATTTTTATCCTCGTCTGCATTTTCCTCTCCGTCTATTTTCTGTATCCGACTTACAAAGATTATCAGTTCACGAAGGAGCTCCGGGGACTCTCGACTGCGGACAGTTTAAAATTCGTCGACCAGAATGATCTCGCCCTGCGGGATGCACGGTTAAACCGCATCAAGCTGGGCCTTGACCTGCAGGGGGGCATGCGCGTCGTCCTCGAAGTCAACGTGCTTAAACTCCTCGACGATCTTGCAAAGAACAAGGACGACAACTACAATGCGATCATGGATCAGGTGCGCAACGATGCCAGGAACACCGACCAGGACCTCATTGACCTTCTCCGGAAGCGATTCCAGGAAAAGCAGGTTCGCCTGAGCAGGTATTACGGAAGTATTCGCGATAACGACGATGAAGTCATCAGCAAACTGCGGGATGAGTCGACCAATGCCGTTGATCGCGCCATGGAAATCGTCCGGAACCGTGTCGATCAGTACGGCGTTTCGGAACCTTCCATCCAGAAACAGGGCGGCAGCAGGATTATTGTCGAACTCCCCGGCGTCAGCAAGGAAGCTGAAGTCCGCCAGTTGCTTCAGGGTACAGCCCTCCTGGAATTCAAACTGCTGATCGATCCGGAAATCGCCATCAAGGTCTACAACTCCATCGACAAGGCACTCGCCGGCAAACCGCTCGACTCGCTGGGTATCGATACGTCGAAATCGCTCGCGCAAAACGATACGACGGCATCAGATACCTCGGCATCGACAGATACTTCTCTCGCACAGCTTCCTGAAGATCAGGCGAAGAGTCTTGCGCAGGCGCAGAAGGAACATCCCTTCTTTGCTCTTGCCGGGACGACTCAAAGCCAGAACTGGGACGGACAGCTTTACACCCTGGATGAGAACCGCGCGAAGGTCATGCGAATTCTGGATCGTCCCGAAATCAAACGCCTCATTCCGGCAGACATGGGTTTTGTCTGGTCGGCGAAGCCCGCCCAGACGGGCGAGGGAAAGCGCTGGTATGCGCTCTACGCAGTAAAGAAAACTGCCGAGCTCACCGGCGGTGTCATCACGAACGCCCGCGCTACCATCGATCCGACCTACAATACACCGGTCGTCAACATGGAAATGAACAGCGACGGTGCGCGCGACTGGGCACGCATCACTGGTGCGAATGTCAACAAGCGCATCGCCATCATCATGGATAATGCCTGCTTCTCTGCCCCGGTCGTCCGGAACAAGATCACGGGCGGGAACTCCCAGATCGAAGGCATGAGCGATGTAGCCGAAGCAAAGCTTCTCGAAATCGTCCTGAAAGCCGGTGCTCTGCCGGCGCCGGTCGAGATCATCCAGCAGGCGACCGTCGGTCCTTCACTCGGCGAAGATTCCATCACCAAGGGTGTCTGGGCTGCGCTTCTGGCACTCGGCCTCACGGCGATCTTCATGATCTTCTATTATAGTACGGGCGGAACTCTGGCAGACATCGCCCTTCTTCTCAACATCCTGTTCGTGCTTGGAGTGCTTGCAGGATTTCATGGTACGCTGACACTTCCCGGCATCGCGGGCCTTATTCTGACCGTCGCCGTCGCGGTCGATGCGAACGTTCTGATTTACGAACGTATCCGGGAAGAGTCCGTGACCGGCAAGACTCTTCTTGCAGCTGTGGATGCCGGATACACCCGGGCCTTCTCGGCGATCTTCGATGCAAACCTGACCGCTCTGATTACCGGTATCATTCTTTATCAGTTCGGCAGCGGACCGGTTCAGGGTTTTGCACTGACACTCATGATCGGTATCGTCGCCAGCGTATTCAGTGCTGTGGTGGTCAGCAGGGTTATCGTTGAGATTCTCATCGAGCGCGGCGTCCACGTCAGTTTCGGTTAATTCACTTCGGAGCACGACATGCGTTTCTTTCGTAAGACAAGTATAGATTTCATGGGCAAGCGGAACATGTGGTATATGATCTCCGCTCTGGTGATTCTCTCCGGCATTGTTTCGCTGGCAGTCAAAGGGTTCCACTTTGGCATCGATTTTCTCGGCGGAACGGAAATGATCGTGGAGTTTTCCCAACCTCCCGACGTGGGAAAAGTACGAGATATGATGGACCGTGTCGGGTTCCCAAAATCGGAGATTAAGATGTACGGCCAGGAAAACCGGCTGCTCATCAGAACCGAGCTGCAGGGAGAAGGTACCACGGTCGGCGACAAGATCCGGACTTCGCTGCAGCAGAATTTCCCGGAACTAAAACCGGCGGTTCTCCAGGATCAAAAGATCGGACCACAGATCGGCATTGAGTTGCGGCGCAACGCGGTGTTCGCGGTCCTTGCCTCACTGATTGCGATGGGACTCTATGTGGCGTTCCGGTTTGAGTTCATTTACGGCCTCGGTGCAATCGTGGCACTCTTCCACGACGTCATGGTTGCGCTCGGATTCGTTTCCATCTTCGACGGGCTTACCTCCTACACGAATTTCGAGATCGATCAGAATATGATCGCGGCCTTTCTCACCATCGTCGGCCTGTCGATGAACGATACCGTCGTTATCTTCGACAGGATCAGGGAAAACAAGAAAATCTATAAATCGATGAACCTTGTGGAACTGATCAACAAAAGTCTGAATGAGACGTTGAGCCGAACCATCATCACGTCCGGCACGATCTTCATCATCACGCTCATTCTGTTCTTCTTCGGTGGCGAAGTGAACAGAGGATTTGCATTCGCGCTTACCATCGGCATCACCACCGGAACGTACTCATCAATTTACATCGCCAGCGCAATCGCTCTCGATTATACCAACAGAAAACTTGCCAGAAAGGCAAAGGCAGTTGTTGCCGAGAAAGCCGGATATGAGGCTCTCCACTAAAGAAACAAGCGGCGTCGTTGTCATCAATCTCGAGGGAAGCGTCCTGGGGGGACCGGATGCAACAGCCCTGAATGATACCCTTCACAAGCTCATCGAGAAGAAGAAACGAAAGGTGCTGGTTGACCTTTCGAACGTGGAAACGATGAATAGCTCCGGTCTCAGCATGCTCATCGGCGCACTGCAGACCATGCGGAATGCCGGCGGCGAGCTGAAGATTGCTGCCGCATCAAAAAAAATCGAAAGCCTGCTCGTCATAACCAAACTCAGTACGGTGTTCGAGCTTTATCCCACCACGAAAAAAGCGATCCAAAGCTTCGAATAGCAGTTCATGGATACGTCCAACTGTGCGACTCCGATGCCTCAGTTCATCATCGGAGTTTTTTATTGGTCAACCGGTCTATGCCAGTCCAGATAGTGGTCGGCGCCCAGTGGGGCGACGAAGGAAAAGGAAAGATTGTCGATCATCTCAGCGAGACGATTGACATCGCTGCGCGCTATCAGGGTGGAGCGAATGCCGGTCATACCGTTGTCATCGGCGACACCGAGTACGTCCTCCATCTTATTCCCTCGGGAATCTTCCACCCCAACGTCACCTGCATCATCGGCAACGGCGTGGTCGTTGATCCGCTGGCCCTGATGGACGAGATACGACAGCTCCAGGCGCTCAACATCTCCATTACCGGTCGACTGCTCATCAGCCATCATGCCCATCTTATCATGCCGTATCACAAACTTCTCGACACGATCCGCGAACAGACATCCGAGAAGATCGGCACGACCGGCAGAGGTATCGGACCCGCGTACATCGACAAGTTCATGCGTGTGGGGATACGGATCGTGGATCTCCTCGACAGAGATGTCTTTGTATCAAAGTTGAAGCGCAATATCGATGAAAAGAATCAGATTCTCAGGAAGATCTACGGCAATCCCGAACTTGACGTCGACAAAATCGTCAGCGACTATGAAGAGTTCGATAAGAAAATCGACGAGTACGTCACCGATACGGCAGTCTATCTCAACACCGCTCTCCGCAACGGGAAAAAGGTTTTAGCAGAAGGAGCTCAGGGAGCACTCCTCGATGTTGACCACGGGACATATCCCTTCGTCACATCATCGAACCCGACCTCAGGGGGCGCATGCACGGGTCTGGGGATCCCGCCGACTTCTATTGATTCTATTCTCGGCGTCGTGAAGGCATATTCCACACGGGTCGGAAACGGACCGTTTCCCACGGAACTGACCGATGAAACCGGGAAGATGATGAGGGAAATCGGCGGCGAATACGGGGCAACTACCGGGCGACCCCGCCGATGCGGTTGGTTCGATGCCGTCAGTTTACGGTACTCCGCGATGGTCAACGGCATCACCAACATCGCCATCACAAAACTGGACGTCCTCGACACGTTCGATGCAATTCTTGTTTGTACCGGATATACGCTTCACGGCAAGCCGCTGAAATCCTTCCCGTCCGATATGAGCACGTTCGACAGACTATCTCCCACCTATGAATCCTTCCGGGGATGGAAAAGTTCCACGCGCGATATCACGAGCTTTGTAAAACTGCCGGAAGAGGCGAAGCGGTACATCAACGCTCTCGGGAACCTCACGGGCACGACCGTCTCTCTCGTTTCTGTGGGAGCCCGCCGCGACCAGACTATTTTTCTGAAGCAGTGACAAGACCCCGGTCGGCAAATATTAAGATCCTCCTTCTCGCTACGGCACTCCTGATCGTGCTCGGCACGCTCTTCTATACGCAGCAAATCGTGAGGCAGCTTCTTGAACGCGAGAGAGATATCGCGGCTCTTCACGCGAGGTCCCTGGAGTTTGTTGCGAACAGACCCGCAGACCATGGCGCAGACCAGTCGGATTACAGCTTCATCTTCAGCGAGATCATACAGAATATCGATTTTCCGATGGTCCTGACGGACAGTCAGGATCATCCGCTCCCGGATTACATTATCAATGCCCGCAACATCGAGCTGGACACCGCGCTGGCGCCGGAACAGCAGAGAATCGTACTCGAACAGATTGTCAGGAAACTCGACTCGCAGAATCCGCCGATTGATGTCATCATCCGCGTGACCCCGACCGATTCGATCGTCCAGCGATTGCATTATGGCGAGTCGGCGATGGTCACACGCCTCCGATGGCTTCCGTATATTGAGATCATCGTGGCGGGAATGTTCATACTCATGGGGTACGTCGGATTCAGCCACATCAAAAGGAGCGAGCAGAGTAACATCTGGGTTGGCATGGCGAAGGAAACCGCCCACCAGCTCGGCACCCCCCTTTCCAGTCTTATGGGATGGCTCGAAATGTTGAAGGGAAGCGCCGGAGAACATCCGAAAATTCTTTCAACCCTGGAAGATATGGACCGAGATCTTCAGAGATTGCAGAAGATCACTGACCGGTTCTCAAAGATCGGTTCGAAGCCAAGTTTGCGGGAAGAAGATCTTGGCGCGGTGATCGGATCGGTGATCGAGTATTTCCAGCAGAGACTCCCGTCGCGTTTGGGACAGGGGAAGAACATCGAGATATCGGTGGAAGCGTCCGGCCGGGTTGTCGCACGGATCAACAAGGAGCTGTTCGAATGGGTGATCGAGAATCTCATCAAGAACGCCATCGATGCCATGGAAGGCAGCTCCGGAACGATCACGTTCGTACTTCAGAAAAAAGATGATGAGGTCATCCTCGACGTGAGGGATACCGGCAAAGGGATCGATCTGAAGTCGAAGAAAGATATCTTCAGGCCGGGATACAGCACGAAACCGCGCGGCTGGGGGCTCGGACTCAGTCTATCGAAGCGGATCATCGAAACGTATCACGACGGAAAGATTTTCGTCAAGGAAACCAGGCCCGGCCGGGGCACGACCTTCAGGATCCGGCTGCGCGCCTGAAACGCGAAAGATGACAGGGCCATGCATTTCTCTCACTGCACACCATTCCTGCCGGTCGCAGATCTGAACGAAACGCTCCGGTACTACAAAGACCGCCTCGGATTCTACGATGAATGGATCTGGAAAGGCGGGTTCGACGGAGGAATACGGCGGGATAATCTCCACCTCCTCTTCAATGCAGATCCGGACTATGTGAACCGCTGCGATCTTCTTGGCAAGGGTTTCGAAATTGTCTGGTTCGTGAAGGATCTGGACGACATCTACAACGAGTATGCATTAAAAGACATCCAGATCATCGATCACCCCGGAAATAAGTCGTGGAAGCGGAGGGAGTTTACTATCCGGGATATCAACGGATATTCCATCAGAATTTCCGAGGCACTGGGATAGCAGACCATTCGTGGGACGCGAATGTGTTGATGCGTTCTGTTTGCAACTCATGGAGAGTTTTTGCATTTTAGATCACACATCTGTGCTCGTGATTTCCTTCCGAGACGTTCTTTCTAACCCGTTCTCCATTATCGAACCTCTGAGGAGCTTCTCATGAAACGCTTCTTCTCCGTTGTTGTTGTACTCGCAATTTCCATACTCTCGGTTCACTTCCTGCGACCCGACGAGGGCATGTGGCTGATGACACAGGTCAGCAAACTTCCCTTTCAGGAAATGAAATCGCATGGTCTGGAATTAACCCCGGATCAAATCTACAATCCGAATGGAACAAGCCTCAAAGACGCCGTGGTGCTTCTTCCCGGGGGAACCGGCTCGTTTGTTTCGGCAGACGGATTGATCATCACCAACCACCACATCGTCTATGGCGCGCTTCAATCGGTAAGCTCCGTGAAGGAGGATTACCTGAAAGACGGCATGTACGCCAAGACACATGAGGAAGAAATTCCGGTTCCATCCTATTTTGCACGCATCGTTGTTTCAATCAAGGACGTGACGGATGATATCCTCACCGCCGTCAGCGATACCATGACGCCCGTTGCCCGTTCCGCGGCGATCCGGAAAAAGACCGAAGACCTGCAGAAGGCCGCCAAGGGGACCGGCGACATCGAGTATGAGGTGTCTTCCACATTCAGCGGAGGGAAGTATCTGCTCTATGGATTTCAGGTCATGAACGATGTCCGGCTGGTCTATGCGCCTCCCTCCTCAATCGGCAATTACGGCGGCGAGGTCGATAACTGGTACTGGCCGCGTCATACGGGTGATTTTGGATTCATGCGCGCGTATGTTGCTCCCGACGGGAAACCCGCAAAATATTCCAAGGACAACGTCCCCTACAAGCCGAAGATCTTTCTTCCCATTTCCTCCAAACCGTTGGAGACGGGATCCTTCGCTATGATTATGGGATATCCGGGGCGGACATTCCGGTACCGGACATCGGCGGAAGTCCAGCTTAGCAGGGACCAGTCGCTTCCCATGCTGATCGACCTCTATAAGACGCGCATGGATATTATGGAGGCGGCGGGAAAAAAGGACCGGGCCGTCGAAATACAATACGCATCAACCTGGCGCGGACTTGCCAATGCCTACAAGAACTATGAAGGAACTCTCGAGGGAATGCGCCGCGCGGATATTCTCACTGTTCGTCAGCAACGGGAAAAAGAGTTCGGCGTTTTCCTCCAGAAGAACCCAGAGCTGAATAAGAAGTACGGAACAATTCTCGCCGATATTGCGAAGGCAACCGACGAGGTGCGCACCTTTAATAAAGAACAGCTTGTCATGTCCCAGATCTACGGGAGCTCGGCGGTACTGCGGATCGCGCAGCGCTTCAGCCGGCTTGCGAAGAGTTTTGCAAAGGACTCCGCAAGCGGGGATATGAAGCCCCCTGAAAAGAATGTCAAGGAACTTCGGGACTTCCTCGGCACTGCGTTCAAGAACGTCACGATCTCGGTCGACAAGGATGAGCTCGTGGCGATGATGCTGAAAGCAACCGAGCTTCCTTCCGATCAGTCAATCCGTTCCATCCAGCAGATCGTCGGACAGTCCACCGATGGTGCCGACAAGGTGAAAGAAATCAATGAATTTGTCGACAACCTCTACCACGACAGCAAGCTCACCACGGAGGACGGATGTCTGAAACTCCTTGAGAAATCGGCAGACGATATCCAGGACGACAGATTTGTGAAATTCGTTTCGATGCTGGACAACGACAACGAACCACTACAGGCAAAGAGCTCGAAATTGACATCGGCCATTTCGCTCCTCGATTCACGGTACATCGAGGCACTGATGGCGTGGAAAGGCGAGAATCTCTACCCGGACGCAAACCGATCACTCCGACTCACCTACGGCGTCATCAAACCCTATGATCCCCGGGATGCCGTGCATTACGACGACGAGACCACTCTCGGCGGCGTCATTGAAAAGGAGACCGGCGAGGATCCCTTCATTGTACCGCCAAAACTCCACGACCTTTGGGTGAAGAAGGATTTTGGAAGATGGGCCGATCCAAAACTCCATGACGTCCCCGTGGCATTTCTTGCCAACCTCGATATCACCGGCGGGAACTCCGGCAGTCCCGTGATCAACGGGAAGGGAGAACTCATCGGTGTCGCATTCGACGGAAACTGGGAATCGGTCGTCGGGGACTATATCTATCAGGAACCGCTCAACCGGGCGATCAACGTCGAGGCAAGGTATGTCTTGTTCATTCTGGACAAATATTCAAATGCCCAGAACATACTCAACGAGCTCGTGATTCATTAGGCGTTTTCGGACCCGTTCCTTCCTGCGAGCCCGGGAAGGAACGGGTAAAAATTATTTAATATTGTAATTGCTTCGAGTACGGTCAGCACGTATGTCGTTGAATTGACACAGGTTAGTTGATCGTCCGGAGTCCGTCCCCGTACGTTCCGGAACCAATCTCCCCTTGAGATTCTCAATTTTGTTAATTCCCGGCTTGACTTTCATGAAGTGCGTTTGTATCATTTTATATCTGACCTTTAAGCCCAAGATCCACTCTACCACTCAACATCCTGGGGGATTTATGAAGACATTTGGTATCCGGTTTCGGATTTCCACGGTTCTTGTCGTTCTCGCTGCATCTCTTCTTTTCGTTCTACCTCTTTCTGCAGGTCAAATTGTCACGCGTCAGCAATCGTTGCGAGAGCGCGAGATGAACGCAGCCCGGCAATTGAGGGAATATCGCCACCGTCAGGCAGTTGCGCAAAAGAAGGCCCTCAGCGGAGAGCTTTCCTCTGTGCGACCACGTGTTGGGATCTCTCTCAATCGTACCTCCTCCACGACATCATCCATTTTCTTTTACGACAACTTTGAGGCAGGCGCACACACCTGGACAACCCAATTGTACGGGGGTACAACCGACGATCTCTGGCATCGCACCACACTCAATGCGAGCTCTCCCACGCACAGCTATTGGGCAGGTATAGATGGACAGGGAGATTACAACACCGGTAGAATTATCAATACCGCACTGGTCTCGGAACCCATCGCCCTCACCGGTGCAATCGGACCCATCACGCTGATGTTTGCGGAGAATTATGAAACAGAACAGGGATGGGACGATTGCATGGTCGACGTGTCGAATGATAACGGAACCACCTGGACGCACCTGCGCGGCGGCTACGGCGCTGCACCCTCAGGGAGCAGCGGAGGATGGACAATCACCTCTCTCGATCTCACACCCTATTCCGGTCAGACAGTTCTCATCCGGTTCTACTTCTATACGTTTGATGCCAACTTCAACAATTTTCCAGGATGGTTTATTGATGATATCGTGGTCTTCGATCAGGGCGGGATTATTGAAGGAAGGAAGTTCTTCGATGTCAATAATAACGGCGTGAAAGACCCGGGCGAACGCGGCATCAAGGACTGGATCATCACCGCAAGCGGACCTGTTTCCATTACCACAACAACCAATGTCCGCGGACATTATCTGTTTACGCTTCCTCTGGGAACGTATACCGTTTCCGAAACATTCGAACCGAACTGGACACAAAAGTATCCGCTCTCGGGAACCTGGACTATCAATCTCTCAACACCCGATACGGTTGTCGACAGTATCCACTTCGGAAATTATACGCAGGCCAGCTTCATCAACGGCACCAAGTTCAACGACATCAACCGTAACGGCACATTCGACGGCGGAGATACCGTGCTGCCGAACTGGAAGATCGTCCTGTCGGATACCAACGGCAACATGATCGATTACGATCTCACTGATTCCCTTGGCCAGTATTCTCTCTTTGTCTTCCAGCCGGGCGTTTATGATGTGAGTGAAGTCGGCAAGCAGGGATGGGTGGAATCATACCCGGTGAGCGAATCGTACCGGATTACTATTCCCGATCTCAACACCACATCGAACGGAAACGACTTCGGAAATTATTATGATGATTCCGTCAACACCATTATGGGTCAGAAGTTCGATGATGTGAACCGGAACGGGATCAAAGACGAGCACGAGCCGGGGATCGCAGGGATTACGATCAAGCTCTCCGGGACGAAGAGCAAAACGGTGAAGACCGACAGCAGCGGCTTCTATCAGTTCCTGAGTCTGCCGTCGGGGAATTACAAGATCAAGGAAGTGCCGCAGATGGGCTGGTGGCAGTCGTTCCCGGAATCGACATACAGTGTGACCTGTTATTCCGGAGAATTGATCGACACACTGGATTTTGGAAATTACGCGATCTCGACCGGTTCAGTTGCCGGGATGAAGTATAACGATCTGAACGGCAACGGCGCGCAGGACGGCGGCGAGACCGGACTGCCCGGGTGGACCATGAATCTTACCGGGACGACGTATTTCGGTTCATCTGTCTTCTCCTCCGCAACGACTGATGTAAACGGACAATTTTCGTTCAGCGGGCTCTGGCCCGGCAAGTACAATCTCAGCGAAGTCTTCAGGACAGAGTGGCGCCAGACACAGCCGGATCATCTCCAGCCCTACACCGTGAATCTCGGTGTGGAGCAGAATCTGACCGGACTGAATTTCGGTAATCACCGGGACAGCACGTTCAGTCTGGCATTCCGGACGTTCCTGCCGGAGAGCCTCGCGCTCGCACGCGATGCCTCCAATAAGCATAAGCCCGTTCCTGTAAAGCCCACCCGGGTACAGTTCAGATTTGTGGTCGTGGATACAAGTTCCGGCCCGCAGCAGATGGCCCTGCTCACGACAAAATTCAACGTCGCCGTCAAAGATTCCATTGTGGTGAACAGGCCCGCGATACAAACCTGGAATCCGAAAATGACGAGTGTGACCATCAATTTTGCCACACCAGTTCTGACCGGCGATTCGGTGGTCTTCTCGGGCATCGGCATCAAACCAAAACCGGAAACGTTAGGCAAGACATTCTGGACCAATAACTCCGCGAAACGAGTTCTTGTGACCGGAGCGAATACCCAGAATCTCCTCCTCTATCCTGAACCAAACGACATCAATGTCGTTCAGTTAACAGGCGGCGGATTGAAAGTCGGACTGGGCGGACCGCACTCGGTCGTTCATGGCACCTGGAAGGATGTCATGAAATCACTCATCGACAGTCATGACCGGATGCAGAGCGGCGATCCAAGGTGCCTCGCCACATACACGAACAGAAGGTCGATCAAGAATCAGCAGCGGTCTCTGACGCCGACGCAGGAGAACAACAAGCTGTTCGCCGAAGCTATTGCTCTCCAAACCAACATTATCGCAAGCGATATGGACATCACACCCGGCGGATTCGGCAATCTGATCTTCGATCAGGGAACCGGCACCGATTCACTGCATCCGTTCAACGGGAAGTCGATACGGGCAATCGCGGCGATGCTTGATGAATTCATGTCCTCGGTGAAGGACACGGCGAAGACCTCGGTGTGCCGCGATTCAGGCGCACTCGCCTATCTCTCGGCAGAGCAGATCTGGGAAACGATCCGGCTCATCGATTCCTCCTTCTCCGGACCGGTCGATACCATCAGCTTTGCAACCGGTTTGAATCTTACGCCGGTAAAGGCATTGAGCGCCGTATCGTTCTTCCGGCTCGACACCTCATCGGCGAATGCGGGTAAGAACTTTGCCTATGCGCGTCCGCACGGGATACCGGATGTGTTCACACTGAACCAGAATTTCCCGAATCCGTTCAACCCCTCGACGGAAATCGATTACTACCTACCGGCACAGAGTTATGTCACGCTGAAGGTCTACAACATTCTCGGTCAGGAGGTTGCAACGCTCGTCGACCACGAGCTAGCGGATGCGGGATCATATCAGTTCCAGTTGTCATCCGGATTGCTGAACATGGCTTCCGGTGTCTACTTCTACCGGATCACCGCAGAAACGGTTGTGGGCGATGACAACCCGGTCAAGCAGGTCTTTACCGATGTCAAGAAGATGATCCTGCTAAAGTAGTCGAGAGCGGAATATCCGCAAAAAACGAGAAGCCGGCAATCAATCTGCCGGCTTCTTTTTTACGGGGAGCCCGATGGACCAGGAATATTTCAGACAGCACGCACCGCGGGAGGAATGTGCTTGGCGTGCTTTCGCCTGATCTGTATCGAGAAGAACGCGCATTCCATCACCGCAAGAAGCAGAAGGGATAATGTATCGCGGTCGAGCCAGACGGCGAATCCCTTTTCGCTGACGAGGAGCTTCATGATGAATGTTGAGATCGACCATCCCACCGAAAAAATGAGAAGAAGAAATCCGACGGCCAGAAACCCTTCTTTCCAGTTCGCTTCCTGCCACCGTTTTGTATAGAGGGCGACAGCGGCGACAACATGCGCGTAGAAAATGAGGAGTGTGATCATCAGATTAGAAGAGAGCTCTGACCGTTCTCAGGATGATCTTCAGATCAAACAACATCGACCAGTTTTCTATATAATAGATATCGAACTTGATGCGTTCTTCGAGTGAAGAGTCGCCGCGAAGGCCGTTCACCTGAGCCCAACCGGTGATTCCTGTTTTTACACGATGCCGGTCGAGATATTTCGGTATCATGCGTTTAAACTGTTCCACGAAATACGGGCGTTCCGGTCTTGGTCCCACAAGGCTCATCTCCCCTTTCCAGACATTAATGAGCTGGGGCAGCTCATCGAGTGAAGTCCGGCGCAGGATGCGCCCGACAAACGTCTGCCGCGGATCATTCTGGATCCCGAGACCCGCGTACCTGTCAAACTGCTCCGAACCCCTCTTCATCGACCGGAACTTAAGGATTTTGAACGGTTTCCCATCGAGTCCGATCCTCTCCTGGACGAACATCGCCTCGCCGTGAGAGGTGAGCTTGATCAGAAGGCCGATCAGAAGAAACAACGGGGACGTCACGATCAGGAGGACGGAAGAAATCAAAAAGTCGAAGAGCCGCTTTGCGATTCTCCCCCACGTGGTCATCGGAACTCCCTTCAGCCGCACAAAGGGAATTCCCTCGATCTCCTTGACTGCCATGCGGCTCGTCATGATTTCAACAAAATCCGGCACAATCATGAATTCCACATTCATCCCCTCACAATCCTGGATAATGCTGACAAGCTTCTCATGTTCGGGGATATCGAGGGCAACGAGCACCATCTCGATCCGGTGTTTCAGCAGCTGGTTCGGGATATCATCCATCCTGCCAAGCCAGGTGGCCTTGCCAAGCGGTTCGATTCGGAGGCACTCCGTGTCCGAAAAATAGCCGATAAACTTGAACCCAAGAAGAGGGTGGTCGTGAAGGTGATAGAAAATCCGGTTTGCCGTTGCATTATGCCCGATGATGACCGCATGCCGCAGATCTTTCCCACGCCGGTACTGCCAGCGTTCAATCCAATAAAGGCATAATCTCCCGGTAAAAATGAACACGATCGAGAGAATCCAGAGCAAGCCGAATACCGCGCGGGAATACGAAAATGCGCGGTAGAAGAATGCAGCACTCATCACCACGAGCATGCCGAGCGTGACAAGCCGGATGATGGAGAGGAAATCATCCGCCCGGGCAACATTTCTCCGCGCTCCGTACATTTTTCGCGAATTGAAGATGAGCAGCCAGATCGGAATGATGACGGCGGCACCGCGGAGATATTCGGCAAGCGGCGGCACGCCCTCGACAAGCGGGAGGAAATGGAGAAACGGAGTTCTGAATCGGAGGAGGTATGCCAGCAGAAACGACGACGCAATGGCAAGCGAATCAAACAGAACGCCGAGCGTGGGGATCAGGAAATCGTTGCGTCGCGGATGCGCCATCGAATGCGGGAGCGTTAACCGAACATTTCATTTTCGACGATGCCGCAGATGATATGCGCCACCGTAATGTGCCCTTCCTGTATCCTTTGCGTATCATCGGAGGGAATAACAATAGGCACATCGCACAGATCCTTCGACGTCCCGCCGCCTTTTCCGAGGAAGCCGATCACCGTCATTCCTTTTTTCTTCGCCTCATGAATCGCCCGGTTGACATTTTCCGACTTGCCGCTGGTGCTGATGGCGATAAGAACATCTCCCCTGCTGCCAAGGCCTTCGACCTGCCGTGCGAAGACATTCTCGAACCCGATATCATTGCCTCCCGCCGTCAGCATGGAACTGTCGGTGGTGAGCGCAACGGCTGCAAGCGCGCGTCTGTTCGGTTTCGTCATGCGGATGACGAGCTCCGTGGCAATGTGCTGCGAATCTGCTGCGCTTCCTCCATTGCCGCAGAGCAGCACTTTTCCGCCGGAATTATACGTTTTGATGATCGCGTCAACGGCTTTGAGGATATCGCCGGCACAGGCATCGAACATCTTCTTCTTCGTTTCGGCACTGTCGGCCAGCTGATCCTGAATGTATTTCTGTCGATAGACGAGCGTAAGCGGCAAATGTGCCATAGTCACATCATGATGGTGATAAGCGTCTGGGAATTAATGTGAAAGCATCGATTTCACGATTTCGGGTGCCTGCCGGAGCGTCTCGTCGAGCTTCGAAATATCTTTTCCGCCGGCAGTGGCAAGATGCGGACGTCCGCCGCCGCCGCCGCCAAGGCGCTTTGCCAGTTCACCGACTATCCTTCCGGCCTGCAGCTTCTTATCTTTGATCAGATCGTCTGTCACAACGCAGACGAGTGCAACTTTTTCAGCAACTACCGAGCCAATAACTCCGACGCCCGACCGGATTTTGGATCGCAAGGCATCACCAAGCGATTTCAATTCTTCAGCATCAGTGATTTCCGCGCGGAACGAGACGACAGTAAAGCCATCGACCGCAATGCCTCCGGCGACAAGAGTATCGATATCTGCAGCGGCCTTCCTGACACGGAATTTACTGATTTCTTTCTTAAGGTCAAGCGTCGATTTCGTGATTTCTTCGACCGCTTCTTCACGTTGCACCATTTCCCGGTCCACGCGGGCCACGGTGTCCGTGGTAATTTCACCCGCTGGCATCTCAAGAGGACCAGGCGACGGGCGTCTGACCGCCGGCGTCTTTGCTGGTTTCCCGAGCTGTCGTTCCAGATCCGCCCGTTCGGCAAGGAGCTTCTCGATCTGCTGATCGAGCTCGTTCACCTTTTGCATTCGTTCTTCGATGTATTTCGTGAGTCCGTCACCCGTAACTGCAACGAGTCGCCGGATGCCGCTGGCTATACTGGACTCGGAAATGATCTTGAAGAGTCCGATTTCACGCGTGTGCTTCACATGAGTACCGCCGCAGAGCTCGACCGAAAATTTCGGATCGATCTCCACAATGCGGACATGATCGCCGTACTTGTCACCGAAGAACATCTTCACGTTGGGGTACTTCGCTTTTGCCTGTTCAATCGTAAGCCATTCTTTCGGATCATTAAGTGCCAGCACCGGAATATCATCCGAGATCTTTTCGTTGACGATGTCTTCGATCTTCCTCAGCTGATCGGGAGTGATCTTTTCGAAATGATTGAAATCAAACCGGAGATGATCGGGAGCGACAAGCGATCCCTGTTGATGGAGATGCGTTCCCAGAACCTGCCGGAGTGCCTCGTGGACAATGTGCGTGGCAGTGTGATTGCGCATAACTTCGTCGCGCCGATCCTTATCGACATGCGCCTTAACAATATCTCCTGGCTCAAGATTCTGGTTCAGCGGCGTCAGAAGGGGAGCATCCTCAAGTATGAGTATGTTGACCTTGCCACTCTTCTGCGTATCCCATACATAAAATATCCTACCATCCCGTGTCTCGAACTGACCACGATCTCCCACCTGGCCGCCGGATTCAGCGTAGAACGGAGATTTGTCCAAAACGACCAACCCACCTTCTCGGGCAACCACACAAGCATCGCTCTCCAATTGTTCATATCCGACAAACTGGAATCGCTCTTCAAGCTCTCTCGCATCAAACTTGCGGGCCGTCTCAATTTGTGCTTCCGAGATCTCCGAACGACCTGATTGCCTCGAACGATCCTTTTGTCTTGCCATCAAGCCATCAAACTTTTCCATATCGACGGAGAGCCCGCGTTCACGGACCATCATTTGTGTCATATCAAGCGGGAATCCGAACGTGTCGTACAGCTTGAAGGCATCATCACCCGGAAAGATCTTAGAACCGCCGATTGACGAAACGACGCTGTCGAATATTTCCAGTCCGCGGTCGAGAGTCTGGTTGAAGCTCTCTTCCTCCCCTTTGATGATTCGTTCAACCAGCTCCTGCTTCTGGCGAATCTCCGGATACTGGTTTCCCATCGAGCGTACGACAGCTTCGACCACCTTGAAGAGAAACGGCTCGTGCATCCCGACTGTCCTGCCGAAACGTGCAGCCCGGCGGAGTATGCGTCTCATGACATACCCTCGTCCCTCGTTGGACGGTATGCCGCCGTCTGCGATGGAAAACGTAAGCATCCGGACGTGATCGGCGATGACGCGCATGGCAATGTCGCTCTGACCGTCGATCGTCCCGCCGTATTTCATCCCGACGAGATTCGCGATGTGACTGATGATCGGCGTGAATACATCGGAATCGTAGTTCGATTTCTTTCCCTGGAGCACAGCACAGACGCGTTCGAATCCCATCCCGGTGTCGACATGCTTCGCGGGCAGAGGTGTGAGCTCGCCTTTTTCATCCCTGTCGTACTGGATGAAGACGAGATTCCAGATCTCCATGACTCGCGGATCTCCTGCATTCACGAGCTTTCCGCCGGAACAATCATCGGTCAGATCGATATGAATTTCCGAGCACGGTCCGCACGGGCCGGTCTCACCCATTTCCCAGAAATTATCCTTCTTCCCGAAACGGAGGACGTGCGTCGGGTCGATATCGGTCACCTTCTTCCAAAGAAGTTCCGCTTCATCATCCTGCTCGTAAACGGTCGCATAGAGGCGCTTCTTCTCGAGCCCCCACACGCCGGTAAGAAGCTCCCATGCCCAGGCAATGGCCTCCTTCTTGTAATAATCGCCGAAGGACCAGTTGCCAAGCATTTCAAAAAACGTGTGGTGATAGGTGTCGCGGCCCACTTCCTCGAGATCGTTGTGCTTGCCGCTGACGCGGATACACTTCTGTGAATCGGCGGCACGAACGTAGGACCTCTTTCCGGTTCCGAGGAAGACATCCTTAAACTGGTTCATCCCGGCATTCGTGAAGAGAAGCGTCGGATCGTCGTAGGGAATGACGGATGCGCTCGGAACAATGCGGTGCCCGCGCTCTTCAAAAAATTTCAGAAAACCTGCCCGTATGTCACTCGATGTCATCGTTCCGCTCGTCAATTAACAAGAACACCACGATGTCTCGTGGTGGCTACAACAGCGTATGGGTGTCTGGTTCCAATCAAACTTCAATCTGGGTCATGAGTTCGATTTCTTCAAGGATCTGGCTGATCTGCACACAGCGTGTGATCTCTCCTTCATACACACAGGCTTTTCCCGCTGTGTGGACTTCCCACGTGATTGCCTCAGCTTTCGACTGATCGTATCCCGTTGCCTTGATAATCTGGCCGATCACCTCATCAAACGTGTGGACTTCATCATTAAAAAGAATGACCTTTGCCGGACGCTCAATGGCGATATCGGTATCCTGGTCGCTTTCATAATGTATGGATGGATCCTGTATCATCTCAAAAAAACAGGTAACTCACACGAAATTAGCAAAATCGGCTGATTAAAGCAAGGTTTCTCATTGACTTTGCCTTTCTGATGGAATATATTACAGGAGTAACTTCCTGAATTCCTCAATGAAATCTTCCACCACATCCATTATTGTTGTCATCGTCTTCTTCCTGTCGGCGCTGCTGTTTGTATCGGTGCGGCAGCACGCACCGCTGCGCGAACCTGAGAAGGAAGTCGAGCGTGGTGAAAGCGACGCTCTGAAAAGTTTTGAATGGTGGTACGCACAGCGAGCACTTCCGTACGATACCATTCCGCGAGAAGGGTTCGAGCGGGCAGCACGTTACGTGAAGAATGTCATGAACAAATCGCGGCGCTACAGCCGGCAAGAATTGACGCTCGGTTCAAGCTGGAATTCGCTTGGACCGGCAAACATCGGCGGCAGGATTCTCGCAATTGCAGTCGACCAGGCATCTCCGAATACTGTCTGGGCAGGCGCGGCGAGCGGCGGATTATGGAAAACCTCGAGTGGCGGAACCGGTCTGGGATCGTGGAGTTATGTGAATACCGGCTTCAACACCGTCTCGGTCAGCGCAATTGCCATCGACCCGACCAACCACAATGTCCTCTACATCGGCACGGGTGAAATCAGTCTCTATCATCGCCCATTGGTTGGCACGGTGGGTGCACGTGCTTCCTATGGGATGGGAGTCCTTAAATCAACCGACGACGGATCGACGTGGACTCAAACGGCACTGACCTTCACCTTTCCTCAGATTACTGCCGTCGAAAAAATCGTCATCAATCCCCGCAACACCAGAACGGTATACGCCGCGACGAGCGAGGGAGTTTACAAATCAACCGATCGCGGAGGAACATGGACTGTATCGGACACCGTGCTCATGGCGATGGACATCGTCATTAATCCCGTTGACACGACCGTTCTCTATGCATCGCACGGGAGTGCAAATTCTTCTCCGAACCCGGGGATCTACAAATCGACTAATGCCGGCGCTTCGTGGACACAACTCACCAACGGACTCCCGGCGAGCAATTTTGGAAGAACCGCGCTTGCGATCTCGCCCACAAATCCTTCGATCGTCTATGCCGGGATCACAGATGCCGTGAGCTTTGATGCCGACGGACTCTACCGGACGACCGACGCGGGAACCAGCTGGTCGGTCCAAAGTACCCTGGACTATGTCACCGGAACTGCAGCCCAGGGATGGTATAACAACGTTGTCGCTGTGCATCCACAATTTCCCGATACGGTCTACTGCGGTGGGTACGAAATTTACAGTTCCACGAACGGTGGCTCGAACTTAGCGGTCGTTCCTGCATCGGGGAGCGTCCATGTTGACCAGCACGCAATTGCATTCGATCCGACCAATGCGAATGTGATGTATTTCGGATGCGACGGAGGTATCTGGAAAACGACCGACGGCGGAGCAAGTTTCATCAATGTCAACAATAGTCTTGTGACCACGCAATTCTATCCGGGGTTCGCTGTCTATCAGGCAGACTCGGTAACCGCCCTGGGAGGGTTGCAGGATAACGGAACGCTCTTGTATTCCGGCGCCCCGGCGTGGCAAGCCGTTTACTATAACGACGGCGGATGGTGTGCAATCGATCCGACGAATAAGAACAACAAGTATGCGGAGTCTCAATACGGCGATATTGAGAGAACGACGGGGGGCGTATTCCACCCTATCACCACCGGACTCCCATTCTTCGACGGTTCGAACTGGAACTTTCTGTCACCTCTTGTGATATCTCCTTCAAGCCCCAATGTCCTGTACGTGGGTGCTTCCAACGTCTACAAGACAACGAGCAGCGGTGAGATGGTTGGGAGTACACCGGGATGGGCTGCAGCCAATGGAAGCGGGACTATCAATGGAACTAATATTTCCTGTATCGGTGTCTCGTGGACGAGCCCCGATACCGTTCTCGCCGGAACGGGAAACGGGGCACTTGGATCCAGTCCGCTGTTTGAAGTATATCGCTCCGTTAACGGAGGCAAGAACTGGACCAAGGTCAGCACGGGTCTGCCGAACCGTTATCCAACAGATATCGAATTCGATCCTACAAACAGTTCTGTCGTCTATCTGACATATTCCGGATATGGTACTTCGCATCTTTTCCGATCTGCCGATGCGGGGCTGACCTGGTCTGATATCAGCACGGGACTACCGGATATCCCGCATCAGTCAGTCACCGTTGATCCGATTCTCCCGCAGCATATTTATGTCGGAACGGATCTCGGCGTTTTCCACTCGTCGGATGCCGGCGGCACGTGGGAAGAATTCAACGAGGGCATGCCTCCCGCTATGGTGTTAGATCTCGTTGTATCCCGGGCGAACTCAACCGTACGTGCGGCGACATTTGGGAACGGGATTTATGAACGACCCCTTGTCCATCCTCCCGTTCTCACGATGCAGTCACCGCTCGGCGGAGAGGTCTTCGCATCCGGTATCCATACCAGCATCTCCTGGACATCGAGATTTATCGGTGCACTCCGGCTCGAATTCTCATCCGACAATGGTGCAACATGGAATCTCATCGCCGACGGTGTTCCCGCGTTACCATCATCGTACACCTGGGCGGTCCCGGCAGTGAACACAACACAAGGACGTGTTCGGATTTCAGATTCTCCCGCAGGGGATCCCGCCGACTCGTCTTCGACGCCTTTTTCCATCCTGGTGAACCCGGATGTTCTTGGAGGTTGGAACATGGTTTCGGTCCCGCTGCATGTCGCCGATCCGTCTAAATCGACACTCTTCCCATCTGCGATATCCCGTGCGTTCACGTATGTCCACGCGTACATCCCCATTGATACGATACTTCCGGGAGTCGGATATTGGATCAAGTTTGATCAGCCGCAATTTGTTCCCATCTCCGGAGACTCGATCGCCACGGATACCATTTCAGTCCTTGCCGGGTGGAACATGATCGGATCGATCGCCTCTCCGGTTGCAACAAGCTCGATCATACAGATTCCGGGAAATAATACCGCATCCTACTATTTCGGATATTCCTCCAATTATCTTATTGTCGATACGATCAGACCCCGCGGCGGATATTGGATCAAGGTCAATGCTGACGGCAAGCTCGTACTTACAACAACCACCGCACTTTTCCGTCAGATCCCGGATCAGCGGAACTCTCTCTCCTCAATGAACTCCCTGATCGTGCGGGATGCTGAAGGAAGAAGCATGACGCTTTACTTTACGGACCCGGAATCGAGTATTGATGTATCAAAGTTTGAACTCCCTCCGGTTCCTCCCGATGATATCTTCGATGTCAGATTTGGATCGCAGAGGTTCGTGGAGACTCTTGGCACCGGGAAGAGTGTTCCGATTCTGATTCAGTCCACATCAGGCCCGCTTACGCTTTCATGGAATATTACCGACAGCAGGAAATCATACGTCATTCAAGTTCCGGGAGGAGAGCCGATTCCTCTTACGGCAAGCGGATCACTGCGTCTCACCCATCCCGAGGGCGGACTCACGCTCCAGGCAGGAGCACCAGCCAACCCCGGCCGGCCGGGCGGATTTGCTCTGCAGCAGAATTACCCAAATCCCTTCAATCCGTCCACGCTTATCCGATACACGCTTCCCACAACTACCCACATCTCGATCAAAGTCTTTGACATCCTTGGCAACGAGGTCGCGGTGCTGGTCGATGGTAACGAAGCCAGCGGGCAGCATGAGGTTCGCTGGGATCCCGGAACCAGGGCGAGCGGAATCTACTTCTGCCGGATGCAGGCAGCCGGATTCTCCGAAACAAAGAAATTGCTCTTTATCCGGTGATTTAAGCGCCCACCTCGATGCACCTGAGGACCCCCGGGACCAGGTGAAAAAAGGGTGATGCCGTAAAAAAGACTTGCATATCTGAAATACTTTCGGCATCTTTGACCCAGATTCCTGATCGGATGCATTCCCTCGCAATCAGCTTGCGAACATCTTGGCGGGGACCTCATTAGTGAAGGCGATTCCTTTTTCTTCATCCATGTAATTCGCACTTTATTCGCTACGTTTGAGCAGGCGGACAGTGTTGACGTGCGTCCGACAATCTTGCGGGGCATTACTTTGCAAACGCACGGGTGAGAAACGAGGCAATCCGTGTTGTGTGGGACGATAACCGAAGCATTTGCGATCAAACTCTTTGCTCTTGAAAATTAAAATCGCGTTACGTATCAGTTCTTTACAATCAGTGCCATCTTTCAATCAACAGCCCAACGTGGGTGAAAGAATGGATGTCCCACATACGTTTAGGGAAGGAGTTTCCCCATGAAAGTTCTTGTACGATGTTTGAGTATCCTCGTTATGTCCTCCCTGCTTCTCGGCATCAGCGCTTTTGGTCAGGACCGCTGGGTGGGAACGCACAACACGACGAGCCACGATATACTCGGCACCTGCCAGCTTGACAACAACACCGCGTTTGCCGTTGGCACTGCCGGATTGTTTCTGAAGACCACAGATGCGGGCGCAACCTGGTTCGCGCATGCTACCGGCGTTACGGCCGATCTCTATTCGGTATACTTTCTGAATTCAACCATGGGCTGGGCAGTCGGAACAGCCGTGTACCCCAACGGGTCTGCGTTCGTTGCGACGACAGACGGCGGGAATACCTGGGTCTCTCAGCCCGCACCCTCGAGTTTTTCCCCTACTCTCTACAGTGTCTATTTCCAGGATGCCAACAACGGATGGGCAGCTGGAAGTTCGGGAAGGTTTGCCCGTACAACGAACGGCGGAACGACCTGGACAAACGTCACCATGCCAGTTGCAGCAACCTATAACCTCTATAGTGTTCGCTTTCGTGACTTGTTCAACGGGTATATCGTTGGCGGACCTACCGGACAGGGATTTGTGATGCAATCGACCGATGGCGGTCAGTCATGGACCGATCCCTCACAGGTTTCTTCACAGCCGCTCTATGCTATCCGGTATGTTACCGACACGCTGACAGCGGTTGCTGTCGGAAATAACGGCGCAATCGTACAGACCACAGATGGCGGGCAGAACTGGGGTTCCCCTTCGACTCCCTCCGGTGCATTTCGGCCGCTGAAAGGAATGGCGGTAGTGGGTAACACCGTCTTTGCGGCGGGTGACACGGTCGTCATCGTTTCGACCAACAGCGGCGCAAACTGGACGCGCAAGAGAACGAATCTGAACGGTACAATCTACCCGCCTCAGTCCCTTAATGATATTGCGATGTCCTCCGCCACGAACGGATGGGCAGTGGGTGCTGCCGGACTGATTTATCGCACGACTGATGGAGGAGGTACCTGGGCATACCAGCTGCAGGGAACGAACAATACCGCGTTTGATGCCGACATGTATTCGGTATACTTCCTGAATTCAAGTCAGGGTTGGGCTGTCGGGACTGCAGTGTACCCCAACGGGTCTTCATTTCTTACGACAACAAATGGAGGATCCACATGGACTTCCCAACCTGCACCGTCGAGTTTTTCCCCTACCCTCTACAGTGTCTATTTCCAGGATGCCAATAACGGGTGGGCAGTGGGAAGTTCGGGAAGGTGTGCAATGACGACAAACGGAGGCACCACGTGGGTAAACGTTACCATGCCCGTAGCGGCGACATTCAATCTCTACAGCGTCCGCTTTCGGGATTTGAACAATGGATTCATTGTGGGGGGACCGACCGGACAGGGATTTGTGATGCAATCGACCAACGGTGGTCAATCATGGGCCGATCCTGTGCAGGTATCTTCACAACCGTTGTACGCGATTCGGTATGTTGATTCCTTGACGGCCGTGGCCGTCGGCAACAACGGCTCGATTGTCCAAACAACAGATGGTGGGCAGAACTGGAATTCCCCCTCTACACCCGCAGGCGCATTCCGTCCGCTGCACGGCATGTCCGTTGTCGGCAGTAACGTGTTTGCAGCGGGAGATACCGTGGTGATTGTTTCAACCAACGGGGGTGCGAACTGGTCGCGAAGGCGCACAAATCTCAACGGCGCGATCTATCCCCCGCAGTCTCTGAACGACATTGCCATGGCAACAAAACTCACCGGATGGGCGGTGGGAGCTGCCGGACTTATTTATAATACGAACGACGGCGGCACGACATGGGTGTACGAGCCGAGTCCCTACCCGACGCAGGATATTGAGGGAGTTTGCTATTCGCAGAATGTCGTGCATTTTTCCGGACTCGGCGGAACTCTTGCGACGAATTCCACTCCGACTATTACCGCAGTCTATGATCGCGCGATCGACGTACCGGAAAATTTCCGATTGATGCAGAGCTATCCGAATCCCTTCAACCCGTCTGCGACAATTCAGTACGATCTCGCTGCGAAGAGCCGGGTCACACTGACAGTCTACAATATGCTCGGACAGGTTGTGGCGGTTCTTGCGAACGGCATTGAAGAACCCGGTTCAAAATCAGTTGAATTCAATGCAGCCGGCTTCGCGAGCGGCGTGTATTTTTACCGGTTGGAAGCGACTGGAATTACGGGTCAGTCGAAATCGTTCAGTGAAGTCAGAAAGATGGTACTCGTGAAGTAGGACGCGGCGCAAGAGCGTCGTTCCAGAAAATCCCTAAGCCCCGGCTGTGAGATCGTGCAGCCGGGGCTTTCTGTTTCGATGAAAAATCCGGTAAACTAACGGACGAGAAAATGGGATGTGCTGCGTATCCCGATCCCGAGCATAATTCAGACAGGAGAGCGTGGATTTTTCCGGAAGGAGGAGCGATTGTGCTAAGCGAGGTTCCTGATCATGGCATCCGCAAATTCGGAACACTTCACTTCTTTCGCTCCTTCCATAAGACGGGCGAAATCATAGGTAACGGTTTTTGCCTGAATCGTCGCGTTCATGCCTTTAAGGATCAGTTCGGCAGCTTCCTTCCACCCCATGTACCGGAGCATCATCTCCCCGCTGAGAATCACCGATCCCGGATTTACCTTGTCGAGGTTTGCATATTTCGGCGCGGTTCCGTGCGTGGCTTCAAACACGGCATGACCGGTGATATAATTGATGTTCCCTCCCGGCGCAATGCCGATACCGCCGACCTGCGCCGCGAGCGCGTCGCTGATATAATCGCCGTTCAGATTGGGTGTGGCGAGGATGTCAAATTCCTCGGGACGCGTGAGAACCTGCTGTAAGGCGATATCCGCGATTGCGTCTTTAATGATGATACCCGCGCCCGGTTTTCCTTCGGGCACCTTGCACCACGGACCGCCGTCGATCTCGACAGCACCAAAGTGTTCTTTCGCGACCTGAAATCCCCAGTCGCGAAAAGCACCTTCGGTGAATTTCATAATATTCCCCTTGTGCACAATCGTTACGCTCTTCCGGTGATTTTGTATGGCGTAGCTGATCGCACTATGAATGAGGCGGACACTTCCGGAATAGCTCACCGGTTTGATGCCAACCCCGACTCTGATATCCGTGGGGAAATTCCTTGCACCGACAAGAGTCCAGAATTCTTTTGATTTCTCCACTGTCCCGAATCGTATCTTTTCAAACTGTTTTGGGAATTCTGTTTTCAGGAAATCCAGTATCTTTTGCGCCTCGGCAGACCCTGCGGTATATTCGATCCCCGCATAAATGTCTTCGGTGTTTTCCCGAAAAACGACCATATCGACTTTTTCAGGGTGCTTAACCGGAGACGGCACACCGCGAAAATACTGCACGGGTCTGAGGCAGACATACAGATCGAGCATTTGGCGCAATGCAACGTTGAGCGATCGGATTCCGCCACCAACGGGCGTTGTCAGCGGTCCCTTAATCCCCACGAGATAGTCCCGGAACGCAGCAACGGTTTCCTCGGGAAGCCAGGTGTTGAATTGTTTGAAGGCCTTCTCCCCGGCAAAGACTTCCATCCAGGCAATTCTGCGGCTTCCGCGATAGGCCTTCTCGACTGCCGCATCAATGACTCGCACAGATGCGCGCCAGATGTCGGGACCGGTTCCATCCCCCTCAATGTAAGGAATGATGGGCTGCTCGGGAACGGTCAATTTGCCGTTCTGGATGGTAATTTTCTTTCCCTGTGGGGGAATCTTCGGAGCGCTCATGGAATTTCTCTCTCAGTGATTCTGATGTGAAGTCGAACGAATATAATCCCTCAGTTTCGATCCGTACGCTGCCATATCACTCCCCTCATACTTCTTCAGCTTCAGCACAAAACGGATCTGATCGTCGGTATATCTGGGCGTGACGTGAAAATGGACGTGGAAGACCGACTGCCCGGCCGCGACGCCGTTATTCGAAAAAATGTTGAAGCCCTGCGGCTCAAAAGTCTTCACGATGGCCTTAGCGACAAGTTGTGTCGCACGGATCATTTCGGGAAGTTCGCTTTCGGGAAGCTCAAGAAATGTTACGCAGTGCACCTTGGGAATAACAAGAACGTGGCCGAAGTGGATGGGGTTGATATCCAGAATTGCAAAGACGTGATCATTCGAGTAGAGCACTTCGGCGGGCAATTCACCCCGGATGATCCTGCAAAATGCGCAATCGCTCATGCTGTCAACACGACGGATAACTAAAAGGAGGTGTATAATATCAAAATTTCGGCTGAAAGTCAACGGATATGCTTCCCCTCTCCTCACCATTCGGGGAGAGCGACGATGGGCAACACCCCCTTTCCGGATCGATAACCAATGGTGATTCTTGCAAAGTTGATTATTCACTCAGCGTTGCGTATATTTTGACTGCATAAACGAGCTCATTCCAGGAAAATTCAATCTATAAGAGGAGTTTCCATGAAACAAATCTCACTACTCACCGTCTGTGCTCTCCTGTTTGTCTTCCTCGCCGTGACGGGTTTTCAATGCGGCTCGGCGGACATCACGAGCGCGAAGCTGTACATGCAGCATAGTGATTATGCAAAAGCTGAGGCATCGTTGCTGAAAGAAGTAACCAAGAATCCCGGCAACACTGAAGCATGGTATCTGCTCGGAGAAGCCCGGCGGAACCAGCAAAATTATAAGGGAATGGTTGAGGCCTATGATAATTCCCTGAAAAGCGGCAAAGACTTTGAAGATCCGATCAGAAGGGCGAAACTTAATGTCTGGGGAACAGAACTGAATTCGGGCGTGTCGTCATATAACCGCGTCTCGAGCGCATCCAAGGACAGCGCGCATATCCTCCTCCAGAACGCCATCGATGCATACCAAATGGCGATTACCGTGAACCCTGACAGCACCATCACCTACCAGAATCTCGCTCTTGCGTATCATTTTGACGGGCGGTATGATGACGAGATCTCTGCGCTGAAGACGGCGATCAGCCACAAGCCGACTGCCGACGAGTATTCAACACTCATCAACGCATATATCAAGAAAGGTGACGTGGCGGAAGAAAAGGGAATGAAGCAGGAGGCAACGGAGACCTACAACGGCGCCATCGGCGTCATCGCCGAGGCAAGAAAATTCGATCCGTCGAATCCAGACTTCCTCCGGACGATGATCGATCTCTACGTCCGGACGAACCGGGCGAATGAAGCCAAGCCGTTCATCAAAGAGGCGATCGCGCAGGAACCTTCCAACGAGCTGTATCAGTACAATTACGGCGTGCTCCTCATGCAGACCGACAGCGTCAAAGAAGCAATTCCGTACTTTGAAGCGGCTCTGAAGCTGCATCCGAACTACGAGCTGGCACTCCGGCAGCTCGGTGTTGCACATCTGAAGCTGGGGCAGGGCATGAAAGATGCCGCCCAATCGAAAGATGTCAAGACCGTGACCAACAAGGCCTACACCGCCGAGTTCAAGAAAGCCGCAGAATACTTCAAGCAGCTCACCGAAGTGAAGAAGGACGATCCTGCACTCTGGGATGCACTGGCCTCCGCCTATGCCAATGCCGAGATGTTCAAAGAAGCAAAGCAGGCAATGGAACAGGCCGACAGCCTGCGGAAGAAATAACACACGTTTGAAGAGAATTGCCCTTCGGGGGAGTTCCTCCGAAGGGCTTTTTTATACACGAAAGGAAAGCCCATGACGAATCAGCCCCCTCAGCAGCAGATCAATATCGAGCTCGGCGAAAAAGAGGCGGAAGGAATTTATTCGAATCTCGCGATCATCACGCATTCCCCCGCGGAATTTGTTATTGATTTTACACGCGTCCTTCCCGGTGTTCCGAAGGCGAAAGTCCATGCCCGTATTATCACAACTCCCCAGCATGCAAAACTTCTTCTGGGGGCATTACGGGAGAACATCGACAAATTTGAAAAGGCGTTCGGAGAGATTAAGATCCAGGGAGAAACACCTCACGGCGGATTTGGATTTCAGCCGCCCATGGCAGGAGACAAGGTTCACTAACGTTGTTGAGGCAGGCGCTCAGCCGGGAGTGCCTGCACCGCTCAGACCATTCCTACAGAACATAGCGCGTGAGATCCTTATTTCTCACGATCCCGCTGAGCTTATCCTCGACCATCTCCTTCGTCACGAGAATCACCTTACCTGAATACTTATCGGGTGCCTCGAAGAGAATCTCCTCGAGGAGCGTTGTCATAATGGTATGAAGGCGTCTGGCGCCGATATTCTCGACCTGCTCGTTCACCTCAGCTGCGGTTCTCGCAACTTCCCGGATTGCCTCCTCGGCAAACTCCAACTTCACACCTTCCGTTTCGAGCAGTGCCGTGTACTGTTTAAGCAGGGCGTTCTGGGGAACGGTAAGAATCTTCACAAAATCATCCTGACTCAGACTTTCGAGTTCGACGCGGATTGGAAATCTTCCCTGAAGTTCCGGGATCAGGTCGGAGGGCTTTGAGACATGAAATGCTCCCGATGCGATGAACAGAACATGGTCAGTCCTGACCATTCCATACTTCGTCAGGACCGTCGTCCCCTCGACAATCGGCAGAAGATCCCGCTGTACGCCTTCACGGGAAACGTCGGGCCCCGAACCCTGACCCCGCTCGCCGGCGATCTTGTCGATCTCATCGAGAAAGACAATTCCGGCATTTTCTACCCGGTCCAGCGCAATCTTGACCACGCTTTCGGTATCAATGAGTTTCTGGATTTCTTCCTGCATCAGCATTGACCGCGCATCCGCTACAGACATTTTCCTTTGCTTGCTGCGCTTCGGCATGATATTGCCAAACATTTCCTGGATGTTCAGTCCCATCTCCTCCATGCTCACCGGACCAAACACCTGCATCGCCGGCATCTGCGGAACGTTTACATCCAATTCAACGGTCCGTTCTTCGAGTGCGCCCGCACGCAGTTTTTCCCGGAACTTCTCACGCGTTGCCTTGTTCTCCTCTGCATCCGGAATTTCCTCCGGAGGCCCGTTAAACCCCGCGGGCTGATGACGCTTGACCGAAGGGACAAGGATATCGAGAAGCCGCTCCTCGACGAGCCGCTCGGCTTTGTCCTCAACTTCAGCGCTCTTCTCGCCTTTCACCATATTGACCGCAACCTCCACGAGATCCCGAACCATTGAATCGACATCCCGGCCGACATATCCAACCTCCGTGAACTTCGATGCCTCCACCTTCACAAACGGTGCGTTTACGAGCTTTGCCAGGCGGCGGGCAATCTCCGTCTTGCCGACACCTGTCGGGCCGATGAGAATGATGTTGTTCGGCATGATCTCTTCGCGCAGGTTTTCCGCCGTCTGGAGGCGCCTCCACCTGTTTCGGATCGCGATCGCAACGGATTTCTTGGCGGCGTGCTGACCGATGATATACCGGTCGAGCTCGCGGACAATTTCAACGGGAGTCAGCTCGCGGGATTCTCTTTTCAGCTTCTTCATTCTGACAACAGAGGAAATGGACGTTACAGTTCTTCTATAGATATCTCGTCGTTCGTATAGATGCAGATTTCTGCGGCTGCCTCAAGGGCTTGCTGGACGATGTCCTTTGCGGGGAGATCGGTGTGCTTCTTCAGCGTGCGCGCCGCAACGAGGGCATACTGTCCACCGGAACCGATGGCAACAATTCCGTCGTCGGGTTCAATGATCTCGCCCGTACCCGATATTATAAGTGCCTGCTGCTTGTCGAGCACCGCAAGAAGCGCTTCAAGCTGCCGAAGGTACTTATCCGTGCGCCAGAGCTTTGCAAGCTCCACAGCCGCGCGCAGAAGGTTGCCGTGATACTGCTGAAGCCGATCTTCGAACCGCTCAAAAAGGGTAAATGCATCTGCAGCTGCACCCGCAAAACCCGCGAGGACCGTGCCGTTATAGATCTTGCGGATTTTTCTTGCTTTTTGTTTCATCACGGCGTTCCCGACGGTAACCTGACCGTCACCGCCGATAACCGATTGCCCTTTATGGATCAGTCCGATAACGGTTGTTGAATGAATTGTTTCTATCATAGCTGAAATGATGCCCCCTTTTCAAATTTTTCGGCGAAGCCGGGCGACCGGAATTTTCATCGCCTCCCGGTATTTTGCAACGGTTCGCCGGGCAATGTTGAGACCGTCCTCGTTGAGCATTTCGGCGATTCGGTCATCGCTCAGCGGACGGTTGGAATCCTCCTGTTCGATAATTTCCCTGATAGTTTTCTTGACTTCCTTGTTGGAAATCTCTTCTCCGGAAGAAGTGGTAAGCTTATCGCTGAAAAAGTGACGCAGTTCAAAAACACCATACTCGGTCTGAACATATTTGCCGTTGACCACCCGGCTGATGGTGGAAATATCCATCCCGATCATCTCGGCGATATCCTTATAGATCATCGGGCGGAGATTCTCACCTGTCTCGAAGAACGTCCGCTGTTTCTCGACGATCGCTCTCATAACTTTCAGCATGGTCTCGCGCCGCTGGTTAATCGAAGCGATAAACCACTTGGCAGCTTCGAACCGCTTCCGGATAAAATCCTTGACCCCGTCGGGTGTGCCGTTCGAGTGCTTCCGCGACATCAGCTCTTTATATCCCTTATTGATGCGAAGAGGAGGAACATTCTTCTCGTTCAGCAGGATGATAAAATCCCCATCATCCCGTTCAACCGTGAAATCGGGAACGATATAATTCTGCTGAGCGGTAAACTGGCCCTCTCCCGGTTTGGGATTGAGCTTCTGGATCAGTTCGATGACCGGCTTCAGCTGATCGACATGCACACCCAATGCCTTTGCCAGGTCTTCATAGTGTTTCATGGTGAAGTCGTCGAAGTGATCGCGCAGGACATTCAATGCGCGTTCTTTCAGGACCGGATCAAAATCCCCGACTTCCAGCTGGACGATGAGACACTCCCGCAGTGAACGGGCGGCAATCCCCGGGGGATCCAGGCGCTGGATCATCAGCAGAATTTCTTCGGCTCGCTCATTGGTAATCGAAAGGCCGTGTGCGAGATTGAGATCCTGGACAATCAGCGGAAGTTCCCGCCGCAGATATCCATCCTCATCGATATTCCCGATAATCTCGTCGCAGAGGAGATTTTCATCCGGTGAGAGGTCAAGGAGGAGAACCTGATCCAGAAGTCGCTGGGTAACAGTAGACTCGGCCGGCTGTGGAATTTCTTCACGTTCTTCGTCGTCGCGTGGAACGCTCGCGGCTTTGTGGCCATCGAGCTCATCGTTCATGAAATCATCGAACGTGTAGCTGTCTTCCTCTTCCTTGCGTTCTGCTTCCGCCTGCTGTTCATCCTGGGCGGTCTTCTCTTCTTCCTGTTCCTGTGTGGTCTCAATCTCATCAAGCTCCTCGAGAAGAGGATTCATCTCGAGCTCCGCTTTGATACGCTGCTCCAGAGCAAGCACGGGAAGCTGCAGCAGCTGCAGGTATTGCACCTGCTGCGGCGTCAGCTTCATCTGAAGCATTTGTCGTTGAGAGAGATTCAGCACAGGTCCGGCATCCAATAAATTACATTTTCGTCACTGCATCATGATCGTGATCACGGCTCCGGCATGCTTCACGGAACTGCAGATACCACTCTTCGCCATACTTTCGGACAAGCGCGTCCCGGAGAAATTCATAGAGCGGGATATCTTCCCGCACTCCGCGTGAAATTGCCGGATGACAATCGGCAATTTTCTCGTATCGAATCCGCTCGATGGTACCATTCGAAATTCGCAGAGGGAAGAGATGGCACGACAGCGGTTTTCTCCAGCTCGTTTTCCCGTCGATATACGCCTTTTCTAAGGCGCATCTGGCGATCGATCCCTCATACGAAACGAAGACGCAGTCCTTGTCGTCAATGCACGCGGTCGCATAGTTTCCCTGTGAACCTTCCACCATACCGTTCTGGCGAATGACATCGAGATGTTTTGAAGAGAGATATTGCATGGCGAAAGGAAACGCCCGTTGAATCTCCACAACTTCGTCATCGTTGAGCGGAGCCCCGCGTCCACCTGGAAGAGTACAACATGCACCGTGACATTGTGGAAGATCGCAGGCGAATCGTTCATGCGCAATATTCTCTTCGATGAGCGCTTCGCCGATGATGAACATGATGCCCTAAAATACGAAAGTTTTTTGAAAGAGGAAAATGAATGCACCTTTCGCGGCATGGAAAACAGAATATTCTTACTCAGGATTCCGCAAAAACATTTTGCCGGGAATCTGTCGGACAATACCTTTGAATTCGAGAGCGAGAAGATAGACGAGAAGATCGGGGATTGCCATCCTGCTTCGTTCGGCGATCGTGGCGATGTGGAGCGGTTCGTCGGAGAGGAGGTCGTACACGGTGCGTTCAAAAAGAGACAACCCTTGCGCCGGCTTTTTCGGAACGGCTGCAGGAGTATTCTTCAAGAGGGGCCTGAGTTTGCAGGAAAGCTCCGCAATAATATCGTCCATGGTTTCAACGAGCTTCGCTTTCCCATCCCTGATCAGGGCGTGGCAGCCGCGGCTTTTTCTTGACGTGATATTTCCCGGTACGGCAAAGACCTCCCTGTTCTGATCGAGAGCCATGTTTGCCGTGATCATGGCGCCGCCGTCGAGATCCGTTTCGATGACAATGGTTCCGAGCGACAGACCACTGATGATGCGGTTGCGGCGGGGAAAATTCACTGCGTCCGGCTTTGCCCCCATCTCGTATTCGCTGAGGAGTGCACCGTTCACAACAAGACGCTCGATGAGTGCTCTGTTTTCGGGAGGATAACAAACATCGATTCCCGAACCAATCACGGCAATCGTTCTGCCGGAAGCATTCAGTGCCGCCTGATGCGCGGCGGTATCCACTCCGCGCGCGAGCCCGCTGACGACGGTAATCCCGAGCGATGCACATTCCCGGCTCAGCTTCTCGGCGATCGCCGTGCCGTATCTCGAGGGTGAGCGCGTCCCCACGAGTGCAAGGGCATAAGTATCCGCATCGGCGATGTTCCCCCGAAGATAATAGAATGTCGGCGGGTCGTAGATCTTCCTGAGCAACTCCGGGTATCTCTTGTCCCAGAACGACACCATCGTCCCGCCTGCCTTGTTCAGACGGGAGAGCTGAGTCTCAGCGAAGCGGCATGCGGCATTGTACAACCCGCTCTTTGAGAAGTGGACGACTGTCGATGCAACCTTCTTGTTGAATCCTTCAAGCCGGGAAATCTCCTGCGGGGAAGCTGACACAACTGCCTGGGTATCGCGGAAATGTGACACGAGTGTCCGCAACCGGTTGAATCCGATTCCGGGAATTTGGGAGATAACAAGGAGATCAAATACGGAAATCACACTGCCTCCCAGCAGGATGAGCGTTTCAACACCGGGCACGAAGCCCGTCTGCTATCCGGTTACTTCCATGCCGTCGACCACCGCCACAACAACGGAATGCACGGGGATCTTCTTGCTCCCGAAGATCTGCGCGGCGCCCTGACCTTCCTGAATGATGAGAACGATGTCGTTCACTCCGGCATCAACCGAATCGAGCGCAATAATATCACGTCCGATCAGTTTTCCATGAAGGTCGATCGGCTGGACGATGAGGAGTTTTTTGTCTTTCAGATGCTCGTTCTTTTGTGTGGCAACGAGGGTGCCCGTCACTTTGCAAAGAGTCATTGCATTGAGAGAATTTCGTTCTGAAACTCGCGCACCAGTTTCTCCGCCCGGTCAGCGGAAGGCGCCTCGGCGATGATCCGGAGTATCGGCTCGGTATTGGAGGTCCGGAGATGAACCCACGAATCGGTGAAACTAATCTTCATCCCATCACGGGTGTCGATGTTCCCATTTGTTCCATAGTGTTGCATCAAAGAAGCGAAGATTCTCTCCGTACCCCGTTCCGGCAGCTTGATTTTGGATTTTCTGATTTCGTACGATGGGAGGGCGGCCCGAAATGCTGACAGAGATCCGCCAAATTCGGCAAGCGCCTGGAGAATCAGTCCAATACCGACGACGGCATCACGGCCGTAATGCATAGCCGGAAGAATGACCCCGCCGCTTCCCTCTCCACCAATGACAGCCCCGAGTTCGCGCATCTTCTGGACCACGTTGATTTCTCCAACTGGTGTCCGGAAAACGCGGGCACGGTATTGTTGTGCGATATCATCGACTGCCCGTGTTGTGGAGAGGTTTACGACAACGGAAGCAGAAGCATCGGGCTTTCGCGCCCGATCATGCTCCAGGACAAATTTCACCGCCGAGGCAATGGTGTATTCTTCCCCGAAGGGCTCTCCCCGCTCGGTGATGAAAACAAGCCGGTCAGCATCCGGGTCAACAGCAATTCCGAAGTCGGCCCTTTCCGCAACGACGAGAGCTGAAAGCTCCCCCATATTTTCCGGCACAGGTTCCGGCGTACGCGTGAAAACGCCGCTGACTTCACAATTCAGTTCGATGACTTCACATCCCAGTTCCCGGAGAAGCGACGGTACAATCAGGCCGCCTGATGCATTGATACAGTCGACCACAACCTTGAAGCGCCTGCGACGAATTGACTCGCGGTTCAGGTAAGGGAGATTCAGCACCATATCAATGTGCTGCCGGATAAACGAATCATCGAGAAGGTAGCTGCCGAGGTTATCCCACGATTTGTATCTGCGATTTCCGGCCTCCGCAAGCTGCCAGAATTCCCTGTTTTCATCGCCATTGAGAAAAACGCCGGTCGAGCCGAAAAACTTCAATCCGTTCCACTGCATCGGATTATGGCTTGCCGTAATGGAGATTCCACCTGCCGCATGCAGCTGGGCAACGGCAATTGCAATGGTTGGTGTCGGCGCAATGCCGAGGGCAACGACATCGGATCCCATGGAAAGTAATGTCGAGGATGTGAGATTTGCGATAGTCTTGCCGGTTGATCTTCCATCTCTCCCGATGACGATCTTTCCGAGGCGGCAGTATTCAGCAAACGCAGACGCATACTTGACAATGACTTCGGGTGTGATGTCTTCTCCTACAACACCTCGAATCCCCGATATGCTCACCATCAACGCCATGCGTTCGTTTACTCCTGTAAAAAATTCTGTGATCAATGTAGCAAACATGCTCGTGAGAATCAAGAAAACCGACGTTCCCCTCAAGTTGCAAGTTGAATATCAGAGACAATTTCCGTATTTTTCCGTAGGTTTCCGCACAGGAGGAAAGGGCATGCTCTCGCAATCTGAGAAACAATTCCTATTCACGATTGCCCGCACATCGATTGAGGCAGTTGTGAGCAATGAACGGGTTGAAACTCTGAGATCCATCCCGCGTGCGCTCCGTGAACCGTGTGGCGCATTTGTTACGCTGCGAAGTACCGGTGAACTTCGGGGCTGCATCGGATATGTGGATGCCATCAAACCCCTTTTTGAAACGGTTCAGGACGCAGCGGTAAAGGCGGCTGCAGAGGATTTCCGGTTTGAACCGATAACAGCCGCAGAACTTCCGGAGCTCGAGATGGAAATTTCGATCCTTTCTCCCCGGAAACTGATTCACAACATCCGCGAAGTCGAGATCGGCAGGGACGGATTGGTTGTCGAGCTCGAAAATGCCCGGGGTTTACTCCTGCCACAGGTCGCCACCGAGCAGGGATGGGATCGTGAGACGTTTTATTACGAGACCCTCCGCAAAGCCGGCATTCCGCCGTCTGCCCGGGACCACCCCGGAATAAGGATATTTACGTTCACCGCCGAGGTCATTCACCAGAATGCCCCGGCTCATCACACGCATTAAGATGACAGTTTCCACAATCCGCCAGCCTGCAGTTGCTGGGATGTTCTACCCAGCTCAACCGTCGGCTCTTTCCCGCACCATCGACGATTTGCTCGATCAGGTCGGAACGGAAAAGAGGGCAGAGACAGCCCCCACCCCATTGGCACTTATTGTGCCGCATGCGGGATATATGTACTCTGGAAAGACAGCGGCCTACGCGTACGCTCTTCTCCTCCATCGGGATATCTCCACCGTGGTGATTGTCGCCCCAAGCCACAGAGAGTACTTCGACGGAATCTCCATTTTCAGCGGCTCCGGCTATCGGACACCGCTCGGGGAAGTCCTGGTCGACGACTCGCTTCGCGACCTTCTGCTGGAAGGGGACAGCATTATCGGGGCAACGCCGCAGGGCCACCACGAGGAACATGCGATTGAAGTTCAACTCCCATTTCTCCAACGGGTACTCCCCCGATTCCATTTCCTGCCGATCGTTATGGGACACCAGACGAATGAGTATTGCTTTCATCTTGGGAATCGGCTTGGTACTATCCTCAAAGACAAGAACGTGCTTCTTATTGCAAGCTCGGACCTTTCACATTACTATCCTTCCCACGAAGCAGACCGTCTCGACCGGATATTCCTTCGTGATGTCGAGGCCTGCGATCCCAACCAACTGATGATTGATCTGGAGAACGATTCCACCGAGGCCTGCGGCGGCGGACCAGCGGTCGCCGTCATGCACGCTGCAAAACTTCTCGGCGCAACATCCGCATCAATCCTCCACCACTGCAATTCTGGCGACATTACGGGTGATTACACACAAGTTGTCGGTTATGTTTCTGCAGCTTTGGTTCCGACAAATTGAGTGGATATGCCGAGAGGAAACCCAAAACTAAGCATCATCGGTGCGGGAGCGGTCGGTTCCGCAATCGGCCTGGCGCTTCGCAAGGCAGGATATCCCGTGGTAAGCGTCATCAGCCGGACAGGCGCACACTCAATTGCCCTGGCAAGGAAGTTAGGGTGCCGCAGGGCATCGACAAGTATCAGCGACATTGATCCCCGCACGGAGATCCTTCTCCTTTCTGTTTCTGATTCAGCCCTGAAACAGATCACGGGGGATATTGCAAAGCTGAAGCACCTCGCATTCCGGAATTTATTCGCATTTCATTGCTCCGGTGTCTATTCATCTGATATCCTCGCACCCCTGAAGCGAAAGGGTTCGGTCATTTCCTCCATCCATCCCGTTCAGTCGTTCCCCAGAACGATTTCTACGGAACGGATGCAGGCACGACTGAAGCACATCTTCTTTGGCATCGAAGGAGACCCCGAAGGAATCGAGAATGCCCGTGCGCTCGTCCGCCGGCT
>Ga0335079_10000511_pt1 | contig 44265 bp, 46 predicted proteins | sample Lox_Sample_33_FD_206719 | JGI IMG/M metagenome (GOLD analysis project Ga0335079, IMG submission 206719) | Soil microbial communities from Loxahatchee National Wildlife Refuge, Florida, United States - Lox_Sample_3.3 | ecosystem: Environmental > Terrestrial > Soil > Wetlands | place: USA...
CGGTCGAATCGCTCTGACCGGGCGGGGGCAGCGGGACACCGCTCCCCCGGTCCGGGCCGCCGCCGGCATCCAGCCCCCCATCACCCCGCCCAGCATCGCGCAACGGCGGCAGCTCCCGGGCCGTGCAGGCTCTGCCCGGGCCGTGCAGGCTCCGCACCGCCCGGCTGAGATTTCGTTACCCGGCGCTGCCACCTGGGCGCTCCGCAGTGCCGCCCCGGGCGCTCCGCAGTGCTAGCCGACGCTCCGCAGTGCTAGCCGATGCTCCGCAGTGCTAGCCCCGCAGTGCTAGCCGACGCTCCGCAGTGGGAGCACCGGCTGGGCGGCCACCCCCAGCGCCTCCTCGGCCAGCGACAGGAACGTCTCCGCGTCCCGGAGCAGGTCGTCGGCCTCGCGCCCGGAGACCGCCCGCGGCAGCCCCGCTTCCGCCGCCGCCCGCTTACCCGCGCCGGCCGCGAAGAAGGCCGCCCATTCGGCGAGGGCAGGCTCGACCCGCGGCAGCAGTTCCCAGACACTCGGCGGGGCCTTCCTGCGCCGGCCCGTCCCCGGTGCGGGCCTGGCCGCCACGATGGCCGCCGCGGCCCGCAGAGCCGCCAGGTGCGCGGCCACATAACGCCCGCCAGCGCTGGTCTCGTCGGCCGCGTTGGCAAGGCCGTGCCGCGCGGACTCCAGGAGGGCAAGGGCCGTCGGCGCGATCCTGCAGCGCACCCGTGGCGCTGCCTGCGCAACCATGTCCATGGCGCTCCTTCCCCGCGGCCCAGGCCGGGCGGGAGGCGCTTACCCGCGCTCCGCCCGGCCCACACCGGCAGCCAGGGGAGTGCTGCCGGGAGACGCCGCTGGGTCTATTCGAACATAAATTCGGCTGTACGTCTACTCGTTGGGATCTGCGTTCGAACATACCTGCTGGGTACGACAGAACCGGCCCGGCGGGGCGGCCGGTGCCGGGCGCCCCGGAGCCTCGCGTACGCTACCCGCGTGCGCTCCGGACCTGAGCTGCGGGAACTGAGTGCGGAGCAGTTCACCGCCGAACTGGACGCGCTGACCCGGATCTATGCACTGGCGATGGGCGCGCCAGCGGCGGAGCTGCCCGGCCGCATGGCCATCATGCAGCGCCATGCCTCCTATCCGGCCTTCTGCGCCGTGGTGGCGACGCTCCCCGGGACGGATGGGCCGGCCGCCCCCGGCGGGTCCGGCGGCCAGGGGCGCGGCCCGGATGGCGGCGTCCACGCCTGGGGCGATCAGCGGGCGCTCATCGGCTTCGCCTACGGCTTCCACGGCTCGTCCGGCCAGTGGTGGCACGACGTGGTCCGGCAGAGCCTCGCCGCCCGGCACGGCAGCGAAGCCGCCTACCTCTGGCTGGGTGACTCCTTCGAGTTCGCCGAGGTCCATGTGCGCCCGGCCCATCAGGGCCAGGGAACCGGCCGGGCGATGATGCACACGCTGGCCGCCGGGCGGCCGGAGCGGACCGCCGTGCTCTCCACTCCGGACGGCCAGACCCGGGCCCGGCGCCTGTACTACAGCCTCGGCTTCGCCGACCTGCTGCCCGGCTTCAGCTTCCCGGGCACGGGCCCTCCCTACGCGATCATGGGAGCGGCGCTGCCGCTGCGGGGAGGGCCGCCGCCCGCCCGCCGTGCCAGCCCGAGCCGGTGGTAGATGTCGAGCGTCGCGCGCGAGCCGTTCAGCGTGTAGAAGTGGAGGCCGGGCGCACCCTCGGCCAGCAGGCGCTCGCACATGCGGGCCGCGTAGTCCACGCCCACCTCCCGCACAGCGGCCTTGTCGCCGCCGGCCGCGCTCAGCCGGCCGGCCAGCCCGGGCGGCAGCTTCGCCCCGGACAGCAGCACCACCCGCTCCAGCGTCCGCATGCTGGTCACCGGCATGATCCCGGCGATGATCGGCACCGTGCCGCCGGCCGCCGCCACCCGGTCGCGCAGCCGCAGGTAGTCCTCGACGTAGAAGAACATCTGGGTGATCGCGAAGTCCGCGCCCGCCTGGCACTTGCGGACGAAGTACGCCGCATCGGCCGCCAGGTCCGGCGACCGCGGGTGCCCCTCGGGAAACGCCGCCACCCCGACGCAGAAGTCGCCCGCCGACCTGATCAGGTGAACCAGCTCGGATGCATAACGCAGCCCTCCGGGGTGCGGCACCCATGGCCCGGCCGGGTCGCCCGGGGGGTCGCCCCGCAGCGCGAGCACGTTGCGCACGCCGACCGCGGCGTACGAGCCGATCACGTGACGCAGCTCCGCCACCGAGTGGTTGACGGCCGTGAAGTGCCCGGCCGGCGTCAGCGTCGTCTCCGCCGCGATCCTGCCGGTCACCCGCACCGTCCGGTCGCGGGTCGAGCCGCCCGCCCCGTAGGTCACCGAGACGAACGTGGGGTGCAGCGGCTCCAGGGTGCGGATCGCCCGCCAGAGCTGCCGCTCGTCCGCCTCGGACCTGGGGGGCATGAACTCGAACGAGAACGACTCACGCCCTTCCGCCAGCAGGTCACGGATGGCGGGAGCACGCTGCAGCGGACGGGACACCATGTGCCCAGGCTAGCGGCAGGCGGTGGCCGGGACATGGCCATGCGCCGGGTGCCCGGGCGCCTGCGCGCGACCGCCCGCAGCCGGTCCTGGCGCCGCCCGGCATGCCCTAGTCTCGCGATCATGGACCGTGATCCCGCCGCCCTCGGCCGCATACGCGACCAGGTGGGACGCGCGCTGCACGGGTTCCTTGAGCAGCAGCGGGCGGTGCTGCTGGCGGCGGGCGAGGAGCTGCTGCCCGCGCTTGCGTCGCTGACGGAACTGCTGGCGGCCGGGAAGCGGCTGCGGCCGGCGTTCTGCTACTGGGGCTGGCGTGGCGCAGGCGGGCAGGACTGCCCGCAGATCCTGGCCGCGGCCGCCGCGCTGGAGTTGCTGCACGCCAGCGCGCTGGTGCATGACGATGTCATGGACGCCAGCGACACCCGCCGGGGCCGGCCATCCCTGCACCGCCAGTTCGCCGCCCGCCACGCCGGGCAACGCTGGCGCGGATCGCCGGAGTCGTTCGGGCTTGGTGCCGCCATCCTCCTGGGTGACCTGCTGCTCTCGTGGACCGACGTGATGTACCACGCCAGCGGCCTGCCGGCCGCCGCGCTGCGCCGCGGCCAGGCCGTGCTGGACCTGATGCGCACCGAGGTGATCGCCGGGCAGTACCTGGACCTGCTGGGCCAGGCCGCCGGGGACGGGACCGTGGCGGGCGCCCTGCGGGTGGCCGAGTTCAAGACCGCCCGCTACACCATCGAGCGGCCGCTGCAGCTTGGCGCCGCCCTGGCCGGCAATCCCGGCGGGCCCGTCCCGGCCGCGTTCTCGGCCTACGGCCGGCCGCTCGGGGTCGCCTTCCAGCTCCGTGACGACATCCTCGGCGTGTTCGGCGACCCCGCCCAGACCGGGAAGCCCGCCAGCGACGACGTACGGGAGGGGAAGCGGACGGTGCTGCTGGCCATCGCCCGGGCCCGGGCGGGCGCGGCCCAGGCGCGGATCATCGACGAGCGGCTCGGCGACCCGCAGCTGGACGAGGCGGGGGCGGCCGAGGTGCGGGCCGTCATCACCGACACGGGCGCGCTCGCCGCATGCGAGACCATGATCGATCAGCATGTCGCCGAGGCGGTGGCCGCGCTCGGGCAGGCACCTGTCACCGGCGAGGCCAGGGCGGCGCTCGCCGAGCTCGCCGTGGCCGCCACTGCCCGGCACGGCTGATCCGGGCACCGGCCGCCCGGCCGCGGCTCACCCACACCGGCCCGTCCGCGGGCGGCACGGGACGGCCGCCGCGCCCTCAGAGCGCGAGGGCCTGCGCCCGGCGGTTCACCTCGGTGCCGCGGTGCTCGGCCATCGCCTGGATCGGCGTGCCGGGCAGCGAGTCGTCGGCTGTGAACAGCCAGCGCAGCGACTCGCTCTCGTCGAGCCCGCAGTCGAAGAGCACGGTGAGCGTGCCATGCAGGCCCTTGACGATCTGGTTGCCGTCAAAGAACGCGGTGGGTACGCACAGCGTGCCGTCGGAGCGGTGCACCGCGACCAGCTTGCGGTCGCGGAGCAGCTGCCGGACCCGGCTCTGCGGGAGGCCGAGCCGTTCAGCCACATCAGGGAGGGTCAGCCAGTCGCCGACGAGACTGTCGGCCGGGGCGTCAATCTGTGCCACATCTCCGAATGTCCCACATCGTGCGCTGGGCCAAACCCGCCAGCATCCCGCGGGGTGGCCCACGCGTGCGGCGCCCGGCATCCCGGCCGGGAGCAGACGGCCAGCCGGGAAGCTAGTAATCATTTAGTGATCCAAAGGTATAACGATGTTAAAGAATTCCTGGTCGCGTCGTGTTAGGCTCGTGGCTCCGGCACCAGCTGTGCCGCCGTCGGCCACCAGCAGCCGGTAGCCGGCGGCGGCGCGGCATCCGGGCTAGACAGGGGCCTTCAAGGGGGCGCGGGAGGTCTGCCGCTGTCATGTGGCCCCGGCGTCGCGCACCGGGACACCCGGGTCGGCGAGGCGGCCCGGATCGACCGCGGCACCCGCTGCGATGAGCCGCCGGCCCTGGAGAAGATCACGCGGCCGGCCCACCGTGAGCAGCGCGACCATCCGCTCGCCGGTCCCGTCCTCGGCACCCGGGCTGTCCGGCCGCGATGCCGTCAGCCAGCACGCCGCCCATTCCCGGTCCGCCGGGTCCCCACGCCAGACCAGCCGGTCGCCGCGGCTGTGATGCCCGGCGTACTGGAGCATCCGGCCGAACTGCTCCGACCAGAAGTACGGGACCGGGTCGTAGGTCTCGTCTCCGCCCAGGATGTTGGCCGCCACCACGCCCGGCGCGTGCAGCGCGGAGTCCCAGTGCTCGACCCGCAGCCGGCGGCCGTAGCGGCCGGAGACGAAGGCGGCGCAGTCCCCGGCCGCGTACACCCCGGGCACCGACGTGCGCAGCCGCTCGTCCACGGCGACCCCGTTCTCCAGCTTGACCGGCGAGCCGGCCAGCCACTCGACCCGCGGCCTGACCCCCACCGCCACGACGGTGAGATCGGCCGGCAGCCACCCTCCCCCCGGCAGCACCAGCCCGTCGCGCTCGACCGACTCAACCGGCAGGCCCAGCCGCAGGTCCACGCCCGCATCGGCGTACCAGGGCACCGTCGTGGATCCCACCTCCTCCCCCAGCGCCCCGGCGAGCGGGCTGGGCGCCGCCTCCACCACGGTGACCTGGCAGCCGCGCGCCCGGGCCGTGGTGGCGAGCTCGGCGCCGATCCAGCCGGCCCCGACCACCGCCAGCCGGGTGCCGGGCCGCAGCGCCTCCCGCAGTGCGCAGGCATCGTCGAAGGTGCGCAGGAACTGCTGCCCGCCGCTCCCGGGCAGGCCCACCGGGGCGGCCCCGGTGGCCAGCACCAGCGCGTCGAAGGCATGCTCGCCCCGGTCGGTCCGCAGCACCCCGCCGTCCAGGCCGGTGGCCGCCTCAGCCAGCCGCAGGTCCATCCCAAGCGCCGCCGGATCCGCCGCCAGCGTCGTGTCGTCGAGCTGGCCGGTCATGAACTTCTTGGTGAGCGGCGGGCGGTCATAGGGCGGCCGGGGCTCGGCCCCGACCATGGTGATCGCGCCTGAGTAGCCCTTGGCCCGGAGTTCCTCGGCCGTGCGCAGCCCGGCCAGGCCCGCGCCGGCGATCACCACCCGTTCGGTCCGCACGAGCACCTACGTTAGGCCACCGCCGGCGCGCGCGCCCGGCCCGGCCGCAGCGGGGCCGCCAGCGCCCGCCGCAGCGGCCTCCGCCGCTGGTCAGCCTCTGGCGGCGCGGTGAGACCTTGGCACCGTTCGCAGGCCGAAACCCGCGGTCACCTCTAGAATCGTGCCGATGGATACGACCCTCGCCCGCCCGCCCATCGGCCAGCTGCTCGATGGCCGGTACCGGGTCGAGTCCCTGATCGCCCGTGGCGGCATGGCAACCGTCTACCTGGGCACCGACACGCGGCTCGACCGCACCGTCGCGCTGAAGATCATGCATGCGGAGCTCGCCAGCGATCAGGACTTCGTCCGCCGGTTCGTGGTCGAGGCCCGGTCGGTCGCCCAGCTGTCCCACCCCAACGTGGTCACCGTGTTCGACCAGGGGACGGAAGGCAGCACCCTGTATCTGGTGATGGAGCACGTACCCGGCCGGACGCTCCGTGACCTGCTGAACTCCCGTGGCCGCCTCAGCCCGCCCGAGGCGCTGGACATCATGGACGGGGTGCTCGCCGGGCTCGCCGCCGCGCACGAGGCCGGGATCGCGCACCGCGACGTCAAGCCCGAGAACGTCCTGCTCACCGGCTCCGGAGTGGTCAAGGTCGCCGACTTCGGGCTGGCCAGGCTGCTGGCCACGGTGAGCCAGACCAAGAGCGGGATGATCATCGGCACCGCCGCCTACCTGGCTCCCGAGCAGGTGGCCGGCGCCGCCGCCGACGCGCGCACCGACGTGTACGCCGCCGGGGTGATGCTCTTCGAGCTGCTCACCGGCAGGCAGCCGCACACCGGCGACACCCCGCTGGCGGTCGCCTACAAGCACGTCAACGAGGTCGTCCCGCCCCCGTCGAGCGCCGTGCCAGGGCTGCCGCCCGCGCTGGACACACTGGTGGCGCTGGCGACCAGCCGGGATCCCGAGCTGCGCCCCGGTGACGCCGGGCAGTTCCTGCGTGCCGTCACCGAGGTCCGGAACGGCCTGCCGCCCGCAGCTGGTTTCCCCGCCCCGGCGGCCGGTGGTTTCCCCGCCCCGGCGGCCGGTGGTTTCCCCGTCCCGGCGGCCAGCTTCCCCGCGCCGCCCGGCCTCCCCGGCGAGCCCGGCCCAGGAACGGCGCCGCCGCCCGCGCGGCAGTCCTTCGGGTCGCCCTATCCCGGTCCCGCACCGGTGCCCGTCACCCAGCAGCTCCAGCCGGGGCCCTACCGTCCTGGCAGCCAGCACACGCTGATCGTCAGCGGCGGGGCGGATCACCCGTACAGCCAGCCAACGGGCCGGTACGGGCGGCCCGAGCCCCGGCTGCAGCGGCTGCTGTTCAGCCGGCGGCTCGGCTACCTCGCCGCCGGGCTGGCGGCGGTGCTGGTGGTGGGCGTGGTGGCGTGGTGGCTGACCTCGGGCCGGTACACCACCGTCCCGAAGGTCAGCGGGATGACCGTGGCGGCGGCCAGGGCCGAGCTGGGCGGTGCCGGGTTCACCGTCACCACCGGCGCCGCGCGACTGGACAACCGGTTCGCCAAGGGCCAGGTGATCCGCACGGTCCCGGCGAACGGGCAGCGGGTCGGCAAGGGCAGCCGGATCACGCTGATCCCGTCGGCGGGGCCCCACATGATCCCGGTGCCGCAGGTGACCGGGCTGACCCTGCAGGCCGCGCAGGAAGGGCTGCGGCATGCCGGGCTCACGCCCGGCGCGGTGAAGAAGGAGACGTCCGGCACCATCGCGGCGGGCATCGTCGTCAGCACCACGCCCGCCGCCGGTGCCGTGTGGCCGCAGCCGCAGCCGGTGCGGCTGGTGGTCAGCGCAGGGCCGCCGGTGCCGGATTTCGTCGGCCAGCCGCAGGGGGCCGCCGAGAGCTGGGCGTCGGCCAACGGCGTCTCGCTCGATGAGGTCACCACCACCAAGAGCAACGCGCCAGCCGGGACGATCACGCGCCAGTCGCTGGCCCCGGGCAGCGCGTTCACCAGGGGCCAGGTCATCATCGTCACGATCTCGGCCGGGCCGCCGCAGGTGGCCATCCCTGACGTGGACGGGATGAAGGTCGACCAGGCCACTCACGTCCTGGAGAAGCTCGGCTTCTCGGTCCAGGTCAACCAGGTCGGCCCGCTGGACAACGTCTTCAACTACAGCCCGAACACCCAGGCGCCGAAGGGCAGCACGATCACGCTCTGGGTCGGGCTGTGAGGGCACCGCGTGACGCGCCGCCCGCCGGATGCGTTAGGCTGCTGCCCGTGCGCGAGCAGTTCTGGTTTTGGTATGGCTACCGGCCCGGCATCCGGACGGTCGCCCGCCAGACTCTGCGCTGACGCATAACGACCTCACGAGATCCCCGGGCCAAGGCCCGGGGATTTTTTGTTGGGCGCAATGTTGCGACGGGCGACAGGAGGACCCGATGGTGGTGGTGATGGCCCCCGAGGCCACCCAGCAGGATGTGGACGCGATCGTTGATCTCGTGCGGGCGGCGGGCGGGGACGCCTTCGTCAGCCGCGGCGTCTCCCGCACGATCGTGGGGCTGGTCGGCGACGTCGAGGAGTTCGGCTCGCTCAACCTGCGCAGCCGCAGCGGCGTGCTCGACGTGGTCCGGATCTCGGTCCCGTACAAGCTCATCAGCAGAGAGCACCACCCGGACCGGTCGGTGATCAAGGTGGGCGGCGTGCCGATCGGCCCGGACACGCTCACCGTCATCGCCGGCCCGTGCGCGGTGGAGACGCCGGAGCAGACGCTCACCGCCGCCAGGATGGCCAAGGCGGCCGGGGCGTCGCTGCTGCGCGGCGGCGCGTTCAAGCCGCGCACGTCCCCGTACGCCTACCAGGGGCTCGGCGAGGCCGGCCTGAAGATCCTCGCGGACGTCCGCGCCGAGACCGGCCTGCCGGTGGTGACCGAGGTGATCGACCCGGCCAGCGTCGAGCTGGTCTCGTCCTACGCGGACATGCTCCAGGTCGGCACCAGGAACATGCAGAACTTCGCGCTGCTGCAGGCGGTGGGGTCGGCGGCGAAGCCGGTCCTGCTCAAGCGGGGCATGAGCGCCACCATCGAGGAATGGCTGATGGCGGCGGAGTACATCGCCCAGCGCGGCAACCTCGACATCGTCCTGTGCGAGCGGGGCATCCGCACCTTCGAGACCGCCACCCGCAACACCCTGGACATCAGCGCGGTGCCGGTCGCGCAGCGGCTGTCGCACCTGCCGGTGATCGTGGACCCGTCCCACTCGGGCGGGCGGCGGGATCTGGTGCTGCCGCTCACCAGGGCGGCGATCGCGGTCGGCGCCGACGGCGTCATCGTGGACGTCCATCCGGAGCCCAAGCTGGCGATGTGCGACGGCGACCAAGCACTGGTGGAGTCCGACATCCGGGAGATCGCGAGCATCGCCGCCCACCTGTCACCGCTCATGGGGCGCGTCCTCACCCCGGCACCGGTCCCCGGCGGCACGCCCGCGGCCCAGCGCCAGCCCAGCCCCGTGGGCTGAGGCTCCCGTCCCGGCACCACCTCCAGGTGCGGCGCGGGCACGCGGGACGGGACGGCCGGGCCGGACGCCACCATCCGGGGACGCGGGCCGGCAGCAGAGGAGCCCGGCCGGGCAGGGGCGGTCAGGACCGGTCGGGGCGGTACTCCTGGGCGAGGGCGGCGAGCTCCTCGGCCAGGTCGGCCGCCTCCAGCCGGGCCTCGATCCGGCGCAGGTCGTCGATCCTCGCCCTGGTCTCCACATGGCGCGGCGTCAGCAGCGTGCAGCAGTCCTGGTCGGGCAGCTCGGACAGGGCCAGGGTGCGGATGCGCCGGGCCTCCGCCATGATCTCCAGCTTGTCGCAGCCGATCAGCGGGCGCAGGATGGGCAGCCCGACCGCGTCGTCGAGCGCGGCCAGGTTGGTCAGGGTCTGGCTGCTGACCTGCCCCAGCGAGTCCCCGGTCACCAGCGCGGCGCCGCCGAGCCGGCCCGCGAGCACCTCCCCGGTCTTGAGCATGAGGCGGCGCTGCGCGACGATCTGCAGCCGGCTCGCGCCCGAGGACGCCAGCCGCTGCTGTGCCTTGCCGAACGCGACCACGAACAGCCGCGACCCGCCCTGGAACCGGTCCAGCTGGTGCATCAGCCCGTACGCCTTGTACACCGACTCGGGCCCGGTCAGCGGCATGCCGGAGAAGTGCAGGAAATCGCAGCGCAGGCCGCGGCGCATCATCCGGTAGGCGGCGACCGGTGAGTCGATCCCGCCGGACATCAGGACAAGGCCGCGGCCGCTCATGCCGACCGGCAGCCCCCCCTGCCCGGGGTGGCCCTCGGTGTAGACGAACACCTCGCACTGGTCGACCTCGACGAACAGGGTCGAGTCCGGGTGTTTCAGGTTGACGGGATAGCCGTACGCCTGCTGGATCCGGGCGCCGATCAGGGTGGCGAGCCCGGCCGAGGTGACGCCGAACCGCTTGTCGCGGCGGCGGGCCCGGACCGCGAACGAGCCGCTCCGGCCGGCCATCAGCGCGACCGCCGCGTCGGCCGCGGCACCGGGGTCCTTGGCGACCCGCACCGCCCGGCAGACCCGGGCGATGCCCATCACGTCCCGGACGCGCCCGGCGATCGCGTCCGCGGCGGACGAGGCAGCAGGCCCGGAGGTGTCCTGCGCGAGGCGGATGACGATCACGCCGTCGCGCTGCCAGAGCCGCACCGGGATGCCGAGCTCGCCGATCGCCCGCCGGATGTTCGACTGCAGCATCCGCTCGAACTGCCTCCGGTTGCCGCCCTTGAGCACGATCTCGCCCAGTTTCAGCAGCACGCAGGGCTCAGGGAGCGTGCCGACCGGCGGGGCGGCGCGGTCTGCCAAGGGGGTGACGGGCATGTTCACAGTCTGCCAGGTATCGGGGGCATGGCCGCCACACTGCCGTCCGGGTAACAAGGGCCTAGCGCGCCCGTCCCCGGCTGGCCGGGCCCGCTCCGGCGGCGATAGGTTCGTCGTCATGGCGGTCAAACTCATGGTCCTCTACACCCAGCCCGATGACGCCAGCGCCTTCGACCGGCACTATTTCGACACCCACCTGCCACTGGTCCGCCAGATTCCTGGCCTGCTGCGCGCCGAGACCGGCCGGTTCGTGGGCTCGCTCGACGGTGGCTCGAGGTCCTTCTACCGGGCCGCCGAGCTGTACTTCCCCGATCAGGAGGCGATGGACGAGGGCTTCGCCTCCGATCCCGGCAAGGCGACCGCCGCCGACTACCAGCGGCTCGCCCCGCCCGGGTCCCGGATGTTCGTCGAGGTCCTCGACGGACAGGCAGGCCTCCTGGCAGGCGCCTGAGGCAGCCCAGGCATCCCTGGGCACAGATCCACCCTTCCCGGCCGCCGGGCACGCCTAGGGCGTGTCCCATAGATCTTGGCCGTCGCGAGCGGTCACCGGCGGGATGGATCGCAAGGCGGAGGAGGAGCCGATAGTGGAGCTATCGGCGACGACGACAACGCCGCGAGACGGCCGTCCGGGGGCCGCGCAGCAGGCTGAAGATCTATGGGACATGCCCTAACGGCCGGCCCGCGAGCCCGGCAGCCGCCGCAGGCGCCGGGCCGAACGCCGCGTCAGCGGTGTCCCGGCGCCGAGGACCCGCCTCCCACTGCGCATCATTGCGCGCCTCCGGCACGACCAAGCGAAGTGCCCGCGAGGGAGGCCAGGTGTCAATGCGCGCGCAGCCAGTCCAGCACCTCCTGCGCGTGCTGATCGGGCGGGAAGATGGGGTAGAAGACGTGCTCGATGGCCCCGTCCGTGATGATCATGGTGAGCCGCCGGTAGAGCGTCATCCCGTCGGCGGTGAACGTGGGCAGGCCCAGCGCAGCCGCCAGCGCCAGGTGCTCGTCGGACAGCATCGCGAACGGCAGGTGCAGCCGGTCCACGGCCTCCCGCTGGTACTCGCCCGACTGGCTGGACAGGCCGAATACCTGGGCCGCCCCGGCGGCCAGCAGCTCGGTGTGGAGGTTGCGGAACCCGCACGACTCCGGTGTGCAGCCGCGCGCCCCGGGGATGTCGTCCCACCCTTCCGGCAGGTCCACCCCCGGCCGGCCGGTCATCGGGTAGATGTACACGACCGTCCGCCCGCTGCCCAGCCCGTCGAGCGCGACCTGCCTGCCGTCGGTCGCCGGCAGGCTCAGCGCGGGCATGGCGCGGCCCGGCAGATGGCTGGCCGCCCCGTCGTCAACCGGGACCGGCAGGCCCTCCGGCAGCCGCAGTAGGTCAGGTGCGTCCATGACTGTCTCCTTCTGGTTACTGGCGGGTCAGGTTGGCCGCCTGGTTACTGCCGGGTCAGGTTGGCCGAGCCGCCGCGCAGCACGTATTTCTGTATCTTGCCGGTGGCGGTCTTGGGCAGCTCGGGCACGAACGTCACCCCGTGCGGGGCCTTGAAGTGCGCGAGCCGGTCACGGGCGAACGCGATGATCTCGTCCTCGCTCGCCTGCGCCCCGTCGCGCAGCACCACGTAGGCGTACGGCGCCTCGCCCCACTTCTTGTGCGGCAGCCCGACGATCGCCACCTCGACGACCGCCGGATGGCGCAGCAGCACGCCCTCGACCTCCAGCGAGGAGATGTTCTCGCCGCCGCTGATGATCACGTCCTTGATCCGGTCACGGATCTCCACGTAGCCATCGGGGTGCAGCACGGCGGCATCGCCGGTGTGGAACCAGCCGTCGCCCATCGCCCGCTGCGTCGCCTCGGGATCGTGGTAGTAGCCGTCCATCACGACGTTCCCGCGCACCACGATCTCGCCCAGCGACTCGCCGTCGGCGGGCACCTCCTTGCCCTTCTCGTCCACCACCAGCAGCTCACCCGAGGTGAGCAGCTCGACGCCGGTCCTGGCCTTGACCACCGCACGGTCGGCGGACGACAGCTCCTCGTGCTCAGGCAGCGGGGCGCAGACCGTGATGAACGGGGCCGTCTCGGTCAGCCCGTAGACCTGGGTGACCTCCCACCCGAACTCTCCCTCCAGCCGCTCGATGGTGGCCGCCGCGGGCGCCGCGCCGGCCGTCACCACCCGCACCCCGGCGGGCACCTCCCCGCGCACCTGCGGAGAGGCGTTCGCCAGCGAGATCAGCACCGTTGGCGCGGCGCACAGCGAGCCCACCTTCTCGTCGCGGATCAGCCCGAACACCGTCGCGGGATCGACCTTGCGCAGGCAGACGTGCACCCCGGCCGCCGCGGTCACGGTCCAGGTGTAGGTCCAGCCGTTGGCGTGGAACATCGGGAGCGTCCACAGGTAGCGCTCCCCCACCCCGATCGGCAGGTGCAGCAGCGTGCCGATCGTGTTGACCGCCGCGTTCCGGTGGGTGATCATGACGCCCTTCGGGCGGGCGGTGGTGCCGCTGGTGTAGTTGATGGTGAGCAGGTCGCGCTCGCCGGTCACGGGCCGGGTGAAGTCCGGGGAGGCACCGGCGACCGCCGCCTCGTAGTCGGTCCAGCCGTCCCGGGGGGCGCCCTCGTAGGCCACGAAGTGCCGCACGCCCGGCATCTGGCCGCGGACCGCGTCCAGCATGTCCAGGTAGTCGGAGTGGGCGCAGACCACCGACGAGCCGGAGTGGTTGATGATGTAGACGAAATCGTCGGCGGTGAGCCGGTAGTTGATCGGCACCAGCACCGCGCCTGCCTGCGGCACCGCGTAGAAGGACTCCAGCTGCGCATGGGTGTTCGGCGCGATGGTCGCGACCCGGTCCCCCGGCGCCACCCCCAGGCCCTGCAGCGCAGCCGACCAGCGGTCGCAGCGGCTGAAGAACTGCTCGTAGGTGAGCCGCAGGTCGCCGTCGACCACACCCTCCCGGTGACCGTGCAGGCGCCGGGTACGGCGGGCGAACTCCAGCGGGGTGAGCGGCACTTCCATGGCAGTCCTCCACAGCGCGCGTGATGCCGCCAGCCCGGGCCGGCCGGCGGCCATGACCGAACGCTAATCCCTCGCGGGCCCGGGCACGAGGGCCACCCGGCCCAGGCACGGGGCCGCCCGGGCCGGCCGGCGCCGGCCAGCGGCCGGGCTGGGCCGCCGCGATCACGCGTTCAGGTAGGCGAGAACGGCCAGCACCCGCCGGTTGTCGTCATCGGAGGGCGCCAGGTCGAGCTTGGCGAAGATGCTGGTGCTGTGCTTGCTGACCGCCTTCTCGGTCACGAACAGGCGCTGGGCGATCGCGCTGTTGGAGCGCCCCTCGGCCATCAGCGCCAGCACCTCGCGCTCGCGCGGCGAGAGGCGGGTGACCGGTTCCTCCCTGGCGCGCCGCACCAGCAGCTTGGACACCACCTCCGGGTCCATGACCGTGCCGCCCCCGGCAACCGCCCGCAGGGCCTCGACGAACTGGTCGTCGTTGAACACCCGGTCCTTGAGCAGGTACCCCACCCCGCCCGCCTGGTCGGCCAGCAGCTCGCGGGCGTAGAGCTGCTCGACGTACTGCGACAGCACGAGCACCGGCAGCCCAGGCACCCGGCGCCGGGCGGCCAGGGCCGCCTGGAGCCCCTCGTCGGTGAACGACGGCGGCAGCCGCACGTCCACGATCGCGACGTCGGGCCGGTGGGTGAGCAGGGCGCGGAGCAGGTCCGGGCCGGTGCCGACGGCCTCGGTGATCTCGAAGCCGTGCGCCTCCAGCAGCCTGACCAGGCCATCCCTCAGCAGGAAGAGGTCTTCAGCGACAACAACGCGCACGGCACCTCGATCACGGCGATGGTCGGCCCGCCCGGCGGGCTGTTCACCGCCAGGATGCCATCGAAGGTGCCCAGCCGCCGCTCCACTCCCCGCAGGCCGCTGCCCTTCGCCGGGTCCGCGCCGCCGATACCGTCGTCGGTCACCGCGATCCGCAGGACGTCGCCGGTGTGCCGCATGTGGATCTCCACCGTCCGGGCCTGGGCGTGCTTGGCCGCGTTGGCGAGCACCTCGGCGACCGCGAAGTAGGCGGCGGACTCGACCGGCTCCGCGAGCCTGCCCGGCAGGTCGATGTCGAGCGTGGTGTTGACGGGCGTCTCCAGGGCCAGCGCCCGCACGGCGTCGCCGAGCCCCCGGTCGGCCAGCACCGGCGGGTGGATGCCGCGGACCAGGTCACGCAGTTCGGTCAGCGCCCGCGAGGACATCTCCCGTGCCTCGCCCACCAGGGCGAGCGCGGCCTTCGGGCTGGTGTCGAACATGCGTTCCGCCGCCCGCAGGCTCATGCCGAGCGCGACCAGCCGGGCCTGTGCCCCGTCGTGCAGGTCACGCTCCACCCGGCGCAGCTCGGCGGCGGCGGTGTCGACCGCGTCGGTCCTGGTCTCGGACAGCCGCTGCACCCGGCTGCTCAGCCGGCCGATCAGCGCGCCGCGCGCACCGAGGGTGCGCGGGACGAGCCACAGGCCGAACGCGAGGAACAGGAACGCCGCCAGCAGGACCGGCACGTACCCCTGCGGGCCGGTGCCGGTCAGGGCGGCGTACCACGGGCCGGGCCGGATCCCGGTCGAGAACGCTGGGGCGAAGACCTGGTGCAGGCTGACGGTCTTGGGCGGGTGGATCTGCTGGAAGCTGGTGGACTTGGGCGGCCGCGGCACGGCGACCGCCGTGGGCGGGCTGGTGATCCTGGCCGGGTGCGGGGCGGCGGTGACCTTACCCGCGCCGGAGACCACAGCTCCCTTGGGCACAAAGATCCGTGCCCCGCGGGCGGCGCGGACCGGCACCGCCATGACGACCCGCGCGGTCTGCCGCGCGTGCTTGAACACCGCGAACGCGGCGGCCAGCCCGTAGAGCCCGAGCAGGATCAGCATGACCGTCGCCAGGTCGGCCGCGACAACGGGCGCCATGATGAGCACGGCCCCGGACAGCAGCAGCAGGCCCACCGTGGCCGGGTTGACGCCGAACAGCCACATCACGATCCAGGCGATGGGCAGCAGCAGCAGCCCCCATCCCATCGCCTTGACGCGGTGCCGCCACGACCGCGGGTCCCCGGCCCGGTCGCGCGACCTGAGCCAGGCGATCACCGCGCAGACGATGCTGAAGATCGTCACCACAGGTCCCATTGCGGCCTCCGGTCCTGGTCAGCCGCGCACCCGGGCGGCTGCTGATTCCATCGTTTCTGGCACCCACTTCCGGGGTGGGCCCGCCGCTATCCGTAGTGGCGGGAGGCGGTGCGATGGCCCGGCCGCAGGACGAGGAGAGCCCCGCAGAGCATCAGCAAGCCAACGGTGACCAGGTTCAGGCCGAACAGCCACAGCCCGGTCAGCGTGACGGCCAGCGCCGCCAGCGCCCATCCCATCGCCCGGATGAGGCGCCACCATGAACCGCCGCCCCGGCCGCGTGACCTGAACCAGCCGATCACCGCGCAGACGACGATGAAGATCGTCACCATGAGTCCCATCCCGGCCTCCGGTCTTGCCAGCCGCGCACCCGTGCCGGCTGCCGGTTCCATGGTGACCTTGCCGGCCCGGCGGGCGCCATGGTCCGGCACCCACTTCCCGGGTAGGCCTAGCCCCACCTCGCGACAGCCGCGATCGCCGCGCGGTCACGCCGCCGTCCGTTTGGCAAAGGGTCAGCCGAAGAGGAACTCGACCTCGGCGTAACGCTCGGGCGGAACCAGCTTGAGCTCGTGGGTCGCCTCGGCCAGCGGGACCCGGGTGATCTGGGTCCCGCGCAGGGCGACCATCGTGCCGAACGCGGCGTCGTGCACCGCGTCGATGGCGTGGATGCCGAACCGGGATGCCAGCACCCGGTCGAACGCGGTGGGGGTGCCGCCCCGCTGGATGTGCCCCAGCACGGTGCAGCGGGCCTCCTTGCCGGTCCGCTTCTCGATCTCGGCGGCAAGCTGCTGCCCGATCCCGCCCAGCCGGACGTGGCCGAACGCGTCCAGCCGCTCGTCCGACAGCGCCAGGTCGTCGTCGGCCGGGCGGGCGCCCTCGGCCACCACCACGATCGGCGCGTACCTGGTCTGGAACCGGTGCTCCACGTAGGCACAGACCTTGTCCATGCTGAACGGCTTCTCGGGGATGAGGATCACGTTCGCCCCGCCGGCTAGTCCCGCGTGCAGCGCGATCCAGCCCGCGTGCCTGCCCATCACCTCGACGATCAGTGCCCGGTGGTGGCTCTCGGCGGTGGTGTGCAGCCGGTCGATCGCCTCCATGGCGATGTTCACCGCGGTGTCGAACCCGAACGTGTAGTCGGTGGCGCCCAGGTCGTTGTCGATCGTCTTGGGCACCCCGACCACGGCAACGCCGTGCTCGTGCAGGGCCGTCGCCGCCCCGAGCGTGTCCTCCCCGCCGATCGCGACCAGCGCGTCCACGCCGAGGCCGGCCAGGTTGTCCTTGATCCGGTCGACGCCGGACCGCCCGCCGGCCACGGCGCTCTCCGCCAGCGGGTTGGTGCGCGAGGTGCCGAGTATCGTCCCCCCGCGCGGCAGGATCCCCCGCACCGCCTGCACGTCGAGGCCGATGGTGTCGCCTTCCAGCGGCCCCCGCCACCCGTCACGGAACCCGGTGAACTCGTACCCGTACTCCTGCGTCCCCCGCCGGACCAGCGCGCGGATGACCGCGTTCAGCCCAGGGCAGTCGCCACCTCCGGTCAGCACTCCCACTCGCATAGGGGCAACATTAGTCCCCATGAGCGTCCTCGCGATCGACGCAGGCACTACTGGAGTCACCGCGCTGGTGATCTTGCCGGACGGCGCCGTCGCCGCCCGCGGCTATGCCGAGTTCGCCCAGCATTTCCCGCGGCCCGGCTGGGTCGAGCACGTGCCCGAGGAGATCTGGCAGGCCACCCTCGCCGCGTGCCGCCAGGCGCTGGACGCGGCGGGCGCTGGCCAGCCCGGCGGTGCGGCACCGGTCACCTGCCTCGGCATCACCAACCAGCGCGAGACGGCGGTGATCTGGGACCGGGCTGACCTGACCGCGCCGCGCCCGGCCATCGTCTGGCAGGACCGGCGGACCGCCAGGATCTGCGACGCCCTGCGCGCCGCCGGCCACGAGGCCAGGATCACCGAGCTGACCGGGCTGCGCCTGGACCCGTATTTCACCGCCACCAAGATCACCTGGCTGGCCGAGGAGGAGCCGGGCGTCTGGGCGGGCCTCGCGGACGGCTCGCTGGCGGCCGGCACGGTGGACTCCTACCTCATCGCCCGGCTCACCGGCGGGCGGCGCCACGTCAGCGACGCCTCCAACGCGTCCCGCACGCTGCTGTTCGACATCGGGGCGGGGCGGTGGTCGCCGGAGCTGTGCGAGCTGCTGCGGGTGCCGGAGCGGGCGCTGCCCGAGGTGGTCCCCTCCACCGGGGTCGCCGGCCGCACCGACCCGGCCGTGTTCGGCGGGCTGGACCTGCCCATCGCGGGGATCGCCGGCGACCAGCAGGCGGCGCTGTTCGGGCAGGCGTGTTTCGCCCCCGGCGACAGCAAGTGCACCTACGGGACGGGGTCGTTCGTGCTGGCCAACACCGGCTCCTCGGCGGTCGCCGCGGCGGACGGCCTGGTGTCCACGGTCGCCTGGATGGACGGCTCGGGCGCGCTGACCTACGCGCTGGAAGGGTCGGTCTTCGTGACCGGGGCTGCGGTGCAGTGGCTGCGCGACGGGCTCGGCGTGCTCGACAGCGCCGCGCAGAGCGAGGCACTGGCGGCCAGCGTGCCCGACTCCGGCGGGGTGGTGTTCGTGCCTGCCCTGACCGGGCTCGGCGCGCCGTACTGGGATCCCGATGCCCGGGGGGCGGTGTTCGGCATCACCCGCGGCACCACCCGGGCGCACCTGGCCCGCGCCACCCTGGAGGCGATCGCGTTCGAGGTGAGGGACGCCTGTGACGCCATGGCCGCCGGGCTGGGTGGCCCGGCCCCGGTGCTGCGGGTGGACGGCGGCGGGTCCGCGAACGGCCTGCTCATGCAGATGCAGGCTGACGAGCTCCAGGTGCTGGTCGAGCGGCCGCAGGTCGGCGAGACGACCGCCCTCGGCGCGGCGTTCCTGGCTGGGCTGGGCACCGGGGTGTGGTCGTCGCAGGACGAGGTCGCCGCCACCTGGCGGCTGGACCGCCGGTTCGAGCCGGGCACGCGCGACGACACCGGCTACGCGCGGTGGCGCCGGGCGGTGGAGCGGTCCCGGGGCTGGGCCCGCCCGCCGGGCCCGGGCGGGTAGCTCAGCCCGCCCCCAGTGCCCGGCGCAGCCGCTGGTAGGCGGTGTTGAACTGGGTCACCTTCGGCGCGACCGAGCCGGTGTCGATCTGCTCGTACTGGGCCACCGAGGTGGCCGTCCCCAGCTGCCGCAGGGCCGACTGGAGCTGCCCGGCGGCGGCCGCCAGCTGGCTGGCCGCCGGGGCCGCCGACGCCGGCACCGGCGTCGAGGAGACCGTGCCCGCGAACACGCCGACATCCGCGGCCGCCCGCCGGTCGATCTTGCTCACACAGCTCAGCGCGGCGGCCGGGACGGTCTGGTTCTGGCAGGCCGACAGCTGCTCCGACAGGCTGTTGAGCTGGCCGAGCAGGGTGGTGCGCGCGGCGGAGATGCTGCTGGCGGCGTGCACCTGCTCGTTCCTGTTCACCGAGTGGGACACGGCGGCCACGACGGCGGCGGTGTATCCGGCGAGAACGAGCGCGCCGAGGGCGATGAACAAGCCGACCAGCCTCCTGGCCCCGGGGGGCAGCATCAGCCGCCACGCCCGCGGCCCCGCGGGCCAGTCCGCCGCCGGCGGCGCCTCCCCGCCGGCGCCAGGCGGCTCCTGGCCGGTGGCAGGGTGCTCCCCGGCGAGGGCGGGCTGCCCGGGCCCGGTGCCGGTGGCGGCGGCCAGCGGGCCGGCGGCCTGCGCGGGCGTGCCCGTTTCGGCCCGGTCGCCGAACAGCCCGGCCGGGTAGGTGCCGCTCATCAGGTAGAAGTAGCCGTAGAACCGGGCGCCGAACCTGATGACGGCGGCGATGGCCGCATGCAGCGCCTCCGGCATCGTCCCCGCGATCAGCACGATGAGCCAGATCACCAGGCCGGCGGCCGCGGCGCCGTAGCTGACCAGGCCGAGCAGGACCGCGGCCGGGATCGCCAGGATGAGCCGGAACAGGACGGCAAGCCGGTTCAGCCGGCCGGGGACGGCGGACACCCGCACCGGGTAGTCGGCGTCGGCCAGGGCGAACGGCGGGTACCGGTCAGTGAGCAGCGCCAGGTAGGCGAAGACCCTGGCGGACCAGCGGAGCCAGCCGACCAGGAAGCCGGCCAGGCCAGCGGGCAGCTGGCCGGTGAACAGAGCGGCGAACCAGCCGATCACCGCCACCACCGCGGCGGCGATGCCGAGCGCGTACAGCACGATGTAGTGGGGGATGACCAGCAGCAGCCGGAACGCCGTGGTGGCCCGCCGCTGCCGCGCCGGGCCGGCGAAGGCGATCAGGATCTCGTCCCCGGCCCGGGCGGCCGGCACGACGGCCCGGGTTACCTCAGGCGCCAGCGGAACGTCGGCCACAGTGCTGCTCCTTTTTGAGCGGCACATTAGCTGCTGATGGGCGAAGGATGGGGTTATCTGGGAAATGCCGCGCCCGCGAGGCCGGCCGGATCAGCGCAGCAGCGCGTCCCAGACGCCGGCCAGCTGATGCAGCTGGGCGCCGGTGAGCCTGGCGGTGAACCGGGCGCGGATCACCGCGTCATGGGTCACCCGCGCGGCATCGAGCCGCGCCCGGCCGTCAGGGGCCAGCCGGACCAGGAAGCTGCGCCGGTCTGCCGGGTCCACCGCCCGCTCCACCAGCCGGTCGCGTTCCAGCCGGGTCACCATGTGGGTGAGCCCGGCCGGGCTCAGCATGATCGCTTTCGCGAGGTCGGTCATCCGCACGCCGCGCTCCGCGCCGTTGAACAAGGTGATCAGGACGTCGAACTCGGACACACCCAGCCCGTGCGCCGCCCGCAGCTGCCGGTCCAGCTCGCGGATCAGGTCCGCGTGCGCGGAGAGCATGCCGTGCCAGGCCGCCAGCTCGGTCCCTGTGAGTTCCCGCTTCCCGCTTGACGGGTCAGCCATCATGAGTTTATTTTAGCACGAAAGTAAATTAGATAAGGGGGGACGATGTTCGCGATGGTCATGGAGTTCCAGGAGACGGCGGCAGACACCGAGGCGGGGATCGCCCACGTCCAGGACGAGGTCATCCCGGCGCTCAAGGAAGCTCACGGGCTGCTCGGGCTCTGGCTCGTGGACCGCGAGCGGCACCAGCGGCTGACCGTCATGGTGTGGGACACCGAGGAGCACTACTCCGAGGGCATGGCGGCCGTCCAGGCCCGCCGGGCCGCCGCGCCGGACCGCCACCGCCCGGCGCCGTCGAGCGTGCAGCGCTACGAGGTGTACGGGAGCATCGGCCACCCCGCCTGACCGGCCCCGCCAGCGCCGGAACGGAATGGGCGGCGGCTAGGCCTCGTCCGCGCCGGAACCAGGGGCCACGCCGGGGCGGCCGGCCTGCGCCGCGAGCTTGCGGCCGGCTCGTGCCCGGTTCTTGGCCTGCTGCGCGTACTGATCCACGTACTCCTGGCCCGACAGCTCCATTAGCGCGTACATGATCTCGTCGGTGACCGCCCGCAGGACCAGGTGGTCTGATTCCAGGCCGGAGTAGCGGGAGAAGTCGAGCGGCTTGCCGAACCGGACGCCCGGGCGGATCCGCAGCCGCGGCCGGAGCCTGCCGGACGGCATGAACTCGAACGTCCCCACCATGGCGGTCGGGATCACCGGCGCGCCGGACTCCAGGGCGAGCCTGGCCACCCCGGTCTTCCCCCGGTACAGCCGCCCGTCCGGGGTCCGGGTGCCCTCCGGGTAGATGCCGAGCAGCCTGCCCTCGGCCAGCACGCGCAGGCCGGTCGCGAGGGCCCGCTCACTGGCCTTCCCGCCCGTCCGGTCCACCGGGATCTGCCCCACCCCGCTGAAGAACGCCTTGCTGGCCAGGCCCTTCAGGCCCCGGCCGGTGAAGTACTCGGACTTGGCGAGGAACGTCACCTTGCGCGGGAGCGGCAGCGGCCCGAAGAAGTGGTCCGAGAACGACAGGTGGTTGCTGGCCAGGATCGCCGGGCCCTCCCGCGGCACGTTCTCGGTCCCCTCCGCCCACGGCCGGAACAGCGCCAGCAAGGGGCCGAGTATCGCCTTCACCACCCAGTAGAACACGATCACATCGTGCCACGTGACCGGCGGTGATAGGGCCCCGGCAGCCGGAGCGCCGGCCCGTGGGCCGCACGGCCGCCCGGGCACGCCGTGACCGCTCTCTCCCGTGGCGGGGGTGCGCATCCACCGGCCGGCATGCGACGATTCCAGCAGGACATGAGCATGCGGCCGAGGACGGTGGGGATGCCAGTAATGCCGGGCGCGGAGCCCTTCTTCCACTCCGGCGGCAGCACCGCGGCCCTGCTCTGCCACGGATTCACCGGCAACCCCTCGTCACTGCGGCCCTGGGCGGACTATCTCGCGGCGGCGGGCCTGACCGTCTCGCTGCCCCGGCTGCCCGGGCACGGCACCACCTGGCGGGAGATGGCCGGCACCCGCTGGCAGGACTGGTACGCGGAGATCGACCGCGCCTACGAGGACCTGTGCGGGCGGGCGGGCGAGGTCTTCGTCATGGGCCTGTCGATGGGCGGGGCCCTCGCGCTCCGGCTGGCCGAGCTGCGCGGGGACGGGGTGGCCGGGCTGGTGCTCGTCAATCCCTCGCTGACCGCCGACAACGCGCTCGCCAGGCTGGCACCGGTGTTCGGGCACGTCGTGCCGTCGGTCAAGGGGATCGGGAGCGACATCAAGAAGGACGGGGCGGCCGAACTCGCCTACGACCGGATACCGGGCCGGGCGGCCGCCTCCCTGGCGGGGCTGTGGAAGGTCACCAGGCAGCGGCTTGGTGAGGTGACCCAACCGGTGCTGGTGTACCGCAGTGCCGCCGACCATGTGGTGGGCCCGGCCAGCCTGGAGATCCTGCGGGCCGCGCTGCCCGCCGGGCAGCTGACCGTCCGCGAGCTCGGGAACAGCTACCACGTGGCGACGCTGGACAATGATGCGGACGAGATCTTCGCGGGCAGCCTGGAGTTCGTCCGCTCCCACAGCCGCGCCGGGAGGGAGTGAGAGGGGGTGGGCAGCCGCGATGGCGGGTGAGGCCAGCGACGAGGAGGCCGCCTGGCGTGACCTGATCGCCCAGTACAGCGCCCCGCCGGCGGCCGACGGTGCGGCGCCCTGGCCGGTCAGCGAGGAGCTGCCCGGCGCACCGCATGCACCCCCAAGCACCCCAGCTGGCACACCCGGCTCTCCCGGCGATCCGGGCTCATTGGGCACATCCGCCACACCGGGCGCGCCGGGGGCGCCCGGCGCCGGCGAGCAGGCCGGCACCATCGATGAGGACCCGGATGCGGCGCAGACGGTCCCGCAGGACTGGGGCGGTCCCGTCCCCGGCGTGATCCCCGCTCCGCCACAGGCCCGCATCATCCGCCCGGCGGTGCCAGCGCCGCTGCCGCCAGCCGGTGACGACGAGCACTACGTCCCGCCGGCCCCGCCGCCGCTGCCGCGCCTGGACCCGGTGAGCAAGGGAGCCTGGGTGGCGCTGTTCGGCGGCCCCGGGTACCTGCTGCTCGCCGTGCTGCTTGGCTGGGTGGTGCCGAGCTGGGCCGCGTTCTGCGCGGTGGCCGCCTTCGTGGGCGGGTTCGCGGCCCTGGTGATCCGGATGGGCGACCGGCCACCGGGCGATTCCGGCCCCGGCGACGGGGCCGTGGTGTAGGAAGGTCAGTCCGGGCCCGCCGCGGCCCGGACACCGCCCCGGGCGAGCTCGGCGGCGCCGACGATCCCCGCGTCGGTCCCCAGTTCGGCCAGCCGGATCTGCGCCTGGTGCCGGTGCCCCACGCCCGCCAGCGCCTTCTCGAAGGCAAGCCGGGCCGGGCTGATCAGCAGCTCCCCCGCCTCGGACACGCCACCGCCGATGACGAAGCAGCCCGGGTCGAGGATGGCCGCCAGATCGGCCAGTCCCTGGCCCAGCCAGCCGCCGACCGTCCCGAAGCACCGCATCGCCGCCGGGTCGCCCTCCCGGGCCGCCTGGGTGACCTGCGCCCCGGTGATGCCGTCCGCACTCCCGCCGGCGAGCTGGAGCAGCCGCACCGCCGCACCGGGCGAGCGCCGGGCGAACTCACGGGCCTCGGCCTCCAGGGCGCTGCCACTGGCGTACTGCTCCCAGCAGCCGCGGTTGCCGCAGCCGCACAGCCTGCCGTCGGGCACCACCCGGTAATGCCCCGGCTCGCCGGCCATGCCCCACTGGCCCCGGTAGAGCCGGCCGCCCAGCACGATCCCGGCCCCGATGCCGGTGCCGACGGCGACGAAGATGACATCGGGCTGCCCGCGCGCGGCGCCGAACCTCGCCTCCGCCCAGGCGCTGGCGTTCGCGTCGTTGTCCACCACGACCGGCAGCCCGATGAGGCCCTCGACCCGCAGCCGCAGGGGCTCCTCGCGCCAGGCCAGGTTCGGCGCGAACCGGACGACGGAGCGTGCCTCATCGATGAACCCGGCAGCCCCCAGGCCGACGGCCCGGGCCGGGTGACGGCTCAGCAGCTCGGAGACGGCCCCGGCGATCACCTGCTCTGTGCGTGCCGGGCTGGCCGAGGGAGTGGGCCGCCGGAGTTTCTCGATGATCTTCCCGTGCTCATCGACCACTCCGGCAGCGACTTTGGTGCCCCCGACATCAACCCCGATCGTCAGGCTCATCCGGCGGCCCTTCCGGGGGCCCCGCCGGTTCGGCCTCATCTTCCGGGTCCGGCACCGTCACATCCGCCCACACCGTGGCCGACGTCTCCTGCCCGGGACCACTGCCCGCTCTCGCCGCGGCCCGCCCGGTGGCGGCCAGGGCCGACTCGAAGACCGACAGGGCGTCGCGGGCGAGCACCGTCATCGCCTCGCTGGCCGCCGCCACCTGGGAGCTCACCCCCGGCCCCGAATCCTTGAGCACCCGGGCGGCCCGGCACACCGGGCACCACGCGCACTCGGGCGGCTCGTTCGATGGCGGGGCGGTCGCCCGCTCCCACACGTCAGGCCCCCCGCTGTGCCCGAGCATGGAGCGGATCTGGCCGCCGACCTCCCGGCTCATGCTGCGGGCCCCTGAACGGAGGAGCCACCGCTGGAATTCACCGATCGGGTCCTGGCCGGACCGGCTGGGCTCCTGTGTCACGTCCCGTCTCCTCTCCCGGCTTCGGCCCGGTTCCTGAGCCCTTTCAGCGCGGTCTCGATGATCGTCTTCTCTGCCCTGCGCTTGAGCATTCCCAGCATCGGGATCCGCACGTCCACCGCGAGATCATAAGTCACCTCGGTGCCCGCGCCGGCGTCTGCCAGCAGGTACCCGCCGCTGAGCGCGGTGATGACCGACCCCGGCTCGGCGAGATCCCACCGCACCCCGTCGTCGCCGTCCCAGTCGTAGGAGAGAACGTAGCTGTCCTTGATCACTCCGGCGTCCAGCCCGAACCGCACCAGGCTGGCCCGGCCGCTGCCGTCACGGCCGACGACCTCGGCCGACCGCACGGCCGAGGCCCACTGCGGGTAGGAGGCGAAGTCAGCGATCACCGCCATGACGTCCGCCCGGGGGGCGGCCACGGTGATGCTGGCGCGCGTCCTGTCGGCCATGCTCGGAGCGTACCGCTACAGCTCGAGCACATAGGGCACCCCGGTGGCGCGGAAGTGGCCCACGTTGATGCATTCGCTGCGCCCGATCCTGACCCGGCGGGCCAGCGGCTGGTGCACGTGGCCGAACAGCACATAGCGGGGGCGGGTCCGCTCGATGTGAGCGAGCAGCGCCTCACTGCCCCGCTCCATCCTCCGGGCGACCGTGTCGTACAGCAACTGGGGAACGGCCGGCGGGATGTGGGCACACAGCACGTCGACCGTGCCCACCGCCGCCACCTTCGCCGCGTACGCGTCATCGTCGATCTCGTTCGGCGTCCGGTAGGCCGTCCGCAGCCCGCCGCCCACGAACCCGAACGTCCACTCCCCGAGCTCCACCCGCTCCCCGTCGAGCACGCGGTGCCCGGGGCGCAGGTGCTCGCCCCACAGCTGAGGGAAGTCCACGTTGCCGTATGTCAGGTAGGCCGGCTCGGGCAGTGCCGCGAACAGCTCCGCGTACTGGCGGGCGGCGGCGCTGCGGATGTGCTGGCCAGGATCGCCGCCGAGCTGCTGCCAGAGCCCGGCGGACATGGCCCGTGCCTCGTCGAAGAGCCTGGCCGCCCGCAGCGCGACGAGTCTGGCCGCCGCCTCCGCGCCGAACAGCTCCGCGAAGATGCCCTGCCCGTGGTCGGCGTAGTCCACGAACAGCAGCAGGTCTCCCAGGCACAGCAGCGCATCCGCGCCGGCCGCCGCCTGCCGCAGCGGGCCCGCCGCCCCATGCACGTCACTGACCACGTGTACCCGCATGCCGCCACCTTAAGAGACCCGGCAGCATGCCTGCCGGGGCCCGCTGGGAACGGTCCGTGGCAGCGGCCGGGCCGTAGCCTGGAGCTGCTTCAGGTGGCAAGCCATGATCGCTCGCTAAGCTACCAGCAGGCAGGTTCCGGCCCCGCCCGCGGACGGTCCGGCCGGCCAGAGCGGGCCGGTGCAAGGAGGCGCGATGCGCGAGTACAGCACCCCGGCCGTCGTGGAGGTACCCGCCTCCGCGCGCCTGAGCGACATCGTCTTCGACCGGGCGGAGCGCGACCCCGGGCTGGTGATCATGCGGCGGAAGCCCGGCCTGGGATCCGGCCGGGCCAGGCACGGCGGCCGGGGGACGGCGTGGCAGGACATCACGGCGCGCGAGTTCCGCGACGAGGTCGCCGCGCTCGCCAAGGGCTTCATCGCGGCCGGGATCGGCGAGGGCGACCGGGTCGGCCTGCTGTCGCGCACGCGGTACGAGTGGACCCTGATCGACTACGCGCTCTGGGCCGCTGGCGCGGTCACGGTGCCGGTGTACGAGACCTCCTCCGCCGAGCAGGTGGAATGGATACTGAGCGACTCGGGCGCGACGGCGATCGTGGTCGAGACCCCCGCCCACCTGACGGCCATCACCGAGGTGCTGCGCCGGCTGCCCACCGTGCGCCGGGTGTGGCTCATCGAGGCCAGCCCGCAGGCGGCCGCCCAGCCGCTCGCGGCGCTGGTAGCCGAGGGCGCCACCGTCAGCGACGCCGACCTCACCCAGCGCCGGGTGTCGGCCGGAGCAGGGGACTTCGCCACGATCATCTACACCTCGGGCACCACCGGCCGCCCGAAGGGCTGCGAGATCACCCACGGCAACCTGCTGGCCAACGCGCGCAACGCGGTCCGCGGGCCGCTGTCGGTGGTGTTCGAGACGCCCGGCGCGTCGACCCTGCTCTTCCTCCCCCTCGCGCACTCGTTCGCGCGCCTCATCGAGGTCGGTGTCATCGAGGCGGGGGCCGTGCTCGGCCACCTCCCTGACGTGTCCACCCTGCTGCCCGATCTGGCCACGTTCCAGCCGACGTTCCTGCTGGCGGTGCCCCGGGTGTTCGAGAAGGTGTACAACGGCGCGGAGCAGCAGGCGTCGGAGAGCGGCGTCAGGGGCGCGATCTTCCACGCGGCCGCGCGGACGGCGATCGCCTGGAGCAGCGCGTTCGGCACCAACAGCACCGACGCACATGAGGGGCCCGGCCCGTTGCTGCGGCTCCAGCATGCCGTCTTCGACCGCCTGGTCTACGGCAAGCTCCGCGCCGCGGTCGGCGGCCAGGTGCGCTATTCGGTGTCCGGCGGCGCAGCGCTCGGGGAACGGCTCGGCCATTTCTTCCGTGGCGCCGGGATCACCATCGTCGAGGGATACGGCCTCACCGAGACCACCGCCGCCGCCACGGTGAACCGGCCGGGCCGCAACAAGATCGGCACCGTCGGCCAGCCGCTGCCCGGGGTGTCGGTGCGGATCTCCGAGGACGGGGAGATCCTCATCACCGGGCACAACCAGTTCATCGGCTACTGGCACAACGACAGCGCCACCGCCGAGACGCTCACCCCGGACGGCTGGCTGCGCACCGGCGACATCGGCGAGCTGGACGACGAGGGCTACCTGCGGGTGACCGGCCGGAAGAAGGAGCTGATCGTGACCGCGGGCGGCAAGAACGTCTCGCCGGCCGTGCTTGAGGACCGGATCCGCGCCCATCCCCTGGTCAGCCAGTGCCTGGTGGTGGGGGACGGCCGGCCCTATGTGGCCGCCCTGATCACCCTGGATCCGGAGGCCGTCGGCACCTGGCTGACCCGCCGTAACCGCCCGGCCGGCACCAGCCTGGACCACCTGACCACCGACCCGGACATGCTCGCCGAGCTCCAGGCCGCGGTGGACAGCGCCAACAAGGCGGTCTCCCGGGCGGAATCGGTCAGGCGGTTCCGGGTGCTCGCCACCGACTTCACCGAGCAGGCCGGTTACCTGACGCCGTCGCTCAAGCTGCGCCGCAACGCCGTCACCAAGGATTTCGAGGGCGAGATCGAGGCGCTCTACTCCTGACCGCCCGCCAGGATGCGCTGCAGCCGCTGCGCGACCAGGTCCCACCGCCATTCGGTGTCCACCCAGGCCATGCCCTTCTCCCCCATGGCCCGGGCGCCCGCCGGGTCGGTGAGCAGGTGCACGAGCCGGCCGGCGACGTCCGCCGGGCTGCGTCCCGGCACGACGTACCCGGTCTCGCCGGGCCGGATGGCATCGGGGGCGTTCCCGGAGTCACCGCCGACCACCGGCAGGCCGGTGGCGGACGCCTCCAGGTAGACGATGCCGAGGCCCTCGACGTCCAGGCCGCGCCTGCGGGTGCGGCAGGGCATCGCGAACACGTCCCCGGCGTCGTAGTAGGCGGGCAGCTCGGGCCAGGGCACGGCCCCGGTGAACGTGACCGAGCCGGCCACCCCGAGCCTGCTGGCAAGCCGCCGCAGCCTGCGGGCGTACGGGCCGCTGCCGACCAGCAGCAGCGCCGCGTCCGGGACCGCGGCGCGGACCTGCGGCCAGGCCCGGATCAGCGTGTCCTGGCCCTTGCGCGGCACCAGGCGTGACACGCAGACCACCACCGGCCGGCCGGCCAGGCCGAGCCGTTCCCGGATGGCCGCGCCGCCCGCTCCGGGATGGAAGACCTGCGGGTCGACCCCCGGCGCGAGCTGGGTCATCCGCCCCGCCGCCGCCGGGGACAGTGCCCTGGCGAGCCGCAGCCGGGTGTACTCACCGAGGTAGGTGACCGTATCCACCCCGTCGCCGATGCGCCGCAGCAGGCTGCGCGCGCCGGGCAGCACCGCCCATCCCGCCTCGTGCCCATGGGTGATGGCGACCAGCCGCCGCGCACCGGCCCGCCGCAGCGACGGTGCGAGCAGGCCCAGCGGCGCGGCCGCGCCGAACAGCACCGTGTCGCAGCCATCCCGGGCGAGCAGCCGTGCCGCCCGGCGCGCCACCGACGGCACGGGCAGCATCAAGGACGTGGGGTGGCGCTCCACCGGGAACGGCTGGGCCGCGTCGAACTCGGCCGCCCCCTCCCAGGCGGGCGCGTAAACGGTCACGCTGCCCGCTGGCAGCCGCACCGCCAGGGCATGCACGAAGGACTGGATCCCGCCGGCCCGCGGCGGGAAATCGTTGGTCACGATCAGGACCTTCGGCATCGCTCTCCCAGGCTCACACGCCGCGCGTCGACGGTAGCGGGAGCGATTCTAGGACGTGCCCGGCCGGGCTACGGACCTGCCTGGGGAAGGTCAGGGCCGGACGGCACCGTCATAGTTCGCCGCGTACCAGGAGTTCGAGAGGCTGACCTCTTCGACGTTCTCCCCGGGTTGGGGCGCGTCGATGAGCATCCCGCCGCCCACGTACATGCCCACGTGGCTGTCACCGGCGAACTCCAGGATGTCGCCGGGCTGGAGCGCGGACTCCGGCACCGACGGCAGGCCGGCCTGCGCCTCGCTGGTGCGCGGGATGGCGATCCCGGCCGACGCCCATGCCTGCATCATCAGCCCGGAGCAGTCGTACCCGTCCGCGCACGGACCGGTGCCACCGAAGACGTACGGGCAGCCCAGCTGCGCGAAGGCGTACGCCACCGCCTGGCCGGCCTGGGTGTTGGTGGGGACGGTGTCGGTCCCGCCGATGATCGCGCCGCCGCCGATCAGGTCGGCCTGCTGCTGCTCGGTGAGGGTGGACAGGATGCCCTTCTGCTTGGTGATGAGCTTGTTCAGGCTCGCCCGCTGCTGCGACAGCTGGTGCTTGAGGTCGGCCACGGCCGATTCGGTCCGCTGGACGTTCTGCTTCGCGTCGGTCAGCGCACCAGTCACCAGGCTGGCCTGCTCAAGCTGGTCCTGGCGGGTGGTGGACAGGTGGGTCAGGATCGCCGACTGTGCCAGGACCGTCTGCGGGTCGCCCGCGGTCAGCACGCCCAGCGGGGAGTTCATGCTGCCGTTCTCGTAGGCGGCCGAGGCGATAGCCCCGATCGCGCCCTGCATGGCGTGGTACTGGATCCAGTCCCTGGCGAGCGCCTGGTCGACCAGCTTCAGCCGCTGCTTAGCCGCGGACAGCTCCTCCGTCACCTGGTCGTACCGCTGGATGAGCACGTTCTCCTGGGCGGTCAGCTTGTTGAGCTTGGCCTGCGCCTGGGCGACGGAAGGCTGGGGCGCCGCCCCCGCCGCCCCGCCGGTGATGATCAGCCCGGCGGCGGCGAGCGCCGCGGCAGCGATGAAAATGCCGCGGCGGATCTGGGGAACCCGGATGAGTGGATGCGTACCCACGCGGTGACACGCTCCTTCTTCCCGCCCCCGCCGAACCGGTGGAGCTACCCGGGGCCGGGCGGCCGGGCCAGTGCCCTACGGCGTGGCCAGGGAACGGCAGCGGCCGGCTTACCCGCGGAGGCGCCTCTAGCGGGGAAACCGAGGCCGCCCTCCGGTGGGTCTCCGGATCCCGGCTGACCGCAGGGCGGGGCCGGGGCTTCGGCGGTGGCCAGATCACCGTCGTCATCATGACAACTGCGGAGTAATCCAGCCGGGGCTGACATTAGTGAAACGCAGCGGACGAATTCAACCGCTTCGCGCACTCCCGTCCCAGGTTTTGCCAGCCGGAACGTGTCCTGGGCCGCCTATGGCGTCCCCTGCTGGTCAGGATGCCCGTGCCACCGGCGCCCGCATCCGAAGTGGTGACACCAGCTTGGCGTCCGCCAGCACACGCAGGGCACGCCGTTCCGCCTCACCGATCTGGGCCGGCCGCCCGGAGCGGCCCCGCTGGCCCGGCAGCCGGAGCAGCGCCGTGACCACGCAGTCAGCGCAGGCGACGTCACGCATCTCACACCGCTCGCAGTCAATCAGCATGATCGCCTCCATCGGGCACGGCCATCGCATCCGGCATGGCCACACGCTAGGAGAGACCACTGACATTCCTCCGCCATGACCTCAGCAGGGCGAAGCGCCCGCGAGGGAGGCAGCAGGTGAGGGCCTTCGCCCCGGCCGCGGACCGGCCCGCGACGCCGCAGGCGCCGGGCCGAACGCCGCGCAAGCGGTGTCCCGGCGCCGAGGACCCGCCTCCCGAAGCCAGCGAAGCGCCCGCGAGGAGGCAGACAAACGCAGCGCCGGCGCGCCTGGGCAGGACTGTCGGTACCTCGTCCTACCGTTGCCCCGTGATCACCTGGGAAACGGCAGCGGACGGCGCGCCGGCGCCGGCCCGGCGCCGGCCGCTCGATGAGATCGACTTCGTCATCGTCGATGTGGAGACGACCGGCTGGTCTCCGGACGAGGAGCGGATCACCGAAATAGGCGCCGTCAGGGTCAGCGCCGGCCAGCTGCTGGGCCAGTTCTCCTCGCTGGTCAACCCCGGCAGTGCGATTCCCGAGCAGGTCACGGCGCTCACCGGCATCAGCGACGCGATGGTCGAGGCGGCGCCCCCGCTGGAGCAGGTGCTGCCCGCCTTCCTGGCGTTCGCGCGCGGCGGGGTGCTCACCGCCCACAACGCACCGTTCGACGTCGGATTCCTGCGGGCCGCGTGCCGGTACTGTGACCTGCCCTGGCCGGACTTCCCGGTGGTGGACACGGTAGAGCTCGCCCGCCGGGTGCTCAGCGAGGACGAGGTGCCCGACCGCAAGCTGTCCACCCTCGCGGCGTTCTTCAGGGCGCGGACGGCTCCCCGTCACCGTGCCCTCGCGGACGCGCTGGCCACCGCGGACGTGCTGCTGGGCCTGCTGCCCAGGCTTTCCGCGGCCGGCATCACCACGCTCGCGCAGCTGACCGCGCTGGGCACCAGGAAGCCCCGGCTCCGGTGGGCAGTGCTGAAGCCCTGGACATGGTGGCGGGCTCAAGATCCGCGGGCAGCCGGGCGGGGGGTACGCTACCGGCGACGGCTGGGGATCGGCGCCCGAGGAGGCAGACGTGGTCACCGCGATCGTCCTGGTGAGAGCCGACGTGGCGCGCATCCCGGAAACGGCCGAGGCGATAGCCCAGATCCCACAGGTCAGTGAGGTCTACTCCGTCACCGGTGAGTTCGATCTGGTGGCACTGGTCCGGGTCCGCGCGCACGAGGAGCTGGCCGACGTCATACCCGGCACGCTGAACCGGGTGCCCGGCGTCACCCACACCGAGACGCACATCGCGTTCCGTACCTATTCACGGCACGACCTCGAAGCCGCGTTCGCCCTCGGCTACCCGGAGACCACCTGACCCCCGCCCCAGCCGCAGCGGCGCAGGCCAGCGCCGCCCCTGTGACCGTGGGCGATTCAGGTCCCGGCCTCGCTGGCCAGCCGCTGGCTCGCGTCCACCCAGCGCTCCAGCAGCGCGCGGGCGGCGCCTGAGTCCAGGGCGGCCGACGCCCGGGCGCAGCCATCGGCGAGCGCCTGCTCCAGGTCCCCGGCACCGGCCACGCCGGCGGCAGCGGCCAGCGCGGCGGCGGCATTGAGCACCACGGTGTCGCGGATGGGGCCGGTCTCACCGGCCAGCACCGCGCGGACGACCGCCGCGTTGTGCACCGCGTCACCGCCGCGCAGGTCGCCGGGCTTGGACGCTGGCAGCCCCAGCGCGGCGGGGTCGAGGACGGCCCGGCTCACCGAGCCGGCGTGCACCACCCACACCGTGGACGTGTCCGCCGTGGTCAGCTCGTCCAGCCCGTCGTCGCCGTGGAACACCAGGGCCGAGCAGCCCCGCCCGGCCAGCACCCCGGCGATGACCGGGCCCATCCGCGGATCGGCGACCCCGACCGCCTGCGCACTGGGCCGGGCCGGGTTGGCCACCGGGCCGAGGAAGTTGAAGACGGTGGGCACCCCCAGTTCGCGCCGCGGCACCGCGGCGTGCCGCAGGGCCGGGTGATACAGCGCCGCGAACAGGAACGCGATCCCCACCTCCTCCACCAGCCGCGCGCTGGACCGGGGCGCGATGTCGATCACGACCCCGAGCGCCTCCAGCACGTCCGCCGCCCCGCAGGCGGAGGTGGCCGCGCGGTTGCCGTGCTTGGCCACCCGCGCGCCCGCCGCGGCGGCGACTATCGCCCCCATGGTGGAGATGTTGACCGTGTGCGCGCCGTCCCCGCCGGTGCCGACCAGGTCCACCAGCGGGCCCGGCACGCTGATCGGGGTGGCCCGGTCCAGCATCGTCTGGGCCAGCCCGCTCACCTCGGCGGCCGTCTCACCCTTCATCCGCAGCGCCACGCCGAGCCCGGCGATCTGGGCCGGCGTCGCCGCGCCCTCCATGATCTCGCTCATGGCCCAGGCGGTCTGGGCGGAGGTGAGGGTTTCCCCCCTGATCAGCGCGCCGATCAGCGCGGGCCAGGTAGCAGGTTCGTCCATAGGTGCCCCCTCGGGGCCAGGTCAGCGGTTGGGGCAGGTGGGCGGGCGGCCTTGTCGTTTGGCGCCCTGGTTGTCCGGTAGCGGGCGGCGGCGGGAAGCAGGGGCTCAGGCCTGGGCCACCGCGCCGCGCTGGCGCATCAGGCCGGCCAGGGCGCTGGCCAGCGCCCGCGGGTCGATGGGGTGGCTGATCACCGCGTCCGCGCCGGACCAGGTGGCGAGCCAGCCGTCGTCCGGCCTGCCGATGATCAGCAGCACCAGCGGGCAGTCGTGGATCTCGTCCTTGGCCTGCCGGCAGACCCCCATGCCGCCGGCTGGCTGCGCCTCGCCATCCAGCACCATGACGTCCGCGCCACCCGCGTCGAGCAGCCGGAACAGCGCGGGATCGGTGGCCACGTCGATGATCTCTGCCTCGGGCACATCGGGCGCCGGGCGGCGCCCGATGGCGAGCCGGATCCGCGCGCGGGTGTCCGCGTCATGGCTGTAAATGGCGACCTTCATGCAGTGGATCGTACCGACCCCGGGGACTGGCCGGCATTCGCCGGCACCGACACGGGGGGTCGGCCAACGCTCGCCTACGGGATGTCGTAATAATGACCCTCGTGGCCACAGCATCCGCGACGAAGATACCGCCCCGGTCCCCGACCAGCCGGCCCAACCTGGTCAGCGTCGGCACCATCGTGTGGCTGTCTTCTGAGCTCATGTTCTTCGCGGCACTGTTCGCGATGTACTTCACCATCCGCTCGGTCGACAAGAGCCAGGGGCTCCCGTGGCCCGGTGCCCACCTCGACCTGAAACTGAGCACGGTCAACACCCTCGTGCTGCTGCTGTCCAGCGTCACCTGCCAGATGGGCGTGTTCGCGGTCGAGCGCGGCCAGATCCGGCGTTCGGGCAGCATCTTCAACCCCGCCCGCTGGGGCCTGCGCGAGTGGTACGTGCTCACGTTCTTCATGGGCCTGTACTTCATCTGCGGTCAGGGATTCGAGTACCTCTCCCTCATCCGCGACCAGGGCCTGACCCTGTCCTCCAGCGGGTACGGCTCGGTGTTCTATATCCCCACCGGGTTCCACGGCCTGCACGTGACCGGCGGCCTGATCGCGTTCCTGTTCCTGCTGGGACGCACCTACGCCGCCAAGACCTTCACCCAGGAGCAGCAGGTCAGCGCCATCGTCGTCTCCTACTACTGGCATTTCGTCGATGTCGTGTGGATCGGCCTGTTCACGACCATCTACCTGATCCACTGATGAGCCACCGACCTCTCATGTCCCCTGAGCGAAACCGAGGCAAGAAGTTGAGCGGGAAGAAGCCGCGGCGCCGGCACCCGGCCGCCGGGTACGCCGTCCTCATCGCGGGCCTCGTGGCCGTCGGCGTCGTGTACGCCGCCATCACCGGGGCCGGCAGCGCGGCCACCGCGGCCACGGCCGGCGGCCCGTCAGCCGCCGACATCGCCAAGGGCCAGGCCATCTTCGCCGACACCTGCTCCTCCTGCCACGGCATGAACGCCCAGGGCACCACGGCCGGGCCGAGCCTGGTCGGCGTCGGCGCCGCCGCCGTGGACTTCCAGATGAGCACCGGCCGGATGCCCGGCAAGGACCTCGACGCGGAGATGCCGCGCAAGCCGGTGGTGTTCACCACCGCGCAGATCCACCAGGTCGCGGACTACATCTCCTCCCTGGGCGGTGGCCCGGCGATCCCCTCGGCCGCTCAGGTGAGCACGGGAGGCGCCGATCTGGCGCTGGGCCAGCAGCTGTTCATCACCAACTGCGCGCAGTGCCACAACTTCGCAGGCGCGGGCGGCGCTCTTACCAACGGGAAGTACGCGCCGGCGCTGACCCATTCGACCCCGACGCAGATGTATGAGGCGATGCTGACCGGCCCGGAGGCCATGCCCGTGTTCAGCGACACCACCGTCACCCCGGCCCAGAAGCGCGACATCATCGCGTACGTCACCACGGTCCGCGCCGAGCCGAACCCGGGCGGTTTCAGCCTGGGCCGGGTCGGGCCGGTGACCGAGGGGCTGGTGGCCTTCCTCGGCGGGATCGCCGCGCTGGTGTTCGCCGCGATATGGATCACGATGAAGCGACGGGAAGCATGAGCGAGACTGAAGGCAGCGAGCAGCAGCTCCCGGCCGGGAACGGCGCGGACGAGCTGCCGGAGTCGCGGGCCCCGCACCGGGTGATCGGCACTCCCCCGCCCGCCCGGGCCAGGACCCTGCTGGAGGCACCGCCGGGCGAGGGTGAGCCACCTGCGCCGCGTGAGCTCCCAGCCGAGCCGGCGAACCTGCCGCAGGCGAAGCGGGCCGAACGCGTGGTGGCGGCGCTGTTCATACTGTCGATGCTGGCCAGCATCGGGTTCATCGCCGCCTACGTCGGGCTGGAGGTGGGCACGGTCAGCGGCACCGCGCGTTCCAACCTGGTGCTGGGCCTGGCCATGTCGGTTGCCTTCGGCGCGCTGGCGGTGGGCGCGGTCATCTGGGTCCGGTTCCTGATGCCGCAGGTGGAGCTGACCGAGGAGCGCAAGCCGCTCGCCTCGACCCCGCAGCAGCGGGCGGAGTTCGCTAAGACCTTCACCGAGGGCGCCGAGGCCAGCGGGTTCGCCAAGCGGAAGCTGGTGCGGCGGACGCTGATCGCGGCCACCGTGCCGCTCGCGCTCGCCCCGATCGTTCTCTTGCGCGACATGGGCCCGCTGCCGGGGACGAGCCTGCGCCACACCGCCTGGCGCAAGGGGATGCGGCTGCTGGTCTACGGGCCCAACACGCCGCTGCGGCCGGCGGATTTCGCCATCCCGGGGCAGATGATCACGGTCGTCCCGGACGGGTACCAGGACAACCTCGACGCCCTGGCGAAGGCGACCACCATCATCCTCAAGTTCGCGCCCGGCCAGCTCCTGCCGCCGACGAACCTGAACTGGACGGTGGACGGCATCGTCGCCTACTCCAAGATCTGCACGCACGTCGGGTGCCCGGTCGCGCTGTACGAGCAGACGACGCACCACATCCTGTGCCCCTGCCACCAGTCCACGTTCGACGCCGCCCGCGGCGCGAAGGTCATCTTCGGGCCCGCCGCCCGCCCGCTGCCGCAGCTGCCGCTCGGCACCGACGCGGCCGGCTACCTGATCGCCACGAGTGACTACCATGAGCCCGTCGGCCCGAGCTTCTGGGAGCGGGGATGAGCAAGACCACCGACGCACTACTCGACGGCACCGGCAGGTTCCTCGACGACCGGCTCCGCACGGCGCGGCCGGTGCGCGGGTTCCTGCGGAAGATCTTCCCCGACCACTGGTCGTTCCTGCTCGGGGAGATCGCCCTCTACTCCTTCATCATCCTGCTGCTCACCGGCACCTTCCTGACGCTGTTCTTCCAGCCGAGCATGACCGAGGTGGTCTACCACGGCGCCTACACGCCGCTGCGCGGGGTGCGGATGAGCGAGGCGTACGCGTCCACCCTGAACATCAGCTTCGACGTCCGCGGCGGGCTGCTCATGCGGCAGATCCACCACTGGGCGGCGCTGCTGTTCATGGCCGCGATCATGGTGCACATGCTGCGGGTGTTCTTCACCGGCGCCTACCGCAAGCCGCGCGAGTTCAACTGGCTGATCGGGATCGCGCTGTTCACGCTCGGGATGCTGGAGGGGCTGTTCGGCTACTCGCTCCCCGACGACCTGCTGTCCGGGACCGGGCTGAAGATCACCCAGGGGGTGCTGCAGTCCATCCCGATCGTCGGCACCTACGGGTCGTTCTTCCTGTTCGGCGGGGAGTTCCCCGGGCACCTCATCATCCCCCGGCTGTACATCATCCACGTGCTGCTGATCCCCGGCATACTGCTGGCGCTGATCTCCGCGCACCTGTTCTTCATGTTCCATCAGAAGCACACCCAGATGCCGGGCAAGGGCCGCACCAACACCAATGTGGTCGGCGCGCCGATGTACCCGTACTTCATGGCCAAGACCGGGGCGTTCTTCTTCTTCATCTTCGCCGTGCTGGCGCTGCTGTCCACGTTCGCGCAGATCAACCCGATCTGGCTGTTCGGCCCGTACAACCCGTCCGGGATCACCGCCGGGTCCCAGCCCGACTTCTACATGGGGGCGCTGGAGGGCGCGCTGCGGATCATGCCCGCCTGGGAGTGGAACGTCCTCGGGCACACGTTCGCGTTCAACGTGTTCATCCCCGCGCTGTTGCCGCTCGGCATCATCTTCACCGGGGCGGCGCTGTGGCCGTTCCTCGAGCAATGGGTCACCGGGGACTACCGTGAGCACCACGTCCTCGACCGGCCACGCAACGCGGCGACCCGGACCGCGGTCGGGATGGCCGCGATCACCTTCTACGGGGTCCTGTGGCTGGAAGGCGCCAACGACATCATCGCCGACCAGCTCCAGATCCCGCTCTTCACGCTGACCTGGATCGCCCGGTTCGCCGTCTTCCTCGGGCCGGTCGTGGCCTACTGGGTGACCAAGCGGATCTGCCTCGGCCTGCAGCGTAAGGACGCCCACCTGCTCGAGCACGGGGTCGAGACCGGCGTCATCCGCCAGCTGCCGACCGGCGAGTACGTCGAGCTGACCCGGCCGGTGGACGAGGAGACGCAGGCCGTGCTGGAGTACAACCGGGTGGGCGCGCCGCAGCTGCCCGCGTCACCGGCGGCCGGGGACACCGGCGAGGTCCCTGCCCCGGGGACCAGGGGCCCCCTGGGCAGGCTGCGGCTGGGTCTCAACCGGGTCCTCACCGAGGGCATCCCCATCGAGGGCGACGGGCACGGCGACGGCCATGGGAACGGGCACTCCGCGCCCGCGGCGGTCACCGCTGGCGAGCAGGCAGCCACTGAGCCCGCCGCCCAGCAGGGCGGCACGGACGGCGAGGAAACCGGCCACTGACCCGGTGGCCCCGGGCATGGGGCCACCGCACGACGGGCCAGCCGGTCATGATCCGCCAGTCAGCGCCAGGCCGCCGGGAGCCGGCAGGCCGGGACGTGGGATGCGGCGGTGAGCCCGGCCCCGGCCCAGTCGGCGTGCCGCGCCGCTAGCTCGAACCCGGCGAGCTGAGCCATCAGGTCCAGTTCCGAAGGCCAGATGTCACGGTGCGGGCCGCGGAACAGCCGTGCCCGCTGGCCGGCGCCGAAGGTGAAGTGGTGCGAGACGGCGCGCTGGTGCGGCACGTCATGGGTGTCCAGGCCGATGTAGCCGGGCTCCGCCGCCCAGACGGGGGCCTGCTGTCCCGGTGGCAGCTTGCGCAGCCCGGGTCCGCAGCGTGCGTACCAGCCGCGGTCTCAGTGCGCGTACTGCCCGCGGTAGTACTCGAAGACGAAGCCGATCGCCGAGAGCAGGACGAAGAGCATCCCGATCAGGAAGAGCCACCAGCCGATCGCCACGCCGAGCGCCGCGAGCGCCGAGGACATCCCGGTGATCAGCGGCCACCAGCTGTGCGGGCTGAAGAAGCCGAGCTCGCCGGTGCCGTCGCTGATCTCGGCGTCGGGCACGTCCTCCGCCCGGGGCGGCAGCCGCCGCCCGGTGAACAGGAGGTAGAAGCCGGTGAGGAAGGCCAGCCCCACGGCCATGGCCAGCGCCGTGGTCCCGGTCGGGTCCTTCGAGAAGTGCCAGTAGATGACGTCCATGACGGCGAAGAACACGGCACAGCCGACGAACAGGAACCCTTCAACCTTCATCAGACACCTCTGTCGTGCCGCCGCGGCTCACTGGCACCTGCTTCCCGGGCATGCCCGCGCTCACCGGGACGCCGGGATGGATGTGCGGTCGGGCCGTCCCGACTTGATCTGCGGGTAGTGCAGGTCGAACGCGGGACGCTCGGACCGGATGCGCGGGATGGACGTGAAGTTGTGCCGCGGCGGCGGGCAGGACGTCGCCCACTCCAGCGAGTTGGCGTAGCCCCACGGGTCGTCGGCGGTGACCCGCTCGCCGTACCGCGCCGTCTTGTACACGTTGTAGATGAAGAAGAGCGTGGACGCGCCGAGGATCCACGAGCCGACGCTCGAGATCTGGTTCAGCGTGGTCACCTCGTGCGGCAGGAACGGGTAGTTGGCCACCCGCCGCGGCATCCCCTCGACGCCGATCCAGTGCTGGACCAGGAAGGTCATGTGGAAGCCGATGAACAAGGTCCAGAAGTGCCAGACCCCCAGCCGGTTGTCGAGCATCTTCCCGGTGAACTTGGGCCACCAGAAGTAGAAGCCGCCGAACATCGTGAAGACCACGGTGCCGAAGAGCACGTAGTGGAAGTGGGCCACGACGAAGTAGGAGTCGCTGACGTTGAAGTCCAGCGGCGGTGAGGCGAGGATGACCCCGGTCAGCCCGCCGAACAGGAACGTGACGAGGAAACCGAGGATGAACAGCATCGGCGCCTCGAAGCTGATCTGCCCGCGCCACAGCGTGCCCACCCAGTTGAAGAACTTCACCCCGGTCGGCACCGCGATAAGGAACGTCATGAACGAGAAGAACGGCAGCAGCACGGCGCCGGTGGTGAACATGTGATGCGCCCAGACCGTCATCGACAGCCCGGCGATCGCCACGGTCGCGGCGACCAGCCCCTTGTACCCGAAGCACGGCTTGCGGCTGAACACCGGCAGCACCTCGGTGGCGATCCCGAAGAACGGGATCGCCACGATATAGACCTCGGGATGGCCGAAGAACCAGAACAGGTGCTGCCACATGACAGCGCCGCCGTTGGCCGAGCTGAACACCTGGGCACCGAGCTTGCGGTCGATCTCCAGCACCAGCAGCGCCGCCGCCAGCACCGGGAACGCCATCAGCACCAGCATCGAAGTGAGCAGGATGTTCCAGGTGAAGATCGGCATCCGGAACATGGTCATGCCCGGAGCGCGCATGCAGATGATCGTGGTGACGAAGTTGACACCGCTCAGGATGGTGCCGAACCCGGACAGGGTCAGGCCCATGATCCACATGTCGCCGCCGATCCCCGGGGACGCGACCGCGCTGGTCAGCGGCGAGTACGCGTACCAGCCGAACGCGGCGGCCCCGCCCGGCGCCAGGAAGCTGGCGAGCAGGATCAGCCCGCCGAACAGGAACGCGTAGTAGCTGAACAGGTTGAGCCGCGGGAACGCGACGTCGGGCGAGCCGATCTGCAGCGGCATGATCTCGTTCGCGAACCCGACGAACAGCGGGGTGGCGAACAGCAGCAGCATGATCGTGCCGTGCATGGTGAACAGCTCGTTGTACTGCTGGTCGGACACGACGTGGTTGTCCGGCTCGAAGAGCTGGAGCCTCATGATCATCGCCATCAGGCCGCCGGCCAGGAAGAACCCGAACGACGTGATCAGGTACAGGTGCCCGATCACCTTGTGGTCGGTGGAGGACAGCCAGTCGGCCATGATGGAGCCCTTGCGCGAGTTGCGCGGCGCCGTCACCGGCAGGGCGGACTGTTGCTCGAGCGTGGTCACTGGGCGCTCCCTGCTGCCTTGCTCTGCGCTGCCTGCTGCGCAGTGATCCACACGTGGAACTGCGCCGGGGTGACGATCTTCACAACGAAAAGCATCCGGCTGTGGTAGAGGCCGCACAACTCGGTGCAGCGGCCGATGAACGTCCCGGTCCGGGTGGGGGTGACCTGGAAGTGGTTCGGGTGGCCCGGGATGACGTCGCGCTTGAACTCGAACGGGACGATCCAGAACGCGTGAATGACGTCGGTCGAGGTCAGGTTGAAGCGCACGGTCCTATTGGTCGGGATCACCAGCAGCGGCAGCTGCCTGGTCCCGTTCCCCGGTATCCACGGCTCCCCGTTCATCGTCACGTCCCGGGTCACCGACCGCGGCACGCTGTACTGCGGGTACTGGAACTGCCAGCTCCACTGGTAGCCGATCACGTTGACCACCACGTCGGGGCGGGGGGGCAGCCTGTTGATGTAGTTCTCGTCCCGGGCCGTGAAGTAGAACAGGACGCCGACCATGATGAACGGCACGACCGTGTAGAGCATCTCGATCGGCAGGTTGTAACGCACCTGGTGAGGCGGCCGGTCCGTGCGCTTGCGGTGGAAGATGATCGCCCAGATGATCAGCCCCCACACGACCGCCCCGACCGCCCAGGCCGCGATCCAGGAACCCTGCCACAGGGTCAGCGCGACCTGGCCCTGCTTGGTGACCGGGACCGGCCAGCCGAGCCGGGTGAAGGCGTTGGACGTGCACCCGGACACGCCGGGGACGACCGCGGCGAGGACGGCTGCCAGTGGCAGCACACGCCGCCAGCGACTGGCCCGTCCCCGGCGCGGTGAATCTGCCGCCGTCTGGCCGGGCGCCAGGCCCGGAACGTGCGCGCCCCGACCTCGTGGGGCACTGGGGGTGAGACTCACAGGTTGCCTTCCAGCGGATGACACCCGGCTGCACGGGCTGGTCACATGGCTCGTCCTACAGACTGTCGTGGAAACATTATCGTGTGCCGGGGCCGCGCCGGCGGGGACCCCCTGCCGTGTCGGGCCCCCGATTGCCGCGGCGGACGGCGGGCGTGCTTACCGGTGCCAACGTGCGGGTATCGCTCCAGCGTGGGCACCACGCCGATCTTGGTACCCGGGGGTTTCCGCCGGGTTGCCGGTATCGTGGCCGGCCAGGTGGCATGGCGGGCCGCACGGCCCCGGCGTGAGGATGAGAGGCTAGCCGCATGACCTCCCCAACCCCGGTGCTCGTCATCGACGCGCTGGGCCGCAAGTGCCCGATCCCGATCATCATGCTCGCCGAGCGGATCCGGGAGGTGCCCATCGGGGAGACGGTCGCCGTCCTGGCCGACGACCCAGCCGCCAAGACCGATGTCCCGGCCTGGTGCACCATGAAATCGCACGAGTTCGTCGCCGTCACCGAGCTGCCCCGCGGCTGGTCCATCCTGATCAGGCGCAATTACTGACATAGCCGGGAGCAGGGCCCCCGTCCGGCCGTGGCCGGTTCATGGGCCGCCGGGGCGGCGGAAGCGGCCGGTGAACCGCGGATCACTCTGCCACCACGGCTGCGCCGGGCCCGGCGTGCCCGGTGTGGCGCCGGCGGCAGCGGGCCGGGCACCGGCGCCTGAAGCCGCGTCCGCGGCGTCGAGCTCGGCGTCGACCGCCCGCGCCTCCTTGTCGTCTTCCCGCGCCATCTGGATCAGCATGGCGGCCAGGAACGGCAGGCCGATCAGGTCGCCGAGCAGCCACAGCGCGCCACCGCCGACCACCTGGTCGGCACGCAGCCCAGGCCCCCAGGGCCGGCCGAGCGCACGGTAATAGGACCCTGCGATGAGGTTCTGGTCGGCCATGATGGCCAGCCCGAGTACCGCATCACCCACCACCTCCACGCCGGTGACCCACAGGGCCACCAGGTAGGGGTAGGCCCTCGGCACCGGGTCGACCCGCAGCAGCGTCCAGAAGAACACCAGGCCCGGTGCCAGCAGCGCCAGGTAGGTGAGCTCCCTGACCAGGTCGCTGCGCAGCCCGGCCTCGTACCAGGGCGTGAAATAGAGGACGAACCCGACCAGGACCACCGCCAGCGCCGTGATGGCCGGGAAGGTGAGCACGCGGGCGGCCCGGCTGGCGACCAGCGCCTGCACCCGCCGCCCGGCCCGGGGCAGGCTGGCGATCGCCAGCGACACCGGGCGCCCCAGCGCGAGGAACAGGGGCGCGGCCAGCAGCAGCAGGACGGTCTGCACCGCACGGGCGTAGAACAGCACCCCCTGGTACACGCCCAGGAAGGACATGGTGGCGATGACGAGGACCCCCAGCCCTCCGGCGCAGAAGGCGGCCACCGCCCCGGCCGGCCAGCGGCCGCCCGTGCGCCGCACCCGGTACACCCCGGCCAGGTAGAGCGCCCCGGCGAGCAGCACGGCGGCGAGCACCGGCAGGTCGAGCGTCCAGGAGGTGAAGGCGCGCGCCACGGTCAGCTCGGGCGGCCCCTGATACCCGCTCGCGGTCACGCCGGCTGTCATGAACGCCACGCTACCGCCGTGCCGGTCAGCCGTAGTGGGCGGCGACCTCGGCGGCGGCCTGCTGGCCGTAGGCGCCCGTGAGCCGCTCGGCTGTCTCGGCCGGCTTCAGCTCGTATTCCTGCGGGCCCGCCACCTCCAGCACCGTCACGGCGAGCAGGTTGCCGAGCTGCGCCGCCCGTTCCAGGGACAACCCCCAGCCGATGGCCGCCAGGAACCCGGCGCGGAACGCGTCCCCGGTGCCGGTCGGGTCGGCCTTGCGCCGCTCGGGCACCGGCCCGACGAGCAGGGGCGGCTTGCCGGACCGTTCCACCCGGGCGCCTGCCGGGCCGAGGGTCGTCACCCGCACACCGACCCGGGCCAGGACGTCGGCGCTGCTCCATCCGCTCTTGTGCTCGATGAGCGCTTCCTCGTACTCGTTGCAGAACAGGTAGGCCGCGCCGTCCACCAGCGCGCACACCTGCGGGCCGTCCAGCCGCGGCAGCTGCTGCGACGGGTCGGCGGCGAACGGTATGCCGAGCGTGCCGCACTCCTCGGTGTGCGAGAGCATCGCCGCCGGGTCGCTCGCGCCGATGAGCACCAGATCGAGGCCGCCCATCCGCGCGGCCAGCGGCGCGAGACCGATCTCGGCGTCCTCGCTCATCGCACCGGGGTAGAACGATGCGATCTGGTTGCCGTCCAGGTCAGTGGTGCAGATGAAACGGGCGGTGTGGTGGCGGGCGGACTCGCGCACGCCACCGCAGTCGACGCCGTGCCCGCTGAGCCAGTCGCGGTACGGGCCGAAGTCAGGGCCGACGGCGCCGACCAGCAGCGGCCGCAGCCCGAGTACGCCCAGGCCGAACGAGATGTTCGCGGCCACCCCGCCCCGCCGGATCTCCAGCGCGTCGACAAGGAAGGACAGTGACACCCGGTCGATCTTGTCGGCGAGGAGGTGCTCGGTGAAACGGCCGGGGAACGTCATGAGGTGATCGGTCGCGATCGACCCGGTAACTGCTATCCGCACGGCGGCACTCTAGGCGATGGAGGCACCCGGCCGCACTGTGCCCGGCCGCACTGTGCCCGGCCGCACTGTGCCCGGCCGGA
>Ga0335079_10000512_pt1 | contig 44249 bp, 35 predicted proteins | sample Lox_Sample_33_FD_206719 | JGI IMG/M metagenome (GOLD analysis project Ga0335079, IMG submission 206719) | Soil microbial communities from Loxahatchee National Wildlife Refuge, Florida, United States - Lox_Sample_3.3 | ecosystem: Environmental > Terrestrial > Soil > Wetlands | place: USA...
CACTGTCGATCAACTCCGCTTCCGAGCCCCCCACGTTCGAATCATTCTCCTACCGTACAATTACGGACTTGACAACAAAGCAATCCTCTGCTACCATCCCGCGTGATTCGCTCGCTCCAATCCCGCGCGCGCCCTCTTTCCCGATCAGTCCCCCTCCTGCCCCCGCATTCTTCCGCCTTTTCTATTCACGATTCACCACTCACTATTCACTATCCCCTTTCTTTTGATACTCTTCCTAACTCTTTTGCCACTCCGCAAAACCTATCTCCTGCCATTTCAACCACTTCCAAACTCTTTGCGCAAAACACCCGGGGTGGGGTACCCCTTTCGCCGTCACCGCCCGCGCAGCGAGGACCTGCTTTTCGCTTTCTGCCACCCAACTCCTCCCGCAACCCCAATCTCCTCAACCGCTTCCGCACAGTTTCCGTCACCACGGCAGGGGGGTACCCTCACACGGTGTCTTCGGTCGCCACTCGCCACTTTCTTCCCCGAACTTTCTTCGCTGCCGTGCGTACCATCCATCACAGCTCCCTAACGCAAGCGAGGTTGCCGCATGTCCACTTTCCTTCACGACATTCGCTACGGCGTGCGCATGTTGCGCAAGAACCCCACCGTCACGCTCATGGCGGTGCTCACGCTTACGCTGGGCATCGGCGCCAACTCCACCGTCTTCAGCTGGGCCAGCGCCACGCTGCTCGACCCCATTCCCGGCATGGCCGATCCCTCCCAAGTCATCTCCGTCAACGCCGGCGTCCCCGGCCATCTCTCCACGCTTTCCTATCCCGACTACGCCGATCTGCGCGCCCAAAACAAAGTCTTCTCCGGACTCACCGGCTTCACGCTATGGTCCATGAGCATCACCGAAGGCGACCACCCGGAGCGCCTCTTCGGCAGCCTCGTCAGCGCCAACTATTTCGACGTGCTCGGCGTTCGCCCTGCCCTGGGCCGCACCTTCGCGGCGAACGAAGAGTCCGCTCCCGGCTCCGCGCCCGTCGCGGTCATCAGCTATCGCCTCTGGCAAAATCGCTACCAATCCAATCCGGCCGTCCTCGGCCAAACGATTCCGCTCAACCAGCACCTCTACACCATCGTCGGCGTCGCTCCTCCCGAATTTCAAGGCGCGTTCACCGCGCTCCGCTCAGACATTTTTCTTCCACTTGTGATGGACGGCCAGCTCATCCCGGGTGGCTCGCGCCTCAACGTTCGCGGCAACACCTGGCTCACCGTGCTTGGCCGGCTGCGCCCCGGCGTTTCGCGCGAACAAGCACAGACCGCAATAGACGCCGACTTCCAGCAACTCGTGCAAACTTACCCCGATGCGCACCAATCGCTGAAACATGTCACGCTCGTTCCGCTCTGGCGCGCTCCCGGCGCGAACACGATTTTCTCGGTCGTGATGCCCATGCTGCTCGCTGTCGCCGGTTTGCTGCTGCTGCTCACCTGCGCCAATGTCGCCAACCTCATGCTGGTGCGCGCGGTTTCCCGGATGCGCGAACTGGCGGTGCGACTGTCGCTCGGCGCTTCGCGCGCTCGCTTGATTCGGCAACTGCTGATCGAAGCGCTGCTCCTCGCGATTCTTGGTGCCGCTGGCGCGCTGCTGCTTACGCGCTGGGACAGCAGCCTCTTTATGGACATGGCGCCGCACTCCGATCTGCCCATCTGGATCAACGTGCACCTCAATCGCCAGGTTTTTCTTTTTACGTTGGTGGTCTCGTTGGCCACCGCGATTCTTTTCGGCATTCTCCCGGCTCTGCGCGCTTCGGGCACCAGTCCCATCGTCGCGCTCAAGGACGAATCCGCCAGTCTTGCCGGTGGCCGCAGCAAAGCGCGCCTCAGCAGCGTTCTCGCGGTCGCGCAGATTTCGCTCTCACTGGTGTTGCTTATCTCCGCGTCGCTCTTCGTGCAAAGTTTCCACCAAGCCCAGCATTTCGCGCCGGGCTTCAACCCGAACAACGTGTTTCTGGCGTCCTACGATCTTTTTCCCAACGGCTACGACGAAGCCACGGGCCTCGCACTCCACCGGCAGCTTCTCGACAAATTGCAGAGCGTTCCCGGCGTCCAATCCGCCGCGCTCGCCGACTGGGTTCCTCTCGGCTTCTCGTCGCAGCGCCGCAACTTCATTCCCGAAGGCTACGCACCCAAGCACGACGAGCCCATGACCGCCGGCTGCACTTCCGTCAGCCCCGGCTACTTTCGCACGCTCGAAGTTCCGCTGCTGCAAGGACGCGACTTCACCGCCGCCGACACGCCCACATCGTTGCCGGTCGTCATCGTCAACGAGCATCTTGCGACGCGTTACTGGCCCGGCCAAAGCGCGCTCGGCCGCCGCGTGAAATTCTCCGGTGAGTGGCACACCATCGTCGGCATCGCGCGCGACAGCCAGTATTACGGACTACATGAGGCACCAACTTCGTTTCTCTATATTCCGCTGCTGCAAGCCTATTCGCCGGAAGCGATTCTCCACGTGCGCACGGCCGGCGATCCCGCGGCATTTTCCGTGGCGATCCAGTCCGCCATCCACGAAGTCAACGCCGAGCTTCCGCTCTTCGACGTGGGTACGCTACGCGACCGCATCCAGGCAGCGGCGACGGTGCAACGCGTTGCCGGGCCCGCAACCGCCGTGCTCGGTTTGCTTGCGCTGATTCTCGCGGCGGTCGGCATCTACGGCGTGATTGCGTACACCACCAGCCTGCGCACCCAGGAAATCGGCATTCGCATCGCGCTCGGCGCACAACGCCGCGACGTGCTGCGACTCATATTGCGCGAAGGCGCCGTTGTCACGGCCATCGGGATAGTGCTCGGCTCGGCCTCGGCGTATCTGCTGATGCGTGTCGCTTCGACTCTGCTCTTCGGTGTTTCGGCCGGCGATGCAACCACGTTTGTATTTGTGCCTCTATTGCTAGCCGCGGTGATTTTGGTCGCGTGCTATGTGCCGGCTCGCCGCGCCCTTCAGCACGATCCGCTGGCGGCGCTGCGCTACCACTGAGCTTTGACCAGCGCTATTGCCCAAGCTCGATGCGCACTACCGCCGAGCTTGAACCTGCGCTACGATCCGGCCATGAAAACCAAATCGTTTTCCCGCCGCCAATTCCTAGCCACGTCCGCGCTGCTGCCAGTTGCACTGAAGCTGCCGATTGCAACAGTCCGCCCTCTGAAGAGGGCGGCTACAGGACTCGACGAAGGCTCGGTGCCCGCAGCGAACATTCCTGTTGGGTTGGAGCTGTATTCGGTGCGCGACGATTTGGCCAAGGATCCCCAGGCCACCGTGCGCGCCGTCGCGGCCATGGGCTATCAGTGCGTCGAGTTTTACGCGCCGTACTTCGAGTGGACCGAAGCGCAAACCAAAGACATACGCAAGCTGCTCGACGAGCTCGGCGTGCGCTGCTACTCCACGCACAACGACAGCGCGTACTTCGCGGCGGACAAACTTTCGCGCGCCGCGGAGATGAATCATCTCCTCGGCTGCAAGTACATGGTGCTGGCCAGCGCGGGCCGCGAAGCGTACGCCGACGGCGCCGGCCTTGACCCCTGGAAAGCCGTTGCGGAGACGCTCAATCACGCTTCCGAGCAGCTCGCTCCGCACGGCCTAAAAACCGGCTACCACAATCATCAATTCGAGTTCACGGCGCAGAACGGCACACGGCCCATCGAAATTCTCGCCAAAAACACCAAGCCTTCCGTGATGCTGCAGCTCGATGTGGGCACCTGCATCGAAGCCGGCTCCGATCCGGTTGCGTGGATTCGCGCGAATCCGGGCCGCATTCGTTCGCTGCATTTGAAGGAGTGGTCGCCGGAACCTGGCAAAGGCTACACCGTGCTCTTTGGCGAAGGCGTCGCCAAATGGAAAGAGATTTTCGCGGCAGCCGAAAGCGTTGGCGGCGCTGAATACTACCTGATTGAACAGGAAGGCAGCCGCTTTTCGGAGTTGGAGACCGCAAAGAAATGTCTGGAGGCCTACCGTACTAAGAACGTGTAGTGGCGGGTCTTTCTTGGCCTGAGGTACGAAGGCAGACCCGTGCTTTTCACTTTGGCGGAGCGGCCAGGAGAAAAAAAGAGGGAGAGAGGGACAACTCAAACTTAGAGAGGACGGCAAGAGAGAGGGCAGATCAGGCGGAAAAGAACGGGTCTAAAGACCCGCCACTACTTGCCGGAGATAAGCGGATTGGCGAGCAGCGTTTTCGCGGTGGTGGACGCCGCGAAGTAGTTTTGTTCGCGCAGCTTGCGGTACATGCGGCCGGCGATGACCGCGGCCATCGGCCCTTTCACCGTGCGCGTGTTGCCGCGCAGCAAAACGGCCAGCGCAATCTTCGGATGAATCTCGTCGGCGTAGGTGACGAACCAGCCGATGTGCGATGGCGTGGTGTGGTCGTCGCAAGTGCCGGTTTTGCCGAGCGGCGTTTCGTCGCCGTCGCGATCGAAACTGGAACGGCCTGTGCCATACAAAACCGCCGCCAGCATGCCTTCGCGAATTTCCGGCAGGATCGGCGCGATGTTCAGGTCGCGCTTCACTTTCGGCGCGAAACTCGCTACATCTTCCGCGGTGCGCGGATATTGCAAATAGTAAAGTGTCCCACCATTGGCGAACGCCGCGGCCAGCGCCGCAAGCTGCAGCGGAGTGATCTGAATGCCTTCGCCGAAGCTGGACATGCGCGCGATGCCGCCAAGCGCCGGAGGCGCCGAGGGAAATGCGCCTGGATGCTCTTCCGGCAAGTTGTAACCAGCAAGTTCGCCGAGGCCGAGCAGCCGCGCATACTTGGAAACCGTTTCAAAACCCATGCGCACGCCGAGCTGCTCGAAAAATACGTTGTTGGAGTGGGCCATCGCGTCGGTCAAATTCATGTACTTGCGCGGGGTGACGCGCAGCATGGTTTCCGCCGTGATGACGTTCTCTTCCAGCGCGGCAATCGCGATGGTCGGCTTGATCGTGGAGCACGGGATGTAGCCGTCGCCGAAAGCAATCTTTTGATTTACAACGGTGAGGATGCGGCCGGTGTTGGGATCGACCGCGACAATCGAGCCGTTGTAGCGGCCCAGCGCTTCAAGAGCTGCGGTGCGAACGACCGGATCATCGAAGCTGCCGTTGTCAGCGCTTGAAGAATCCGCAAAGGTCGGAACGCCGCCACGATAGCGCGCATAGTGATGCGTGCGCGTACTGCGCGTTCCCGCTGCGCCTGCTGCAGGAGCTGCGGACATGGGCAGCGCCACGACGGCTGCCGTCAAAATTGCCAAGCACGATTTGGCTGCTTGCTTCACAGACTCACCCTTACTTCCTGCGCCTGCCGAACGATATCCAGGGGCCGAATACTTACCGCAATTCTGTACCAACGGTCAACTGCGTTTGTGCGCTGCTATTCCTTCCAGGCAATTCCGGGGCGCTTCCATTGCGCTGGCGATAGAAAAGAAGCAGGAATATCGCCACTTGGAAGCTCGCACATAAGATGCGAGTTACGCCGAAACCGTACGCATCCGATGTTCCCGAAAGAAACACTGCCTCTCAGGGTGAGACACATTTTAGGGACAAGGGCCACTGGTACGCAATAGCCGGAGCGCACCAGTACGCGACTATGTGCTTTGTTTTGAACGGCTGACCACGGGTACAGCGGCCTGAACCGAGGGTCGGTTTTCGCGGGGTTTAGTTGAGACGGCGGCCGCGCAGAATGACGGTGCGGGCGTGGAAGTACAGGCGGCCCGTCGCATCTTGAAACGGGCGTGTGCCGCTGAGGTCGTGGAGGCGATCTTCTTCCAAGAGTCGGCGGACTTGGGCGGCAGATTCTGCCGGGGCTTTGGTGGTGGCGAGCCAGCGCTCGACTTCGGGAGTGAGATCTTCGGCGGTGGAGACGGAATCGACTTCCAGGCCGGTGTTGCGAAAGAGTTGGAGCAGTTCGCTGATCGGCAACGTGCGAACGTGCGAAGGATCGCGCAGAATTTCCCATTTGTCTTGATAGGCGGCGCGTTGCGGATGCTCGCTGGCGTAGATGTCTTCGATGAGGACCGTGCCTTGCGGGCGGCAGACGCGCGCCATTTCGCGCAGGACGTTGATCGGATGCTGGAGATGATGGAGCGCGAGGCGGCAAACGACGACGTCAAAACGGGCGTTTTCGAACGGCAGATGTTGCGCGTCGGCCGCGCGGAAAGAAATGTTGGAGAGGCTGCGTTGCTGGGTGCGTTGTTTGGCGATGGCGAGCATGGCGTCGGTGAGGTCGATGCCGACGACTTCGCGGCTGGCGCGCGCAAAAGCTTCGGCAATGTAGCCAGGGCCAGTGGCGATGTCCAGGACGCGTTCATCGCCGCGCAGTTGTGCGGCGCTGACGAGGCGTTGAATGCGGTCTTCGTCGGTGACCCAAGGATTGGCGGCGAAGGCTTGCGCTTGTGTGGTGAATGATTCGCGAATGACGTCGTTGTGCTGGGACATGAAAATTCTCCCCATTTGATACACAGAGGATATCATCGCGGCGTGATGGGCAGAGGCGACGAGTTCTTCGGCACCCGGGAACAATTTGCGCTGATGAAACGTAGACCAGAGGGACTGCGGAACAGGCAAAACGAACGCGATTGAGGGCCGATGAGACATTTTGAGATGTTTTTGGCTGTACTGCTGGCTGGCGTCGGAGTTGCTTCCGTTCAGGGTCAACAAAGGCAAAACGCGGCGAACGTGAAGCGGCTGGATGGAAGCACGATTCCGGCAGCGCAGATTGATGCCACCGTGAACCGGCTGATTGGCGCGGCGAAAGTGCCCGGGCTGGGGCTGGCGATTCTGAATGAGCGGAAGATTGTCTATCTAAAAGCGTATGGGCTGCGGAATACGGAGAAAAAAGAGCCGATGACGCCGGACACGGTGATGACGGCAGCATCTCTAACGAAAAGCACGTTCGCGTACATGGTGATGCAGTTGGTGCAGGAAGGCGTGCTCGATTTGGACAAGCCGCTGTATCAATATCTTTCCGACCTTTCGGAATATCGTTGTTGCCGAGATCTGGCTGGAGACGCACGCAGTAAGAAGATTACCGCGCGCATGTGCCTGGACCACACCACTGGCTTTCCAAATTTGCGTCAATTTACAGACGATAAAAAGCTGAGCATTAATTTCGAGCCAGGCTCGCGGTACGCCTATTCGGGCGAGGGCATCAGATTACTGGAGTTGGCCGTGGAAATCATCACTGGCAAAGACAACAAAGATTTGATGCAAGAGCGCATCTTCGGACCCTTGGGCATGAAGCGGACCAACATGAATTGGGAGGAACGGTTCGAGAGCGATTACGCGGACGGCTACGACGAGAACGGGAAATCGCTCGGCCCCGAGCGGCGCAAAGATGACAGTGCCGTTGGGGGGATGCAGACAACGCCGGCGGATTTTGCGCTGGTGGTGCAAGGCGTGCTGCAGGGCAAGCTGTTGAACAAAGCGACCAAAGAGCTGATGCTGAGTCCGCAGATTGCGATTTTGTCGAAGCATGAGTTTCCGAGCTTGCGGACGGAAACGACGGAAGAGAACAAGAAGATTCGGCTGAGCTACGGACTGGGTTGGGGCTTGTACTGGACGCCGTACGGCGAAGCGTTTTTCAAAGAAGGCCACGACGACGGCTGGCGCAACTACACGGTGTGTTTTGATGATGCAGGAATTGGAATTGTGATCATGACGAACAGCGCGAACGGCGAAGGAATCTACAAGGAGCTGCTGGAAACGATCCAGAAAAACACCTTCACGCCCATCGAGTGGGAAGGATTCACGCCGTACAATCAAGCGAAGTGAAATTTCGTTGCCGCACAATGTCTGCGCGCGACAGCGCGCTGGTGGAAGAAGCGCATCAGACGTGCCCCTGTTCGCGAGCCACGCGTGGCAACATCGATGTGACCATCAACCTGGTTTGAGCGAGGACGATTTCCGCTAAAAAATTGCATCCGGCGCGAATCCGGTGAATCAAAGCGGTGGCTGACTGAAGACCGGTCAACAGGAGGCGCCAGATGCAAACCAGTGCTGCACAACGAAGCAAAGAACAGGTCGAAGCGATACGGCCATTTCGAGTGGATGTTCCTGATGCGGAACTCGCCGAGTTGCGCCGACGTATTCAGGCCACGAAATGGCCCGAGCGGGAAACGGTGGCCGACGCATCGCAGGGCGTGCAGCTCGCGACGATGCAGGCGCTGGCGCGGTATTGGGCGAGCGACTACGACTGGCGGAAGGTTGAAGCGCGGTTAAATGCCTTGCCGCAGTTCATCACAGAAATTGATGGGCTGGACATTCATTTTCTGCACATCCGTTCGAAACATGAAAATGCGTTGCCGCTGATTGTGACGCACGGATGGCCTGGCTCGATTGTTGAACAACTTAAGATTGTCGAGCCGCTGACCGATCCCACTGCGCACGGCGGCAACGCATCCGATGCGTTCCACCTGGTGATTCCTTCGATGCCGGGCTATGGATACTCCGGCAAACCGGCTACTACGGGATGGGATGTGGCGCACATCGCGCGGGCCTGGGTCACTTTGATGAAGCGCTTGGGCTACAACAAATTTGTGGCGCAGGGCGGCGACTGGGGCGCAGTCGTCGTGGATGAAATGGGCGTGCAAGCTGCTCCGGAATTGCTGGGCATTCACAGCAACATGCCCGGCGTCTATCCAGCTGAGATTGATGCGGCGGCTTTTTCGGGAGCGCCGGCGCCAGCGGGCCTCTCCGCCGATGAGAAACTGGCTTACGAGCGGCTACAGTTCGTCTATCAAAAGGGAATCGCTTACGGGTTCCAGATGGGTCTGCGGCCGCAGACATTATATGGAATCGCGGACTCGCCCGTTGGCCTGGCGGCGTATTTCCTCGATCATGACGCGCGCAGCTACGCGCTGATCTCACGTGTCTTTGCTGGAGAGTCCGAAGGGCTCACGCGCGACGACATCCTCGACAACATCACGATCACCTGGTTGACAAACACGGCGCTCTCCGGCGCGCGCTTGTACTGGGAGAATTGGGGCAAGCTCGGGTATTTCAATGCGAAGGGCGTATCCATTCCGGTGGCGGTGAGCGTTTTCCCTGACGAACTCTATCCGGCTCCGCGGAGTTGGGCGGAGAAGGCGTATCCGAAGCTGATCCATTACAACAAGGTCCCGAAAGGCGGCCACTTTGCGGCATGGGAGCAGCCGCAGCTCTTTTGCGGAGAGGTGCGTGCGGGCTTTCGGTCGCTGCGCTAGTCTGGGCAGGGCGGTGGTGCAGCCCCGCGCGTGCCGTTTTCGCTTGGCGGTAGAGCAGTGTAAGTGCAGCCGTAGGGCACGATGAATCGTGCCCTTCAAGGAGAAGAGCCGCTCGCTGCGCTCGCGGGGACGGGCCAAAGCCCGCCCCTACATTTCCCAGAACAGGCTAAAGCTTGTTCTACGACTAGCGGGTTGCGGGTTTGGGTTTGTCCGCGTTGCCGGATGAGGCCGCAGCAGCGGCAGCTTTTACGGGCGTTTTGTCACTATGCACGGCAGCAGGAGATGCGGCGGCACCGTTGGCGTGGCCGTTCGGGCCATGAGCCGTAGCGTTGGATTGGCCGGGCGCGGCAATTTCGAGCTTTTTGCGCAGGGCTGCGGTGAGCTTGTCGCGGACGTCCTTGTTCTCCTTTAAGAAGACACGGGCGTTTTCGCGGCCCTGACCCATGCGCTCGCCGCCGAAGCTGAGCCACGTGCCAGACTTTTCGATGATGCCCTTGTCCACGCCGAGATCGAGCAGGTCGCCTTCGCTGGAAATGCCTTCACCGTAGAGAATGTCGAATTCGGCTTCGCGGAAGGGCGCGGCGACTTTGTTTTTCACGACTTTGGCGCGGGTGCGCGAGCCGACGACCTTATCGCCTTCCTTGATGGCCTGGATGCGGCGAATATCGATGCGCATCGAAGCGTAAAACTTCAGTGCGCGGCCGCCGGTGGTGGTTTCCGGGTTGCCAAACATGACGCCGATTTTTTCGCGAATCTGGTTGATGAACACGAGACAGGTACGGGACTTGGCGACAATCGCGGTGAGTTTGCGCAGCGCTTGGGACATGAGGCGCGCCTGCAAGCCCATGGAAGGATCGCCCATGTCGCCTTCGAGTTCGGCTTTGGGGACGAGCGCGGCGACCGAGTCGATTACGACCATGTCTACGCCGCCGGAACGGATCAGCGTTTCGGCGATTTCGAGAGCTTGTTCGCCGTTGTCAGGCTGAGCTACTAAGAGATTGTCCACGTCGACGCCGAGCTTGCGGGCATAGACGGGATCGAGCGCATGTTCCGCGTCGATGAACGCCGCCTGGCCGCCGAGTTTTTGCGCTTCGGCAATGGCGTGAAGGGTCAGCGTAGTCTTACCGCCAGATTCCGGGCCGTAGATTTCGATGACGCGGCCGCGCGGAAAGCCGCCGACGCCGAGCGCGGCGTCAATCGAAAGGCAGCCGCTGGGAATCACACTGACGGGGACCAACACATCTTTACTGCCGAGGCGCATGATGGCGCCTTTGCCGTGGTCTTTCTCAATCTGGGAAATCGCCGCTGCGAGCAACCGCTCTCTGTCGTCTGCCATTTCACACCTCAGGAGAGAATAGGAAATTCAAGTTTGCCGAACCGAGCCTGGGGACATAGCGGAAGTTGGACTTTACCATTTTAATTATTTTCGCGCTAGCCCTTTGTGACCGCACTGCGTTGCTGCAATTTGCCGCTGCACTTCTCTTCGTAGCTGCCATCTTGCTTGCGTCTTGACCCAGCACAGGCAGGAGTGCCTGTGCTACCGCTGGCAACCGTGCTCGGCGACATGTTCTTTCAGGCGGGCAATGGTCATAGCCACCTCGACCGCCAGTTGCCGCTCCTCCGCGGGCGATAGGTTGGGGAGCTGGATGCGGCTCCGCAGCCTCTTTCGCGCGGCGAGGAACTCGCTTTCGAGCCTAGCATGTTCCGGGCAACAAAGAGCCAGGATCGCAAGCGGGTACATCGGGCACCTGTTGAAAAACCAGCGGAGGCAGGATGGCACAAAGGCGAATAAAAAGCAAATATTATTTTTCGCTTTTATTTCGCCAATGACTCTAGAGCGGAGCAACCTTAAGCCGAACCGCCTTTGCGAGTTGGGCCTGGCGTTTGTCAAAGGTGAAGAACACGTCGGGCTTGAGGAGCAATGCCGCCGCAACATGCAAGACGTCGAGGGTGCGCGTTCCGATGGCGGCAGTACGCAGGCGAGAGAGCTCGGAAGCTTTGTCCCACATTTCCGAGGTGAAGGGCACGGCGCGAAACACGCCGGCGTTTCGCTCCTGCAGAAACCTATCCACAACCGCGGAAGCCTCGCTGCGCGACCAGTAGCTGCGAAAAACCAGTAACTCAACGGCGTTGACGAACTCGGCATCGCCGAGGGGAGTCAGGAGAAAAGCAGGCTGCAAGGGAAGGAGCTGACGCGCGATGAGAGAATTGGTGTCACGGCCATAAAGGGAGACCAAAAAAGCTGTATCGGCGTAGGCGATCAAAATTCACCGCGCTCCTCGGAGAGAATCTCGGCTGCAGTTTTCTTGAATTTCTTGCGGCCAAAGATTTTTTTGCTGATCGCCTCGAAGTCCGGATAGGCTGCTCCTGTTGGCTGAGCGGGGAGAATACGGCCGATCATCTTTTTGCGCTTGTAGAGCTCGATTTCCTCGCCTCTGTTCAGGCGGGCTTCGATGGCGCGGAAATTGTAACGGAGTTGGCGGACGGTAGCTTTAGCCATGTGATGCATTTTAGCATCACAAACATAGGCCGTCAATTCTCAAGCACGCATGCGCACCGAAGCCGCCTCTAATAATGATAAAAGCCGCGGCCGGATTTGCGGCCTAGCCAGCCGGCGGCGACGTATTTTTTGAGCAGGGGGCAGGCGCGGTATTTGGGGTCGCCGAGGCCCTCGTGGAGGACGTGCATGATGTCGACGCAGACGTCCAAGCCGATAAAGTCGGCGAGTTCGAGCGGGCCCATGGGATGGTTCATGCCGAGCTTCATGACGGCGTCAACGGCTTCCGGCGTGGCGACGCCTTCCATGACGCAGTAGGCGGCTTCGTTGATCAGCGGCATGAGCACGCGATTGGAGACGAAGCCGGGCGCGTCGTTGACAGCGACAGGTGTTTTGCCGAGTTTTTTGGCCAGCTCCATCGTGCTGGCGAACGTCGCGTCGCTAGTTTGCAGCGCGCGAATCACTTCGACGAGCACCATCATCGGCACCGGATTCATGAAGTGCATGCCGACGAAGCGGTCGGGGCGTTTGGTGAGCGCGGCGAGTGTGGTCATGGCGATGGAAGAAGTGTTGCTGGCAAGAATGACATCGTCGCGCAGCAGCTTATCGGCTTCGGTGAGCACCGCGCGCTTGATTTCGAGCTTCTCCGGGACGGCCTCGACGACAAAGTCGGCTTGCGCGATAGCGGCCATGTCTGTAACGGCATGCAGGCGCGCAAGCACGTTCGGCTTCTCGGATTCGGCGAGTTTGCCTTTCTTGATTTCGCGGTCGAGATTTTTGCCGATCGTATCCATGCCGCGGTCCAGGAAGCGCTGCTCAACGTCGCGCAGAAGCACTTGGTAGCCGGCGCGGGCGAACACGTGGGCGATGCCGTTGCCCATAGTGCCAGCGCCGAGGACGGCGACCGTTTTGATCGAATCAAGGGACAAGTTGAGGCTCCTGAAATGAAATAAAAGAGGTGAAGACGTTTAAGGAAGTAAAGGATGCATGGAGCGACGACGCCAGGTCAAGCTGACGTACGGTTCGTCCGAGGCATCGTTACCATTGGACGACTAACATGTCCACGTGGTGGCAGAAGCAGTAGAAATGGCTGATGAACCGGGTCTGCCCTTGTCAGTGAGATGCAGAAGCAGCGGCGTAGGAAGCGAGCGGAATGTGTACCGAGCCCACCGAGTCGGAACTTTTGTCGTGCAGGATGACGCAAAGTTGTTGGGCCGCGGGCATAAACTTGAGATCGGCGAGAAGATCCCAGCCTTGTTGTGACACCTTCGCATATTCGGCTGCGTCCAGATCGGCGTCCACGTCCTTGTGTGTCGCGTCGAGCAGTTTATTTTTGGGGCCGATCTGCATGAACATCAACTCGAACTGACCGGACCAGCGGCCGTTTTCTTGCCGGGCCAGCATCGAGGCGGGCTCCAAGTGCACTTGGGCGTGAAGTTGGGCAGCCTGTGGCTTGCCCGATGCAGCGAGATGCACGGTAACGGGCAGCATCGTGGAATCGATGGGGCTGGCAGCGATCTGGCCAAAGAACGCGAAACGATCCTTAGGCGGGACTGGTAAAGGGTCGGGAAGTGCGAAATAACCTCCCCGAGCCAGCACGGTAACTCCTGGCCGATTCACCTTGACTTCGATTTTTCTCCACTCGCCTTTCCATTGATTGTGATCTGGATAGTAGGCGAGGCTGTAGGTAAAACGCGAGTCGTCGAGAGCGCGGCGGATGCCGGTTTCGAGATCGTTGCGGTTGTAAAATGCGCGGCCGCCGGTGCGTTCGGCCAGTCCGATCAAGGAACTGTTGGGTTCAGGAATGCGAGAAATCAGGTTCTCGACCGGGTCTGTGTTGGAGCCGAGCGAGGTTAGTGGGTTAGTGTTGCGGAAATCGAGATCCTCCGTTTCGAGCCCGCGTGCGTCCACGGTGTAAACGGCGATTCCCGCGCCATTCATTAGCCGAATGAGACGCTCGACGTCAGGGCCACGGATATAGGAGGGCATTTGCGGAAGATTGAGCCCTGCCTGGCCACGCCAACGCAGCAAAAAAGTGTCCAAATCGCTGTCTTCGAAGTACGTCATCGCGCCTATGCCGTCGGTTATCCAAACAAGTGTTTTCCTTCCCGCGACGCTTGAGAGTTGGCGGCCGATCAATTCGAGGTAGGCGGTCGTCAGCTGAGCGGCAATGGCCCCCTTGTCGGCGTTGTAGGCGGGAGTCGTGGGCACTCTTCCTATGAAACGGAGACGATTGTATTTGCCAGCGAGAAACCGATCCAGAACGAGATCGCCAGGTCGTCCGGCTGCGCGCTTTGCAACTTGTGAGTGGGAGTGAGTCTCATCGTAGCGAGCGATAGCCGCAATCAAAGCGCTGGAGTCGCTGCGGAAATCGTGAGCGAGTTGTAGATCCTCGCCCAAAATGTAAATGCCGAGGTGATCTCCGGGCTGAATCTGGCGCAAAAAACTGCGGACGTGCTGCAGTCCGTAGCCTTGGGATTCCCAACGAGAATTCAGCGTGTCGAACAGAAGTATGGTTGCGCCCGGCGGGGCAGAATCGCGCGGCGGAATATTGGTGTAGGTGTCAGGAATTTTACGTGAAATGACACGAACCGGCCGGCCGCTGTCGAATGCAGAAAAGAAGGCGATTTGCTGCGGCTGGCGGTCATCGAAGATAGAAAAATTGTCTTCGGCAAGATCGCGGACCGGCTCCCCTTTTGCATTGACGGCGGCGACGTTAACAGTCACAACCCGGGCTTCGGCGCGAATCGTTGGCGAGTCTCGCTGCGGCTGCGGCTGCTTAGAGAAAGCTCCTGTGGCGGCAATCAGCAGACAAGCCATGCTGGCGACCAAGCCGGCCGCAGTAGCTCGTCGACCTTCAGAACTGGAGTGCATCGCCGCCAGAAAAAGGCAGTGAACCTGAATGCCAGCTTGGCGATGCTAGAACGTATGTGGAGCGTAGTCAAGAAGGCAATTAATAGACGCATTAAGACGGCACACTTACAACTTCCACCGGCGCTGAGCGTTTTTTACTTCTCCGCTCTTCCTGCAGACCGGCTTAGCCGCGCGGGGCGTAGTAGCCTTTGCGGGCGAGGACTTTGTAGTCCTTGTTGTTGACGTCGATTTTGATTTTGCGGAACTTGCCGTCGCGGGCGGAGTTGGTGGGGTAGTAGCCGAGGGTGTACTGGCTGCGCAGTTCCTCGGAAATTTGATCGAACGCTTCCTGCAAATGCTTTTCGTTGTTCACGACGATCATGCGCCCGCCGGTTTCGTCGGTAATTTTCCTGGCCACTCCCGAGTTTCCGCCGTAGTGCGGATCGTAGACCAACAGGATATGAACGACGGTGTCGGTACGCTGGGCAGCTTCGATGGCTTCTTCGACGCGCACTTTGCTGCCGTTGTCTTCGGCGTCGGTGAGCACGACGATGGCTTTGCGGCCGGCCTCGGTTGCGAGTTTCTCGTTGCAGGCGAGATACAGCGCGTCGTAGAAATTCGTTCCCTTGGGGCCGGTCGGAATCGTGCCGGGCGTTACAATGCCGCCTCCGCCGCCGGTATTGATTTGCGCGCGATTGATGGCCCGGTCGAGTTGCGAGCGGTCATCCGTGAAATCCGCAAGCAGGTCGACATCCAAGTCAAACGTCATGACCATGGCTTCGTCGCCCTTGCGCATCACGCGATTGAGAAAACTTTGCGCGCCCTGCTGAATGGCGCCAAGCATGTACTGCTCGCTGCCGGACGTATCCAGGAGCAACCCCAGCGTGATCGGCAGCGTCACTTCCTTGGAGAAGAAGGCGATTTTCTGGTCTTGGCCGTCTTCGGCAACCTTGAAGTCGTCCTGCTTCATGTCGGTGACGATGCGCTTGCTCTTGTCGCGAACGGTGACGAACAAATTGACCAGGCTGACTTGCGTTTTGATCGTCGGTGCCTGGGCTTGCGGCTCTTGCGCGGGTGGCTGTTGAGCAGGCGGCTGGGGAGCCCGGGCCGCCACGGCCAGCGCGGCAGCTCCCAGCGCGACGCCGCAGAGAGCCGCCAAATTCTTGAGAGAAGGCATGTATACTTTCCTTGACGAGAGCGTCCGGACAGAGAAAGCGCGGACTGTCGTCAGCTTAGGATGCTGCGAGGCAGAAGTATGGATGCGTCGCCAGAGCAGCCGGAGACATCCAACTTAGAGACTCCGAAAGGAAGTTTGGCCTTCGCATCATGAAAAGTCTACGACAAATCGCGGGACTCGGCAGCTTGCTGGTGCTGGCGGCGCCGGGAATGTGGCTGTGGGCGCGCGGACAGGATCCGCAGACGAACAGTCCAAGCACAATGGCTCAGCAACAGCCTCCTCCACCTGATGTACCGCGGCTGAGCGACGCCAGGGCGAAGATCACGGTCAACACGAACCTGGTCGTCCTTCCGGTCACGGTGAAGGACCGGGATGGGCGCTTGGTCCCGGACCTCAATCGAGACGAATTTCGCGTGTTTGAGGACAACGTCGAACAGCGCATTGACGTGTTTACCGCCGAAGCGTTCCCGCTGTCGATGGTTCTGTTGATTGACAATGACCTGAAGTCCAAGCAGTCGAAGCAAGTGGAAAACAGCCTCGACGCTATCGTGGGCGGCATGAGCAATCTGGACGAAGCGTTTCTTTGCCGCTTCGATCAATATTTTCACCCCGGCAAGGGCTTCACGAGCGACCAGGACAAACTGCTCACCGAACTCCAACGTACGAAACTCGAAGGGCGTCCCGGCTTGATTCCCAACGACGGACCGTTTGACCCGCAGCCGAAGATCAACGGCCATGCGGTGGACGGCTCGCCCGCCATTCCCGAATCCACGCGGGTCATTCAGGAGCAGAACACCAAGGCTCTCGACGATGCCGTGTTTAGCGCCGCGGAATTGCTGAAGGACCGGCCACGCAACCGGCGCAAGATCATTTTTATCGTGAGCGATGGATTGAACGGTGGCCGGAATTACAACAAGAATACGTACGACAATACGGTCAAGGAGCTCAACGGCCACAGCATTTCCGTTTTCGCCGTGGGCATCGGCAGCGCATTTTTCGATCGCCGCTTCGAACGTCTTTCCCAATACGCGCACGCTACCGGTGGGGACATCTATTACGCGGTGAACACCGAGTCGATGCAGGATTTCTATTCGCGCATCACCGAAGAAGCGCGCAACCAGTACACGCTGGCGTACGTCCCGCGGGATACGAACCGTGCCAAGGACTCGCACGACATCGAAGTACGCGTGAAGCGCGAAGGGCTGACCATCCTTACGAAGAACAAGTACTATACCGGCGGGCTCGCACGCTAATTCTCCGTACCTCTTTTTTGTTGGTCGTCCGTCTCTTCGTTGTTCACGCGAAATTTTCTTGACACTTCCTTCCGCTGCTCGTATACCGAGCGAGGTGGCGTGCCGCGACGCTACGTCGGCGCAGGTCGCCACGAATCGGCGGCGATGCGAATCCCGCCTGGGTGTGAAAAGGAGCTGCTATGAAGAAAAAGGGCAAGAAGGAAGCGACCAAGGGACCGAAAAAGGGCGGTAAGTAAAGATTCGAGTTGCAAAGTTTCTTGAAGAAGGGCGCTGGCTGAAAACAGCGCCCTTTTTCTTTTGCGTTCCCGATCTGCGGATAGCTGCCAGCCACCCAAGCGAAGCGCCGGCTATTTCGCAACCGCCGTCGTTGTTGCCGGAGATTGCCCTTGCGGTGCCAGATGCGCTGTGAGGACGACATCGGGAAACTTGGCGGCCGGAGCTTCGAGCAGTGGCTGCTTTGCCTGACCCTGCAGGTATTTCGCAAAAAACGCCAGAGTATAGGCGTTCATGATGTGCTCGATGCGATCGGCTTCGATCGGCCCCAGCACGGATACGCCCTGCAATGACAAGAATTTGAAGCCCGGCATAGCCATGCTCAAATCCGTAAAGTCCAAATGCGTTGATCGTTTCACGTGGACGCTGTACAAATCCGCGTTCGAACCCTCATAAATGGGATCATTCATCTTGTTGCCTTCGCTGGTGAAATACAGGAACGGTCGCGGCAGCGGATGACCGTTCACATCGCCAAACTGGCCGCCGTCGTAGTTCAGCCCCGCTTTGCAGCGCGGATCGTGCAGGCAAACTTCGCCAGCTGTCGCGCCGCCGTACGACATGCCGAAAATTCCGAAGCGTGTGACATCCAGGCGACCCGCAAAGCGCTGCGCCGGGCCGGTAACTCCGGCGTTCGAACCCGCGTTGATCTTTTCCAACTCATCCATCAGATAACGCGTATCAGCGGCCCACAGATCGAGACTGTCGTTCATCGGCGCACCCAGCTCGACGAGCCGCGTGGAAATGCGCTTGATCTCTGCAGTGTCGTTCGACGCCTGCATTTGTTTGAACAGCGCCGCCATCTCCGGCCCCGCTGCAGATTTCATCAGATTGGCCATGCGTGCCTGGCTCATGAAGACGACTCGTCCGTCGGGAAAGGGCACCGCGCCGCTTTCGTAGGTGTGGCCGAGGCTGAGAACGATGAAGCCGTGACTCGCGAGTTCTTCCATTTGCGGCGTGTTCTGCCAGATCGTCCCGCTGTAGCCATGCGAGAAAATCAGCACGGGATATTGCCGCTCCGCCCGCGCCACTGGAGGATCCTGATACGAATGCGACTTCACCAGCCGCACATGCGAGAACACAAATCCGGGCGTATGCAACAACTGCGTAAGCGCAGGGCCGGCCGCCGAATCTTTCGGCCAGAAAGGCAGTGGCGTTGCATCCGCTGCCGCATCCGCGGGATACCAAACCGCAGCCAGCAGCTCGCGCGGTGTGTGCGGCGCAGCTGCGAAGGGATCTTCCCGCGAGGAGTCCACGAAGAACAGCCGCATCGTTCCTACCTTATATGGGCCGGTAGTAGCAGGATCCCGAAACATCGGAAACGCCCACGCCAGGCAAACGGCCACCGCAAATAGCAAGAGCGCAACCACCGCGCCGGTGATCCGTACGGCAGTGCGCCACCACGCCACGGGTGCAGCTGCGTCAGGAGCCTTGCGCAGCGCCAGCAAACAACTCAGGACGACCAGCACATAGACCGGCACCATTTGCCAGCGATACTTCTCCACGATCAGCTGCACCAGCATCAACCCGAGCGCCATCCACGTGACAAACCACAACCAGCTCGGCCTGCGCGCACGCGACACAAAATACCCGAGCAGCACCGGCAGCAACGCCACCAACAACGCAATTTCCAGCGGTCGCATAAAAAAACGCTCCTCAAATCGAGCGGACTATACACCGATTTGCGCGCGCTGATCGGATCTACTCTTCTTTACGAAGCTGACGGCACTTGCCTGAAAAGTAGCGCAGGGAGAATCGCAGCGAGGTTACCTAAGAGATGAGCGCTTCTTCGTGCGCCGGGCAGATCGGGCGGTAAGCGCAGGCACGGCAAGCGAAGGCTTCTTTGGGAGGGAAATTCGCGGCGCGAATGTCCGCAGCAACTTCCTGCACGATGCGCAGTGTTTCGTCGAGTTGCTTGGCATCGCGCGTCGTTTCCAGGCGCTCGTTGTCCTGCAAGTAGTGAAAGACCAGCCGCACCGGGTTGTACTCGAAAATTTCCTTCACCGCGATCGCATACACGCTGAGCTGTAGATCTTTGCGCGCTTCGCTTTGCTTCTGCGGCTTGCCGGTTTTGTAGTCCACCACTTCCACATCTTTACCGCCCAGCGAATTGATCTGGTCGATACGGCCCTTGAGGATCACATTGTTTTCGACCGGCAGTTCAAACGGCTTCTCCAGTTCGAGAATTTGCAGCGTCTGGCCGGTCAGCGCCTGATGAAAGATGCGCAGCTGTTCGAGCCCGTCCTTCTTATACTCGCCTTCCTGGTAGTCATCTTCGTAGCCCTTGTTGGACCATTCCGCGTTGTAAATATTTTCGACTTCTTCAAACGGCAGGCGATTCCCCCGCTTAAACTCCGCCATCATCCGGCGAATCGTTCCGTGAATCACGCGGCCGAACGTCAGCGTGGCCTTCGGACCTTCCTGCAGCGACCACAGCGAAGAAAAAAGGTAACGCTGCGGGCAGGAACGATAACTCTGCACCGCGGAAGGATGAAGTTCGAGCGGCTCGGGACAGGGCGGATGAAACGTCTCGGCCCATTCCGCGATGCGCGTAAACACTTTCGGGTTCCCATACTTCGGCGAGAAGAGCGACTCTTGTGGCAACGCTTTCACCCCGGAGCCAGAGCCAACCGTTGAGCCCGACGCCCCAGCTTGCGCCGGAACCGCGGCCAGCTTGGGCGCGAGTTGCAGCATGTCGCGGCGGCGCACTGCCGGATCCATCAGCATGTCTTCCACAAACGGCGGTACTTTGCCCTTCGGCTCGGTGAGCGCGGTAATCGTGAGCCGTTCCTGCGCTCGCGTGATCGCCACATAAAACAGCCGGCGCTCTTCCTGATTATGAAAATGCTCCTCCGGGCCGCCTTCTTTCATCAAACGCGCCGGAAATTCGAACACGCGCGGCCGTTCCCACGCCGGAAATTTTCCCTTGTTTACGCGCAGCACAAACACGTGTGGAAACTCCAAGCCTTTGGCGCCATGCACCGTCATCAACTGCACCGCATCGCCTGGCGCATCCTCTTCCAGGCAGATCGCGCCGCCGGCTTGGTCGAAATATTCCAGGTACTCCACAAATTCCGGCAGCTTGCGCGTGTCGCTCTTCGGCTCCCACGTTTTCAAAAATTCCGGCAGGCGCTTGAGATACGCGCGGTCCTGTTCCGTGGCGCGGTCGAAAACTTCCAGCCACTCCATAACGTCCGAGAGAACTTCCGCAGCGGGACGCTGATGCATGGTCTTGCGTTGGGCGGCCGCAAATTCGAGTAGTTCTGAAACGCGGTTCGACTTGGGTTCGAACGGCAGATCGGACTGCGGCGATTGCAATTCGTCGAAGATTTTCTTGCGGCTCTTCCGTCCGCGCTCGGCCAAACGTACCAAGTCGCGAGGTGTGAGCCCCCACGCCGGAGCCGAGAGCACCCGCGCCGCGGCGATATCGTCGTACGGCTTGGCGATGAAGCGCAGATACGCGATCACATCTTTCACCAGCGGATGCTCGAGAATCGAGAGCCGCGAAATCACGAACGGAATCTTCCGGCGGCTCAGCTCGCGCACCAGTTCATCGCGATGGCCATGCGCGCGATACAGGACCGCCATGTCGCGCCAGTGGCGCCCCGCGCGATGAATGCGCTCGATCTCCGAAGCTACCCAGCGCGACTCGTGGTCGGGCTCGGAAAGTTCGACGGCGCGGATCTTCTCGCCGTCCGGACGGTTCGCGCTCAGAACTTTCTTCGGAAAGTCGGCGGTGACCGTATTCATGCCGATCACCTGGCTGGCCACGCGCAGAATGTTCGGCGTCGAACGGTAATTTTCCGTTAGGCTAACGCGATATTGCGACGAATCCTCGCCCTCGCGCCAGCCCGCAAAACGCTCCAGAAAAAGTTTGAAACTGCCGAACGACGCGCCACGGAAGCGGTAGATCGCCTGGTCGTTGTCGCCCACCGCGAAAATATTTTTGCTCTCGCCGGCCAGCAATTCGAGCAAGCGAAGTTGCGCGATATTGGTGTCCTGAAATTCGTCGACCAGAATGTAGCGGTAGCGGCTCTGCAGCGCGGCGCGCAGCTCGGCGTTGCGCTCGAGCAACTCGATCGCGCCGGTGATCAGCGACCCAAAGGTCGACCGTTTTTTCTCGCGCAGCAGTTCTTCACTGGCCTGGTACGCTCGCGCAATTTCGTATTCGCGCGCTACCGCTTCCTGCCGTTCGCGCAGCGTATCTTCTTCCAGTTCGGCGCGTTCGCTTTCCAGTTCCGCCGCCAGTTGGTCCGCGTACCGGCGATAATCCTCCGAAGAAACCAACTCATCCTGGCAGCGCGAGAAAAACTCGATAAAGTCGCTCAGGAATTGTCCCGGCTCGGCGAGCCGGCGGTAACGGTTGAGTTGCAGGCGGTGCAAATTCCGCCGCAGCAGGATCCAGTGGTCCACCTGATCGAGCATGATGTGGTCGGCGTCCACATCTTTCAGCAACGCTTCGCAAAACGAATGGAACGTCTTGAGCGTGACCTCTTTGCCGCGCTCGCCGGCGGACTTGACCACGCGGGCCTTCATTTCGGCAGCGGCTTTCAGCGTAAACGTGAGGCCGAGAATGTTTTCCCCGGAAAGTGTGGGATCGGTTTCCAGTAGATGGCGGATGCGTTCGGTGATAACGCGGGTTTTGCCCGTCCCTGCGCCAGCGATCACTAGCAGCGGCCCGTCACGATGCTCAATCGCGCGCCGCTGTGCTTCGTTCAACAGCAGGCCAGCGCCAGATTTCGGTCCCTCGGGAGGCAGATTCAGATCGAACAGCGTCGCCATCGTCTACGCTAGGGTAGTCCAATTTGATTGGAAGCGGAAATGGCCGCTGTGCAAATCCTGAGGCAAGTTAACTCTCAGCGGATCTCGATAGTCTCATCGCTATTGGGCACTAGTGGTCACGCTTTTTTCGACGAGAACAACGTCCCGGTCTGCGACGTCTGCCCGCTTGCGACTTTGGCGTTGAAGTCCGCCGACTTGCCGCGCGGCACACTCAGCGATTCCCATTTCCCCGTCTTCGTAAACGTCAAATGCTTCGCGACAAACAAAATCTGTCCGACGTGATGCGCGTAGTGCGCCACCTGGCGATTGATCGCCTGCATCACCGAGTGCGGCTCCGTGCGAATCGTTACCGTACGCGTCAAATCCGCCTCGCTCAACGGCTCCAGCGCGTCAAACAGCGTCTTCCAGCCGCGCTCCCACATCGCCAGCAACTCCGCTCGCATCCGCGGCGCATTTTCGAATTCCGTGTCGCGGTGCCGGTCGGGTTTCTCGCCATCCGTGGTCAAAAAGTCCGTGAAGCGCGAACGCATATTCCCGGCCATGTGCTTCACGATAATTGCTATGGAATTGGATTCGGGATTCAGCGCTTCGAACAGCGCCTCGTCCGGACATTGCTCCATGGCTCGCTCCGCCTGCTTTTTGTAGTAGTGAAACAAACCAATCGAATCGCTCAGGTAGTTCGTCGAAAGTTGATGTGGCATCCCGGTATTCTCTCGCTGGCGCTCGGTGGGTTCAAGCCATTGAATGCCAGCCAACAACTCCTTCATGAAAATCGATGAACACAAGCGACCTTCCATCGGGAAGTTGCACCTAACTGAGCCGCTGGCGTACAAGAGTTCACCAGGCAAATCGGAGCGACGAGACCCGCCCACGAAAAGGCTTGACATTTCGCCTTTTCTTCGCCTACGATGCGTGCTCCGCAGCTTGATTCCCTCATGGAGGACAACATGACCATCGGACAATCGATGCTCCCCGAATTCGACCAGGAAATGCAAAGCACCCGTAAAGTGCTGGAGCGCGTGCCAGACGAGAAGTGGAACTGGAAGCCGCACGAGAAATCCGGAACGCTGGGCTGGCTGGCCACGCACGTCGGCACCGTTCCCGAATGGATCGGCGTAACGCTCACGACGGAAGAACTGGATTACGCGCCGGTTGATGGCCCGGGCTATGAGCCGCCCAAGATCTCCAACCGCAAAGAGCTTCTCGAAGCCTTTGACAAGCACAGCGCGGCCGCCCGCGAGGCGCTCTCCAAGGTAAGCGATGCGGACATCATGAAGAACTGGAAGCTGCTCGCGGGCGGCAAGGAAATCTTCACGCTGCCCCGGGTGGCCTGCCTGCGCGGCATGTGCCTGAATCACCTCTACCATCACCGCGGCCAACTCACCGTCTACTTCCGCCTGGTGGGCGTACCCGTCCCCGGCCTCTACGGCCCCAGTGCCGACGAAGGCCAGGACGCCGCCGCAGCCGCCAACTAACGTGGCATAGACTTCAGCTTGCCTGCTGCAAGCAGGTCTGTGCTCCGGACATTCAAGCGCGAGTTGATCCGCCAGAGGACGGCATGGGGGCTTTGTCCTTCCTGCCGTCACTCTGCCGCGCGCACTCCGACTCTCCAAAAAATGGGGAGGAGGCACGAGTAGCACAGGCACTCTTGCGCGTGCGCCTTTTCGCAGTTTCAGCGCGGACGAAGAGGTTGGGCTCACAATCACGCGCTTCTTTCCAAGCTGCCCTCTTGCCTGCATCGCGGCGGCTCGCGACACGTCGCGTTATACTGGTAGCCGTCACTGCTTAGGAGCCTCACATGGAAACTCCCGTTATTCTTTCCGCCGTTCGCACGCCCATCGGAAAATTTCAGGGCGGACTCGCTGGCTTTTCCGCCACCGAACTTGGCGCCAAAGCTGTCGCTGAAGCGATTCGGCGCGCCGGCGTGAACGCCAGCGAAGTGGACGAAGCGATCCTCGGCAACGTCGTGCAAGCCGGCCTCGGCCAGAATCCTGCGCGCCAAGCTGCGCTCAAAGGCGGCTGCAATCCGAAAGTTGCGGCGCTCACGATCAACAAAGTGTGCGGCTCCGGCCTGAAAGCCGTCGCGCTCGCGGCACAAGCGGTGCAGCTCGGCGAATCGGAACTCGTTGTCGCCGGCGGCATGGAGTCCATGTCGAACTGTCCCTATCTGCTGCCGCAAGCGCGTACCGGCTATCGTCTCGGCGATGGCAAGCTCGTCGACTCGATGATTCACGATGGCCTCTGGGACGCGTACGAAGATTTTCACATGGGCATGACCGGCGAACTCGTCGCGGAAAAATACGGCATCAGCCGCGAAGAGCAGGATCGCTTCTCCGTCGAGAGTCACCAGAAAGCGGTGCGTGCGCGCAAGTCCTGCTTCTTTGAAGCGCAAATTTTGCCGATCGAAGTGCCGCAGAAAAAAGGCGAGCCGCTCGTCATCAAATACGACGAATCGCCGCGCGAAGACACGTCCATGGAAGCGCTGGCCAAACTGAAGCCCGCGTTCAAAAAGGACGGCACGGTCACCGCAGGAAACGCTCCGGGCACGAACGACGGCGCAGCCGCATTAATTGTTACGAGCGAGCGCCACGCGCAGCGCCTCGGCAAGCAGCCGATCGCGCGCATCGTCGCGCAAGCCGTCAGCGGCGTCGAACCCAAGTGGGTGATGATGGCACCTGTCGATGCCGTCGAAAAACTGCTCACGAAGACCGGCTGGGACCGCGACAAAGACGTGGACCTGGTCGAGTTGAATGAAGCTTTTGCGGTGGCTGCGATCGCAGTAACGCGCCAGCTGCGTCTGAATCCCGAAAAGGTGAACGTGAACGGCGGCGCTGTCGCGCTTGGTCATCCCATCGGCGCGAGCGGCGCGCGCATCCTCGTCACTCTTCTCTACGAATTGCAGCGCCGCAACTTGAAACGCGGCATCGCCGCCCTCTGCCTCGGCGGTGGCAACGCCGTAGCCCTCGCCGTCGAACGGTACTGAAGCGGGCCCGTAGCTAGACCGCAAAGCCCTGGCGTTAGTGACTGGGAGGACTCTTGCAACGCGCCGCCGTTGGCTTCCGTGTTCACTCCGGATGGGCCGCCATGGTGGCGGTCGCTCTCGAGAAAACCGAGCCTATCGTTCTCGCGCGTCGCCGGCTTCAAGTGGTCAGGACGTTCAGTTACAGGTTCCGACAGCCGTATCACACGGCAGAAAAAATGGAGCCAGCGGAGGCCGCTGCGTTCGTGCGCAGCGTGGAAACCGAAGCGCGCGAACTGGCCTTCGCGGGAATTCGCTCACTGCAAAAAGAATTGGAACAGGTCGAGGTTTCACTCTGTGGCGGCGCGCTGCTTTTGGCGGCCGGCCGCAAGCTTCCGGAATTTCAGAAAATTCTGGCTTCCCACGCACTGATTCACACGGCGGACGGCGAATTGTTTCGCGGATCCCTGCGTCATGCCTGCAGCCGCGCAAGACTAGACCTCGATCCAATTGCGGAACGCACACTCTTCGCAGCCGCGTCGCAGCGTCTAAAGAAACGCGAGGAATTTCTGAACGGCAAGCTTACCGCGCTCGGCAAAGCCCTCGGTCCGCCATGGACGCAAGACGAAAAGCTCGCGGCGCTGGCCGCGTGGCTGGTGCTCGCTAGCTAGGAATGGCTTCCGGCGTCTGTTGCGCCGGGCCTAGTTCATACGCGCAGTAAGGGCAGAACTTGTCGGTTTCTTCCACTTCGCGCTTGCAGTTGGGGCAGCTGGGATGCAGGTTGCATTTGCAGTTGGGGCAGAAGTTGAAGCGCGGGCCGACCATTTTTCCGCATTGCGGGCAGGGGTACGGCAGCGGATCGCGCATCAGGAAATAAATCAAAAAGCCCACGAAGGCCGCCGACGGTAACAGCACGATCACCAGCAGGGTCCACAGCGCGGAATTCATGCCGCGGCGCCGCGCGTCGCGATTGACGTAGCCGATCAGAAAAACGAAACAAGATATCGTAAGCGCAACAGTAGTAATGGCTCCGAACAGTCCTAGATAGGACAAGAATGGCGTGTCATACAGGTCCCCGAAAAAAGCGCTCGGGTTGTGATGAAAATTCCAGTAGTTCGCGCTCATTCCGATCGCTATGGCGAGCAGATACAAAATCACCATCGTCCAGATCGCGCCGCGCGGCACGAGTTTGAACTCTTGCCAGAAGCGCAGGTCTTCTTTTTTTCGGCGCAGCCGGATCAACCGCATGCGTTCATTGAAGGCGCCGGTTGTTTTTTGCTGAAGGTCAGACATTTCGCTCCTCATCTTTCGGTAGCACAGGCTGGCCCTGAGCTTCGAAGGGCACTCTTGCCGGTGCCGATGCGCTACAAACCCAAAGCCTCGTGCGACGCGGTGCTAGAGAAGTCATTCCTTCTGTGTTCCGTCACACCGCTGCACAGGCAAGAGTGCCTGTGCTACTCATGGGGCAAGTTCCGTTCGTTGGCTTGCCGCAGGTTTTCGATGACCACAACGCCTGCGGCAAACAGCGCCGGAATCGCCCACCACAAACCAAAACCAAATTCGAGCAACAGGCGCGGCGCGCCGGTGCGGTCGCCGATCCACTGCAGCACCTGCCAAACGTACGGCGCGCTGGCGATGCCCAATCCCCAGGACACTGCGCACATAATCCACAGCAGCCGGCTCTTCGGTTCGCGTTGCCGCAATTCCTGCGCGCGCAACTGCACGCGGAAGCGCGTCCGCTCCGCCAAACCGCGGGGGACTCGCAACGTCATGGCCGCGCTCCGCAAAGCACGCACCGCATCGTTGGTTTGCTGTGCGGTCTGGGCGCAGGTCGCGCATTCCCGCAGATGCGCCGCCAGCCATTGCTGCTCCGCCGCGGAAATTCCTTCGATGCGCTCCTGCGCAATCAGCTTTTCCGCGCGGGGGTGAGTTTCGGCGTTCATGCCGCGCCTCCTGACCCAGCAACCATCGCGCCTTTCAATGCTTCGAGACCGCGATACAGCCGCGACTTCACGGTGGAAAGCGGCGTGCCCATCACGCCGGCAATTTCTTCCAGGCCCAATTCCTCCTGAAAGCGCAGCAACAGCACTTCGCGATAAATCGCCGGAACACGCGCCAGCGATTCGTGCACGCCGCTGCGCTGTTCTTCGGTCAACACGGACTGCAGCGGCGACGGTTCGTTCTGCGCGGGAAATTCCTTCGGCGCGCCTTCTTGCGGGTCGAGCAGCTCATCGAGGCTCTGCATCTTCTTGGAGCGCTGCCAGTCGATCACCAGATTGCGCGCGATGGTGAAGAGCCACGCCTCGAATTTGTAGCGGCCATCGTATTGATGACCGCGTTCCAGCACGCGAATCCAGGTCTCCTGGAAAAAGTCTTCGGCGCGTTCACGATTCGCGGTCAGGTGAATCAAATAGCGGAACAGCCGCTGCTGATGCTGCTCGATGAGTTGATCGAGCAGCTCCGGGTCGCGCCGCTGCAAGCCCTTCGCTAGAGCCTTGCTGTCGTCCGTCATGCTGGTGGAGAAGAGAAGAACCGCTCGCGACGCCGCCATCAGCTCTGCGTGCGACGGTCCACCGAAGATCCCGCTGCTAAAAGTAGCGCTCATTCTACAGGGTATACGCCGCAGCGCCAGAAAAAGACGCAACCACCTGCCGCCGCTGCAACTCGCTGAAAATGAGTGTTTTAACTCACGTCGGAGCGCTTTGCTCCTTCGCCCGTCGCCTGAATTCGCGAAATAGTCTGGCGTATTTAACCGATCGGCTAAATACGAGGCATCCTGCGGCCACTCCAATTCGAACTATGCTAGATTCTCGCCATGTTTTGTCCGCAATGCCATTACGAGTATCGGGAGGGGTTCACGAGTTGTCCCGATTGCGAGGTGGACTTAGTCGCGGAACCGCCGGCCGGTGCGCTCACCTCCACGGCGAAAACGCCGCCAGAAGATCTTGCCGACGAAGACCCGTTCGTGGCGTTCTGGCAGGGTGACGACGAGCGCATCCACGCCGAACTGTGCGAACTCCTGTCGCAGAACGCTATTCCGTATCGGTCGTTGCGCCGCCAGGAGCGACTTTTCTCCTTTACTGCGCGCATCGGCTTCGCGATCGGCATTCGTTTCTCGCAATTCGAGAGGGCCGAATCGATCGTGCAGGAAGCATACGCCGTGGACGAACCTGACCCGAAAGCAGCCCGGTTTTTGTCGGGTTCCAAGCGGTCGCGCGTACCGGAATTAGCGCTGCTGGAGTACACTGAGGCAGGTTTCGCCACCGCTGCAGGCACTTGGGAGGACGCTATGGCTACACCCAGCGAAATGCAGGGTTCGTTCGTCACCTTGTGGGCTGGCGAAGACCCGGTGCTGCACACATCGCTGTTGGAGGAATTGCGAGACGCCGAGATCGCATTCATAGACAAGCCCATCGGGCGAGATTCTGTCGCTCCTACGTCCGATCCGCTGCCGATTGACTGGAAAGCGCGCTTCGGCTTTGAAGTGGCGGTGTCTTCCCTGGACCTGAAGGCGGCTGAAAAAATTCTCGACAAGCTGCTCGATGAGGAGCCAGTGGATGTCGAGCTTCCCGCTGAAGATGACGTGCCACCGCCGGCGGCCGCGCCCGCTCTTTCGCCAACCGGCAAGACGACTACTGCGATCTGGTCTGGTGATGACGCTGAACGTGCCGGCTTCCTGCGAGAGGCGTTAAAAGAGAACGAGATTCCGGTGCGGGTGGAGCAGCAGGGGAACCAGGCCACGCTGTATGTTCCGCCGGAGGAAGAAATGCTGGCGCGCGAAATTATTCGCGAAATTCTGGAGGGCGCGCCTCCTAAATGAATTGGCTGGCGTGCCACGACTGCTGAGTCGTGTCTGCTGAGAAGAGAGATTTCCGTCCTTTCGTTTACTGTTCAAGGCGTGCTGGAAATGTTTCCACCGCGCGTCACGCGCATTGACCCATCAACTGTGACGGTCTAACATCTTGCGTTCCCTCGGTGCACATGATTAACGAAACGGTCGCCCATTATAGGATTCTGCGGAAGCTCGGCGCCGGCGGCATGGGTGTGGTGTACGAAGCAGAAGACACCAAGCTGGGCCGCCGCGTTGCGCTCAAGTTCCTACCTGAAGACAGCCGTCAGGACAAGCAAGCACTAGAGCGGTTTGTGCGCGAAGCCCGCGCCGCTTCCGCTCTGAGCCATTCTGCGATCTGCACGATTCATGCGATCGAAGACTCGAACGACCGCACTTTCATCTCGATGGAGTTGCTGGAAGGCGAATCGCTGGACAAGCTGCTGGCGGATGGCCCGCTACCTGTCAGCCGCGCTATTGAAATGGGCATTCAACTGGCGGACGCGCTCGATGCAGCGCACAGAAAAGGCATCGTTCATCGGGACATCAAGCCGGGAAATATATTCATCACTGAAAGCGGGAGCGTGAAGATTCTGGACTTCGGCTTGGCGAAGCTGGTTGCGCGTCCTACGAGCGAGTCCAGCGACGATCACACGATTGGCGCGGGTCCCGTCACACTGCTGACCAGCCCCGGGATGGCGGTCGGCACGATTCAGTACATGTCGCCGGAGCAGGCGCGCGGCGAAGAAATCGATGCGCGCAGCGACCTTTTTTCGTTGGGCGCGGTGCTCTACCAAATGCTTACGTGCAAGCAGGCCTTCCCGGGTTCCACCAGTGCCGTCGTTTTCGACAATATTCTGAACTCCGCCCCGGTGGCTCCGATCGAGTTCGATATCGAGATTCCCGCGGAACTCGAGCGCATCTTGAATAAGGCCCTCGAAAAAGACCGCGACGTGCGGTATCAGGTGGCTGCCGAGTTGCGCGCGGACCTGAAGCGGCTACAGCGCCAGATTGATTCGGGAAGCCGTCCGGCGAGTACGCAAGGATCCGCGGCTCGTGTTTCCGCGGCAACTGCGTCGGCATCGCCTACACCGTCACCCGAGGCCAAAGTTACTCCATCCAGCGGCTCGGTAATCGTTGCGGCTGCGAAACAACACAAACTGGGCACGGCGCTTACATTTCTTGGCATTCTGGTGGTCATCGCGGCCGCCGGTTACGGTATCTATTCGATCTTTCTGCGCACGCGGCATGTACCTTTTGAGAACTTTACCATCGAAAATCTGACGAACAACGGGCATACGGCGCACGCGGCTATTTCTCCGGACGGGAAATATCTGCTGACGGTGCACGATGAAAACGGTTTGCAGTCGCTGTGGCTCCGCCACATCCCAACGGCGAGCAACACGCAAGTCTTGGCGCCCACCGCGACGAATTATCATGGCCTGACGTTTTCGCCGGACGGCGACTACATCTATTGTGTGCGCCGGGATGAACAGGACCATACTATTTCCTCGCTTTATTCCGCACCGGTGCTCGGCGGCACGCCGCGTCTGGTGATGAAAGATGTGGACAGCCCCATCACATTCTCTCCGGATGGAAAACGATTCGCGTACCTTCGGCAAGATCACGATTCGCCGAATTTCGATTTGCTGATCGCACGCAGCGATGGAACCGCGGATCACGCGTTGTTTCGCGAGCAAACGCTTCCGGGCGGCTTCAACAACTACACGCCGGCCTGGTCGCCGGACGGAAAGGTGATCGTGATTTCGGTGCCCCAGGCGGACCAGGGCTTTAACACGGCTCTGCTCACGGTGGATGTGGCCACCGGCAAGCAGCAAGTGGAGGCGGTACCGGCGACGCGCAGCTACCGCTACCAAATGTGGATGCCGGATGGCAAATCGCTGCTGGTTTCGGATTATTCCGCCGTTGCCGCGTTGAACGTGCAGCTGGGCATCCTGAGTTATCCGGATGGCCAGTATCGCCGGCTGACGACCGATACCAATGCGTATTTATTTCCTTCCGTCTCGGCGGACGGACGCACCATCGTGGCCAGCCAGATGCAAAGCAAATTTGATATGCAGGTCGCGGATTTTGCGCATCCCGACGACGTGCATACCTTACAGCTGCCGTCGCGGAATTCCTTCTGGTCCTGGGATTGGACCAATGATGGCCGCTTGATCATTCCGCAGTACCCCGACGTTCGCCTGGTTAAGCCGGAGGGCAGCGAAACTGTGGTTTACTCGGACGCGAACCATTTTGCTGATCAGGTCACCGGGTGCGGAACATCTTCCTATTTGGTTTATCGCGCAGTAAGCCACGGAGCCAAAAGCGCTTTCAACATGTGGCGTATGACGCTTTCCGGTGCGGAGAACAAACAGCTTACGTTTGGCTCCGCCGACGCGGATCCGTTCTGTGCTCCTGACGGCAAATGGTTGTATTACATCGATCAAACGGATAACCAGTCGCTGAAGCGTGTTCCGGTGGACGGCGGCTCTCCGGAAACGATCCTCAGTCCGTCGAACGGCATCACAACCTTATCGCCTGACGGCAAAACCCTGGCCGGCTTTGAGGTGCGCGAACTGGACCACAAGCTCACGCTGAAGCTGTACGCGATTGCCGAGAAGAAATTCACGTACCATGACATCGATCAAGCCGCGATTTACCCGCTGCGCTTTACTCCGGACGGCAACTCCGTCGTCTATACAGTGCGCCAAAATGGCGTGAACAATTTGTGGCTCCAGCCGCTCGACAATTCGCCGAGTCGCCAACTCACACACTTCAGTTCTGACTTCATCACCCAGTTCAGGTTTTCGAAGGACGGGTCAAAGATCGCGATGGAGCGCGGGCATCCCGAGTCGGATGCCGTACTGCTGCGCGACGCGCCTCGCTGAGTTCAAAAATCTGGGACGGCATTGAACAGCCCTGTTTGGCAATTGTGAATTCGCGCCGCAGCGGCTAAAGCCGCGGTGATTTGGCTGGGCATACGGCCCGACTAAAGTCGGGCCCTCCCGAGAGGAAAAAATTGGGCCAGGGATTCTGAAGCTGCCGCTTCTATGTGCGCCGAGTTCGAGAAATGTGACGAGAGCGGTGGCAGGGTCAGCGGATCGAGGGTGCGGGGGCGGAGGCGGAGGGCTGAGTGTTCCCGGTACTGCCTGCCCGGGCAAAGTAGCCGCGACGCGCGCGCACCTGGTAGCCCTTGTGGTCGGGTACTTCGATGCGAATGCGGTGATAGCGGCCGTCCAGAACGTAATTGGTCGGAATGTAGGCGATCGAATATTGATTGCGGAGTTCGTCGCCGATGTCCTGGAAGGATTGGTCCAGGTCGTCGACGTGATAGGGGTAGAACGCGCGGCCTCCAGTTTCGTTGGCCAAGTCCTGCAAGATTTTGTCGCCTTCGGTGAGATGGGTCTTGCGATTGGCGAGTTTGTCCGGGTCAGTCTGCGACAGCTGAATCCACTGGGTGCTGGTGCTGATGGTGTAAATCACAACGCTGGTGCGCTGGGCCATTTCGATGGCTTCGGTGCGAGTGTGCTGCGATAGATTGTCGTCGCCATCGCTGATGAGAATCATAACGCGGCGAACGATGTCCGGCTGATCGCCGGGAGGACGCGGTGGGTGGCTTAGCTGCTTCTCGCAAGCGTCGTAAATCGCGTCATAGATCGCCGTACCGCCGCCGGCTCGCGTGCGAACAATCTGGTCGCGCAACAGCCCGGGGTCACCGGTAAAGGGCTGAATGACCTCGGGCTGGTCGTCAAACGTCATCACGAAAGCTTCATCGCGTCCGCGCCGCAGCACGCTGAAGAGAAAATTCACCGAAGCATCCTGTTCGAATTTGATCCGGTCACGGATGCTGTTGGAGGTGTCCACCAGCATGCCGATGCGCAGCGGGAGATCGGTTTGTTTGCTGAAGTAGCGGATTTCCTGCGGCATTTTCTCGTCGAAGATCTGGAAATCTTCTTTTTGCAGGTCGGGGACCAGCTTATTGCGGCGATTCAGGACAGTGAACAGGACGTCGACCAGGTTGACCACGCGGACGATGGTCTGCGGCTGGCCGTTTTGTTGGCCTGGCGGAGGCGGCGTGGGATTGGCCGGCGGCTGTTGCGCGGGAGGCGGTTGCTGTGCGCGGTCGCCCAGCGCCGTCAGCAGGAAAACTGCTGCTATGAAAATCGAAATCAAGCCTTTTTGCATGTGTCCTGATTATAGGAAGCCGGCCAGCGCAGCGTCAATTCGCGACCAATCTTCTCCTGATTCAGACGCAAGCAGCCGCAAATAGTTGCCCAATTCCGGGGGCAGCGGTGCGCGCACGTGGACCCACTCGCCGGTGCGCGGTTGGGCAAATCCGAGCTTCGCGGCATGCAGAAAATTCCGCCCGAGCGACGGCATCAATTCTTGGCCGATTTTTCGAACTGCTGCACGAGCGGCCTTTCCGGCGGTCTTGTTGCGGGCCGCTGAGGCGGCGGTCGCGATGGGCAACTGCTCAACTGCGCCATAAAGCGTATCTCCCACGACCGGATGCTTGAGAGCGGAAAAATGCACGCGGATCTGGTGCGTCCGTCCCGTGTGCAGTTGTACTTCTACGAGGGTTGTGCCGTCGACGTGGGCCAAAACCCGCCAATCGGTTCGCGCGGGCCGGGCATTTGCGCGCATGTTCCCCGCCGTGCTTTTCTCCCGAACTACGGCCATACGCGTCCGGCGCTTCAAATCCCGGCCGATCGGCAATTCGATTTTTCCCTGTTGCTCTCCCACCAGCCCTTCCACGAGTGCGATGTACGTTTTCTTGATTGCGCGGCGGGCAAACGCTTCCCCGAGCTTGGCATGCGCAAAATCATTTTTCGCCACCAGGATTGCCCCGGAGGTTTCTCTGTCGAGCCGATGCACGATTCCTGGGCGCAGGGCGTCTCCGCCGGTGGAAAGGGACTGGCCGCGGCCCAAGAGCGCGTTCACCAGCGTGCCGCGCGTGTTGCCTGCACCGGCGTGCACGGTCATTCCGGCGGGTTTATTCACGACGAGCACATCAGCATCTTCGTAAAGAATTTCGAGTGGAATGTCCTCCGCCTCGGCTTGCACGGGCGGCCGGGCGCGAGGCTCAACTTGGACCACTTCGCCGGCCCGGAGTTTGCGGGAACCTTTCGTGGAGGTGCCATCCACCCGCACTAATTCCGCTTCGATCAGTTCCTGGATACGCGTTCGGCTCAGCTCGGGCAGTTGCGAAGCCAGGTAGCGGTCTACGCGTTGGCCCGCGGCGCGCTCGTCAATCACAAAGCTGTGGGTTTTCTCCGCCGGTTCGCACGGTTTTTGAATGTTGGCAGCCGCCACGTCGACGATTCTAGCAGCAAGTTTCGCGGGCGGCATTCGCTCGCATCGGGATGGGCGTTCGCCGCATCGAAGGAAGGCGGCGAATCCTGTACCATGTACGTTCTGTGACGGCCAGCAATTCGGCGCGTCTCAAAGAAGCAGTCTGCAGCGCGCCGGAAGAGGCAGAGGGAAATAGAGTTGGTTTTGAAAAGCGAAAAAATACTGATTGTTGAGCCCGTCGAACAGAGGCGGCAGCAGCTCGAGACGGATTTGCGAGCGGCTGGTTACGAAGTGAGTGCGGCGGCCTCGCAGGAAGAGGGATTCCGGCTGGTCCAGGCGGGCGGCGTGGATGTGTTCGTGCTTTCTGCGAATCTCGCCGATGTGCTGTGTTGCAATTCTTTGACGGAGATTAAGGGGCTGGCGGTGACGGCCGCAACGCGAGTCCTTTTATTGGTGAGCGGCGGAGCGGCGGAGCGGGCGCGTGCGCTCGATTTAGGGGCCGACGATGTGTTGACGTCACCCTGTGAGCCGGCGGAGTTGCTGGCGCGCGTGCGAGTGCAACTGCGGGCCAAGCACGCGATCGAAGAGCTGCAACAGAAGTCGCGACTGGCGGAAGAAGGGCAAGAAGTTGCGCAGACGGCGTTCAAAGCGCTGGCTGTGACGGAGAAGATGACGCGGGATGCGTTTTCGCTGAGTCGCGCGTTGAAGATTGGCGTGGCGGCGTTGCTCGGCGTCGCGGGAATGATCACGCTCGTTTTTGTCTTCTTTTCACACCGTGAAGAGAAGGAGACGCGCCGCGCGTATTCGCTGGTGGCGCAGCTGGCGAACGGGATAAAGACGCAGCAAGGGCTGATCGCCGACGCGCGGAAAGAACGAGAGAACCTGCAGCAGAACGATCTCGTCGAACGGCGCAAGCAGTTGCAGCTGCAGTCCGCAGATTTGAAGCAAAAAATGTCCAGCGCGGACGCGGGACAGGTGGCGGACCTGCGGAAGCAGTTGGATGACACGACAGTGCGGTTGAAGCGGATCGAAGGGGAGTCCACGGCGGCGGAAACCGTCATTCGCGCCAACGCGCAGAGCGTGTGCCTGCTGCATGTGTCGGTGTCGCTGATTGACAAGGCGTCGCGGCGGCCGTTGCGATATGCGGCGATCAATCCAGATGGCGAGCCGTTGAAGGACAGCGACGGAAACGTGGTGTATAGCCTCGAAGGGCGGGCCGCGGAGGTACGGCAGGATTATTTCGGGACGGGATTCGTTGTCGGCCAGAATGCCATTCTGACGAATCACCATGTGGCGCAGCCGTGGTGGAAAGACGAGGAGCTGAACGTGGCGGAGCAGCAGGGTTTGCAGCCGACGATCGCGGAGATGGCCGCGTATTTTCCGGACGCAGTGTCGGGCGTTTCCGTCAGTGTGGCGCAAATTTCGCAAGAGGCGGACCTGGCGCTCCTGCACGCGGATTTGTCGGGGTTGAAGCGGCCGGTGCTGAAGATGGACAGCCGCAAAGAGGCGGCGATCAGCGGGCAACCCTTGATTTCGCTGGGTTATGCGACCGGGTTGAGCGCGATTCTGGCGCGCGCCGGCGAAGATGCGGTGAAAGACATCGTGCAGGTTTCCGAGGGCGATCCGAAGCGGGTGGTCGAAGAACTGCAAAAGAGGAAGCTGATCCGGCCGTTGGTGACCCAAGGCCACATTGGGGACGTGCTGGTGGATAAAATTGTGTACGACGCGCAGACTACGTCCGGGGGATCGGGTGGGCCGCTGATTAATCGCGACGGCGAAGTGATCGGGGTGACGTTCGCCGTAGTGCGGGGCTTCGGCGGGTCGAACTTTGGCGTGCCGATTCGGTTTGCGCAGCCGTTGTTAAAGCCATAGCCTTTTTTTGATCCTCCTCCACCGGCGCGCACCCGGCAGAACACGAACGCGCATCTATACAATGAAGTAGGAATGAGAATACTGCGCACAAGCCTGGCCTTTTTTCTAGCGGCGCCCCTGATATGGCCGGTCGTGACGCCGGGCTACGCCGTACTGGCGCACGAAGCGATTATTGACGCAGCGTGGGAGACGCACATCAAGCCGCTGCTGTTGGCGAGATTTCCCGGTTCCACGGAAGACCAATTGAGCGAGGCGCAGGCGTACGCCTACGGCGGCTCGATTATTCAGGATATGGGTTACTACCCTTATGGCAGCCATCTGTTCAGCGATTTGACGCATTACGTGCGCAGTGGGGACTTTGTGCAAGCGCTGCTGCGCGACGCGAAGGACTTGGACGAGTATGCGTTTGCCGTGGGCTCGCTGGCGCACTACGCTGCGGACAATGACGGCCATCGCATGGCGACCAATCGTGCGGTGCCGTTGCTGTATCCGCCCCTGAAGAAAAAATACGGCGATACCGTTTCTTACGAGCAGGATCCGCTGGCGCATACCAAGACAGAATTTGGCTTCGACGTGCTGGAAGTGGCGCACGAGAGCTATGCACCGGATGGGTATCACGACTTTGTCGGATTCGAGGTTGCGCAGGAATTGTTGGATCGAGCGTTCGAAGAGACATATGGGCTGCCGCTGAAAGAAGTGTTGGTGAATGAAGACAAGGCGCTCAACTCCTATCGCCATGCCGTGAGCAAGACAATTCCGATGGCGACGAAAGTGGCCTGGAGTTTGAAGAAAGATGAGATCGAAACCGATCTGCCGGGGATGACGAAACGGCGATTTCGCTACAACCTTTCGAAATCGAACTACGAGCGAGAGTGGGGAAAGAATTATTCAAAGCCGACATTTCGGGAGAGATTTTTCGCGTTTCTTTACCGGCTGATTCCAAAGTTCGGGCCGCTGCGCGTGTTGCAGTTCAAGACGCCTACGCCGGAAACGCAAAACATGTTTCGCGCGAGCTTTAACGCGACGCTGGATCGCTACCAGGATTTGATGGAGCAGTTACGCGACGGGCGGCTGGACTTGCCGAACGAGAATTTCGATGTGGGCGAGATGACGCCGCCGGGGAAGTACGCGTTGAATGACGAAGCGCATGCGAAATTAGTGGACCGTTTGGCGGAACGGAAATTTGCAAGCGTGCCGCCGGAGATGCGCGACGAGTTGCTGCAGTTTTTTTCGGATCCAGATGCGGCCTATGCCACCAAGAAGGATGCGAAAGCTTGGGCCACGCTGCAAAGTGAATTGGCTGCTCTGAAAGGCGCGCAAAGCGCGGCAGCTGCGCAGACCTCTCGTTAGCGCTCGAATCCTCGTAACGTTTCTTTTTCTTTGCGTGAGCTCAATGCAGTCCCCGAGCGAGATGAGCGTTCGGGACGATGCTTTTTCGGGTTGTCGAACGCCCGCATCCCAAGGCGGACTCGGCGGATCCGGGACACGTGGCCGCGCCAACTACTGGTATCATCAGCAGCATCGCCGTGCACGCGAATCATAGTGTGGAACGCGGAGCCAAACTTTTGACGCTGGAAGCAATGAAGATGCAATCGAACATCTATGCGCCGATCGCCGGGCGCGTGACCAAACTGGTGGTCACATCGGGGCAGCACGTGGAAGCCAAAGACTTGCTGCTGTCCAGCGTGCCGTGAGCGGCCCTACGCTTCGCAAACACGAAAATTTTCGTTCGCGCTTTTTGCGAAATCAGCGTGATTTGATTGTGTATTTGCCGCCGGGCTATGAGTCGCAGGAGGGGCGGCATTTTCCGGTGCTGTATCTGCACGATGGACAGAATCTTTTCGATGGTGCGACTTCGTTCATTCCGGGGATGGATTGGCAGGTGGGGCAGACTGCGGATCAATTGATTTGCGCGGGGCAAGTTGAGCCGCTGATCATCGTGGGCATGTACAACACGAAAGCGCGGATTCGCGAATACACGCCGACGCATGTGCCGAAGTTGGGCGGTGGGCGCGCGGACCGTTATGCGAGTTTTTTGATTGAAGAAGTGAAGCCGTTCATTGAGAAGGAATATCGCACTTTCAGTGGGCCACAGAATACTGGGATTGGCGGGTCGTCGTTAGGCGGGCTGGTCTCGCTGTATGTCGGGTTGAAGCTGTCGCACATTTTCGGGAAAATTGCCGCGCTCTCGCCGTCGGTGTGGTGGAATCAACGGGTCATGAATCGCTTTGCGCTGGAGTACGAGGCGCAGTCGCGTCCGCGGATTTGGCTGGATGTCGGAACACGCGAAGGCGGCCGCACTCTGCAAGATGTTGAACAGTTTCGCGACGTGCTGCTGCAGAAGGGCTGGCGGCTGAACGACGACCTGCACTATGAGAGCGTGGAAGGCGCAGAGCACAACGAAGCGGCGTGGGCGCGGCGTGTCGGGCCCTTTTTGCAATTTTTGTACCCGGTGCGATAGAGCGCAGTTATAATCCGCCTCCCGTGCGCGCCACGCGTGCGGAGCTGCATAAGGTCGCCGATGGCCGACAATCGCCCGCTTACGATTCTCTGCGTCAGTTCCTACGAAAAAGGGCAGGAGTTTATTCGCACGTGTAAAGCGATTGGCTGCCGGGTATATTTGCTGACCGTGGAGAAATTGCGGGACGCGGATTGGCCGCGCGAGGTGATTGACGAAATCTTTTTCATGCCGGAAGAGCTGCCAACGCAGGATTTGATTCATGCGGTGAGTTATGCGGCGCGGACGCGGCAAATCGATCGGATCGTCGCCCTTGATGAGTTCGACATGGAAAACGTGTCAGCGCTACGCGAGCACCTGCGCATTCCGGGCATGGGCCTCACCACGGTGCGGTATTTTCGCGACAAGCTGGCCATGCGGGCGCGCGCCCAAGAAGCTGGCGTTCCGGTGCCGGAGTTTGTGGCGGTGTTGAACTACGACGCGATCCGGGAGTTTATGTCGCGCGTACCGCCTCCGTGGTTGCTGAAGCCTCGCGCGCAAGCGTCCGGCATCGGGATGAAAAAGATTTTTAAGCCCGAGGAGTTGTGGCCGTGGCTGGACCAGCTGGGGGATAAGCAATCGTTTTATTTGCTGGAGCACTTCATCCCAGGCAGCGTGTTTCATGTGGATAGCGTGGCTTCGGAGCGCGAAGTGGTGTTTGCGGAGGCGCATGCGTATGGCACGCCGCCGCTGGACACCTCGCATCAAGGAGGCGTCTTCACTTCACGTACGTTGCCGCGAGATTCCGCTGACAGCAAAGCCCTGCTTGCGCTGAACAAGAAAGTTCTCGAGGATCTTGGCTTTATTCGCGGTGTGACGCATGCGGAGTTTCTCAAATCGCACGCGGATGGCAAATTTTATTTTCTGGAGGTGGCGGCTCGCGTTGGCGGCGCGTACATCGCGAACGTGATCGAAGCTGCGACCGGAATTAATCTTTGGCGGGAATGGGCGAAGCTCGAGGTCGGGGCAGGGAAGCAGCCGTACCAGCTTCCGGCGATGTCGCAGAATTATGCGGCCGTGATTCTTTCCCTGGCGCGCCAGGAACAGCCGGACACCAGCGCGTACACCGATCCCGAAATCGTCTACCGCGTCAAGAAATTTCATCACGCCGGTTTTATTCTGCAATCGCCAGATCAATCCCGCATCGAAGAATTGTTGAGCTCTTACACGCGGCGCTTTGAGACCGATTTTTTGGCGACGCAGCCGGTTCCTGAAAAACCAACGGCGTAGATGTTGAGTGCGGTATAGAAGTTCCGGCAGTGCTAGCAGTCTTATTCTGTCACCGGATTTTCACGAAAAATTTTCTTGCCGGGCCAAGTGAAACCCTGTCCTTTGGTCTAGTTACTTTCAACGCACGAACGGCCAACTCTGCGTTTGCCGTGGTACGCCGCGAGGACTAGAGTTTGCAATACCCCGCGGGATTCTGAACGGGGTGGTATCCCTCTGGGAGGACCGATGTGGGGCAATAAAAAACCGGAAACGCCGCAGCCGCAACCTGTTGCGCCACCGGAGCCAAAGACTTTACAGACGAATCAGCCGCCGAAGCCCGCTCCGGCGACTTGGGAGGAAAAACCCGCAATGAGTACTGATGCCATGCGTCCAATGGCTGCGCCTTCCGACCGCGCTACGGCACGGCTCGGAGCCAGCCTGCACGTGAAAGGCGAAATCTCCGGCAACGAAGATCTGCTGATCGACGGCTCGGTTGAAGGACTGATCCAGCTCGATGAGCGGAAGCTGACAGTCGGAACCACCGCGAAAGTCACCGCCGATATCATCGCCCGCGAGGTGGTGGTGTTCGGGACGGTGAAAGGCAATCTTCGCGCCAAGGACCGGATCGAAATTAAGAAGGACGGGTCCGTGAACGGCGACCTGACCACCGCGCGCATCATGATCGAAGATGGCGCGTACTTCAAAGGCTCGATCGAAATCGACAAGACTGCGGAAAAGGATTCCGGCAGCGCGTTCAAGAATTCTGCCGCTCCCGTCGGCGCCAAGACCATCTAACACCAATTTCTTTGGATTTTCGGCGGCGTGGACATTTCGTCCGCGCCGCTTTTCCTTTGGGGAGACCTCTTCGCAGATTTTATATAACTATAGAATTAAAGTCTTCAGATATTCTTATATTGACAATCATCCGGACTCTCGGTAGCTTCATTCCCGCTACCCTCTTCGTGATGCGGGTCGGCTCGCGGTCTCTTCCTGCTGTCGCCGGGCTAGCGAGCCGCGCACACGGAAACGCGAGGTGCGATGAGACGGCTACGCAGCGCCCCGGGCTTCCTGCTTGGCTGTCTTCTCGCCGTAGGCAGCGGCTGTGGCGGAGGATCGGCGAGCACGCCGCCTCCGCCGTCACCTCCGGCTCCCGATTTTTCTATCGCCTTTGGGGCCAACTCGCTCGCGATACAACAGGGGGCGACCAGTTCGGCCATAAGTCTTTCAATCGCCGCGCAAAATGGGTTCTCGGGAACTGTCCAAGTCGCACTCTCCGGTTTGCCCGGTGGTGTTGCTTCGAACCCCGCCAGTCCGTTCAGCATCGACGCAGGTGCGAGTGCCTCGCTGCTGTTTTCTGCGGCTCCAGCGGCCGGCACAGGGAATTTCACGGTGACCGCCACCGGCACGAGCGGCTCGCTTTCGCATACCGCCGCGCTAACGCTCGGCATCCAGACCGGCGTCGTCGCGAATCTTCCGCGCACGAGCTATGTGCGAACCGACGCGCAACCCACGTTTGACGATCCGGCGGGTGAGCCGCATCATCGGCACCTCGTTTACGATGCGGCGCAGCAGCTGGTGTTTATAGCCAATCGCGCAATGAACCGCGTCGAAGTGTTTTCTTCCACGACGCTCTTTCGTGTGACGCAAATCAGTGTTCCAGGCGCCAGCAGCGTGGACCTTTCTGCCGATGGTTCCACGGTTTGGGTCGGCACAGTTACGGAACAGCTTGCGGCCATTGATACCTCCTCGCTGCAGATCAAAGCGCGTTATGAAATAAGCGGACTGTTACCGCTGCCGAACACGCTCTTCGATCGGCCGGAAGAGTTGCTGGCGCTAGCCAGCGGCAACCTGATGATGCGTTTGCGCCGAGCGCAGACGGGTGAGGCCCTGCTGGCCTTCTGGAATCCCTCGACGAATACGATCACGAATCTCACCTCCACGGAGCCGCAGCTCTTCCAAAACGGGCTCGGCCCGATGGCGCGCACTGGCGATCAATCTAAAGTTCTGGTCGCCGCGAACGATTCCAGTGGGGAACTCGCGCTGTACGACTCAAATGGCAATGTGCTCACCGGGCCTCGCGGCTTAGGCAGCGGCGTCATCCCGTTGGTGGCCGCCAATCCCTCCGCTACGCGCTTCGCGGTCGTTTTTGCGGCCAATGCGACGACTCAGATCTTCTTGCTCGACGGGTCGTTGAACCAGGTTGCGTCCTATACGACGACCGCGGTCAACGGGCTGGTCTTTTCCCGCGATGGTCAATTCTTGTATGTCAGCGAAAATGCCGGCTCCCCACCGGTGATCACGGCGCTCGACGGCAATAGCCTCAACTTGATCGGCCGCGTGCCGGATTTGTGGATTGGCAGGCGGCGCTCCGAAATTGAGGATGTGGATTCCACGAAGCTGATTTTCGGTTTATCCAATCGCGGCGTGGCATTTCTCGATGCCGCCAATCCCAACTCTCTCCCGGCCAGCGTCCCGGCTTTTGCGGCTGCTCCGGCGGCGCAGCCCTCCGAAGGTTCGAATACGGGAGGCACGGCGGTTGTTGTGAGCGGGCAGAATTACGAATTGAGTGCGCAGGTTTTGTTTGGCACGCAGGCGGGTTCGGGCGTCAGCGTGGTGGGCACAACGCAAATCAATGTTATGTCACCAGCGACCGCTTCCGCTGGCGCTGTTGATCTCACTGCATATTTCCCGAGCGGCTGGCTGGCGCTCGCACCCGATGCGTTCAGCTATGGCCCGCAGGTGCTGCAGATTTTGCCCAATGGTGGTTCGCCGGCTGGCGGCGACAGCGTTCAAGTTTATGGGTACGGTTTCGGTGCTGATCCGACAAAAATCTCCGTCAGCATCGGTGGCGGAGCGGCGACCGTTCAGAAAGTAGAGAACGTCAAGTCTCTTGCGCCGTCGCTTGGGCTCGATCCTTCGTATCCGTTTTCCCTCGAGCGGATGACCCTGCAAACGCCTTCCGGTTCGCCGGGCAAAGCTGATGTTGCCATTACTTCGCCCGTGGGCTCCGTCACCGCGGAGAAGTCTTTCCAATACCTGCAGAGCGAAACGTTCTATCCAAAGCCTTCGTTCGACAAATTCGTTCTTTACGATCAAGGCCGGCAGTGGCTCTATCTCAGCAACATCGATCACGTCGATGTTTTCGATCTTGCGCAGAATGCTTTTCGGCCCAAGACCATCGAACCTCCGGGCGGCCCGCCACCCACGGCGGAGCTGCGCGGCCTTGCGCTCACGCCGGACAACACCCAACTCATCGCGGCCGATTTTGGCGCGCAGAACATTTATTTATTCGATCCCGACACCGGCTCAGGTTCGACCGTCGCGGTGGGCAGTGTCACCGGCTATGCGAATTCCGGCCCCGCGCGTGTCGCGGCGACCAGCACGCAAAGTGTTTTTGTGGGACTGAGTGCGGAGTCTGGTTCGAACGGCGGTTGCACGTCGTGTCTCGGGCAGTTAAACCTGAGCGCGGCTCCGCCGACCATCGAGTCGGCCACCGAACCAGAAATTGCGAGCCTCGCCGGCGCGCCGTTGGTACAAGCCAATTCCGGCGGAAGCCAAGTGTTTGTCGCGTATGGCACCGCGCCGGGAGGCACGTTGGCTTCCTGGAGCGCCACGTCACCGAGCAGTTTCGCCACCTTTACCGCCAATGACGCCGCCAGCGACCTCGGCGCTGCGGCGGACGGAACGATGTTTGCGCTGGCCGCGAATGGCACGACCGAAATTCGCGGCGCAGATTTCTCACTGGCCGCCGTGCCCGCCAGTCCGGAACTGGCGCAGATTCCCGCACGCGTTCAAGTTCCCGGTGTGCAGATGCATCCGAGCGGCGCGCTACTTTATCAACCGTATCTGACCGGCGCGGCCGGGACCTCCGGCGTCAGAGGCGGCGTGGATATTCTGGACGCGCACAGCGGCGTGTTGCGGTTGCGGATTCTCCTGCCGCAACAATTCATGACCGATGTAGACGGGTTGCACGGCAGCTTTCTCGCGCTGGATGAGAACGGCCAGCGTCTTTTCGCCATCACTTCGAGGGACGGCTCGGCGCAGAATGCAGGCATTACGGTGATCAAGTTAGCCGACGTTCCGCTTGGAATCGGCACACTCAGTCCTTCGAATGGCCCGGCGGGCGGCGGCACGCAGATCACCATGCGCGGTAGCGGATTTCAAAGCGGCATCGCCGTCAGTATTGGAGGAAAACCGGCTATGGCCAGCTTCAAGGACATGAATACGTTGTTGATCACAGTTCCGGCACTGAGCAGTGGCGCGCGGCGTCTGACCGTAACAAACCCCGATGGCGAGAGTGTTTCGCTCGACGTCGCGTTTCTAGCCAACTAGTCGACAGGTCGGCCTCGCTCCGTATTTCCGACTTTTATAGCGTCGCTCCAATTTGAACTTGCTCGCGCAATCTGACAGTCTGTTGCGGAAGCACGTCAGACCACTCGGCCACGAGGAAAATTCGGACATGCAAACGCGCAAACTGGGAAACTCGGATTTGCAGATTACTCCTGTTGGCTTTGGCGCTTGGGCGATCGGGGGCAGCGGCTGGGACTACGCCTGGGGCGCGCAGGATGACGCGGACTCC
>Ga0335079_10000514_pt1 | contig 44167 bp, 41 predicted proteins | sample Lox_Sample_33_FD_206719 | JGI IMG/M metagenome (GOLD analysis project Ga0335079, IMG submission 206719) | Soil microbial communities from Loxahatchee National Wildlife Refuge, Florida, United States - Lox_Sample_3.3 | ecosystem: Environmental > Terrestrial > Soil > Wetlands | place: USA...
AGCTGTATATTTCATTTGTCTTGGCCGTCGCAATAGGAGCATAAGAAAACAGAAACACCGCCAAAATTACTGTTTTATACATTTTAGCCCCCTTAACAATCTATTAGCGGTACTGATGTAACTGAGCGTGCAAAACTAATATCCGAAATTCGGTATTAGCGGATTTAGCAAACAAGAGCTCACCCGTTTGTAGTCGAATTATTTCCTCGACTATATGCCAGCTATTGAGTTATGTCAACGCCCAGAAATGGCGAAAAGTTGGGTAGGTGATTGCAGACAACTACTTCGAACTTCATGTGTTGCAGACCATAGAAATTTCAACATGTACAGGAAGGGCCTGTGACCATACACTTCAACCAGCATCCTTCACATCATTCAGAAAAAATCATATCCATCGGCCACCTGATATGGCTGACAGTTGTCAATAAGAAAATAGTTTTCCCTGCTCCGTTATGCAACGCAGCTGAAGTAAGTTATAAAGAGAATCTGATGAGTTTTTCATTAAAGTTTGACTATTGATAATCCGATAAGTAAATGGACATATTGGCTGGGGAGAGGTCATGTATCAGCGGTTATCAGTCAATTTAGGCAATCTGCTCCTTTCTCTATCAGATTCCCTGGACCTGGTAGATCCGTCGATTGCCCTGCATCAACAGCGAGCCGCCTTTGTATCCTGGGAGATGGGGAAAGCCGCTGGTTTGGCCGATGGCGCAATCGAACGGCTATTCGTTGCAGGGTTGCTCCATGATATCGGCGCATTGGCTCCTGAAGAGAAGATAAGTCTACACGAGTTCGAATCAAGAGATGTTTTGACCCACTGTATCCGCGGAAGCGTCTTATTGGAAACTGTTCCCTGGCTCAAACCCTCCGCACGGGTCGTCAGGTTTCATCATCAGGATTGGCGTTTATGGAATGAACCGATCACCCATCCTGCCGTCCTGGAATCACAGATCCTTTTTCTCGCCGACTATCTCGAACGGATTATTCAACGAAACGTCTTCATTCTACATCAGGATGAACACCTGTCCGAAAAGATAACCGAACTCGCAGGAACTTCCATTCATCCCGATGTTATTGATTTATTTAGGCAAGTATCGAGGCGTGAGGAATTCTGGCTCGATCTGGTCTCGCCGCGTCTCTATTCGCTTCTTCTGCATAACGGGCCGTACCGGCGCGCAGAGATAGACCTTTCATCAATAACGGCCGTTGGCGAACTCTTTCGAAATATCATCGACTTCCGGTCCCGGTTTACCTCTACCCATTCTTCGGGAGTCTCGGAATGCGCCGGCATACTCTCGCAACTCTTCGGTTTCAGCGTTGCTGAGGCGGCACTTATGCGGGTGGCCGGGAATTTTCACGATATCGGCAAGCTGGCGGTACCAAACGCTATACTGAATAAGCCGGCTAAATTAACCAAGGAAGAGTTTGCCATCATGCGTCAGCATCCTTATTTTACCTATGCGATCCTGAACACGATTGGTGGCCTTCAGCATATCGCCGAGTGGGCGGCATTTCATCATGAGAGACTCGATGGCTCAGGCTATCCCTTCCACCATGAAGCCGGCCGGATCGGTACGGGGGCACGGATCATGGCAGTGGCGGATATATTTACGGCAATTGCCGAGGACCGGCCCTACCGGAAGGGCATGACTTATGAGGAAATCAAGAAGGTCCTGACGAAGCAGGCAGATATGAATTTCGTCGACAGGAGAATCGTCGAACTTGTGCTGGAGAATTATTCTGATATAGTAAAAACCGTGAAGGAACGCCAGGTCGCTACCAGGGAGTTTTACGAGCGACAATTCGCAGTTATCGGAATGGATTCACCAACAGGAGAAACCTCTACGTACGACCGCTCGCTTACTACTAACTGATGGATGAAGGATGAGCATGCTTCATTTTATACTGTGGACCGAAGCTTTCAGCGTCGGCAATAATACGATTGATGAACAACACCTGCAAATCGTCGACATTCTGAATGAACTGTATGCAGCCAAAAACGATGTTTCGCAAGTAGCTCCGAAACGGGTCATAGACCAGTTGAGGCGATATACGGAAACCCATTTCGCCTATGAAGAGGATCTTATGCGGAGGGCCAATTATCCCAATTTGGAAAGCCATGCTATAAGTCATTCCTGGATGACGGGAAAGACCAGGGAACTAGCGGAACGCGTCATCGGAAATCCGGAAACACTGACCAACGAGGCCTTCGATTTCTCAAAAAAGTGGTGGATTAACCACATCAGGGATAGCGATACGAGATACGCGCCTTATATCTGAGCTGTTCAGTCATTCCGATTCTGCACAATCTAAGAATATTGCAGACTTCATCTCGGCCGAATGCGCTCGGTAATCTCCAGAATTACTCCCTCGCAGTGATCGTCCTTTTTACAAATTTGTAGATACCCGCATCTTGCCGGGTGAGGCTCATTATTAAGATTACTCTCCATTAATTACACGAGATCATCTATCCACACGAATCCGTGGTTGGTCTGCACATTATGCAAAATACGACATGAAACATACATGTCATCACGTCATGCGTCCGGTCCATAATTCAGGAAGAAGGTTAAAGAATCATTTCCTTGCTCTTGTAAGTCTATAGGTGACAAAACCATCCGGACAGGTGACGTCCACGTAATCAAGTTTCTCCCAATCCATCGTTTCCGACCACCGCATAGCAAATGCCATTGGATGAATGGCTGCGAACGCACGACCACACATCCCCGTGGGTTCCGGCGTTCTTGCTGTCAAAATATAAGTTTCTCCTGTCCGGCATTTAGCCGAGCCAGGACATATTCCGGATTCAGTACTAATTTTCACAGCTTCACACTTAATCGAAAAATTTGCCATTTGTTCACCCCAATACTTATTCTCTGGAATAGGCAATATCTACGTGAAACGTGCAACAACGCTTTTATTATTACCGGTGCAAGAAACAGGAAGAAGGCTTGCATGAATGATGCGATCAGAATCCTTCACTACTTTGCTTCTCCGATTGCTGCAAAGCGATTTACAGGCCCGCTTTGCTGAACAGAAAAACAACGAGCGAAAAGCACAGACAATAAATACCGAAATAATGCCAACGACCGCGTTCCAGCCAGCTTGACAGCCATCGCAGCGCCAGAATCCCGGCAATAAAACTCAGCAGCATACCCGCTATGCCGGGATAAAAGAGACTCGCAGCGCTCGCCGGGATGGATGCTGACGCATGCCGTGCCTGCAACAACCTTATGACTTCCCGAACTATTAAAGGCGGTGTAAGAACTACTGCAAGTGCAAAACTGAATTCTTCAGCCTTTGACTTCGCGATGCCGCACAGAAGCCCGGTGGAGATCGTCGCTCCCGAGCGAGAGAATCCACGAAATGGCAAGCATAGTCCCTGCACTACGCCGATCCAGACAGATCCCTTCATGTCCAAATCGTTTTTTTCTACCGTCAGCCTGCGATGGCTCCACCCTGCGATCATGATCACGATGCCGACCGCGGCAAGTGAAGCAGAGATCAGAGACAAATTGCCGAAAAGCAGTTCAATCTCGGCGTGCGGAACATTCCCCAACAAATATTTCTCAATCAATGATTTCAGAAATAAACCCACAACACCGGTAAAGAATGTAGCAATTGCGATAAGCCTTGCTGAATTCCAGAAGATCTTTTTTGAAGCCAGGAAGCTCTCTCGCCACGCGCTCCAGAAGTAGAATATGACCGCAAACATCGTGCCGGTATGAAGCATCACGAGAAGGAGCGTCATTTCAGGGCTGGTTGGGTCGAGCCTCATCAGTTTTTCTGCTACGATAACATGCGCCGAGCTCGATACCGGAAGTAATTCAGCGGCGCCTTGCACTACGGCAAGAACGAGAATTTTCAACAAAGTCATTTGATGAACCCTCGGTCAACAATACGCCTTTTGAAGTGAATTGTTCGAATGGATATCGCAGAATATCGGGAAATAAGACGGTTGTCGTTCGGAGACTAGTTAAGGTAGCGGGCCGGATTAACAGGCAGGCCGTTGACTCGGACCTCGTAATGCACATGAGGCCCGGTACTCGACCCGGTATTCCCGGAATACGCGATTACGTCGCCGCGCTTCACGTGCTGTCCCGGCTTGACGTTTATCTGGGAATTGTGGCCGAAAACGGTCTTAAGACCGTAGCCGTGGCTGAGCTCGACAATGTTGCCATAACCGGCTTCGAAACCCGCCTTGATAACCACTCCGTCGGCAGGTGCGACCACCGGGGAGCCGATTTCCGCTGCGATGTCGATGCCTTCGTGAAATTGTATCTTGCCGTTGATCGGCGATATCCTGTTGCCGAACGGAGAAGTGACCCATCCGCGGACAGGCCAGGCCGCGGGTGTCGAGGCATAGAGCGACCGCTTGTCCTCAAAGTATTCAATCAGCGCCTGCAGACTCGTCTCCTGATGAGAAGCCGCACCCTGGAGCTGAGTCAATTCCTGATGCATCTCTTTGAGCGCCTCTTCCTGTTTCTTTTCACCGATCGAGGTAAGGTTCTGAAGCCCGAGTTCATCCTGGCCGCCGATACCGAGGAGCAGCTGCGTCTTATCGCGGGGCCCGAGACTTACGGCCAGCCGCAGTCTTGTGTCCATGTCGCGAATCAGGAACATCTGGCGTTTATAATCGATCAGGTTGAGGGCGAAGTTCTGGACCTGGGCTTTCTGCTGCATAAGTTCCTCGCCCATGGACTGCAGCTCCCGTACCTTCCCTCGGACGTCAGTATATGCATGAATATATGCATAAATAACATAGACCGAAAGGACAAGTACCCCGGCAAGGGTGAGAAGAGCCGACTTGATCACTGATTTGGAAATGTTCAGGGTCCTGACGCGGGCATTGGGACCGGGCAGGAACATAAAGGTACAATATTCTTTCTTCTTTGTATTTCTTGAATTCTTTCCCCGCATGCTTCCTCCAGAGGCAGCAACCCGCTGAGAGTAACACAGAGTGTTGGGGATTGTCAAACTGATATCGCTCATATTGACAAACTATATATTAGTGTTCAAATAGTTAATGGAAAGCCATGGAGTAAAAGATTGGTCAGATGAGAAGTGTTTGATGCTGCATTTTCCGGAAAGGGTTTTCGATTTGTTGCGGCGTTGGTCCTGCCTTATCAGGACTAAAACATTCAGACGCTCCTCTTTGTCCCGTACGTAAAATCCACATATCCTGCTATCTGTAACCGTGCCTCATCGGTTACCTGCCGATACTTTCTCAGCATCATTATCTCATCAGTGTTCAAGACTTTTTCAAGATAAGTGGTCTGCTCTTCGGAAAGAGGATATTTACGTTTACCCCGGTTAAACTTGGATTGTGAAGGAACAAGGAAAAAACCCTTGACCTCGTCGGGTACCTTTTCCTGGTGTGCGGCGAGAACAAGCGTGGACGCGTCGAGGTTCAGCTTCTTTGCAATCATCATGAGAGTCTTATCTTTCGGAATATGTTCCTTATGAATAATGACCCTCAAGAGTTCCGGGCTGATCCCCAGCATCTTAGAAGCATCTTTTAGATTTCTAAAGCCCTTCTTATGGAGTGAATTCTTGATCGCTGCAGATATTTTCATTGAGAACCTCTCTTATGAGAAATATACAACGGGTGTGCGCGTATCAGATGGATATTACTACTTATTACTGGTCCCTCTTTGCAACAGTTGCGAAGGCAGAATACAGGAAGGAACTGTGACCATACACTTCAACCAGTGTCCTTCACCTCATCCGGAAAATGTCAGATCCATCGGCCACCTACAAGCATGCATGGCGATCGACAAAAGTGATGTGCAGAAAACAGGTTGAAGCTTATACATGAACGCCCTTTATAACCGGCAAAGCAACGCGAAGTCCGGTTGACTCAGATGTCGAGCGCCTATAACCCTTGTCTTAATATCATGTGCATGTGAGTGTGCATTACATGTTTTTTTATTTTTGAGCTTGCCGAGGATCATAGTTCCAGGACGTCATCACGCTTACCGGTCCAGCTTAAAGATTCTTATGGCGTTGCTTTGGGCAAACGCGGCGGCGGTTTGTGGCTTAAGTTGTGCAAGGAGCTCGCGGAAGCGTTGAACACGTCGCCCGTAGTTCTCGGGGTTCATGCCAGGTGCGTGTGCCACATCCATGCCGATCATGAAACGGTCCGGGAAGGCTTCGTACACCTCGCGCATCTCCGGAAACAGTATGCCATCCTTCTCTATCAATGCTGTGTACTCCTCCATCCGCGGCCAGCCGATGCCGTAACCCGTCTTTCCCACATTGGTCATGTTGGCAAGGTCACAATACAGGTTCGGATGATTCTCCAGCATGGCCCGGATTAGGGATGCCTTGCTGCGACCGCAGTTGTGCGCCCATACGTAGCGGACCCTGGGGTTTTCCCGGAGGAGGCGGGCAAAGTCTTCGACAAGACGCGGTGCGCCCTCCATGTGAAGGACGATGGGCACGTCAAAGCGGGAGGCTAACCTGCTCAGGCTCTGCATGAAGGAGGAATAAATCGGGTTTTCCTGCTCGGCATGTGGCCCCGATGAGTAGGCGAAGTGCTTCACCATGACCTCGCCGATGCCCCAGAAGCGACCCGTAGCGAGCTTTTCCTCAGTCTCTTTCAGAAGCCTCAGGATGGCATCATCGGGATTGAGCCACTTGCTCGCACCCGTGAGTTCCGGCCTCTGCATCCCAACAAGAGAAATAAAACGGCCGGGGTATTTGCTCGCCAGCGCCAGTGCAAGGTCGTCGTTTCCAGGCCGGTCGGCAGAGCCAGCCGGGCCGGGATAATATCGCGCCATGACAATCTGCCGCGAGACGTTATTGAGATCCATAACGTGGATCATCGTATCCCAATCGAACGATGCTCCAAGATGGCTATGTGCGTCGATTATGGAGCCGGTGTAGAGTTCAGCAGCCACGCCCACGCGGGCCACCGTTATTAGAATTACAATGGCGACTACCAGACTCTTCCGGTCGGTCCTCATGGCGATCTCTTTACTTTCTGAACTGCATTGCCCTACTACTTGATTATACCAGTTCGGATATCTCTGCAAATCCGTCTATGAGTGACAGATGATGTGAAATACTACATGCAGGTTACATCACCACTGCATCTAGGACGAGTGCAGAATCCAGAAAGGATATTGCACTGCGATGTGAAATATGCGCTCATGTTAAAAAGCATTCGCAGGCAGGCTTCAGGAAGAAGCGCAGGACGCAAACTTCAAATGCGATTCTACACCCCTTTACGGATCATGTCTATCCTGGCGGCGCCTGCAAGTGTAGTATGTCTTTGTTTTGACAAGGACGAGAAAAGCCAAGTCGCAGCCAGCTCCCGCCATTTCATGTTCGCCGCCTCCGGTGAGGGGCGTCGTCATCTTCTACTTCCTTTTCTATTTTTTGATCATCTCCGATGAAAATGTAAAGTAAAGGCCCGAGCACGGGTATTGTAATAGTAAAGAACCAAACAAGTTTATTAATATCTCTTTTAAATTCGCTCCTGAGCAGATCGATCAATGAAAAGATCCATAAAATAAAAGCTGCAAAGATTGTCAACGATAATGCGACGGAGATACCTTTGAGTTGCTGAAAGGCTGAGGACAGGTCAAATCCAGGGTTCATAGGTTCGTCCTTTTGTCATTTCAATGATGACGCCGGTTGTTTTGGTTCGAATCATGCCTGGCTCCCCATAATGGACTCGAACGAGTGGACCTCATGCCGATAATACCAGATGCATGCAATTTCCAAATGATGCGATCGTTGCGGACTTCAGGAAGTAGCGCTCTCAGCGGGATAAAATTATCTATATTTCTTTTTAATTGTTGGTCCTGCTTTATCAGGACGAAATCATTCAGCCGCTCCTCTTCGATCCATACATGAAGTCTACATAGCCTGCTATCTGCATCCGCGCCTCATCGGTTACCTGCCGCATTTTTCTCAGCATCATGATCTCATCAAGGTTCAGGACTTTATCAAGATAAGAGGTCTGCTCTTCGGAAAGAGGATATTTACGCTTGCCCCGGTTGAATTTGGCTTGTGAAGGAACAAGAAAATAGCTTTTGACCTCGTCGGGTACTATTTCCTGGTGCGCTGCAAGAATAAGCGTGGACGTATCGAGGTTCAGATTCCTTGCGATCATCGTGAGCGTATCATCTTTCGGAATATGTCCTTTATGAATAGTGACGCGCAGGAGCTCCGAGCTGATCCCCAACGCCTTAGAAGCGTCTTTGAGGTTTTTAAATCCTTTTTCATCGAGTGCATTTTTTATCATTTCAGATACTCTCATTGAGAACCTCCGTGGAGAATAAATAATCCAGTACACAGCATCAGGCGTTTATTACCACATGTTATCCATACATTTTCGCAATTGATTGCGAGCGCATAATCGCGGAAAGTACGGCCGCGATGACGGAAAGGCGACGCGGACACGGCGAAGGTGCATTGATTCAAGAATGGAACTTACCATAATAATGTCTCTCGTGACCGAATATTTTTCTTGTTCATCGCAGCGCAATGGCTTTCTCAGGACACATCTCCTGACAGCAAAAGCACGCAATACAGGCGTCGGCGTTCACCCGAGGGACATTCGCAACCATGGATAGAGCCGATACCGGGCAATGATCAACGCAGGTGCCGCAGCTCGTGCACTTTCCGGGATCCGCCTGAGGACGAAGGATCGCCCGATTATGGATCATTGACTGCATGGCCTCGTTGCGGAATATCGCTTCGCCGCCAAGCGGGGGGAGCTTGAAATCAGGCAGCCGTTTCAGCTCCCCGATGATCTCGATCGCGCTGAGGTCGTAGTCGCCCAGGCCCGCCTCTTTCGCCTTCTGGAGGAAACGCAGCCGCCCCGGGTCGCATCCCATCATCGTGGCGATGACGGAATCGACGGCAACAGCATTGTCAGAGGCGAGGATCACGCCGATATGTCTGAGGTCGGGGGAGGCCGGCCCGTTGCCTTCCATCCCGACCACTGCGTCGACGATGAACAGGTCCGGCACTCTGAGCCTGAATACCTCTACTATCACTTCATTAAAATCCGCCGGGTTGCCGGCGGCCTTGTGCAGCATGGCTTTCTGGGCGCCTGGCAATAAACCGTAGCTGTTCTTGATAGCCCCGGTCACAACGGTCAGACCGTGAGTCTTGAATTTCGGCAGACTGATGATGACATCGGCTTCCAGAATGTCCCGCGAGACGCTCACAAAGGGCATGTACTTGGGATTGAAAGCGACCCTCTGGGAATCATTTCCGATGTTCTTATACCAGCCGCTGGCTGCTTCCATCAGGCCCGTTCTCGTGAAGCTCTCCTCGTTCGCGCCGTAACTGAAAAGGCCCGGATTGTCTCCCACAATAAGGGAGGCGGGGCCCATGGTCTCCACCTTTTCCACGACAGCGCGAAGAACTGCAGGATTGGTGACGATGCCTTCCTTTGTTTCCGAGCTTCGGAGCACATTGGGCTTGATCAGGACTTTTTTCCCCGAGACAGTGATGGGGAATAGTTCAAATGCCCGGTCCACGGCTTGACGGACATTCTCATAACTGGCGGGATGGATCATGACCTTTGACATGGGTTATTCCTTTTTCCCGATCGAAAATGCCTTGCCAATGCGCTCGCCAATGCCGCAGTAGGCGCCTTGCCCTGTGTCAAAAACGAGCGCATGGAGCTTCTGCATATCCGGCATTCCCTGTTCATCGAGCACCGACTCTTCGGCCTTGATGTCCATGATCTCGCCGACGAATTGCGTGTGAAGCCCGATCTCCAGCGTGTGGAGCACCCTGCATTCGATCACCAGGGGGAACTCCTTGATGTACGGAGCGTCAACGAGGTCGCTTCGAACGGGGGTGAGTTTCGTCGACGCAAACTTGTCGACCTGTTTCCCCGAAGTGGTGCCGACATAGTCCACCTCTTTCACCAGCGCGGCAGAAGGGATGTTGATGGTATATGCCTTGCGCTCCTGGATGCACCCATAGGTGTACGTCGCCTTGCGCAGGGAGATAGTGACGCAGGGCGGCTGTGAACAGCAGATTCCGCCCCATGCGATCGTCATCATGTTCGGCTTCCCCTGCGAGTCATAGCTTCCGATAACCCAGACGGGTGATGGCTGTGCGAGTGTCTTGGCACCCAGCGACCTTTTCATAGGAACCTCCCTTTCCTGAACCTGAATTTGTCCATTGCCCGGCACTGTGCAATTTCCAGAAGTTGTGCACGATGAAGACTGTTGTAAAATGTCGGTTGCAATTTGTTATCAACTCGTGCCTTACACTCCGCCCTTTGGCGAGTCGCTGTGGAGGCACAGGTTAAAAGATTGTATTCACATTATAGATTCTCCAGTTGCCGATATATAAATGAGCTCAACAGGCAATGCCACAACGTCTATCAAAAAGGCTGCTGGCAGGCAAATACCTAATAAAGGTCCGTACCAGGGAACATATTTCACATCAGAGGCGGTAATTTCGAGAGCTCTTACTTCTCCTCCAGTTTCGGATGGATAAAAATAATGGACTTGATGGTAAAACAACGCGGGATTAAAATAAACAAAACCGTGACTATATTCTGCAGTCGGTAAATTGCGATCCTTAATGACAGGTACTGTATGTGAATTGTTGAAGGATTTACCGGAGCATGGCGTTAGCACGGTTTCGCCGTCGTAGAGCAAACGAACATCATTGCCGAGAGAGGGGAATTTGTCGCCGTTCTCTCGTGTCCAGTTCTCCCCATACGTTTTGGCTTGATAGAGTCTTACCGGAGTCGGTCTGAGACTCACATGGCCGCATCTCCTAGACCTCCTTTTATTATCTGGAGACAGATCCCTGTCAACGGTCGGGACTATCACATACTCTATTGTCAGTTCGGTTTCATCCGCCTTTACCTGTTCAATATCGGTTATATCTGCGTACAGAGATGCATTATTATAAGCAGCTCTCGTCAGAACACATCCACTTACACAGATTGACGTGCAAATAGCCGTTGCGAGCAGTGTCAATTTCCTTACCATTATTTCAGCGGGGGGATATAAACGCAAACGACATGTCAATTTATGGCCCATAAGTTTATCATCGAGAAAATTAACAACTTATTGATCAGACCCCCTAGAAAACGCCGCGAATCAGATATCATCTGGTTTAGAAATGAACGCACCCGGTTATCGCTATTTAGACGAATATAAGCTTCTTTCAATTTTATGTCAACGCAGTCGTAATGCTATAGTGTGGGGTAGACCCTATGGGAGGGGAGAAGAGACAGGAGAATATAGAATGTGACTTGATCGCGCAGCCCGCTATGCGCCGATGCCTTTCGAGGCAGGTACACCATCGGCCTTCTCAGGCGACCATTCCGTTGCCGTGAGGCGCCTGCCCGTGATCCTCCGTCCCTCATCGGATGCAAGAAAGACGGCTAGGGGAACGATGATCCCGGGCTTGAGCAGGCGTGAGCGCAGATCAGCGGGAATGCCGGACGGGATCATGCCGGTGTCGGTTGGGCCACCGGGAAGGATCTCGTTCACGGTTATGCCCGTGCCTTCCAGGTCCTGGGCCCAGATGATCGTCTCGGACTCAAGGGCCGCTTTCGACGGGCCGTAGGGCGAGAACCCTTTGCGCTTCATGGTCTCGTAGTTCATGGTCACATTGATGATCGCACCGCTCTTCTGGCGCAGCAAATGCGGCACCGCTGCACGTGCCATGTAGAAGGGTCCGTTCACGTTCGTATCGATCACCATCTTCCATGTCCCGGGGTCTGTTTCCCAGAAACGAGCAGGCTGCGTCATGAAGGCCGGGGAAACATATTTCATGCCCCGGCCGGCGTTGTTCACAAGCACGTCAATGCGGCCGAAACGGGAGATCGTTTCGCCTATGACGCCCTCACAGGCGCGGAAATCGGCAACGTCCGCCAGAAGAGCAAGGGCCTTGTCCCTTCCCCAGGCGGAGACAAAGGAATCGATCTCCGCCCGCTCGCGGGCCGCGGTCACGACCACGCAACAGCCCTCCTGAACGTATCCCTCGGCAATGGCCCTGCCCATGCCCCGGCCGCCGCCGGTCACGAGCGCCACTTTCCCGTCCAATTTGCCCATGCTCACCTCTCAACACCTTATTAATAGTCTAATAAAACGGTCATTCCGGGCATGACCCGGAATCTGAGGGATTTTGGCTAGAGCCTGGATTCCTGCTTTCGCAGGAATGACGAACTCGGGGGTACAGTCTATTATGAGACCATTGATATGATAATAGAAGCTTTGATTACTGCCCTCTTCCCGACCAAAGACGAAATTGAGGACCGGACCTTCTTCGCATGCGCTAAATCCCCTTGAACGTCACCGCTTCCTGAACAGTCCGCCGGAGGGTCCGATACTGGTTCTGAGGATGTTCGGCGTCCGCATACCCGAGCGCGATCCCGATGATGATCGAAAGGTCATCCGGTATTTTCAGTTCCTTCCGGATCAGGTCAGGATGGGCGGCAAGGGTCACTGCCGGGGCTGAACCGAGGCCGAAGTGGCGCGCCGCCAGCATGAGGCTCTGGGAAAAAAGGCCGAGGTCGAAGATCGACCAGGGGGTAAGCGTGCGGTCCATGCAGATATAGGCGACCACCGGCGCATGAAAGAAATGATAATTCATTTCCGACAGGTCCTTGAGCTCTGATTTGTCCAGACAGACGCGCTCAAGGGTCGCCATGCGCTCGGACTTCAGGGTCTCCATCCGTTTCAGGAGCGCAGGCGGCCACTCTTTGGGCACCGCAAGATCGGGGTTTCGCGCCACGCAGTTTTTCAGGTTCGTAAGATAGACCTCGCGCAGTCTGTTCAGGACCTCGCCTCCGGCCACGTAGACCTCCCACGGCTGCGTGTTGGCCCAAGATGGCGCCTTGAGCGCCGCCTCCATGACACTTTCGAGCGTATTGCGGTCGACGGGATCAGGCTTAAAAGCGCGGACCGTAAACCGTGTGTTCAAAGCATCAATGATATGCATGAAAGAGCCCTCCCCTTCCGGTATTTCCAGATAAAGCGAAGCAATACGCTCGCAGTCGACAAATTCATTCCTGAGCACCTAACCCGGACAAGCCGGGACCAAAAGGGCATCTCTCGCAGAGCACGCTGAGAACGCAGAGTTAAATCAAAATCTTTAAGTCTTGGTTTTAACCCAGAATATTTTCTGCGCTTCTCTCTGAGAGCTCTGCGCCTCTGCGAGAAATTTCTTGCCATTATTAGTGGAATTTGATTTCTTAGCTACTAACCTACGATGCTTTCCACTATTTCCGCCGAACTTTTTACGATAACCAGCTTCTCAAGATTTTTCAACGAACGCTGATGGGCTTCCTTGTCCGCCGACGAGACGCAGTCGGAGACAACAACAGGCCAGAACCCTCTGTTTGCCGCATCGCGTGCGGACGACTCAACGCCGTACTCTGTTGCTATGCCGGTGAAGAGCAAGGTCGTTATCCCCCTGTTCCTCATCATGTTCTCAAAATTGGTACCGATGAAGATGCTTGCAGTCGTCTTGTTCAGAATGGCGTCCCCTTCCGCAGGCTTTACCTTTTCGGGGACCTGGCTTTCCCGGGAGCCCGGGACCATCGAGCGCGGCAGCTTGTCGACTTCCCTGACATTCAAGCGCCGCATCATGGAATAAAGCCGCCAGGACGATTGGAACCCGGCAGGATCAGGTGTTATGATCGTGTACACGACAGGAACTGTATTGCGAAGGCTGTCTATGAGATTTTTGAGACTGTCAAGGAACGCTTCCCGGTTGAAGATCCTGTCTACGAGGTTGTTTTGGACGTCCCAGACGATGAGGCACGAATGACGGGGATCGACTATTTCCCTCAGTTCTTCATATATGGTAATGCCATGTGAATTTATCATCGACGGCTCCCTTCTTCACGATGACTATTTCTCGAACCCTGCAGTTCCATCCTATGCGGACGCTGCACGCTGTCTCAAAAGGAAACCGATTGTATCAACGTGGGGTATAACTTCGATGCGATAACGACCAGGACCGTGATCAGATGATTTTAATGGGCGAATCTGACTCCCATTTGAAATGCTTTTTCACAATCCTTCGGAAATACTTCTTTGCGTCTCTTCATTTTTTTCTCAGGATCAAATCGATCGGCGATTACTTTCGAATAATCGTCAAACTGATACGTGTCAAAGCAGAGGAGGGACTCCGAGGCGCCGAATATTCTTTTCAGGTAGCTCTCGTTCAAAGCAACATGGCGCTCGAGGCTAAAGTTCATTGATTGTTCCTCGGTCACATTCATTGTATAAATGAACCCGGTCTGGATCTTTTTCGGGAAAAGAGAAACCGGGGGATCGGTATAGGACAATACGGAAAAGAGCAGTCGTTCCATGAATGATTTCATCTCACCCGACACGGTCCCAAAATATATCGGAGAACCGAGAATGAGACCATCAGCCTCGCGTATCTTTTTCAGGATTGGCGACACGTCGTCATTCACCGCGCAGGTGCCGTAACTTTTGCCGCCCTTTGTTTTACAGGCAAAGCAGCTGCGGCATCCTTTGTAGTTCAGATCATACAGATGAACAAGCGTGGTATTCGCTCCCTGTGATGCAGCGCCTTCGAGAACTTTTTCCAGTAACGTTGCCGTGTTCCAGTTCTTCCTTGGGCTTCCATTTATCGCGATAATGTTCATGCGCGGTACCTCTCTGGTCGGGTTATCCTTATCACTCGTTGAACCTATAAAATCTCAAAGAGAGTACTACTCGGCAATTTGAGCATGAACTTGCAATTTCCAGGAAACGAAACTTCCGCAACGTGCAGGAAAAAAACCAACAGATCATTTTATATCCCTGGCGCCGATGGCCTTCAGAAACTCGCGGCTGGTTACTACCGTAGCCTGCCAGGGGAACACCTTATCCATCAATACGCGGTTCACTTCTGCATCCCGGTCCGCGCAGGCATCTGATACGACGACGAGCGAATAATCCATGTCGGCGGCCCAGCGTACCGTGGAAAGGACCACGCCGCTTGTCGAGATCCCGAATAGCACAAGCCTGTTGATATTCTTTGACCGGAGTATTGTTTCCAGGTCGGTTGTGGAAAAAGCTCCGACCCGGCGCTTCGTGACCACGATATCGCCCGGTTGCGGCGCGACCCTCGGGTCTATTTCTGCACCCGGCGTGCCCTCAACAAGCCGGCCCGATTGTTTCAGGCTGCTGAACAGTCTGTTCTGTGGGTTAACCTCTGGGTAGCCGTCGCGAAACCGGACGACGACGTAGATGATCTGCAGTTTCGCCTGCCGCGCTTCTTTCAGTATTGTGCTTGCTCTTTCAAGCAACGGGACCCGGACATCCTCAGAAAGCGAGCCCACGATATCGTTCTCGTAGTCCATGATGAGTACCGCTGTTCTCGTGCTATTGATGGTCAACTCCGGGCTGATCAGTACCGCCGTCCTGGGAGTATGAACAGCAGGCCCCGGTGTGCCAGCGTCTTTCGGGGTGTCTTGCTTGTCTACCGCGAAGACCGCGGTTCCCGAGAGAGCCAGACAGACAACCAAAAATGCGATTCGAACAATAGTGCGCATGATGAATGCCCTCCTGAGCGAAATGAGAAAAAATCCGGCCGCAATGCGTTACCAGAGTCGGGATGGAGACTTCGGGGCCATGTGGAGGTGACACCAAAAATGTCATTCTGAGCGCAGCGAAGAATCTCGTCTTTTCGAATACTCGAGATCCTTCTCATCGTTCAGGATGACCATGACGGAACATTTTTCAGCAGCCTGCTAAAGACCTCTCACTCCTTAACCAATGTCCACGTCTCATCCGGGTCGTACGCTTGCATCTCCTGGGCGATACTTGAGGTGTCGGGTCCGAGATTTTTCTGAAAAACCTTGCCCTGCTGGTTGACGATAAAGGCCATCACCCCCGACTTGCCCCAGTTTGATGGAAATGCGACCAGACCGAAGCCGCCGACCATGTTGCCATTGATGATGTAATCGTATTTTCCGCCCGGCGCATGCTCTCCCTGTTTTGTCAGTATCTTGAAATAGTAGCCATGAAACGGCATAGGCTGTTCCTTGAACACGGACTTTTCCTTCTTATAGCCCTCTATCCTTGCCTGTGCCACGAGCTCACCGAGCGGGCTCACTGCTTCGCCTGGCGCGTGCCTCCAGAAGAGACCGTTCTTCGTGCCGGGATCGCTCCGAAGTTTCTGTGCATACGCAAGGATCCCGTCGCCATCCCAGTCCTTCAGGACATACTCGCGCTGTGCCTTGACGTATGAGCGACAGACCAGTATGGCGGTGAGTTCGTCTTCCCCGATCCTGCGGTTCAGGACCTCTTCTTTTCCCGCTTCGGTATCAAAGATCCACTTGCCATTGACCTTTACCAGGGGGATCGGATACGGCCAGTTCTCGTTGCCTATGTGAATGATCACCTTTGAATCATTCACTTTCACGAGGCTGGTCTTCTCTGCTGCGTGTTTCGTAAATTCCTCAAATTCGGCGGCGGCCTGCACCTCGTCGCTGGAGCGAAGGTCTTTCCCGGAGGGGCCGAATATCCGGTCGAGTGCCGCCTTGTCCTTTGCCTTGACAGCCTCAACGAGTCCTTTTAAGGCATCTTCGGGAGAGGAGAAGCGTTTTTGCGATTCCGCCGCCATCAGTGGCATGCTCAAGATAAAAACAGCCATTGCAGTTACCAATAGCGCAGCAATAAAGATCATCCCTCGTGAGGAACGAGATAGGAATTTCTGTTGAATTGTCACCATAGTTTTCTTCCTCTCTGAATTCAATTTGTGACCCTTTGAAGAAAATATTTGAAGTAAACCTGCCTTTGCTACCGGCGTTGTCTGTCTCCGCTGGCGGCGTTTTTCCCTGCAGGAGCATTGCCATGGCTCGCCGGGGCAGCGGGAGATCGTGCCCCTTCACTGCTCTGGCGGCTGTTCTGGCCGCGAAGGCTCTGCTCCCTGGCCTCATTACCCCCCCGGTAACCACCAAACGTGACCGAAGGCGGACTCTCGGGCTGCATCCGCTCGCGGCCCGGACCGGGCTGAGGCTGGCTGGTGATACGTGGAGTCGGCGGTGTCGGTCGCTCGCTGACACTCGGAGTCGGCGGCGTCGGTCGCTGGCTGATACTCGGAGTCGGCGGCGTCGGTCGCTGGCTGATACTCGGAGTCGGCGGCGTCGGTCGCTGGCTGATACTTTGAGCAGGTGGTTTCGGCCATTGGTTCACAACACCACGGCTTTCGCTGCCGCGATTGCTGTATGCGTAGGCGTCCCTTCCGCGGCCATACGTCCCTCCCGCGGGCCTGGGCTGTGTCACAGCGCTCCCCCTTGCTTCGCCTACGCGTGCATACCTGTCGGCATTCGGACCACTGGGTCGCGATGCCAGGTAACGGGCTGGGTCACCGTGCGATCTATCATGCCTCCATGTCTGGTGTATGGAGGGCCTGCTTTGGTTGACATAAACATCCCTCACGTGAACATAGGGTCTTGCATGATCGACCCAGCCGGGGCGATTCCAGCCATGATAGATCACATGGTGGTGACCCCAGTCGAAGTCCATGGTCAGCCAGCCGCCGATCGCCAGGCCGTATCCAAAGGTGATGAAAGGCGGATAACCCATGGCCGGACTTTCAACATATACGACAGAGGGTGAATACTGCGGGACGTATACGTACTGAGGTTGAGCCGGAACGATCTGGATATAGTCTCCGTCGATGATGACACTCTGTTCGGCGTTGCTGACCAGATTGCCGACGGCCCTCGCGCGCCACCTGAGCCGCTGAACCGAACTGGCCACATCTTCCGGCTGGTTGAGAAAGGCGTCTCCCACGTTGGCAGTCCAATCCATGTTATCGGCCATCATTTTAAGAACGCCGGGGTAGTGCGCAATTGCCCTAACGGACTCAGCCCAATCCTGCTCGTCAATGCTTGAAACATCACCGCCGCTATTCAGCCACGCTTCCGCATCGGCAACCTCTGCCGGATACGTCGAGGCCGGCAGTATCTGGGCCAGCAGAGGATCCGGGTAGAGAGCAATGGGCGCAAGGAGGTTATCAAGTTCGTCATCCGTGAACGATATTGAATATGTCAGGTCCTGGTCATCCCCCCAGGCTTGAACAGACAGGAGCGTTGCGATGCTCACAACAAATGCAACCAAAATGCTTTTCATGAAGGTCCTATTCACGGGCGTAGATCCTTCCTCTATTTACTGTAGGGTAGCTGGCATGCACTTGATGCTCCTCGATTGCTGTCGCAGCAAACAAACTGGAATCAGTTGACAATCTGTAAGTAGTCTTCGTAATCCTCTACATATCATTAGAGACGATTGAGAGTGAAAAGTTGAACCCTTTTCCTCTTTTATTAAAAACGTATTAAAGCCTCTATCCCTCTATTGTTGCTTTGAGCATGTACTTCACAATTCAGGCAAGATGCGACGGCAACGGACGTCAGGAAGACCTAAACGCTGTGGCCCTCACTCGTTAAGCTTCACTTTCCGAAATGACGAATGATCTCGCGATCCAGAGCTTCGTAGCTTTCAATTTACGCAACGGAAAAGCTTTTTATTTGAAATTTTGAAGTGTTCAGGATTGTCGAAATCGGCAGGCACGTTCCCTCTCGCTAGTAGGTATATGGCCTGCCGATTCTTATAGAAGGGTACTGAATAAATTGAGAATGCTCTTATGCCTTTTTTTCTGCTTTTTGTTCAATAGACTGGGTCTCCTCTTTCAGATCGTCTTTTTCGGTCATGGCTTTCTTGAATGACCGTATGCTTTTCCCCAGCCCTTCCCCAATCTCCGGCAATTTCCCGGGGCCAAATATGATTAAAACGATAAAAAGTATCAGGAGCAAATGCATCGGTCGGAAAAGTCCTTCAAACATGGAACACCTCCTTAGTATTAGGAAAAGATCGAGGAACCAACGAATACTATTGTTGACTTCCAGTATAAAACATTTTCATTATAGCATAAAAGCATAACGTAATAAGCTAAGGGGAAAGCGGAAAGTGCGGACGCGGCGACGGAAACGCTGATCTGATGAATCCTGCGGGTGAGGGATACTACAGGTCCCATAACGAGAGGTCCAGTATCAGGGAAGAAGTACCTGTGCAATGGCGTTCAGTCTCACCGCGCCCTCATAGGTCGGGGTAGCGCCCAAGCCCGTTGCGAGGCCGGGACAGATCCACCCGCCTTCGTCGAACTCATTCCAGGCGTATATCAGAATGGTGTTGGCTTCAAATTGCGCAGGATTGTTCTTCACGTCCGTGACGGCCGTAGAAAGTTCCGTCGCGATCTGCTGGGGCGTAGCTTCCAAATACCAATTGGTGTACCAGTTTGTCTGAGCCCAGGATACCGGATTTTCAATCCGGGGCCGTCCATCCCAGCCTGCAGAGACAAGGGGAACGCCCTTATCATGGCCCATCCAGGTGCCTCGGGCCAGCGACATCAGGTCGGTAAACGGCGCGCCCGTCGACGAACCTCCGTTTATTGAATAATTGCTGTAAGCATCCGGTGGGGGAGAGGTCATATTCCCCTGCATATCCACAAAATACGGGGCTCCCAAACCAGCCGCTTGCGCTCCAGTCACGAGAGGTGTCAAATCCGGCGGCGCTCCCGTATCGCCGAAAACATACACGAGGGGCCTGTTCGTCAGAACCTTCTGATAGCCGGGGTCCTGGAACTTGGCTACAATCCAGTCGATGTTAGTCGCGGTCATCGCCGAGAGGGCGACGCCGTCCAGGATGAAGCAAAAATTTATGTCATTCTTGTGCGCACTGCTGAAATAGAGGTTCAAGGCGGTTTCTTCACCTGCAAGGAGCCGATCGCTGTTGTGGTACAAAACGTAGGCGAAATAGTTGATTCCCGCGTTCCTGGCATACGCGATTTCCTGATCGATAACCGCCTGGGTATTGGCAATGATCGAAACCTGGTCCGCGCTAATCTCGATAGCATAGAATGGCAGGCGATAATGCCAATGGTTCGGGCCCAGGTCCTTGTCAACTTGTACCCCGGCCCAATCGCTGTCCCCCATCCATGCGTCCCAACGGATCGCTCCAATCGTCGAGGTGGTTGCCCGTATGGCCACCGTTGCCGTATACGCCAGCGATGACCCGTCAGCAGCCGTCACCAGGTAGGTTACGGGACTCGTGAAGTCATTCGCCGTCACGCCGCTTACCTGAACTGTTGAACCGACCTTTACGCCGGCACCCGTGGTGGTGAAGGCCGCGACCAGCCCCGTTACATTCGTTCCCTTCGGCACGATTACGGAAATAGTCTTTGCGTTCTCATCAATCGTACCTGGTGCCGCCGGGTTCGTGAAGGAGAACGCGGTTATGGCTTTTGCATCGGAAAGCGGAATGACCACTCTTACGGTATACGCCAGCGATGACCCGTCAGCAGCCGTCACCAGGTAGGTCACGGGACTCGTGAAGTCATTCACCGTCACGTCGCTTACCTGAACTGTTGAACCGACCTTTACGCCGGCACCCGTGGTGGTGAAGACCGCGACCAGCCCCGTTACATCCGTTCCCATCGGCACGATTACGGAAATAGTCTTTAAGTTCTCATCAATCGTACCCGTTGCCGCCGGGTTCGTGAAGAAGAATGCGATTATGGCTTTTGCCGAGCTTGCTGTGACGGTTACTGTCACGGTATATGTTGCCACTGTGCCGTCCGCAGCGGTTACCGTGTAAGTCACCGGGCTCGTGAAGTCATTCGGCGTCGCGCCGCTTATTTGTACTGTTGCGACGACCTTTACGCTGGCACCATTCGTGCTGAATGTGGCTATCAGCGCGGTAACATCCGTTCCAAAAGGGACTATTACCGCAATGGTCTTTGTGCTTTCATTAATCGTACCTGTTGCCGCCGGGTTCGTGAAGGAGAACGCGGTTATGGCTTTTGCATCAGCAGGCAGAATGGTCACCGTTACGGTATACGCCAGCGATGAACCGTCAGCAGCCGTTACCAGGTAGGTTACGGGATTCGTGAAGTCATTCTCCGTCGCGCCGCTTATCTGCATTGTTGAGCCGACCTTTACGCCGGCACCCGTGGTGGTGAAGGTCGCGACCAGTCTGGTTACATTCGTTCCATTCGGCACCGTGACGGAAATAGTCTTTGCGCTCTCATCAATCGTACCTGTTGCCGCCAGGTTCGTGAAGGAGAATGCGGTAATGGCTTTTGCGTCGGAAAGCGGAATGGTCAGGCCCCCTCCGCCGCTGCATGCCGAGAGGAAGATCGATGCAAAGAAAAACAATGAGATAATTTTCTGATAAGATTTCATGGTGATAAGCCTAACATGATAAGAACCATCATTTCACCGGCTTGAAGAGCTGTTCTTTCCTTCTTTACTTTATCCTTGATTCACAGCTATGTCAACGTTCCCCTCTCCTCCCCCACCCCTTTTCCTAATATAGAGAATCTTCTCGACAACGGCATGCACCACGCCGTCCTTGTCGACCAGCTCCACGGGATACATACGCTCAATAGCCGGCTCCGCCTCCGCTGCCGCCCTGATCCGGGCGGTCTCCTCCACGCTCAAGACGAACCGAGCGTACAGCGTCCCCTTTCCCGGTTTTTTGAAATGCAGGGAAGCCGCCTTGTCCCAGACGGTATAGGAAGGACCGAGGATCTTGATCAGCATCACCATGTAAATGGGGTCCACGGCGCCGTACATGCTGCCGCCGAAAGTCGTGCCCACGTAGTTTCTCGTGCGCCAGTTCAGGGGAAGCTTCACGCGCACCTCGCGCCAGTCTGACGCGATATAGGTGATCCGCGCGCCCGTACCGCGGTAGGCGGGAAAGAAATTGAAGCCCCAGCGCATGATCTTTGTCTTGATTGATTCGGGCAAATCCCCCTCCGCTTTTCCGGCACATCTGCCCGGGATTCTACCGCAGACTGCTGCTGATTACAATATAGGAGCTCAAAAGTTCCGTTCAAGAGCGCGTCCCGTGCGCAATCTGCTTGATTTTAGCAGGTCTCAATGCTATTCTTCATAACAGAACGCTCCGGTTATGTATCAGACACGCTTGTAAAACAGCATTGAAGGAGACTCTCCCGGCACGGCCGCCTGTTCCGGTACAAGACAACGTCAAGCGTGGTTCTCTGCGTGAACTGTCACAAGATGCAGCCGCGGGCCATGCCGCAGGGGTAACGCAGATGCTCGAAGGATACCTGAAGAACATACCGCTCTTCAAGCACCTGAAGGATTCCCAGGTGCGGGAGATCGCCGCCCGCTGCAAGAGCGCCCGCTACGCCAAGGGCGACGTCATCTTTCGCAAGACCGATCCGAGCACCGACCTGTACATCGTGAACTCCGGCAGGCTCAAGGCGGTCCTGGATGATGAGGAAGGCGACGAACTCATTCTGGCGCAGTTCGAACCGGGGGCTTTCTTCGGAGAGTTGAGCCTGCTCGACGGCAAGGGACGGTCGGCCACGATCGTTGCCGACAGCGACGCCGAGCTCGCCGTGCTGAAACAAGATGTTTTCCTGGATCTCCTGGACAAGGATCCGAGGATCGCGGTGGGGCTCATGGCCACGCTGGTCGACCGTCTGCGCAAGGCCGACGATATGATAGAGTCCCTTGCCTTTCTCGAAGTCGGGGAGCGGCTTGTGAAGGCTCTCCTGGAGGCGGCGCGGTCCGGAGGACCCGGCTTGAAGGGATACCTGAAGGCCGGCAGGCTCACCCACAGGGAGCTCGCCGCCCGGATCGGTTCGTCGCGCGAGGCCGTGTCGAAATGCATGAAGGTGCTTGCGACGAAAGGCATTACCGGGGAAGCCGAGGGCCAGATACTGATCGCCTCGAACGCGCTGGAGCGCATGAAGGAAGGCGAACGGACCTAGCGCCACCACCCGGCAACGCGTGTCAGCACGGGCCTGTGAACGGCGGTGCAGAAAAGAACACTGATTTCGTGACTCCCGTTTGCTGCCGAAGACTCTCTTTTTGCATGCCTGGTTATTTCCCGCAGAATTCTGATCTTGCACGTCCTGCTTCTTGAACGCACGCCACTCAATCCCCCATAAAACAAAACGCCCGTCACGGATAGTCCGCCACGGGCGTCAACTGCTCATGTGGCTGCTCAGATCTTCGGCAGTTTCTCCAGCGACTTCTTGATGTCCTCTTCGGGATGCTCGTGGTCGAACAGCTTTCCTTCCCGGTAATCGGCATAGGCCTGCAGATCGAGATACCCGTGGCCGGAGAGATTAAAGAGGATCGTCCTCTGCCTGCCCTCCTCCTTGGCGCGGAGCGCCTCGTCGATGGCGCAGCGGATGGCATGAGCGCTTTCGGGCGCCGGGATGATCGACTCGGTCCCGGCGAACAGCACGGCCGCCTCGAAGACCTTCGTCTGACCATAGGCCCTTGCCTCGATGATCTTGTCGTGGTAGAGCTGGGACACGATCGGCGAATCTCCATGGTACCGGAGCCCGCCGGCGTGGATGCCCGAGGGCATGAAGTCGTGGCCGAGGGTGTACATGGTCAAGAGCGGCGTCATCCCCGCAACGTCGCCGAAGTCGTAGCAGAACTCGCCCTTGGTCAGCGTGGGGCAGGACGTGGGCTCCACCGCGATCGCCCGGAGGTCCTTCTTCCTGCCGGAAAGCTTGTCATGCAGGAAGGGGAATGCGATCCCCGCAAAGTTGCTCCCGCCGCCGCAGCACGCTATCACCACGTCGGGATAATCGCCCGCGATCTCCATCTGCTTCTTGGCCTCCTGTCCGATCACGGACTGGTGCAGGCACACGTGGTTCAAGACCGAGCCGAGCGCATAGTTGGTGTCATTGTGAGTGGCCGCGTCCTCGACCGCTTCGGAGATGGCGATGCCGAGGCTCCCGGTGTTGCCCGGATCCACCTCGAGGATCTTCCTGCCGGCGTTCGTGAGCGTTGACGGGCTCGCGTGAACCGTGGCGCCCCAGGTCTCCATCATCATCCTGCGGTAGGGCTTCTGGCCGAAGCTCACCTTCACCATGTAGACCGTGACGTCGAGGCCGAAGAGTTTGCCCGCGAGCGCCATGGACGAGCCCCACTGGCCGGCCCCGGTCTCGGTCGCGATGCGCCTGATCCCCGCCTTCTTGTTATAGTAGGCCTGGGGAATGGCCGTGTTCGGCTTGTGGCTGCCCGCCGGGCTCACGCCTTCGTACTTATAATAGATCTTCGCCGGCGTGCCGAGCGCCTTCTCGAGCCGGTGCGCTCGGAACAGCGGCGACGGCCTCCAGAGCGTGTAGATATCCAGGACCTCCTCCGGGATGTCGATCCACCGCTCCTGGCTCACCTCCTGGAGGATGAGGTCCATGGGAAAGATGGGTTTGAGGTCATCGGGTCCGATCGGCTGCTTCGTTGCCGGATGGAGCGGCGGCTTCGGAAGGTTCGGCATGTCCGCCATGATGTTGTACCATCTGGTCGGGATCTCTTTGTCCGCGAGAATGATCTTCGTCTGTCTCATGCATTCCTCCTGCAAAGAACGGGAATTGGTGCGACATTGCAAAAAAGTGCGGGTATTGTATCCTATTTTGGAGGCTTTCTCAATCGTATTTTTTGCGCTTGCGCGTGCGGGGAGACGTAGCAGCGGGAGCGGCCTTGGGAAAATGGCGTCAGGAGGAACTACAGAAAGCGCTGTCTTATGCCTTGACCGTGCCGAGCATCCTGATGAAGATCTTCAGGATGTCGGCGTCGTAATCGCCGACCTCCTTGGTCAGGACCGAAAGGGCCAGGAACGGCGTCCGCGCAGTATGATAGGGCCGCATGGTGGTTAGGGCGTCATAGCAGTCGACGATGGACGTGATCCTGCCGAACGTCGTGATCTCCGGGCCCTTGCGGTTGTACGGATAGCCCCTGCCCGTCAGGCGCTCGTGGTGCTGCACGACGGCCTCGAAGGACTCCCGGGGAATGTCCTTGTGCGTGCGCAGTATCTTCTCGCCCTCCACCACGTGGGTCTTGATCTTGCTGAATTCATCGTCATCGAGCCTGCCCGGCTTGTTGATGATCCCTGTCGGAATGGCGCTCTTGCCGATGTCGTGCAGCATGGCGCCGATGCCGAGCTTTTCGATGGAGTCTCGCTTGAGTCCGATCGCGATGCCGAGCCCCACGGACAGGACCGCAACGTTCACCGAATGGGTGTACGTGTAGTAGTCATGGGTCCTGAGCGAGAGCAGGTCCGAGATGGTGCCGGAGTTGTCCAGGATGCAGTCCACCATCTTGTTCACCACGGTGACCGACTGCTTGATCTTCTCGCCGCTCCGCGGGTCTTCGATCAGGCCCTTCAGCACGACCTTCGAGTTCTCCTTGATCGCGACGGCCTTGATCTTGACCTTGTCCCGCTCCGGCGTGTCCTCGGCCGCCAGGAGCGCGTTGATATAGGCGTGGTAGAGCTGCATCTGGGCGGGTTCGATGGCGATGTCGCCGGGGGCGTTCAGGACCGTGTCGTCGACGGCCAGGGGCTCCGTCTCCGTGGCCGGGAGCAACATCCTGAGGCCGTATTTGTGCAGGGCGTGGATGGCGAAGTTGACCTTCATGCCCCCGCGCAGCAGCGACCGGTCGATGACGTAGTACTCGTCCTTGTGGACAAGGTAGCGCTTGAACGTTTCGGGGTCGGGGATGACCTCGCCCTTGTCATGGAACCGGGAAAGGTACTTGTACAGCTCGTGCCCCTCCGTCGTCTTCACGTACACGTTCTGCACGCCGCGCTCCCGGAGAACGTTGTAGGCGATGCCGTCGTACACCGTCTCCCGCTGGAGCAGGGGAATGACGATGCCCATGTCCTTGATGAAAACGTCGAAGGGGATCGGCTCGCCGTTGATAAGCTTGTCAATGGAGACCGCTATGTACGGATCAGGGTCGATTTCGCTGTACGTGGAGGACATCCCTGCTTCCTTCCGGACGACCGGCTACATGCCGATCGAGAACATGCTCTCGAGGTCATGGCGCGAATGGACCCGGAACGCCATGAGGGTCTCCGACGTCTTGATGCCGTCGACCTTCAACATGTGGTTCGTCACGAGCTCCGCCATCTGCTCGTTGTCCCTCACGCGTATGACGACTGCCAGATCGTACCTGCCCGCCACCGAGTAGACCTCGGTGATGCCGTCCATGCCGGCGAGCGTTTCCGCGACCGTGTTCACCTTGTCCCTCGCAACGGTCAACAGAACGAGCGCAGTAACCATGATGACCACCTCCCGTTCAAAGTGTTTACCATTATACCAGAATTCCGGCAGGAGTCACCTTCCTGTCAGGCGGAACAGCAGCGCGGCTCGGGTGCCGCGAGGTCGCCCGCAAGCAGAAGGCTCTGCGCAGGACAGCCGCCGTGGCAGCGGGCATACAGCCTGCAATCCATCCGCGGGCACCTGTTCCCGGAAAAGGACCGGAAGAAATCGAGCGCCCGGTGATGCCAGATGTTCTCGAAGGGCTCGGTCAGGATGTTGCCGAGCAGGAATTCAGGCCGGCCGAACAGCAGGTTGCAGGGGTAGACGGACCCATCGGGCATGACGCCGAGCTTCGTCGTGCCCGCGGGGCAGCGCACCAGCGCCAGCTCCGGATAGTTCTCTCGATCGGGGAGGAATCCCGAGCACGAGACAATGCCGACGGCCGAAGCATGACCGAAGGCTTCTGCCGCAGCCAGGAACTCGGGAAAGAGCACTGTTTCACGAAGGTCAGCGTCTTGCGTGGCATCGCGGTAGATGAGGAAGAAGCGGCCCGGTGCGCGAGCGAGCACTGCCCTGATGAAAGCCGGATCGCTCGTGCGGGAGTAGACGCTCTTGAGCACGGGCCGGAACCTGTCGATGAAGCCGGCCAGCTCGTGGAGGGTATCCGCGTCGTTGATCGATATTCCGAGCGTGACTGCGTTATCCGAACGCATGATCGTCTCGAGCGCTCCCGTATTCGTCCCGTTGGAGCTCATGTTGACGCGGAACCCCTTTTCCCGGCATTCGCGAAGCATTCCGTCAAGAGCGGGATGGAGCGTCGGTTCGCCCCCAATGACGTCGATCGTCCCGACGCCGAAATGCCGCAGCCGGCCCAGCATCAGCGTGAATGCATCGGCTGACATGTCCTGCATCGGCCGCAGTGAGCGGTTGAAGCAGAAATCGCAGCTCCTGTTGCAGCGGAGCGTGGGATAGAACTGGATGTAATCGGGGCCTTGTCGCATGGTTTTCTCTGCTGCCGTCATCCCCGCGAAAGCGGGCATCCAGCTCCTACAAATATCCTGGATGCCGGATCAAGTCCGGCATGACGTGAAAGGGGCTTCGCAAGTCGAGCTCTAGATTACGTAGTTTCTTCCTTCCTTTCTTATAAATCCCTCTTCACACAGTCGGACAAGGTTGCTCTCTATTCGCTCCGTGTCCATACCGGTCCTCTTCACAAGCCCCGCGACCGAGAGCGGTGACTCCTTTACCAGTGACTTCAGGATTGCGCCGCGCACCTGCCTGTTCGAGTTCTCGAAAGGGCTCTGCCGCGTGTAATGCACGCTCCTGCGGTTCGGGTTGATCTGTTCCCGTTTGAGCACGGACCCGTAGTCCATAAGTGCGTTGTACCAGCGCCGGGGGTCGTCCCGGTCCAGGGTCTGTTCCACGAGAGGAAGCAGTTCATCATCGTGGATGCCGTGGCGGTCCTGGAAAAACTCGTGGATATAGACGCGCCGAATATTGGTATCCATGAACACCACAGGCTTGTTGAAGGCAAAAGCCATGATCGCGCCTGCCGTGTACTTTCCGATGCCCGGCAGGCTGAGAAGGTTTTCGGGATCTTGCGGCAGCTTCCCGTTGTGTACGGTCATGACCTTTTCGGCGAGCGACCTGAGCGCCAGCGCCCTCCGGTTGTACCCCATGCCCGACCAGACGCCGAGCACTTCTGCCGTCGTTGCCCGGGCAAGCGCTCCAAAATCGGGGAAGGCCGATAGGAATTCCGCGTACTTCTCGATGACCCGGTCGACCTGGGTCTGCTGGAGCATAATCTCGGAGACCAGGATGCGGTAGGGGTTGATGCGACTCCGCCACGGGAGCTTGCGGCCCTGTCTCGCAAAGTGATCGAGCACCTTTCTCTGGAAGGAGCGGACTTGCGAAGGCGAGAGACGCTTTTGCCCGGCCCGTGATCGCGATTCGGCCGCTCTCTTCACCTGCTCCTCCGGAGCTCCTGCGCCAGAAGCAGCACGTAGACCGCGCCGAGCCCGCCGTCGTACTGCGGCGCGGTCACGTAGGCGATCAGGTCCTTGCGATACCGGCCTGACATCCGCTTCACGACAGCCTCCTTGAGACGCGCGCCTTTGGTAGAGCGTAAACCGCGGCCGTGGATGACCTTGACGCAGTGCAAGCTTTTCCGGAATGCCGTTCGCAGGAACTCGTCCAGTTCCTCCTCAGCCTGGGCCACCGTGCATCCGTGCAGGTCAATGCAGTCCTGGACCGCGAACCTGCCCTGGTGCAGGCTCGCGACGATGTCGGGCCGGAAGTCCCCGTGGGCCCAGGCAACATACTCCTGCGTCTGGGCCAGATCCAGGGGATGCTCGCCCTTCACGATCGCTTCGAGGCAGGCCATCGCGTCCCACACCTCGTCGCGCTGCTGGCGGGGCGCATGCGTGCGGGTGCGGTGTCCGCAGGCAAGGGTGCGGAAGGCCTCGATCTCGCGCACGCCGTCCATCTCGGCGCTGAACAATTCCTCGTCGGAATAGTCTTCCTTCCTCTTCGCGCGGACGGGGGCGGGCGCGGCTGCCGCCTCGGCAATCGCGATCTTCTTTTTGAGCTTCTCGAAGGGACGGCTGGCAAAATCCTTGCTGCTCATCGGGACCCTCTGTACTCGGCCGTCTGTGCGAGCGAAGCAATCTCGTTTTAAAGATTTTCGCTCATCGGCTGTCGGGTACTGCTTACACGATAATGCGAAGAAGAAATGGTGTCAATAGGGATGTTGAGACGGGGTGGTGAGAGGTTAAACAGCGCACCGACCACTGTGGAACGGACGAATTGTCAGCAGAGTTGCACTTTTCCAGATGTAATATGCGGTTGAACGACGAGTTGAGCCCCGCGTTTGCGCAGCGCGGGACTCGAACGACTTGTTAGTAGTGTCATTCGCCGTGCAAAATGCTTTTATAGCACGGGCTATCGTGAAGATTGCCAAGCTCTGAATCGGTTTTAATCTTGCCCCAGTTTGAATATCCGTTAGCTATAGCTTTTTGAAGCGAGAGGCAAGCTTCGTGTGTTTTATTGGCAAGTGCATAGGCGCAAGCCATATTGTAATGCGTGTTAGGAATCTTCTCCTTTAGCTCAATGGCCCTTTTGTAGTCGAATATGGCTAGCTCATATTTACCTTGCGCCTTTAAAGAATTACCACGGTTTGCGTATGATGCGTACACATACATTCCCTTTGGTTCCAGGTCAATCGCCTTGCTGAAATCCGCCACTGCTTGGTCATATTTACCTTTGGAATGGAAGGCGAGACCTCGTTGATTGTAAGCTGCAGTAAACTTTGAATCCAGCTCAATAGCCTTGCTACAATCCAAAATAGATCGGTCATATTCTTTTTTCGATAGATAGGCTGTGCCTCGCATGGCATAGGCCCTAGCTAGAGAATCATTCTTGGTGCTCGATTCTATACACTTGGAGAAATCAGCAATCGCTTCATCTATGTGCCCTTGCGATGCAAACGCATTGCCTCTGTTTGTATAGAGAGCACAGAGGAACAGGCGTTCAGGCTGAAGCTCAAGAGCTTTATTATATTCAGCTATGGCTTTGTCAAAGGACCCGCGGTGATAGTAGATCATCCCGAGGCTTATATTTGCCGGATAAAGTTTACTATTCAATTCGAGCGCTTTTGTTAAATCTGCAAATGCTTTTTCGGAGTCACCTTTTTGCTCGTAAGCACGACCGCGATAATAATATGCGTGCGCCTGAGTGTCTTTCGAATCGGTATTGCGAAGTTCAGTGGTGCATGCTTCGACTGTCTGATCATATTTACCGTTCTTAAATAAATCTTCGCAATAGTTGATTTCAGCGTTTACAGACGATATAAGTGCAAGATTGATGGTTAATAAAGCCGTTGTAAAAAACAATCGCTTCACTTATGCTCCTTTGACTATCATGACAATTGAGAAACTAACAAGATATTATCTCTACAGCCTCTGCTATATACCTGTATATGGCCTCATCTAGGGATATATGGTTTCATATATCGGTAGATGAGAGCCGCATATATACGTGTATATAATTTCGTATTGTCACGGATTGTCTGGTTTCATCTACCTGTATATTCATTTTCAATCTTTTGGTCGGCTAGAGTGAAGCGAAGCTCGACATCTTTCTCACTTGGTCCTCTCTGCCGCTCGTCGGCTTTCACAAAAGATGCTCCGGCCGACTTAGGCGATGGTGCTCTCTTTCCAGGTGAAACATACTTGTCATCCCAACATGAGAACTGAACACCTTCGGGAAGTAGCTGACACTATTTTCCAACCCCACGATGATATAACAGTTGCGTATAAGAATCAAGCGCGGTCCGTTCTTTCAAAAAAAGCCCATGCAGGATGTCCTGCATGGGCTGTCACGAGAAAAAGATCAGAGCGGGTCGTAAGCCGAGTTCTGTTCCCCGGTCTCCCGGGGCAGTGATCATTTATCTGGGCCCCCGATTGCTCGAAGGCACGAGCGGCCTACCCGGAAGTCTCGGACGGGCAGTCCTTACTCCCGGTTTCCCGGGAGACGCTTCCCTATGTGGCCTTGCTCCAGGCGGGGTTTTCCAAGCACTCCGGTCACCCGGGAGTCTGGTGGGCTCTTACCCCACCGTTTCACCCTTGCCTCTTGCGAGGCGGTCTTCTTTTCTGTGGCACTCTCCATGGGGTCGCCCCCTGTCCCGTTTCGGGACCGCCTTGCCCTGCGGAGCTCGGACTTTCCTCCCCCCGTTGCCGGGGAGCGATCACCTGACCCGCTCTGATATCAAAAAAACAATTGAAAAATGATACGCCGTGAATTTCCGGTTTCGAAACTTCAATGCTTCACTTTTCAATTTTCATTTTTTTCGTCGATCGCCTGGTTCGCCAGGGCGTCCGCTTCCCTGTTCATCTCCCGTGGTATGTATTGTACCTCAACGCTGCCGATCTGCGCAATCAGCTTCTTGACCTTGAGAAAGAGCGGCTTCAGTCCCTCGTTCTTCACCCGGTACTGGCCGTTCAGCTGCTTCACGAGGAGCTCGGAATCCGCGAGCAGGCGCACCTTCGATGCCCCCTGCCGGACCGCATATTCCAACCCGATGATGGCCGCCGTATACTCGGCAATGTTGTTCGTCGTCCGGCCGAGGTACCGGGCGATCCCCTCCCGCGGCGCGCCGTCCTGCAGGATGTAGATGCCGGCGCCGGCCTCTCCGGGATTATTGCGTGACGCGCCGTCACTGTAGATGGTCAGCTCCGGCCCCTGCTGGTTGACTCCGGTCACGTTCACCTCATCCTTTATAGTACAAGATCCTTCCACAGTGGGGGCAGGTGATCACGCTCTCATTCTTCTTGACATTAACGAACACCTGCGGGGGGATGCTCATATAGCAGCCGGAGCATGCCTCTCCCCGCGCCTCCGCCAGGGCCATGCCCGCCTTGGATACGAGCAGCTTCTGGTACTGCGCGACGAGGCGCTGGTCGATGAGCGCGGCCGATTCCTGGCGCTGCTGGAGCGCCGCCTTCAATTCCTCTTCGACGCCGGCAAAGGCCGCTTCCTGCTCCTTCTGTTCCGCGGCGATCGCGGCTTCCTCTTCCCGGGACCGGGTCTCGGCCGAAGTGATCGCCGAAGCCGCCGCGTCGATCTTTTCCATGAGCACGAGGATCTCATCCTCGATTGCCTTGTTCTCCTTCTCGGCCGCCTCGATCTCCTTCAGCATGGCCTGATACTCCTTGTTGGTCTTGATCTCCGACGAGCGCGTCTTGAGCTTTTCAACCTTCTGGCTGCCGGCCTCGAGGTCCTGATCCCGGTCCCGTTTGTTCTTCTGCGCGGCCTGGAGCCCCTCCCGGGTCCTGTCCAGTTCCTCCTTATTCTGTGTTCGCCGGTGCTCGAATGATGCCAGTACTTCCGGAAAGCGCTTCCGTTTTTCCGTGAGCGCCCTGATCCTGAGGTCCATCTCCTGAAGCTCTATCAGCATTCCCAATTGTTGTTCCATCCCGCCTCCAAAATAAAAAATGCGCCTTGCGGCGCATCTTTACTGATTCCTTGTTCCCCTCGTGTGTGCAGATTCAATATGCGGCATGCCGTTCACCCCGTTCGCTCCCGGGGTTCGCCCCGGAGGCAGCACTCTGTGCTGAGATGGTGGGCCCACCAGGACTCGAACCTGGGACCAACCGGTTATGAGCCGGTAGCTCTACCAGCTGAGCTATGGGCCCTGCTGTATGCATGAAACGTGGAATGGGAGAATGCACCCAGGCGGAAACCCCTTCACCGAGTCTGCATTCTTGCTTGTGATTGTCTATTCCCGTATTTCCGGAATGTCGAGCGCACATCTTGACATAAAGCCTGCGAAAAGTCAAGGCGCGGCTCTTACTCCATGAAGCTCTTGAGCTGCTTGCTCCGGCTCGGATGGCGGAGCTTCCTGAGCGCCTTCGCCTCGATCTGGCGGATGCGTTCGCGCGTCACGTCGAACTCCTGCCCCACTTCCTCGAGCGTATGGTCCGTCTGCTCGCCAATGCCGAACCTCCAGCGCAGCACCTTTTCCTCCCGGTCGGTCAGGGTGTTCAGTACCTTCCTGACCTGCAGATGCAGGTTCTTGCGAATCGCGGACTCGAGCGGCGACGCCACCTTCTTATCCTCGATGAAGTCGCCCAGATGGCTGTCCTCTTCTTCGCCGATGGGCGTTTCGAGCGAGATCGGCTCCTTCGCGATCTTCATGATCTTCCGGACCTTCTCCACGGGAAGCTTCATCGTAGACGCGATCTCCTCGGTGGTCGGTTCCCGGCCGAGGTCCTGAACGAGCCCGCGGGACGTCCGGATGAGCTTGTTCATCGTCTCGATCATGTGGACCGGGATGCGGATGGTGCGAGCCTGGTCAGCGATGGCCCGGGTGATGGCCTGCCTGATCCACCAGGTGGCGTAGGTGCTGAACTTGTAGCCGCGCTGCCACTCGAACTTGTCCACTGCCTTCATGAGGCCTATGTTGCCTTCCTGGATCAGGTCGAGGAACTGGAGGCCGCGGTTGGTGTATTTCTTGGCGATGGACACGACGAGCCGCAGGTTCGCTTCGACCAGTTCGCTCTTCGCGTACTTTGCCCGCTCCTCTGCCCGCTCATAGGCGCGGAGCGCCTTCTTGAGCTCTTCAGCAGCGACTCCGCAGTCCGCCTCGATCTTTTTGACCCGCTTGACCGCGTTCCGGTAGATTTTTTCCATGCCCAGGAGCGCTTCCTGCTTTATCTCGAGCCGCCGGGCCGCGTTCTTGAGTTCCCGCTCCCCCTGCCGCATTTTTTTGAAGACGTCTTTGAGTTCCGCGACCGTCAGGCCCGACTTCCGCTCCAGGCCGTGGATCTCCCGTTCGGACAGATTGATCTCGCTCACCATCTCGCGCAGCTTCATGACCAGCCGGTCGGTCTGGCGGCAATGGATGTTCAGCGCTTCCAGCTTGTCGAACAGCGCGAAGCGCGCCGTCTGGATCTTTTCCCGCAGGTTTTTTTTGCGCGCCTCGCTGCAGCGGCTGCTCATGACATGGTTGATCAGCGTGGCCAGCTCCTTGCTGTGGCGGTCGATTTCGGCAATGAGCTTGATCACGCGGGCATGGAGCTCTTCCTCGTTCTGGCTCTGGAGGTCCTCAAAATCATCGTCACCGGCGTGCACGATCTCGTTGATGCTGATCTTCCCCTTGCGCAGCTTATCGCCGAGATCCCGCACGTCCTGGAGGGCAAAGGGCAGGTTATACAGGATCTGCGCCGCATCCCGCTTTCCCTCCTCGATCCGTTTCGCGATCGCGACCTCGCCTTCCTTGGACAGCAGCGGAACGGTCCCCATCTCCTTCAGGTAGAGCCTGACGGGATCGTCCGTCTTGCCGAGCCCGACCTCGACCTCCTCCTCTTCGGCCTCCTCTTCAGCCGCTTCCTCGAGGCTGGCCTCTTCATGCTCGCCGCCCTCTTCCAGCTCCTCCTCGGCCGGCTGGCGGACCTTGCCGTCGTTCCGGGAGTCGGTCATGTCGATGTCGATTTCGCCGTCTCCGAACAGGGAAATGATGCTGTCGAGCTGCTCCGTCGAGACGTCCTCATGAGGAATCGCATCGGAGGACTCTTCATAAGGCACATAATTATTGCGATCTTTGGCCGCTGGTGCCTGTTTTTTCGGATCTTCTGCCTTGCCCCGCTTTGACATTCTTTGGTGCTCCTTCTAAGTGTACTTCAGGATCTGACGATCATCGGTCCCTTCTTTCGACCGGTTCTTTCGTTCAGGCCGTTCTGTCGCCGGAAAGTCCTTTTCCCCTTTGCCGGGCCATCTCGTTCTGCTCTTTCAGGAGCCGGGCCAGTTCAGCCCTGTCGTCCTGCTCTTCGGCCTGCTTGATCGCGCCGAGGAGCGCTTTCATCCGCCGGGAGTGGTTGTGCCGCTTGATTACATCGACGCAGTCGTCACAGTGCTTCTCCGGGTCCTCGTAGTCCATATCCAGGACGGAGTAATGTGAGATCACATGGTTCAGCTCATCATCCCCGTCCACCAGCAATGCCCGGGACTCCAGCCTGCCCTTCGCCCGCAGAACCTCGAAGATACGTTTTGCCGCACGCTGCAGCAGGGGGTCGGTAAAATCAGCGGGCTGTATGCGCTCCGCCAGCCTGCGCGCCATGTTTTCATCCTTGAGCATCAGGTGGATCAGTATCTCTTCGGCCCTGGGGCGCTGGCCTCGGACGGGTGCCGCGGCCTTGTCCTTCCCGGCATGGTGCTGGCCTCTTGACTGCTTCGGCATTTCCTGCCGGAGAACGGCCTCATCAAGGTCAAGGGCCTCCGCCGTCCTTTTCAGGTAGTGATCCCGTTCGATCCCGCTGGGCAGCTTGGCGATGAACCCGAGCATCTCGCCGGCCCTTTCCACCTTCTCATCGATCGATGCCGAGGACCCGTCCTTGATCACCTGGGCAAGAACGAAGTCCATGAACTTCACCGACTCGCGCAGCCGGGCGGAGAAGGCGTCGGCGCCCCGCTTCTGCAGGAACGTGTCCGGATCATCGTTGTCCGGCAGCGAGACCACATTCACCTTCATCCCGCTTGCGACAAAGAGGTCGAACCCCCGCAGGGAAGCCCGGACTCCCGCGGGGTCGGGGTCGAAGATCAGCACCAGTTTGTCCGCGAACCGCCGCAGAAGCCGGAGATGGCCTTCCGTGAGCGCCGTGCCGAGCGTTGCGACCGCGTTCCGGATGCCGTACTGATGGCAGGCGATCGCGTCGAGGTACCCCTCGACGATGATGAAATAGCCGAGTTTGCGGCCCTGTTCCTTGGCCGCGTCCAGGCAGTACAGCGTATTGCTCTTGCTGTAGAGCGGCGTCTCCGAGGAATTCAGGTATTTGGGCAGGGCATCGTCCATGACCCTGCCGCCGAAGGCGATCACGCTGCCCGCAATGTCCCGGATCGGGAAGATGATCCTTCCCCGGAACCGGTCGTAATGCCCCTCACCCTCGCTCCGCTTGACCACGAGCCCGGCACGTTCAATCTGTCCGGGCTGATAGCCCCGCTGCCTCAGATATCTGAGCAGGCCGTCCCATTCATTCCGCGCGAAACCCAGACCGAACTCCTTCACGATCTGATCGCTTACACCCCGTTTATTCACGTAGGCGCGAGCGGCACTCCCCGTGGACCCCGCGAGCTCTTTCTGGAAATAGGCGGCTGCCTCGGCAACGATCGTAAGAAGCGCCGCCCGTTCCTCGGACGATTTCTTGTCGGAGCTCCGCGACCTGCTTTCCGCCGGCAGGGAAATGCCCACCCGGTCGGCCAGCTTTCGTACCGCTTCGGGAAAGTTCAGGCCTTCCTGCAGTTCCAGGAACTTAAATGCGTCTCCGCCGGCGCCGCACCCGAAACAGTGAAAGATCTGTTTGTCGGGATTCACCGAAAACGAGGGGGTCTTCTCCGCGTGAAACGGACAAAGCCCGGTGTGGTTCTTCCCCGTTTTTTTGAGGGACACATATCCCGAGACAAGATCAACGATGTCGATGCTGTCCCTGACCCGGCTTATGATATCATCGGAAAACACGTTATTTTTTCAATTCTGCGATCGTTACTCCCGCCCCGCCCTCGGCCGGTTCGCCCGGCCGGGTGGCTGCGATCAGCGGGTGGTTTCTTAAAAATTCCGCTACCGCGGTTTTAAGCGCCCCGGTCCCCAGTCCATGGATGATGGTGAGGACCGTGACCTGATGAAGACCGGCCCGGTCAATGAACCGGTCCACTTCCGCCAGTCCCTCGGGAACCCTGAGCCCGATGATATTCAGCCGGTCTGCAGTTCCTTCTTCCTCATGGAGTTCGGCGTTCCATCCGGGCGCCGGCAGAACAGGCCGTTCCCCACGCGCGCCAACCAGGGGGACGACTTCCGTCGACGGGATCCTGATCTTCTTCGCGCCCACCTCCAGGTCAAGGATACCCCCGTGCCATGCGACAACGGTCCCGGTCTTATTCAATCTCTCGATACGAACAATCTCGCCGACATGAAAATCCCGGGGGTCAAGGGTTCGCCCGGTCTGTTCTGCATGGGCCGCGGGCTCGAGCCTGCCGCTCAGCGCCTCCACGTCTCCGCTTGTTTTTTTAATGTCTGTACGGTCAAGCACAGCGATGCGGGAAAGTTCCCTGAGCTTTTGCCGCAGCGCTGAAAGGACGTCCCGGGCCTCGGTCCTGGCCTTTGCTTTCACGTCGCGGGCTTCATCCCGCGCAGCCCGGAGCGCGTCCACTGCCTCCGTGCGCTCCCGCTTCGCCGCGACGAGCTCCTGCTCGAGCGAAAGGCGCTCCGCAGCGACGACTCGTGAATCTTCTTCGACCTGCCGGAGCAATTGGTCGAGGCTCACGTCATCCTCACTGATCCTCGACCGGGCATTCCGGATCACTTCCGCCGGAATGCCCATCCGTGATGCCATGTCCAATCCGTAACTTCTGCCCGGTCTCCCCGCGATCAGCCGGTAGGTCGGCGTGAGCGACTGCGGATCGAATTCCATGGCTGCGTTCACGGCGCCGCTCGTTCGGGATCCGAACAGTTTCAGGGCATTCTGATGGGTGGTGACAATGGTTACGCACCCCCGCTCGAGCAGGTCTTCAAGAACCGCCGCACCAAGCCCGGCTCCTTCGCCGGGTTCAGTGCCGGACCCCAGTTCGTCGAGGAGCACCAGCGAGTTCTCGTCCGCCTCCCGCAGAATCTCTGCGATCCTGCTCACGTGCGAAGAAAACGTGCTCAGGTCCTGTTCAAGGCTCTGGTCGTCTCCAATATCAGCGAAGACCGAAGCGAAGCAGGGAACTTCGCTCCCCTCTGCCCCGGTGATGGGAATCCCCGACTGGGCCATGAGACACAACAGCCCCGCGGTCTTGAGGACAACGGTCTTGCCGCCTGCATTCGGTCCACTCAGGATAAGCGCCCGTTGCCCGCTGGCAAGAAGAATGTCGTTCGGCGTGATCCCCGAATGTCCGGCCTGGGCCTTGTACTTCGCCACGAGCAGCGGATGTCTCGCAGACCGCAGGCGGATGCTCCCGTCTGCTGACAGGCCCGGCACGGTGGCATCATACTCCAGCCCGAACCGGGCACGGGCGTAAACGGCATCGATGTATGCGAGAGCGTCGATCATCCGACGGACCGCATCGGATTCACGGGACAGGAGCGAAGTGAGCACCCGTAAAATACGCTCCACCTCTTCCCGCTCCTCCATACGCAGCTCGGCAAGCCGGTTGTTCTGCTCAAGGATATCGAGCGGCTCCACAAAGAGGGTTGCCCGTGACCCGGATTGCCCGTGCACCACGCCGGAGAGGCCCTGCCTGAAATTCGGCTTGAGCGGCAGCACATACCGATCATCGCGGAGCGTGATCACCGGTTCCTGGATGACCTTTTGAAGACTGCTGTCCTGCAGGATCCCGTGCATCCGGTCCAGAATGCTCTCCCGCATGCGCAGGATCTGTCTGCGGATTTTCCGGAGCTCCGGACTCGCTGAATCCCTGACTTCCGCCTTATCATCTATGGCGCCAAGGATGGCCTCCTCGATCTCCTTCTGGGGCCGGATTTCGGAGGCTTTAGCAGCCAGAAGCGGGGCCGGGCATGCTTCCTGCGCGCCCTTTCCTTCGAACCGCTGAAAAAACTTCCTGACCCGTCTGCCCGAGCCAAGCGTACGAGCCAGGTTCAGCAGTTCGGCGGGAGACAGCATGCTGTTACTGATGCCGAGCTTCGTCACTGCCTGCCCTGTTTCGGGTATCCCGTCGAGCGGCGGTTTTTCCCCGAGCAGCAGGATCGCGATAAACTCCCTGGTCTCGGAGAGCAGTGCGGCGGCGACGTGTCCGTCCGGCGTTGGATGGAGCCTCCGGACCACGATCCTTCCAGCCTCGGATGCCGCATAGGATGCAACCAGACTTTTTACCTTCTCATACTCAAGGACCTTCAGGGCATGTTCGTTCATTGTGCCGAATCAGTTCTGCCGCCTGACGCGCTTGAAGCCGGAGAAATCAACCACCGAAAGCGGCGCACGCTTCTCGAGAACATCCAGCAGCAGGTTCAGGCCAAGCGTGTCGCTCGAAATATGTCCGGCAATCACCACACGCAGATGATGTTTTTCGGCTTCCTTCCGGTGGTCCTCGGACATATGCATCCCGACGACCGTGCCGACACCCGACTGGACAAGTTTCCCGATCGTATCCTTCGAGCCCGACGTTCCGCCGGTCATGTCAACGAAGATCTTCCCGGTCCGCTGATCGTCCGAACCGAACAGGATGCGTGGTCCGGCATTGTTCCTGATCGCCTCCTGGTACTCGGGAATTTTCCGGAGCAGCGTGACAACGTCTTTCAGCCGGGCGGGAGACTCCCGGTCGAAGAGCGCTTGGAGGTAACGGGCGACCATGTTATCGGCAGGCGTATGCATGCAGAGGAGGGGGATATCGAGGAGACGAGCCGCATCAACGGGCCGTGTGTGATTCACGGGGAGAAGGCTCCGTTCGACCTCTTTCATTCTGCCGCTGAGCTGCCCTTCTGCAACATTGATGGGCACACCGACACCATGCAGAATGTCGGCCTGCATCTTCATCACTTCATAAAAGTTGGCGTAGGCACGCCCTTCGGGATGATGCGCGATGACAAAATCAATATGCCGGCCCTTCGCGATCAAACGCTCGGCGAGCAGGAGTTCGGGCGTTTCCACATCGATTCCGACGAGCGCCGCGGACACGTCTCGATCGGGGTCCCCATACAGCATCCTGCTGTCCGCATAGGGGTTCGTCAATTTTTCAAGGTCGAACGCGGTCTTGTCATCGGGCTTCAGTTCTTCGTAGGCCCTGCGTATTTCCTGCAATTCCGCTTCAACAACGGATCTGCCGCGGGGATCGGCATCAATGCCCGCCTGTATTGCCGATTCGTAGAACTCCCTTAGCTTCACGGAACGGATACTCCTAAATAAATCAGGGGGCCCCGGTATTCATGGCCCCCTGTTCAGCCCATCCGTAAAATATCATGCGCACTCACACGAAGCTGACGATTACCCCAACGCATGCTTCACCAGCTCACTCACGAGCTTCCCATCCGCACGGCCGCCAATCATGGGGATAAGCGCTTTCATGACCTTGCCCATGTCCTTGGGTCCCTGGGCACCGGTCCCGGCAACAGCTTCACGGACCATTGCCTCCACTTCTTCACGGGACAGCTGTTTGGGAAGATAGGCTTCGAGAATCGAAACTTCCTCCGTCTCTTTCTCGACGAGGTCCTGTCTGCCTCCCCTGGCAAACTGTTCGATCGAATCCCTCCGCTGCTTGATGAGCGATCGCACGGTCTCGACCACCTCATCTTCCGTTAGAGGCCTCCGCTTGTCTATCTGTTTGTTCTTCAGGGCAGCGTTCAGCATCCGCAGCGTCGATACCTTATTTTTAGCGCCGGATTTGAGGGCGCCCTTCACATCCGCATCGATGCTGTCCCGTAGTCCCATTCTGCCCCTCTCCGTTTTTCAGGCTGCCTGCATCCGGTAGCTCGAGCCCGGCTCAGTTTTGCCTGAAAATGCGGGCGCTCTTGGCCGCTTTCTTTTTCGCGGCCAATGCCTTTTTCTTTCGTTTTACGCTTGGTTTCTCGTAATGTTCTCTTTTTTTTACCTCCGACAGCACGCCTTCCTTCTCTATACTTTTCTTGAATCTCCGGAGTGCGGCCTCGAACGGCTCGTTTTCACGTAATCGGATGCTCGGCAACCTCGCTACACCCCCCTCCAAACTGTATCTTTCTGTTTTTAAATAGTTTTTACCTATAATAAAACAATACCGCCGAGGGACCTTGGTCCGCCAGCCAATAAAGATACATATTTTTTAAAATTAACAACTCCCCCCTTGAAAGTCAAGAGAAATATTATTTACATTTTCAATTTGTTGTGCCCAGGAGCATCCCGAAATGCTGCGACTCCCTCGACGCTCCGTGTCAACTCCGGTAGGCGGCGTTGATCTTGATATACTCGTAAGACAGATCACAGGTCCATACGACCGCAGATCCTTTGCCTTTGTGAAGGTCGATCACGATCTGCACTTCCCGCTGTTTCAGTGCCAACGCTGCTTCCCGCTCGGCATGCTTCCCCTGACCCAAACCCTTTTCGACAAGCTTTGCCTTGCCGACGAAGATATCCGTCCGCGCCTCGTCCATCTCGATGCCGGAATGACCCAACGCGGCCATGATCCTGCCCCAGTTCGCATCTTCTCCGAAGAGCGCCGTCTTGACAAGGCTGGAGTTTGCAATCGCCATCGCGGCCCGCTTCGCCTCAACGGGATTCTTTGCATTCCGCACATCAATCTCGACGAATTTCGTGGCCCCTTCGCCGTCCCGTACCACTTGACGCGCCAGGGACCGCGCAACCGTATCCAGGCAGGCCTGGAACTTTTTCGAGTCCTTGCTGCCCGGCCCCGGTCTCCTATTTCCCGCGGCGCCGTTCGCCATGCAAAGGACCATGTCGTTCGTGCTCGTCTCGCCATCTACCGATATCATATTGAAAGATCTGTCCGTCGATGCAATCAGCGTCTTTTTCAGCATGGCGGACGAGATGTTCGTGTCGGTCACGATGAAACAGAGCATGGTGGCCATATTCGGCTGGATCATGCCCGATCCCTTCGCGATGCCGGCAACGGTAATCGTCTTGCCTCCGATCTCTTCCTGGACCACCGAGAACTTGGGATACATGTCCGTGGTCATGATTGCCTCGCATGCCTGCTCCCAGCCCGCTGCCGACAACAATCCGACGGCTGTCGCGATGCCCGTCGCTATCTTCGGCATGGGCAGGAATTCGCCGATCACGCCTGTCGATGCAACATAAACGAAATCCGGCTTGACGCCCAGTTCTTTCGCAGCGGTCTCCGCCGTTTCTCGGGCATCGGCCATTCCGCGCTTTCCGGTGCAGGCATTGGCGCACCCGCTGTTGGCAATGATGACCTGTCCCTTGCCCGATTTTATCTTTGTTGAATTCTGGAGAATGCATGCCGCTTTCACCCGGTTCTTGGTAAACACTCCGGCAACAGCGGCTTCCCGGTCGGAGCAAATGATGGCAAGATCTTTCTTATCGGTCTTCTTGATCCCGCAATGGATGCCCCATACCTTAAACCCGGTCACTGAAAAGTTCTTGGTGTCGAGAACTCTCATTCTTCATCCCCTATGAGCAGTAGTTTGATTTCCATCACGGGAATAGCCCCGCGAAGGCAAGCCCTTCGACCTCGTCGAAACCCATCATAAGATTCATATTCTGCACAGCCTGTCCGGATGCCCCCTTGACGAGATTGTCGATCGCTGTGACAATAACGGCCCGGCCCGTTCGCGGGTCAGCAAAGACGCCGACATCGCAAAAGTTCGAGCCGCGCACCGCGTTCACGTTGGGAAACTGACCCGGTGCAAGCAAGCGCACGAACGGCTTGTCCTTATAGAACTCCTGGTAGGTGCGGTGCAGCGATGCAGTATCGGTCTGCGCCGCCGTCAGGGTTGCATAGATCGTGGTCAGGATGCCCCGGTTCATCGGCACCAGATGCGGGGTAAAATTCACCGTCACCCGCTCTGTTGCAAGTCTCGCAAGCTCCTGTTCGATCTCCGGTGTGTGGCGGTGCGTCCCGATCTTGTACGCCATGAACGCTTCGTTCGCCTCGGGAAAGTGATAGGGGAGGCCCGGGCTGCGGCCGGCTCCGGTCACACCCGACTTAGAGTCGATGATGATCGTCCTGTGGTCGATCGCCTTCCGATCCATGAGCGGCGCGAGCCCCAGAACAGCGCCGGTCGGGTAACACCCGGGGTTCGCGATGAGCGAGGCCTTTCGGATCGCATCGGCGTGGAGCTCCGGCAGTCCGTACACGGCGGTCTTGAGCAGGTCCGGGTACTGGTGGGAGTGCTCGTACCACTTCTCGTAAAGCGCCGGGTCGCTGAGACGGTAGTCGGCCGACAGGTCGACTACTTTCTTTCCGAGTTTGTGGAACCGGAAGGCGGCCTCCTGCGCAGTAACGTGCGGGAGGGCAAGGAAGACAAAATCCGTCTTCTTCGCAATCGCATCCGGGTCGAGCGGCTCACAGACGAGATCGGTCAACTTGGCAAGGTGGGGAAAAATCGCGGTGATCGGCTTTCCCGCTGACTTCTCCGAGGTCACCGCCGCGACCGTGACATGCGCATGATGGAGCAGGATCCGGAACAGCTCACCGCCGGTATAACCGCTGGAGCCCACAATCGCAATTCTTAGTTTTCCAGGATTGCTCATAATTCAACCCGCGATAATGATATGCAGAACACGCACTGACAGACAAAATAAAAGGGAAGGCATCTCTACCTTCCCTTCTTCCCAATACAATCTGACCCGATGAACCAGAAAACAGATGACAGGTATTTGATCCCTTATCTCTTTGAGAACTGGAACCGGGCGCGGGCGCCTTTCTGGCCGTACTTCTTTCGCTCTTTGGCCCTCGGGTCCCTGGTCAGGAGGCCTTCCTTGCGGAGCTTGCCGCGTGATTCCGCGTCGATCGCCAGAAGAGCCTTCGATATACCGTGCCTGATGGCTCCCGCCTGGCCGGAATTTCCGCCCCCCAGAACGCTCACGAGCACGTCGAATTTATCCTGAGTGCCGGTGACCTCGAAGGGTTGACGAATGATCATCTTCAGCACGTCCCTGCCGAAATAATCATCCATCGACTTCTCATTGATCGTAATCTTGCCCGATCCGGGCATCATCCACACCCGGGCGATGGAATTCTTTCTCTTCCCTGTTGCATAATATCTGGAAATCGTTGCCGCTGCCATCAAACCCTCCTCGGTATCTCTATCTCTCTCTGGCTCTTATTTCACTTTCATTTCGACCGGCTGCTGCGCTGCATGCGGATGCTGCTCTCCTGCATATACTTTCAGCTTGCTCAGCATCTGCTTGCCAAGCCTGGTCTTCGGAAGCATGCCTTCTATGGCCATTTTGATCACCTGTTCAGGCTTCGTCTTCATGAGCGTGCCCGCGGTGACCGACTTGAGTCCCCCGGGATACCCCGAGTGACTGTAGTAGACTTTCTGGTCAAGCTTCTTGCCGGTGAGATGCACCTTGTCAGCGTTCACCACGATCACGAAATCTCCCGTATCGACATGCTTCGTGTAGACAGGCTTGGTCTTGCCTTTGAGCACGGACGCAACCGCTGAGGCAAGCCTTCCGAGTGTCTTGCCGTTTGCATCGACGAGATGCCACGCTCTCTTAATATCTTCCTCTTTTGCCGAATAGGTTCCCATGATACCCGCCTTGCTTAAGTAAGATTTATAGCCGCATATTGATTTTTGCACGAGAAAAAAAACGATTTAAGAACCGCGAATATAAACAATTTCATCCATTTTGTCAAGGATTTTATATGGAATGAGTTTGGAGTCGACGGAGGGGGTTATTATCACGGGAAGGGAAAATTAATTTCTTACAATAAATCAGAACGATACGCCCCCCGGTATCATTTGAGAGCCCCTGAACAACAGAAAAGGCGGTGAGTAATCACCGCCTTTTTGCATTGCTGGTGAGGGCGGGGCTGCCGAGGCAGCCCCGCTGTTTTTTCCCTGGCCGCGGGGTACGCCGCGGAGAGCCTTACGCCTTGACCGCGGCTTCCTTCTTCTCCCGAAGCGCCGACGGCGCCGATACCACGAAGCCCATCGCCGTGCCCAGAAGGC